>Ga0187824_10000029_pt1 | contig 20498 bp, 16 predicted proteins | sample NC_wetland_sal_i_13_FD_132437 | JGI IMG/M metagenome (GOLD analysis project Ga0187824, IMG submission 132437) | Wetland sediment microbial communities from Neuse River Estuary, North Carolina, USA - SourceSoil_4 | ecosystem: Environmental > Aquatic > Freshwater > Wetlands > Sediment | place... | reverse complement strand
TTCCCGGAATTCCCCGGCAGCGCCTGCACCTTGCTGTGTTTCTGCCCGTAGGTGAAATACACCACCAGCCCGATGGCCAGCCAGATGATGAGGCGCGCCCAGTTGATCCAGCCCAGCCGGTACATCATGTAGCCGTTGAAGATAACGCCCAGAATCGGCACCACAGGTACCCAGGGCGTGCGGAAAGGGCGCGCCTGATCCGGGTCAGTGTGCCGCAGCATGACCACTGCGATGCATACGATGACAAAGGCCAACAGGGTGCCGATGTTCACCATTTTCCCGATATCGTCGATGGGCACCAGGCTGCCCACTACGGCCGCAAGCAATCCCACCAGAATGGTGTTCTTCCACGGGGTGCGCCACTTGGGATGGATATCCGCAAAAAATTTCCTGGGCAGCAGGCCATCGTTGGCCATGGAGTAAAGCACCCGCGTCTGCCCCAGGAGCATGACCAGCATCACGCTGGTCAGACCCGCGAGCGCGCCCAGGGTAATAATGTGCGAGGCGCCGGTCAGCCCGCGATCCAGAAAGGCGCGGGCGATGGGAGCTTCGATGTTGACTTCGCGCCAGGGCACCATGCCGGTCAGGACCGCTGCCACGAGAATATAAAGCACGGTGCAAACCAGCAGGGAAGCAATAATCCCGATGGGCAAATCGCGCTGCGGGTTCTTGGCTTCCTGGGCGGTGGTGGAGACCGCGTCAAATCCGATATACGCGAAGAAGATATAGGCCGCGCCCGCCCCAATGCCGGAGAATCCCATGGGCGCGAAGGTATGCCAGTCTCCGCCCCAGTTGCTCGCGCTCACATAGCGGAAACCCAGGCCGATTACGAACAGCACCACCGCCACCTTGATCACGACGATGGTGGAGTTAAAACGCGCGCTCTCCTTGATGCCGCGGGCAAGAATGGCGGTGATGACCAGGGCAATCACGAAGGCCGGCATGTTCCAGCCCAACTCGACTCCAAAGAGTTTCGGGGCGTCCAGCAACTTGTGTGCGCCTTCCACGAGTTGCGGGGACTGCGCCGCCACGATATCGCTCACTTTGTTGAGGAAGGCCTGAGTTCCGGGAAGAAGAGAGGAGTCGGAAGCCTGCGCCATCTGCCGCGCCACAATATTCTCCGCGGCGCGCAGTCCGGTCCAGTGGTCGTAGGCCAGCCAGAGCGGCATCTTGATGTGGAAAATATCCAGCAGTTCGATGAAATGGTTCGACCATCCCGACGACACGGTGCTCGCGCCCATGGCGTACTCGAGGGTAAGGTCCCAGCCGATGATCCAGGCAAACAACTCGCCCAACGTCGCGTAGGCGTACGTGTAAGCGCTCCCGGCCAGGGGAATCATGGCGGCGAATTCCGCGTAGCAAAGGGCCGCGAAAGCGCATCCCGTGCCGGATAGCACGAACGAGAGCATCAGGCCCGGCCCGGCATAGTGCGCGCCCAATCCGGAAAGCACGAAGATGCCCGCGCCAATGACCGCGCCCACACCCAGGGCGGTGAGTTGGAAGGGGCCGAGAGTCCTTTTGAGGCTGCGTTCGCCCGTCTCCCCGGCTTCCGCCAGAAGCATGTTCATCGGCTTTCGAGCCCAGATATTGGCCATGCGTCGCTTTTCTCCTTCGGTCTTGTAGCTCGCTTATTTGCGGTGTCATCCTGAGCGGAGTAGGTTCGCTCGCCGCGAGCGAACCCACGCATTCGAAGGACCCCTATAACCTGCACTGGTGCCGCCCCGTAGGGGTCCTTCGACTGAGTGAAAACTTCGCCAAGCGAAGTTTTCATTCCGCTCAGGACGACAACGTGCCCGTTCCGTCACTCAAACGCCGCGACCACAGGAAATACACCGGAATTCCCAGCAGGACGATCATCAGTCCCGGCCAGGTGTATTGCGGTTTGTAGCGTAATAGTACGACATCGATAAATAAAGCCATCAGGATATAAATTGCCGGCAGCACCGGGTAACCCACCGCGCGGTAAGGGCGCTCCGCGTCCGGATGGGTGCGGCGCAGCACGAACAATCCAAGAATGGTCAGGATGTAAAAAACCAGCGCCGCGAAGATGATGTAGTCGAGCAGTTGCCCGTAGCTTCCAGAGACGCAGAGGATGCAAGTCCAGACCATCTGCACCATCAGGGAAACTGCCGGAGTCTTGTGGGTGGGATTCAGCCGGGCCACGCTCTTGAAGAACAACCCGTCCTTGGCCATGGCATAGTAGACGCGCGCCCCCGCCAGAATCAGGCCGTTGCAACACCCGAAGGTGGACAGCATGATGGCGATGGCCATCAGCGTACCGCCCGTGGCCCCGAGCATCTGGGACATCACCGCCGTGCCCACGCGGTCTTCGGTAGCGAACTTGATGCCGCGCTCCAGGATGGTTGCTCCCGCAGCACTTCCATCCAGCGGCAGGACGCTCAGATAGATGAAGTTGCAGGCGACGTATAGCGCCGTCACTACGCCCGTGCCCAGCGCCAGTGACAAGGGCAGGTTGCGGCTGGGATTCTTTACTTCGCCGGCGGTGAAAGTCACGTTGTTCCACGCGTCAGACGAAAAGAGCGACCCCACCTGGGCGACGGCCAGGATGGTCAGCGTTCCCACCAGCACGGTCGGGCCGCCCACCCCCACCTGAACCGCGTGTTGCGCGCCCAGGCCCGCGTTATGCCAGAAATGGCCGTGAAAATTTGCCGCCAGCGCCTGCGCGTTGCGCCCCACGAACAGCCCCAGCAGGACCAGGCCCAGTAATGCGGAGACTTTGGCGAAGGTGAAAACGTTCTGGATGAGAGCGCCGGTTTTCAGCCCGAAAATGTTGATCACCGAGAGCGCCGCCACCACCAGGATCGCCACCAGGTTCTGCGTGCTCAGTCCCGTGTCCATGTTTCCCAGGACCATGGGGCCGACATGAATAGGCGGAACCTTCCAGAAGTGCACGATCCAGTTGGTGGATGAAATCGAGGGAAAGAAAATGCCGAGAAACTTGCCGAAGGCCACGCCCACGGCGGCGATGGTTCCAGTCTGGATGGCCAGAAAGAGGGTCCACCCGTAAAGAAATCCCCAGAGCGGCCCCAGCGCTTCGCGCAGGTAGACATATTGACCGCCGGCGCGCGGCATCATGGCCGCCAGCTCCCCATAACTCAGGGCTCCGACCACGGTGAGAAAGCCGGTCACCAGCCAGGCCCCGATCAGCAGCGCGGGCGAGTTGACTTCGCGCGATATTTCCGCGGAAACAATGAAAATGCCGGAGCCGATCATGGAACCCATGACCAGCATGGTGGCGCTGGTCAGTCCCAGGCCCTTGACCAGCTCTTTATCTTGACGGCTGTGAAGGTCCCAGTCGGCGGCGGCGGCTGGCGTAGGTGGCTTGGTCTCGTTGCTCACGGCCCTCCTTGAGGTTTTGTGTTGCCGCGGGGTTTGTGTGGTCGCAGGCGACCCGCCCGCGAAGCCAGCGCTCCGACTTTATCCCAATATCCGGAAAAATTCCTCTGCTGATTTGCGTGGCTCCCGTATCAAGTCAGATATCACGGCCACGGCATCCGCCCCAGCCTCGATGACCGATCGGCAATTTTTACGGGTTATCCCCCCGATGGCCACCAGCGGTTTGCGCGTCAACCCCCTGGCCCGGCGCACTCCCTCCAGGCCAATCACGGGGTCGGGATTGGCTTTGCTCCGCGTCGAGAATACCGGTCCGATAGCGAGATAGTCGGCAGTGCTATGGTCGGCCTGGGCAAGCTGTTCGGGATTGTGGGTGGAAACCCCCAGCCAGAGGTTTTTGCCAATTACTTTTCTCGCGCCTTCGGGTGAAAGGTCATCCTGTCCCAGGTGGACTCCATCAAAGTCGGCTGCCAGGCATAAGTCCGCCCGGTCATTCATGATCAATTTGACAGCACCCCCGAGCAGGCGCTTGAGTTCCCGGGCTTGTTCGAGCATCTGCCGGGCATTGCCGGACTTGTTGCGATACTGCAGCAGGGTGACGCCGCCAGCCGACAGCTCACGGGCGGCCCGGCAAAGAGCATCGGTATCCGGAAAGGTTGAGCTATCGAGGATGGCATAGAGGCGGGGGAGCATCTCGAACCGTGTGGGGCGGACACTCTTGTCCGCCGCTTTTGACTTGGACTCTAAGCAACCGGCAAGTAAAAATCTAAAGCAAAACCAACTGCAAAGGCGGCGGACAAGAGTGTCCGCCTCACACGGCTAGGTTTTCGCCGCTACTTCCCGCTTCTCGGTTTTGGCCAGGAACCGTTCAATGAACGTGGTGTCGACATTCCCGGCGCGGAAATCGGGGTCAGCCAGAATCCTGCGGTGCAGCGGTATGGTGGTGAAAATGCCCTCGATGATGAACATCTCCAGGGCGCGCGCCATGCGCGACACCGCCTCGCCGCGATCTTTGCCGCGGACGATCAGCTTCGCGATCAAAGAGTCGTAGTACGGCGGGATCACACCTTCCGCATACGCAGCGGTATCGATCCGCACCCCGGTCCCGCCGGGAGGATTGAAAGTCGTAATCCTGCCCGCCGATGGCGTGAACTTTTCCGGATGCTCGGCATTGATGCGGCATTCGATGGCGTGTCCGCGATGCAGAATGGGGCCGTGCAGCACGTTCTCCAGGCGCTCGCCCGCGGCCAGCAGGATCTGGCTCTTCACCAGGTCCACGTCCGTGACCATCTCCGTGACCGGATGTTCCACCTGGATGCGGGTGTTCATCTCGATGAAATAGAGCCGGCGATCTTCATCCATCAGAAATTCGATGGTGCCCGCGTTCACGTAGCCTACGTCGGACAGGGTCTTGCACAGGACCTGTCCAATCTGGTCGCGCAACTCCGGCGTTACCTGCGTGGACGGCGATTCTTCCAGCAGCTTCTGGTGACGGCGCTGGATGGAGCATTCGCGTTCGCCCAGACTCACCACGTTTCCATACTGGTCGGCGAGAATCTGGAATTCAATGTGGCGCGGCCGCTCCACGAATTTTTCCATGTAAAGATCGCCGTTGCCGAAAGCCGCCGCCGCCTCGGACGACGCCGCCTTGAACAGCGCGGGCAGTTCTTCCTCGTTGCGCACGATGCGCATGCCGCGCCCGCCGCCGCCGGCCGACGCCTTGATGATCACCGGAAACCCCACCTGGCGGGCCCACTCCATGGCCTCGCCGTCGCTGGCCAGAATTCCTTCCGAGCCCGGCAGAATGGGAACTCCGGCGCGCTTCATGGCGGCGCGGGCTTTTTCCTTTTCGCCCATCAGGCGGGTGATTTCCGGAGGCGGACCGATGAACTTGATGTTGCAGGTCTCGGCCACTTCCGCGAAGTTGGCGTTTTCCGCCAGCAACCCGTAGCCGGGATGGATGGCGTCCACATTCGCGATTTCCGCCGCACTGATGACTGACGGGATATTGAGATAGCTCTGCGCCAGCTGCGGCGGCCCGATGCAGATGGCCTCGTCGGCAAAACGCACGTGCAGAGAATTGCGGTCGGCCTCGCTGTAAATGGCCACCGTGCGTATGCCCAGCTCTTTGCAGGCGCAGATCACCCGCAGGGCAATTTCTCCACGATTGGCGATCAGGATTTTCTTGAACATGCGCTAGGTTGCCGTCAAAAGCCTTTTTACCAGGGAGTCACAGAGACCCAGAGGAATGCAAAGAAATAGCAAAAGCTTCACAGCCCGAAACAACATTAAGTGGTCACTACCTGGATTGTCAGCATCGAGAAGACTTTTCTAGTCGTTGGTTTTCTCTCTGTCTCTGTGACTCTGTGGTGAAAAGAGGGTGGCCCACGTGACTACTTCCGCGGCCTTAGGGCGAACAGTTCCTGCCCGTACTCGATCGGAGCATTGTTCGCCACCAGTTTTTTAACAATCTCGCCCGCCACGTCGGACTCGATCTCATTCATCAGCTTCATGGCTTCCACGATGCACAGAATCTGGCCGGCTTCGACGATGTCTCCGGGCTTCACAAAAGGCGGGGACCCAGGGGAAGGCGACTCATAGAACGTGCCCACAATCGGGGAGCGCACAATGTGCAACCCTTCCTCGGACGCGGCCGGCTTCTCCGCAACCACGGGAGCCGTAGCCCCTGGCACCGGCGCAGTGCCCTGCTCGGGGGCGGGAGGCGGCGCCGCCTGCACCGTAAAGAAGCGCGAGTCCGGCACGGAGGTCGACGCCACAGGCTCGCTTCCCCGCCTGATCCGCACTTTGACGTCGCCGCGCTCCAGCTCAAACTCGGCGATGTCCTTCTCGATTAAGAACTCGATGAGTTCCTTCAGCTCTTTCTGATTCATCGTTATGCGGTGGGACCGACTTCTGCCATCCTGGGCGCCCGCCGGAAAGGCTCAACTGCCGCCGGAACAGCTCCCGGTGTCAGGGAGTGTCCCGCTTAAATCGTCACCAGTTCCTTGCTCGTGGGTGTCAAGACGTCACACCCGCGTTCCGTTACCACAACCATGTCTTCGATGCGCACACCCCACTTGCCGGGAACATAAACGCCGGGTTCGATGGTGATCACCATCCCGGGCTCGAGGATCTCAGTCTGCCCGGCGGCTACGCGCGGCGCCTCGTGGATTTCCAAGCCTACGCCGTGACCCGTGGAATGCGTAAAATATTTTGCTAAACCGCTTTTCTGCAACGATTTGCGGGCAGCGCGGTCAACTTCCGCCACGCTGATGCCCGGCCTTACGGCGTCCACCGCAGCCTGCTGCGCCTGTTTTACTGCCTGGTAAACTCCGCGGGCTTCCGCAGAGGGGCGACCCACATATACGGTGCGGGTCATGTCTGAACAATAACCCGAGAGTATAACACCGAAGTCGCAGACCACGAACCCCTCAGCCGGGATAGCGGCATGCGAAGCCCGGCCATGGGGCAGTGCCGAACGCTCGCCCGAGGCAATAATGGTCTCAAACGACATGGCCTGCGCCCCGGCCTGGCGCGCCGCGTACTCCATCTCGGCAGCGACCTCGGTTTCGCGAACTCCCGTACGAATGACTTCGAGCGCCCGATCGAAAAGCCCGGCTCCCAGCCGCACCGCTGATCGAAGGCAAGCGATCTCATCTTCGTCTTTGAGCATGCGGGCTCGTTCGACCAGGGGCGGGGCCTGGCGAAGACGGACGTTTGAGGGCAGAACTCCCAAGAGCATCGACCGGGCCGCCACCGTCATGTGTTCGCCTTCAATCCCAACTTTCGAGGAAGCGCGACGCCCTTTCTTTGGCTGCGCAGAAAGCCAGGCGGCGGCGGCCGCCAGCAGCCCCTGGCGCGCGATCACGATCCGCGCCGACCGTACCTCGGCCCGCGCCTGCTCGGTGTATCGCCCATCTGTGATGAAGAGTCTTTTCCCTCCGCTTAGAAGCAGGGCGCCGGAGCTGCCGGTGAATCCGCAAAGATAGCGAACGTTGGCAGGATGAGTGATCAGCAGCGCGTCGAGGCGATGGGTGGAAAGAGATTCTTGCAGACGTTGTTGCCGGCCAAGGTGGTCCATCCCAGAAGTCTAGCAAGACTGCTCGCGTCTGAAGTTGTCACCCTGACGGAGTGGGCTTCTCAAACCACGTGGGGACACCCGCCCCCGGCTGTCCGGTCGAGCGCAGCTCGACGGGGATTTTGCCGATGAGCGAAACCGCGGAGCTTCGCTCCGCCGGACAGCCGAGGGCGGCTCTCCCCACGCGGCTCGTGCCGATCGCAGGGTCCGCCCTCCCATTCGCGCATAAAAAAGCCACACGCACAAAACAAAACCGCCGGCCTGAGTGTTTCAGGATGCCGGCGGCTGTCTTACTTCTACCTCGTGCGATGTGGGCCGCGACTAGGTCTGGATGATGCGCGGCGTGATGAAGAAGATCAGCTCCTGGTTGGAGGTGCTGACCGTGGTGTGTTTGAACAGGTTGCCCAGGTACGGAATGTTGCCCAGCAACGGCACTTGAGTGACGTTGATGGAGTTCTGCGTCTGGATTACGCCGCCGATGACCACCGTGCCACCATCGGTCACCAGGACCTGGGTGGTTGCCTGCTGGGTGATCAGCGTCGGGTTGCCCTGGACCGTACGGCCGAAGTCAGGGGTCGTGTTTTCCACGTCCACGTTCAGGAAGATGGTGCCTTCCGACGTGATCTGCGGAACCACGGTCAAGCGCAGGAACGCATCCACGTAAGTCACCGTCGGAGGTCCGCCCAACTGGGCCTGGGTCACGATGGGCACGCGCACGCCCTGGCGAACCAGAGCCTGGATGTTGTTCTGGGTTACGACGCGGGGACGGGACAGGATTTTCAGCAATCCGCGTGACTCAGCCATGGTGAGAATGGCATCAATTCGCACGTTGTTGCTGGCATTGACAAAGCTCAGACCGCTGGTCGGGCTGGTCACCGGCTGGTTCGAGAACAGTGGAATCTGGGTTCCACCGGTGGTGCTGCCGGTCGTGATATAGCCGGGCGTAAGACCACCCACCGTGATAGGTGAAGCTCCAGCCGAGGAGGCGCCGCCCACTGCGGTCTTTCCGTCTCCCCAACCGAAACCAAGCTGGGTGCCGATGTCGCGGGCGAAGCTGCGAGTGGCAGCCACCACGCGGGCTTCAATTTCGACTTCCTGGGTCTTGCGATCCAGCTGGGTAAGCAGCCGGTCGATCGCCGGCATCACCGAGGGAATGTCCTGGATGATCAAGGCGTTGGTGCGGTCGTCAGAGATGACATCGCCGCGCTGGGTGAGGAAATTCTTCACCGTGGGGACGACATCCTTAGAGTGCGCGTAGCTCAGGAAACGGGTGACCGTGACCTTGTCCACCGCCAGGGCTTCGGCTTCGATCTGGGCGCGCCGTGACTCAGCTTCCTTGCGCATGGTTTCCACGGTGGCGATGCGGAGCACGTTGCCTTCAAGCTGCCGCGACAGGTCGTTGTTCTTCAGCACGATGTCCAGCGCCTGGTCCCACGGCACATCGTCGAGGACGATGGTCAGGGTGCCTTTGACGTTGGGGTCGAGAACGACGTTCAGACCGCTGATCTCGTGGATCAGGCGGAAGAAATCCTTCAGGTCCACATCCTTCAGGTTGACCGAGATGGGCTCGCCGGTGTACTTCGGACCGGTGATGGCGGGCGCCTGCGAGGCCTGCACCTTCTGCTCGGCGGCCATGTTGACGGCGGGTTGAACTCCGCTGGACTGCATGGCGGCGCTGGCGGGGGGCAACAGGTTGCCCTCGGGCCGGGCGGCAAACTTACCCGCCGCCGCGGTGGCGCGGACCGAAGGATCAACCCCGGCCGGCTTGGAATCGTCGGTCGCGGCCTTGGGCGAATAAGAAGGTTCGATGAACGCGAAATCGGTGGCGCGTGCCGAAGTCTGAATGAGCTTGGCTTCCTTGACGGGAGCGGCCAACTCAGCAACCACAGGCGCGGCGGCGACCTCAGTCTTGGCGGCCACGGCGGGCTGCACGGCTGGAGTCTTTATCACGGCCGGCTGCGACGCGTGGGCAACTTCTGACTTGGTGTAGAGCTTCAGGACCAGCGTGTTATCGCTGCCCGGCACCAGTTCGTGACGGCACGCCTTGGTCAGATCGACCACGACGCGGGAAGAGCCCTGGCCGTCCATGCCGAGCCGGACGTCCTTGACTCCGTCGCCGTCCACGCTGATGAGGCTGCGCGAAGTCGCCACGACCGTGTTGGGCAGATCGACCACGATGCGGGCCGGGCTGTCCAGCGTGCTCAGCCGCGGCTTCACCGCTCCGCGAGCGCTGATCTCAACGCTGAAGCCGTCGCCGGTGCGCACCACGTTGACCTTCTGCAGTGCGGCGTGCTTCGGAGCCTCCGCGCCCGCGCCCTGCGTCTGCGCCGAGGCGGCAATGAGCACCATTACCAGCATCGGCAATAAAACCGTCAGAAATTGCTTTCGCATTTCGCTCTCCCCACACGGGCCTTGCGCTGGGCTCGCCCCGTGATCTTTCAGCCAGATTTGTTTCCGCCGGGTTCCCGGCCTGTCTCTCGCCGGCCTAGACTGCCGACGTCGTAATCTTCTTGGTGACTTCCCGGGTCATCGACTTGCCCAGGTGGTCCTGAATCGTTTCCTTGAAAATGATGGAATCGCCGGTGATCTTTACCACAAAGCCGTTGAACACCGGATCGTTCTCGCGCAGGAAATATGCCTTGTTCAGACTGTTGACCACCACCGCGATCATCCCCGAGTCGGCCTTGACCACGCCCTTCAGGTTGATCTGATCAATGGCCAGGCAGCGCTTGCCGGTGCTGCATCCCGAGCCAATCATGCTGCGATTGACCACCGGGCTGACGAAGGGGTCCCGCCGGCTGGACAGATTGACCTGCCGTGGCGCATCGGTTTTCGGTTCCGCGGGCTTTTTCTGGTTCTCCACCGCGATTTGCTGTTTAGGCTGGGCCTTCTGGCGCGCCGCTGCGGGCTTCGCTTTAGGCGCTCCCGCTCGGGCGGAAATCTTCGTGGCCGAGGCGCCGCTGGCTTTCTTGGCCGGGCCGCTGGCCGGTATGGCGGGATTGCCCCCGCCTCCCTGCGTCGCCGCCAGGGCTGCGTTCGAAGCCGCCACGTGTTGCTGTGGCGCTCCCTGCAGCGTGCTCCTCGTGTTGTTGATGACCGCCGGGTTCTGCCCCAGGGCAGTTCCCGCCGCCATCGCCAGAAAAACAATTCCAGTGGTCAGCTTCATATGGTCCCCTGCTTTTTCACCGGCGCGGGCTGACCCGGTCTTCCGGCAGCTCCCGCCGTTGGTTCCAAGTCATGACTGAAGAAGGTGGTCGCGGTGCAGGTAGCCACAACGCTCTCGTTCGGCGCGTACTGATAGGTGTGTTTCGCCTTGGCGTCCGTGGGCTTCTTGGTGGTTGCCACCTGCAGGCCCGAGACGTTCACGATGCGTTCCAGCTTGCCCACTTTTTCGAAGAAATTCACCATCGAGTAATACGGTCCGTCCAGCTCCATCTCGAAGGGCACTTCGGTGTAGAAATCCTTGGCCGCGGTTGGCTTGGCGGTGTAGCGCCGCAGTTCGACCCCGGCTTTCATGGCCTCGGCATCCATCATCTTCATGAAGCCCGGCACTTCTTTCTCGTCGGGAACGATCTTGCGCTCGATCTCCAGTTGCTGCTTGAGGCTGGCCAGCTGGCGTTCGATATCCACCAGCTTGGGCTTGTAGGATTCCAGTTCCGCATTTTCGCGGAGCTTGGCGTCCAGGTTGACCTGAGCCGCCGCATTGGCCTCGCGCTGGCTCTTGAACAGGGTGAAGTACAGCGCGACCGTAATCAGCGCCGCCACGCCCACCGCGGCTGCCCACTGTTTAATGCCCGAAAGTTCGTTAAAGTTGGCCATATTTTCCTGCCTCCCTAGGACTTCGCCTTTTCGCAGGTCAGAGTAAAGTTGAACGCCTGCATTTCCTTGTAAGTGTCGTCCTGGTAGGTCTCTTTGATTTCGATACTGGAGAAGTGTCCGGTCTTTTGCAGGTTCGAGATCAGACTGGCCACCGCGTCCGTGCTCAGGGCCATGCCATCGATATCGATGCTGGCGCCCTGGTCCTTCATGCTGTTCAGCCAGACTGCCTCGGTGGCATTCACGGTCTGGCCCACCGTATTCAGCAGGTCAACCGGGCCGGACTGGGCCGCGCGCAACTGGTCGATCACGTCAACCCGCCGCTTGTAGTTTTCGGCTTCCCGCTGGCGCTCCAGGTAGCGCGCCTTCACGTCGGCCAATTCGGCGTTCTTCCGGTTCGCCGCATCCATCTTGGTGGCGATGTCCCGGTGCTGCTTGTCCAACTGGTACCAGTAGCCCACGTTGACCAGGGCAGCCAGAACCAGTACCACCAGGATCTTCAGCTTCGGCGAGCTGACGTCACCCACTTCCATGACGGCGGCCGACGAGGCTGCTCCGGATCGCTTGTTCTTTCCCTTTTGTGCACCCAGCAGGTTGATTCGGATCATAAGTCTTCAAAACTCCTTAAGGCCAAACCCACCGCAACTGCCAGCTGGCCCGCATTCTGCTCGATCAACTGCACTCCCGGTCCTTCCGTCGGCAAGCCGATCTTCTGGAACGGATTGAAGATCTCCACCGGCAGCGAGAACTCCTGGCGTAAGGCATCGACCAGCCCTGGAACCTTGGAGGAACCGCCCGCCAGGTAAATCTTCTCGATATGCTCTCCCGCCGAGCTGGCACGGAAGAAATCGAACGTCTTCTGAATTTCCAGCACGATGATCTCGGTCACCTGCTGCAGGATGGGCGTCTTGGCATCTTCACTGACCGTTCCCACCTTGTGGCCCAGCTTCAGCGACTCCGCGTCGTCGAAGCTCAGGTCTAGTTCCTTCTGCAGCGAATCGGTGTACTGATGACCGCCTACGCTGACGTCGCGCGGGAACAGCGGCGTGGTGCCCTTCACGATGTTGATGTTCATCACGCTCGCGCCCAGGTTCAACAGTGCCACCACCTGTCCCGGCGCGGGTTCGTAGTTGTACTCGTAACAGTTCTGCAAGGCCAGGGCATCGATGTCCACAATAGCCGGAGTCTTGCCCGCCATCGAGAGTACGTTGGTGTAGTTGAGAATCTTGTCTTTCTTGACAGCCACCAGCAGAACGTCCATCTGCGGGCTGCCGGCGTCTTCGGAGAGGATCTGGTAGTCCAGATTCACGTCGGCCAGATCAAAGGGAATGTGCTGCGCCGCTTCCTTCTGGATGGTCTCGGCCAGTTCCTGGTCGCTCATTGAGGGCAGCGAGATCTTCTTCACGATCACCGAGTGGCCGCTGACCGCGGTGGCCACGGCTTTCGCCTTGATCGCGTTATCGGTGAACAGCTTCGAGATCGCGCTCGATACCGTTCCCGAATCCACGATCATCGAATCGACGACGATATCCGGCGCCAGCGGTTCCAGGCCCAGGTGCGCCACTTCGATGCCGTTGCGTCCCTTCCTCAGCTCGACCGCCTTGATGCTCGAGGACCCTACATCCAGACCCACAATCGTTTTTGATCCCAATCCAAACATGTGCCCGCCTTTTACGGTTGCCCGGCAGCCTTACCAGCCGCCTTCGGTTTCTTCTTGCTCTTTGCTTCCATCTGGCTCGACTTCTCTTCCATCCACTGGTCCAGCCTCGACTTCTTGAAGCGCCAGCGGTTGCCCAGCTTGAAAGCCGGAATCTTCTGCTCGCCTACATACTTGTAAAGCGTGTCCGGACTGACTCCCAGGTATTGCGACGCCTGGCGAATGTTCATGACTTCACGCGAGTCGGCCATAGTTCCAAACCCTTTCCACAGATTTCAGGCCCGGTATCGGGCAACTTGGGAGAAAATTCCTCGCACAAAATTGCGTTCGAGTGAATTTAGGTGTGCTGAGCATATATCAACCGGTAAACTGCCAAGGTCAAGGCGTATCTTCGGGTTTTACCGGGTTTTGTACCTGTTTTCTGGAAATCGTCTGGGAAGGAGTTGCGCAGTGACGCTATATATAGTGGTTTAATCACTAAGTACTACAACCTGAAGCGGTGTTTATACAGACGGTTCAAACCGTACCCCGATTGCATAACTAAAGTACTACAGACGTTACTCAGGTATCTGGACAGGCGGGAACGGCCAAGAAAGCGGCAATCGCCGCAAATATCTGGCTTTTCTGGAGTTGGACTCGGTAGCGCCGGCGTCCCGACGGCTCTCCTGCAGGCGTCTCGCCCGCAGAACGCGGGCATTGTCGGATGCCAGGACTGTGGAGGGCGAGGGCAGGATGCCCTCGCGACAGGCGGCGGGACGCCGGCGCTACGCCTCGGCTAAGGGCTAATCGCTAAGTGCTGTTTCTAATATTCCGACAGCTCTTTCATGGCCTGGAACAGATCTGCGGTCTGGGGAAGGATGGCATTTTCCAGGTCGGGGTGATACGCCACAAAGACGTCCATGGCGGCCACGCGGCGTACCGGCGCGTCCAGATGCGCGAACATCTGATCAGCGATACGGGCCGCGATCTCCGCCCCATAGCCCCAGCTCAAAGTGTCTTCGTAAGCCACCAGCGCCCGGTTGGTCTTTTGCACGGAGGCGGCAATGGTTTCCCAGTCGAAGGGATTCAGGCTGCGCAAGTCGATGAGTTCGGCTTTGACACCGTGCTCGCGCTCCAGCTTCTGAACCGCCTGCAAGGCTCGGGGAACGACTGCGCCGTAGGTAATCACGGTAAGGTCGGTTCCCTCCTGCACTACCTTGGCTTTGCCGAACGGCACCATGTAATCCGGGCCCGGATAGGGCGCGCGGCCGTAGGTTTCGCGATAGAGGCGCTTGTGTTCGAGGAAAAGGACGGGATCGTCGCAGCGGATCGCGGTGCGCAGCAGGCCGGCGGCGTCCAGCGCGTTCGAGGGAAACACCACCCGCAGTCCGGGAATGTGAGTGAACACGCTTTCGCCGCACTGGGAGTGATAAATGGCGCCGCCAGTCAGGTAGCCGCCGATGGCCACGCGAATGACGCAAGGCGCGGAAAAGGTGTTGTAAGAGCGCCAGCGGATCAGGGGCAGCTCGCTGCGCAGCTGCATCATGGCGGGCCAGATGTAATCGAAAAACTGGACTTCGACCACCGGCTTCAGTCCCCGTTCGGCCATACCGGTGGCGCGACCCACGATGTTGGCCTCCGCGATAGAGGAATTAAACACGCGGTCGGAACCGAACTCGACCTGTAGTCCCGCGGTCAGCTTGAAAACGCCGCCCTTGCCTTTGACCAGTTTCTGTTTGAGATACTCTTCGCGGCTGCAGTCGGCGACATCTTCCCCGAAGATCACGATGCGTTCGTCGCGGCGCATCTCGTCACGCAGCGTGGCCGTGATCAGATCGGCCATGGTCTTGGGCGCAGCCTTTTTGGCGTCGGCGTGCGCTCCTTCCGGCTTGGCCGGAAGCGGCTGGGTGTCGAAGGCGGGCGACGTCGGATCGAGGTCCGGGGAATACACGTAGCGCAGCACCGAATCGGCCCGGGGCGGAGGCGCCTGCAAGGCCCGGTCGACCGCAATTTGCAGGTCGTCGTCCACCTGCTTTTCCAGCCGGTTGATGCCTTTCTCGTCGAGAATTCCTTCCCGGATGAGAAACATTTGCATGCGGGTGATGGGATCGCGCTGGGCATCGCGCTGCCGCTCGAAATCGGGCCGGTAGAGTTTTTCGTCGTCAGAAAGCGAGTGGGAGTAGGGACGGATTACGTGGGCATGGACAAAAGAAGGGCCACGTCCGGCGCGGCTATGCGCCACCGCGCGCACGAAGGCAGCGTAGCTGGCGATGGGATCGGTTCCGTCCACTTCCTCGAAGTGGAAGTTGGGAAAGCCGCTGACCAGGCGCGAAATGTTGCCGCCCGCAGTCTGCACTTCGACCGGCACCGAGATGGCGTATTCGTTGTCCTCGACCACGAAAATCAGCGGAAGGCGAAAATTGGCGGCGGTGTTCAACGCTTCCCAAAATTCGCCCTCGCTGGTCGTGCCTTCGCCCAGGGAAACGTAGGTAATCTCGTCGCCGTGGAATTTGACGTCTTTGAACTGGCGGTAGTCGCCGTCGGCCTTGTGCGCGGCATCGGGATGAGCGGCGTAATAGCGGCCGACTTCGGCACAGCCTACGGCCTGCAGAATCTGGGTTCCGGTAGGCGAGGAGCCCGTGACGATATTGAGCTCGGGCAGGCTCCAGTGGGACGGCATTTGCCGTCCGCCAGAGCTGGGATCGTCGCCCGAACCCACGGCCTGCAACAGCATGTCGTAGGCGGATGCGCCCAGCGCCAGGCAGAGCGCACGGTCGCGATAATAAGGATAAAACCAGTCGTAGCCGGCCTTCAGGGCCAGGGCCGCGGCCACGCCCACCGCTTCATGCCCGGCACCGGAGATCTGGAAGAAGATCTTCTGCTGGCGTTTGAGCATGATCTCCCGGTCGTCCACCCGGCGGGAGGTGTACATGTGGCGGTAGGCTTCGATCAGTTGTTCGCGGGAGAGGCCTTCGTAGTTCTTGCCGGCTTTCTTGAGCTCGCGTTCGGATAAAGCGGCCGATTTAGGTTCAGTCTTTGTAGTGGCCATCCGGTTGCCTTAGATGCGAGTGTACAGGAACCCTTTGCATTGTAAATCCTGAGTTGGAGTTCCGAATATACTGAATAGTTCGAACATCAACCGCCGAGGACGCGGAGACCGCGGGGTGAACCAGGAAAAGGTTTTCTCGGCACTCTCGGCGCTCTCGGCGGTAAACGCAACGGCATGATCAAATTCAATCGCCCGTTCGATGCGCGCACAATCCAGCTGCTGATCTTCGACCTTGACGGTACGCTGATCGATTCCCGCCTGGACCTGGTGCACTCGGTCAATGCCACGCTGCGGCACATGAAGCGGCCGGAACTGCCTGACGACGTGATTGCCAGCTACGTGGGCGATGGAGCACCCGCGCTGATCGGCCGGGCCCTGGGCAGCGAAGCCGGCGACGAGAAACTGGTCCGCTCCGGCCTGGATTACTTCCTTTCGTACTATCGCGAACACAAGCTGGACCACACCCACCTGTACGACGGGATCGTGGAGGCGCTGGCGACGCTCCAGAACCACAACGGCTGGCCGCGCAAAATGGCCGTGCTCACCAATAAGCCGGTGCATCCTTCCCGAGCCATTGTCGAAGCGCTGGGCCTGGGCGGATTTTTCTCGCGAATTTACGGGGGCAACAGCTTTCCCACCAAGAAGCCCGATCCCGAGGGGGCGCAGGCCATCCTGCGGGAAATGGGGACTGTGCCGCAGAAAGCCATGATCGTGGGCGACTCCGGGGTGGACATCCTGACCGGCCGCAATGCCGGGACGTGGACCTGCGGCGTGACCTACGGCTTCGCTCCGCATACCCTGCACGACGCCGGCCCGGACGTGCTGATCGATCGGCCGGCTGAACTGGCGGAGTTGTTTGCTCGAGCACCCTATTTCTGACGCCGTGTCCTCCGTGTGCCGAATCGAGAAAACCACGGAGGACACCGAGGACACGAGTTCCTGGGGCAGCTTTGCCGCTAATAGAGATTGTCAATGACCTCGTGCGTGCCAGGCCTCCATTTCATTCCATCTTCTAAAGCGCAGGCAGGATCGCCTTACTCCGTGTCCTCAGTGTCCTCCGTGGTTAACTCTGTTCGGGCTTTCATCAGCTAAACTCCATCGAGGATGTACAAACCGCCAGCGACCGACAGCTTCACCCCCGCCGAACTGCGCAAGCTGCGCAGTCTTAAAGATCCCTACGGCATCCAGCGTTTTCTCGATGACATGCCATACCATCTGGCCGACACTGCCTGGTCGCCGCGGCGGGTGCTGCGAGAAAATACCGCGCACTGCCTGGAAGGCGCGATTTTCGCGGCCGCGGCGTTGCGCGCCAACGGCTTTCCCCCGCTGCTCCTCGATCTCGAGGCGGAGCACGACACCGACCACGTCCTCGCCCTTTACCGGGTGAAAGGCCATTGGGGAGTGGTGGCGAAATCCAACTACACCGGCTGCCGCTATCGCGAGCCGGTTTATCGCTCGCTGCGCGAGCTGGCCATGAGCTTTTTCAATCTCTATTTCAACCTGCGGCGGGAGCGGACCCTGCGCACTTTTTCACGCCCGGTGCACCTCGCCCACTTCGATCATCTGCACTGGATGACCACGCCGAAGCCGGTCTGGTTCATCGTGGATCACCTGCTCGAAATCCATCACTATCAGCTGCTGCGGCCGGGGATGGCCAGGCATCTGCATCGTATCGACGAGAGATTGTTCCGGGCGGAGACCTTGGGGAAGGCGGAGAAATCCCGATGATTTCCAATCCAACGCCCAGAGCCTTGAGCCAACGAGTCAGCGGTTATTCACCGAATCTTAACCTCCCTGTCACCGCGCCGTAACCCGGCCACCCTACCGTACAACTGTCGAGCCTGACGCCGGCGAGCCCCAGCAGAGCCCGACTACTTTCCTCACAAAAAAGGTGACTGCCATGAGAAAAAAGACCGTAAGTCTGGGTCTGTTGGCCACAGCGCTGGTAGGTACGATGTTCGCCGCCGAAGGCCGCGTCCCCGAGGGCATCCCCAACCTGGACCATGTCTTCGTGATCGTGATGGAGAACCACGGTTTCAGCCAGATCGTTGGGAACCCGGACGCGCCGTTCGCTAACCAATATGCAAAATCCGCCAATTCCGCGACTCGTTACTTCGCGATCGGACATCCCAGTTCCACCAACTACCTGGAAATCGTGGGAGGATCGAACTTCGGCGTGCGCAGCGATAACGCTCCCGACTGGCACAACCAGAACTGCAGTCCGAATCTGGGGCCCACTCCCTATACCACCACCGACTTTCCCTCCAGCCCCAATGTTTGTCCGATCGCGGGCACCGGTACGGACGCGGCCACGCCGGCAGTCGATTTCACCAACGAGTGTCCGGATCCTACGACAACCGACCCCTGCGCTCCTGGCTTAATCAGCATCGATGGCAGTTCGATTCCGGCGGCATCGAACACCGTCGGCAAGACGATCGGAGATCAACTGGCCGAGAGCGGCCGGCGTTGGAAGAGCTATCAGGAGAGCCTGCCGCCCACCGGAGCTGACGGCATTGCCTACAGCGATGGTTTCTTCACCGACCTCTCGACCATCCCTGCCTCCCTGGGCGGATCGGGCGCCTTCCTCAAACTGTATGCCGCAAAGCACAATCCGTTTGTGTATTTCAAAAGCGTGCAGGAAGGCACCGATCCCAACAACAGCCTGGCCAACGTGGTGGGCTTCGAAGGCAAGAACGGCCTTTACGACGACCTGAATTCCGGCCGCGTGCCCTCACTGTCGTTCATCGCGCCCAACCAGTGCAACGATCAGCACGGACGGGGCAACGGCGGCGCGCAGTGCGCCTTTGACTCGCTGGACGATGGCTCGCAAGCCGGGCTGAACCCGGCCCTAATCTATGTCGGCGACCTGACCTTGAGGACGATCGTATCGGCGATCCACAATTCTCCCGCGTGGCGAAATGGACGCAACGCGATTGTCGTAGTGTGGGACGAAAACGATTACAGCTTTGTGCCCAACCTGAACCAGGTGCTGGTAATCGTGGACACCAACTACGGCCCCCACGGTATAAAGAGCGGCCACTACTACACTCATTTCTCGCTGACCAAAACTCTCGAGGCGGGCTTCGGGCTGGGCTGCCTGAACCATGCTTGCGACCAGCACGTCGATGTCATGTCTGACCTCTTCGGCAGGGGACGATAGGGCAGCGCTGGTGATCGGCAGACGCGCTAGCGGCACTTACAGCCTTAGGACTCCACCCTTCGGATCTGGAGGGTGGGGTTCCAAGGCTGTGGTGCGTCTGGCGGCCGGCTGAGTTTTCCGTTTCGGCAGCAACTGCGTGGGGTCCGAATCGAGTGTTTCCGCGCAGGATATTTGCCGGCCCTCCCCTCAGGAATACAATCCGTTCATGAAGATTCGCTTCCTGATGCTGCTGCTTCTGGCGACCGCAGCCTGTGCGCAGACGGCGCCGGACATGGCCTCCGCGCCGCATTACCGGCAGCTGATGGCGAACGATCAGGTGCGCGTCTTTGCGCTGACGCTTCGGCCGCTGGAGCGGACGCTGGCGCGGCACGACCACAACTTCCTGGTGATTGCGCTGCTGGACTGCGACGCCGTTATCTGGCCGGAAGGCGAGTCTGACATCGTCAATTTTCACTTCAGCCAGGGCGATGTGCACTTTTACTCCGGCGGACGCGCTCTGGGCATGCGCAATGACCGCACCACGGAGTATCGCAACGTCACCGTCGAATTTCTCGATCCTAAGGTGACAAACTACGGCTATCAGGCGTATTCCGGCACCTGGGATTCCGGGCCCGTCTCCATAGCTCCGCCGGTCGATCCTCACGCCAGGTTCATGAACTCGCTGCTGCTGGGAGCGGCGAGCGTGACTGATGTCCAACTGCTTTCCCGCGACCCCTTCCCACCGCCCGAAAAACCAGGCGCGGAGCTCCTGATTCCGGTCACCGACATCGACCTGAAAGCCGGGGAGTACGAAAGAATACGCAAATCATCGGGCGAGGTGGTCTGGATCCCCGCGGGACGGAAGTCAACATTTCTCAACGCGACCACCGAACCGGCGCGGTTCATTGTGGTCCAATTCTTGCCGGCGGCGAAGACTTAGACAAGAAACCAGACGACAATCGGGTGGCTTGCCAGGTTGAGAGCAGGAATCGAGGGTCAGCTTTTCTTTTCCGCAACTTCGAGCCGGGTCTCGGCCCGCTTGAGCGCGTCTTCGGCGTGCGTGAAATCGGCCTCGGTCTTGCCGGTCTGCAAGGCTTCCTCGGCCCGCCGCTTCGACTCCTGGGCGCGCTTGACATCGATTTCCTGCGGCCGCTCGGCGGTCTCAGCCAGAATCGTAACCCTGTCGGGAAGCACCTCGGCGAAACCCCAGGCCACCGAGAGATAGTAAGTCTGGCCGCTCTTGCGATAGCTGATCTCACCCACCGCCAGCTCGGTGATCAGAGGTGCGTGGCCGGGCAGGATGCCGAGGTATCCGTCCCGGCCGGGAATCTGGATCTCTTCCGCCACATCTTTCACCACCATTTTTTCCGGGGTGACGATTTCGAGTTGGAAAGTGTCTGCCATGAGAAACCCGGCGTCCGGCGTC
>Ga0187824_10000027_pt1 | contig 21051 bp, 23 predicted proteins | sample NC_wetland_sal_i_13_FD_132437 | JGI IMG/M metagenome (GOLD analysis project Ga0187824, IMG submission 132437) | Wetland sediment microbial communities from Neuse River Estuary, North Carolina, USA - SourceSoil_4 | ecosystem: Environmental > Aquatic > Freshwater > Wetlands > Sediment | place... | reverse complement strand
TGAATAAGGCAATGCAGTTGCTGCTGCGCGGACTGCTGGCGACGACCATCCTGTTTGCCGTCTCCGCAGTCGCGCAAGATGCGCATACTACCGGCCAGTTCCAGGGCCCGAAGGCCAACAAAGGCCATGTGACCCACAGCACTCGCGACGGCAAGAGCGTCCTCACCCTGTCGGACGACTTTGTCGTTCCCGACACTCCAGACCCGCACTGGCAGGTCGTGGATTCAGACGGCCAGGTCTATCTTCTGGACAAGCTCAAGAAGAAAGCCCTGATCGGCGACAAGTACCAGAAGGAGATCGTTCTTCCCGGTTACGTGAAGAATGTTTCCAAGGTGATTATCTGGTGCGCCTGGGCGGAGGCAAATCTGGGCGAGGCAAGCTTCAGCTCGCCTGTGAAGTAACCGGTAGTCATCCGGCGGGCGCGTGCGGCTCGGACCAGAACGCAGCGCCCTTCCCAACAAACCATTCAACGAGAGGCAAAGCCATGAACTATCACAAGAGATTCGCTCAATACGCAGCCCTGATCGCCGGCTTATTGACAATGGCGAACGGGCAAACAGCCGAGAAGAAAACGCTCACCCTGCAGGGCGCGGAGCAGGTCATCGCCGCGGCCAAGAATGAAGCCAGAAAGCTGCAGGCACCTGGCGGCGTCATCGCCGTCGTGGACGATGGCGGCAACCTGATGGCTTTGGAACGCCTCGATGGCACGTTCTCGGCCGGCGCCAACATTTCCATCGGCAAGGCAAAGACCGCTGTCATGTTCAAGAAGCCGACGCGCTTCTTTGAAGAGCTCATCAACTCGAACGGCAAAGGCCGCACGGTGATGACGGCCCTGGAAAACTTTACGCCGCTGATCGGGGGAATTCCGATTGTGGTGGACGGGCAGATTGTTGGCGGGGTCGGGGTAAGCGGTGCCGCCACTGCCGATCAGGATGAGCAACTGGCGATTGCGGGTTCGAAAGCATTCGAGGCACCGGCGAATGCGAGCAACGAGCCTGTTCTGCCTGTGTCTTACTGGGCGAAAAGCAAGGTAGACGAAGCCTTCTCCAAGGGCGCAGTGCTGTTCGACGGCGGCGATGGCCGCAACTACATGGTTCACGCCAGCCGCCGCGAAAAACCCGGGCAGGCGGAGATCCACACCAAAGACGCGGACATTATTTACGTGCTGCAGGGTTCGGCAACCATCGTCACCGGCGGCCAGGCCGCTGACGCGAAGACGATCGCTCCGGATGAGCTACGCGGCACCAGCATCCGCAACGGGGAAACCCGGGAGATTGCCAAGGGCGACGTAGTCATCGTGCCTCATGGCGTGCCGCACCAGTTCCTTACGGTGACCGATCCGTTTCTTTATTACGTGGTGAAAGTTCGATAAGAGAGAACTCCAGTGAATAATCAACTCAAGAACGATTGGCGAGTGACAGCGACGGCAGCGCTTCTGACGACGATCATCTCGCTGGTGGCCCTGCGAGCGACGGGCCAGTCCATCCAGGATCCTCCCTTCGGCCGGCCGGATGCGGTGATCGACCTGGCATCGCGGGAAGGGGTCGATCTCGTGCAGGGCCAGTGGCGGTACCACGACGTAAAAATCGGGGATGCCGATTCCCGCGCCGTTGGCCCCGACCTGAAACCGAGCGGCGCTGCGACCAGGACTTACGACTACGAGCCTCACGCCGGCGTTGCTGAGTTCGACGATTCGCAGTGGGAGGCAATCGACGCCACTTCGCTCGACCAGCGCCGTTCCACGGCCAAAGTCTGCTTTAACTGGTATCGCATCAACATTACGATTCCAGCAAAAGTCGGCAGCGTCAGCACGGCAGGGTCAACTGTGGCCTTTGAAATCGTGATCGACGATTATGCCGAGGTCTGGGTCAATGGCAAGATACCCCGAGTGCTGGGGCAGCCCGGAGGGCCCGTCGTCAAGGGCTTCAACGCCCCGAATCGCGTGATCCTCACTCGAAACGCGCAGCCCGGCCAGCGCATTCAGCTTGCGGTCTTCGGCATCAACGGTCCGATTTCCTACAGCCCGCAGAATTTCATCTGGATCAAGTCAGCAACGCTGGACTTCTACAAGTCGCCGAAAGTTGCGATCAGCGAGACCATGGCGCAGATCACGAAGAATGATCCGGCGCTGGACGAGATAGTTCCAGCCGGCGCGAAGATCGAGAAACTGGCCGGAGGATTCCTGTTCACCGAGGGGCCCATCTGGGTGCCGCGCGGAGAAGAGGGCGATGGGTATCTTCTCTTCAGCGACCCCAACAACAATGTGATTTATCGCTGGACCCAGGACGGCCAGCTGTCCATTTTCATGACCAAGAGCGGGTACCGCGGTGTGGACATCGGCGAATTTGGCCAGCCCGGCTCCAATGGCCTGACTCTCGATAAACAGGGACGGCTCACCATCAATCAGCACGGCAACCGCCGCGTGGTCCGCATGGAGAAAAACGGCCAGCTGACCGTGCTCGCCGATCATTATGACGGCAAGCGGCTCAACAGCCCCAACGACCTGGTCTACAAGTCAGACGGGGCACTGTATTTCACCGATCCGCCATTCGGGTTGCCGAAGTTTTTCGACGATCCGCGCAAAGAGCTGCCTTATAGCGGAGTCTTTCGCGTCTCACCGGACGGCAAGAGCGTACAACTCCTGACCAGGGACCTCAGCGGACCCAATGGGCTGGCGTTTTCGCCCGACGAAAAGTACTTCTATGTCGATAACTGGGACGAAAACAAAAAAGTGATCATGCGGTACGAAGTGAATGCGGACGGAACGCTGTCCAATGGAAAGGTCTTCTTCGACATGACGTCCGCCGCCGGCGAGGACGCGCTCGACGGAATGAAGATCGATCAGAAGGGCAATCTTTACGTGTCGGGGCCGGGCGGCCTTTGGATTATTTCGCCGGAGGGAAAACACCTGGGCACCATCGCGGGTCCGGAACATCCGCACAATTTCGCCTGGGGCGATGACGACGGCAAGACGCTGTATCTGTGCGCGAAGACTGGACTCTACCGGATCCGCCTGAATGTTCCGGGGATTCGGCCGTAGGCCGGATCAAGGTTGAGACGCAACCGGTGTTTCGTGAGCGGCGCTTTGCCCGGCGCCTTCGCCTTCGCCCAGCGCCGCCTTGATCTTCGCGTTGTGGAAGTCAGGCACCGTGCCCAGTCCGAACGCGACAGTATTGGCGAACTGCGCGAAGCCTACAATCACGACGGCTTCGAGAATCTGCTGTTCGGTGAACCCGTAGGTCCGCAAGGTCTCAATGTCGTTCGCCGTGATTTTGGATGGCTGTTTGTTGAACTTTGCACAAAAGTTGAGCAGTGCTTTGTCGGACATCGCGATCTTGGCATGGACATGATCGATCGCGATCTGTTCCGGGTCCGGCCCTTCAATCTTGAGCATGCGAACCATTTCGCAGTGCGCGGTCACGCAATACGTGCTGAGGTTCGCCGCCGAAGCGACCAGGAAGATGTACTCCTTCTGCTTGCGTGAGAGCGCGCCATCTTTCAGCAGGATAGTACCCATCAGCGCGACTTCGGCTTCAATCAGATCGGGCCGCGAGGTCTGTGCGACATAGAAATTGGGCAGGAATCCAATCTGATCCCGCATGGCGGCAAAGGCCGGAAAATCTTTTTCATTAAATGGAGAGTTACGCAGGTAAGACATGGTGTTTCCCCCCAAGCGAAAACGGTGAAGGCATTATAAGGCAAGGCGCAAATCGCGGGTTACAGCCCGGTGTGAACGCGCGCGACTGCGGGCGTGCTTCTGAGATAACCTAGATCGCTTCGGCCATGAGCGCGTTGTCCCCAACCCGGAACGACTTCGAAGCCGTGCGCGAACTGGCGGATGCATACGGTTTTGTGCCTAACCTGTTCCGTGTCCAGGCCGACCTGCCGCATGCCGTCACTGTGGAGGCACAACTTATTGCAGCCGTTGTACTTGCTGAGGGCAGACTGACGCGACGGCAAAAAGATGGTCTGCTCCACGCCGTGGCTGGCGGGCGTCAAAGCGGCTATTGTATGGCGCTGTTTGCGCAAAGCCCCTCCGGCGATAACAGAGAAAGCCGTGCCCTGCTCGACTTCGCGCTGAAGCTTACCTGCTACGGCCCGTGGATTTCGGCGAAGGATGTTGCAGCCCTTGCCCCGGCCGGATTCGATGAGCAGGCAATTCTTGAGGTGGTGGCCACGACCGCGTTGGGCCAAATGCTTTGCACCCTGGCGGCAGGCCTGCAACCGTCGCCGGACGCGGAGCGTCCTCAATCCGGCTCCATCAAATTCGAAAACCCGGCCGAACCCGGCGAATGGCACGAGCCGGCCGGGCCCTATCTGAAATCGCGGCTGGAGGCGCCGCCAAGTTTCGAGCCTTTTACGGTTCTGCGGGATCAACTCGGCTTCATACCCAGTCACTTCCGCGCGCAGATGTTACGCCCTGATCTGGTCACTGCCGAGGTCCGCTTTCTCGAGCAGATTGTGCTTTCGGAAGACCTGCTCAGTCGCGTCCAAAAGGAAAAAATACTGTTAGTGGTTTCAGCGTCGAACCTGAACACCTACGGCGTCGCACTGCAAAGGCAGATACTGGATGGCCTCGGTGTTGCTCTCGAAGAGTCCGATCAGATCGTAAATGACCTCGGCTCCGCATCGATTGCGCCCGCTGACAAGGCGCTGCTGGATGAAGCTCGCAAGCTGAATTGCACCGGCCCGGCAAATGAAGACCGCTTCCAGGCTGGGGCCCTCGAAAGGCATGGATTTAGCCATCCGCAAATTGTCGAGGCTATCGTGGTAGCGGCATTTGCCAATTTTCTCAATACTTTACAGTTCGGCCTTGGAGTTCTTCCCGACTTCCCGCCAGCTCGAGTTTTTACGCCAAAAGATTTGTATCTCCACGGCGCCGAAGTCCGTCCTACCTCAGACGGAGTTTCGCTTCCCGATCCCGACGCCGAACTTGTGCAGCAGGTGCAGGGTGGCAATGCAGATGTTTTTGAAGAACTCGTTCGCCGCCACTCAAGGCGCGTGTTCGGGACTCTGGGCGGGCTTCTGGGGGACCTCGACGATGCGCGCGATGCCACTCAGGATGTGTTTTTGAAGGCATTCGAGAACATTTCGAAATTTGAAGGGCGGGCAAAGTTTTCCACCTGGTTGATGAGCATCGCCATCAACACCGGGACGGAGATACTGCGACACCGCAAGCCGTCCGCGCCGATTGAAGGGATTGATGACGATGAAGACTTTCGCCCGCGGCAGGTTCAGAAATGGGCGGACGATCCCGAGCAGATATTCTCCGCCGCGCAACGCGACCAACTGGTGCGCGAGGGAATTTTGCGGTTGCCGGACAAATACCGGGTGGCGCTGATTTTGCGGGACATCAATCAGCTATCGACCGAAGAAGCAGCGGCGGCACTTGATCTTAGCGTACCCGCGCTCAAGGCGCGTGTGCTGCGCGGACGACTGATGCTGCGCGAAAGACTCGCTCCTCACTTCACGCGCGACCGGGAGCGTGACGATGCTTAGCTGCGCCGAGTTTCTCACCGAGTTCGGAGAGTATCTGGAGGAGACAGCCGATCCTGAGTTGCGGGGGCGTCTCGAAGCTCATCTCCACGAATGCAAGACCTGCCAGGTCATTCTGGACAGTACTCGCAAGACCATCCGGTTCGTTACCGACAGCGATTCCTTCACACTTCCCGATAATGCAGTCGAGCCAATCGTCGGCCAGGTCATGGCCCGGATCCGCACCAAGAACACTCAGAGGACCGCCCAGGCTGCCGCCGAGGTCAGCCAGGCGGTCATCATGGGCGCGGCCCAGGGCATCATCCTTTATGACACCGAACTGCGCTATCAGCTCTTCAACCCGTTCATGGAGCGGTTGACGGGAAAGAGCGCGGATGAAGTGCTGGGACGCGTGGCTGTAGAAGTCTTTCCCAGACTGCGAGCCACCGGCGTTGAAGACGTGCTGAAGCGAGCTCTGGCGGGCGAGACCGTTGACGTGCCTGACTTCCTGGTGCCGAAGCATTCCGCGGGCGAGCGGGACGTTTGGGAGTCCTGCATCTTCGCTCCTCATCGCGCTGCGGATGGCACGATTATCGGCGTCGTGGGCCTGGTGCGCGACGTCACCGACCGGCACCTCGAAGAAGAGCGCTTCAAGTCGATTGTGGTGGGCACGGCATCGGCTACCGGCAAGGATTTTTTTCCGACGCTGGTGCGCCACATGGCGTCGGCGTTGCGAACGCGGTATGCGTTCGTTACGGACTGCGCGGACCAGAAGCATGCCAAGGTCCTGGCCGTGTGGACGGGCGAACGCTTCGGGGACCTTTTTGAATTCGATATTGCCGACACGCCGTGCATGAAAGTGCTCAACGGCGAAGTCTGTCATTACAAGGAGGACCTGCAGGCTTTATTCCCGCTCGACACGGGGCTCGTGGATTGGGGAGCGCAAAGCTATCTCGGCGTGCCCATGCTGGATAGCGAAAGCCGCGTGATCGGGCACATCGCGATCCTCGACGATAAGCCGATGGAGCGGGACCCGCACGCCATCGACCTGGTCAAGATTTTCGCGTCCCGGGCCGCGGCCGAACTGAAGCGGCAGAAGGCCGAAGCGAATTTGCAGGCGGCCCTGGTTCGCGTCCAGAAACTTGAGCAGAAGAACCGCACGCTGCTTGAGATTACGAATACGATCATTACCAGCTTGAGGCGCGAGGAGCTGCTATCGGCGATTTGCCGCGTCTTGATGGACGTAACGACGTTTGATTGTGCAGGTCTTGCGCTTTATGACCCGGAAGTGCGTGATTTGCGCGTCTTTGCGCTGGAAGGGCTCTTTCGTCCTGAGGATTTGTCCATCGGGCAGTTGATCGATGTCGAGGGACGGCAATCGGGCCATCGCTGGGACTTTACCCAACCGGTCCTACGAAACAATCTGGAACTGGAGCGCCAATATACGGTTGAGAACGGTCTTTACGCGGCGGGAATCCGGTCCCATTGCGTTGTTCCTCTCATGGCGCTTGGTAAAACGATCGGCGTGATGGGCTTTGGCAGCCGGGCAATCGGGGCGTATTCACCCGATGACTTGCTCTTCTTTCGCGAAGTGGCAAACCAGATTGCAATGTCGGTCGCGAATATGCAGGCCTACGAAGAGATTGCCGCGCTCAAGACACGGCTGCAGGAAGAAAACGTCTACCTGCAGGAAGAAATAAGCAGAGAGCACAACTTCCAGGAAATTGTGGGCAACAGCCGGGCGCTGGTGGAGGTCCTGCGCAACGTCGAGACCGTGGCGCCAACGGACTCGACGGTGCTGATCATGGGCGAAACTGGTTGCGGCAAAGAGTTAATTGCGCGCGCCATCCACAGCCGCAGTGGAAGGAAGAATCGCCCGCTGGTGAAGCTGAACTGCGGCGCCATTCCGACTGGCCTGGTCGAAAGCGAACTGTTCGGCCACATGAAAGGCGCGTTTACCGGAGCACTCGAGCGCCGGGTTGGACGCTTCGAACTGGCGGACGGCGGCACCCTGTTTCTCGACGAGATCAGCGAGCTACCCCTGGACACGCAGGTCAAGTTGTTGCGGGTCCTCCAGGAGCACGAATTTGAGCCGCTCGGCAGCAGCCGGACGATCCGCGTCAACGTTCGAATCATAGCGGCCAGCAACCGCGATCTGGACAAGGCGATCCAGGAAGGGCGCTTCCGCGCTGATTTGTACTATCGGCTGAATGTGCTGCCTATCGTATTGCCTCCGTTGCGCCAACGCCGGTCGGACATTCCGCTGCTGACTTCGTTCTTCGTGGAACGCTATTCTCGCCAACTCGGGAAGCCGATTATCGGAGTGGCGCAAGACACCATGGAGATTCTCAGCCATTACGACTGGCCAGGAAATATCCGCGAGTTGCAGAACATCATCGAGCGGGCCGTGGTGCTTTCGCGGGGGCCGGTCTTGCGATTGGGGCGCGATTTGCTGCCGCTGTCCGCCGAGGCGCCGGCCGACGACGAAACCGTCGTCTCACTCAGCGGGCAATCCTCGAATGGGGGAGCGCACTCCCTGGAGCAGATAGAAAAGCGGCACATCCTTGAAGTTCTGACACAGACCAAGTGGGTCATCGAAGGCGCGAACGGCGCTGCTCGCATCCTTGACCTTCATCCCAATACCCTCCGAAGCCGCATGAAGAAGTTGGGCCTGGATCGGAGTCTGATGAAGACATCTTCTCCGGCCCAGTCTTCTTAGACTGCAAGTTCTCTCTTCGTGCGGGCGTCATCAGAGCGTCTTGATGCCTTTGAGTCCGCCTATTCGTTCCAGTCCCTCCCGCCAGATCGCGCCATTCTTGTCCAATCCCCCACGATATTTCGTGGCCACGAAGTTCGCGGCCCTACCGACCACGAGGCATCGTGGCTTTGCCCAGCACTTCCTTTGGTTCTAAATCCTTAACTCCCTCTAATTCAGACACATACGTTTTGCTGGAGCCGATCCCGAGATTGGCGCGGTGGGTGCTTTAGCCAGTGTGTCTTTCGGAGGAACACAAGCGGTGCTCAAGATCTCAGTCACGAATCAGTCGAGTAAGGCCACCGATTTTCAGTTGGAGGGCAAGCTTGTGGGCCCATGGGTCGACGAACTCCGGCGGCTGAGCGATGCCGCTCTGGTAACCAGCGAAGCGGTAAGCCTGGATCTGGAGAAAGTGTGGTTCGTGGATTCACAGGGGATCGCCCTGCTGAGAGACCTGGCGAGCAAACAGGTCGCCCAGATCAATTGTTCCCCATTCATCAGTCAGCAACTGAAGGAGAGGACGTATGACGAGCGCAATGGCTGAAAGCATGATGTTGCAGAGCGGCACGATGGTCGCGGACGATCGGCACCCCGCATCCCCGGCGCAGGGAAACGTGTTCGAGCAGGTTCTCATCGGCCGGGTGCAGGCCGGCGACGCCGAAGCCTTCTATCAATTGGTGCGGCCGTACGAACGCGCGGTGTTTCTTGCCGCCGTGGCGATCGTGAAAAACGACGCTGACGCCGAAGAAGTCGCGCAAGAGGCGATCCTGAAGGCATTCAAGGCCCTGACGCGATTTCGCCAGGAGGCCAAGTTCAGCACGTGGCTGATTCAGATTGCGATCAACGAAGCGAAAATGCGGCTGCGCAAAGACCGGCGGCACTTGTACGAATCCATCGAACAGGGGCAACAGAACGACGACGGCGATTACATCCCGAAGGATTTCGCGGACTGGCGGGAAATCCCTTCAGAGGCCCTGGAGCGTCGCGAGCTTCGTGATGCTTTGGCGAAGGCTCTGGCGTCTCTCCCTGAGAAATACCGCGAGATACTCATACTGCGGGATGTCAACCACCTCAGCATTACGGAGACTGCCCAAATTCTCGGCCTCTCGGAAGCGAACGTGAAGACCAGGCTCTCCCGAGCCCGCCTTCAGATGCGCGATGCCTTAGCCTCCGGCTTCGGCGGGTTGTGGACCGGCAGAAGCTGCGAAAAGGTGCAGACGTCCTGAAGAAAACACCGCCCGAATCTCTAGACTCCCGCCACGACTCGCGGGATAACGAGCGCCAGGCCGCAGGAACAACGAAGAATGCAACAGCCTGCGCGCCATTTTTCCAACCTCTGTCTTGGTGTCACACGATTCCATCCATTAGACTCTTAGTTGTGCCTCTGGCCTAAGTGAACCGCAGCCGACAGGAGCAGCTATGAGCACTGCAATCCCTGCCTCTCACATCCAGCGGAAACCGGAACTCCTGGGACAAACCTTAGTGGTCATGGACCTCGCTCGCGGCGGCCCGCAGGCGCTCCGGACTTCGGCCGGTGAACTCAGCCTGAATGTGCAAGAATCGGGAAGCGATTTTGGTCGGGACTATAGGAGGAGATATGGCAACTCTGCGTACGTTTCCGAGCAGTGAACCGATCAGCGGCGCCAGCCCTGAGAGAGTGGAGATGAAGTTCGAGGTGGTCGTCATTCCGGTCGCGGATGTTGACCGCTCGAAGGAGTTCTACACCAAACTGGGGTGGCGGCTCGACGCCGACTTCCCTTTTGACAATGGTTTTCGCGTGGTTCAGTTCACGCCTCCCGGCTCCGGGTGCTCGGTTCAGTTTGGCACGAAGATGACATCGGCCGCGGCAGGCTCGGCCCAGGGCCTCTACCTGATCGTCTCCGACGTGGAGGCTGCCCGCAAAAAGCTGGCGGCTCAAGGTATTGATGTAAGTGAGGTGTTCCATGCCGGAACCCCCGGCGCCCAGTTCCGGATCGACGGCAGCGGTCGCCTCAGCGGGCCAGCTCCCGAGCATGCCACCTACAGTTCGTTCGCCACGTTTCGTGATCCCGACGGCAATGGATGGCTGTTCCAGGAAGTCACAACCCGGCTGCCCGGCCGCGGACTCAGCAATCTGGATGTCGCGACCCTGACGAAGCTGTTGCAGGAAGCCGAGCAACATCATGGCGAATACGAACCGACCGCTCCGAAGCACCACTGGTCGGGCTGGTACGCCGCCTACATTGTCGCCCGTCAGGAGGGCAAAACTCCCGAAGAGGCGGCCAAAGACGGCAAGCTCCAGATAGAGGGCACACGCTGACCACTCGGTGGAGGGTTCGACGCCGCAAGGCTCCCGGTTTTACCGTCCTTAAGTTTTGATCGGATGGACTTACTCGCCAACGTCGGAAACAGACTCAATTTCAAAAAGGAGAACAACAATGACAACCAAAGGAAAAGTCTTAGTGCTGGTTTCGAGCGGTCATGGCTTGCCCTTGAAAGATGGCAAGGTTTATAGCGGCGCTGGCTATTATCTCAATGAGCTGACGGTTCCGGTTCGCGCCCTGATGAACGAGGGCTACGAAATCACTTTCGCCAACCCCAAAGGCAACACGCCCCAGGTGGATGTGCATTCAGAGGTCGCCGATTTCTTCGGTGGGGACGCGGCCAAGCTTCAGGACTATATGATATTCCGCGACGGCCTGACTGGGCTCAGAGAGCCAACCCGCATCGCGGATGTCATCGCATCGGGCCTGGATCAATATGACGCTGTTTTCGTCCCCGGCGGCCATGGCCCGATGATGGATCTTCTCGACGATCCCGATGCGGGTACCGTGATGAGGCACTTTCATGCAACATCCAAGCCTACGGCAGTGCTCTGCCATGGCCCCATTTCACTTCTCTCGGCACTTCCGAATTCGAAGGATGTGGTTGCCGCGCTAAGCGCGGGCGATGCCGCTGGAGCGCGGGCAAAGGCTCAAGGCTGGATCTATTCTGGATACAAGATGACTATCTTTTCGACAGCCGAAGAGCAGCAGCGTGAACCGCTTGAGATTGGCGGCAAGGTTCTCTTCTACCCGGACTTCGCCTTGAGTACGGCGGGCGGTGACGTAAGCGTGCTCGAACCCTGGAAGAGCTATGTCATTCAAGATCGCGAGCTGATCTCAGGCCAGAACCCGTTCTCTGATCAGGCGCTTCTGAAACTTCTTCTACCGGCGATCAACAAGAAGAAGCTGGATTCAGCGGCATAAGAATTGGAGGAAACCGGGGACAGATAGGACGTTTTCCATTTTTCGACAATGGAAATTGGGAACGTCCCGTCTGTCCCCAGTTTTTCCAGAACCGAACGACCCTGCCCTCGACGTTCTGGCGAAGGTAGCCGTTCGTCAACTCTCGGACAGAAACCGCGCCTCATCGGGAGTTTCCTCGCCGACCACCATTCGGATTGGCGTTGTCTTGCCCGCCCCATTGGGACCGACCGGTCTGACTGGGATCAGTGAACAGAAATCAGGGATCGCAAAATCAGAGTTGACATTGACAGATAATCCACTACCATACGGTTGTGGATCGATTAGGTACAACGTTTGCGGCTTTGTCTGATCCGACCCGGCGGGCAATGATCGAACGGCTCTCCCATGGGCCTGCCTCTGTGCACGGATTGACGGAACCGTTTGCGCTTTCGCAGCAGATGATTTCAAAACATATTGCCTACCTGGTGCGGGCGCGGATTGTGATCAAGACCAAGCGTGGACGAGAGAGTGTGTGCACGCTTAGGCCAGGGGCGATCAAGAGAGTCAGCGACTGGGCGATCAGCTATCGCCGATTCTGGGAAGAGAGTTTTGACAAGCTGGATGTAGTTGTAAAGCAAATGAAGAAAGAGGGTCAGAGATGACAAAAAACACAGCTAGCGAGATTGAGCGGATGGTTGTTACGAGAATTTTTGATGCCCCACGCGAACTGGTTTGGAAGGCGTGGACAGACCCACAATACATTATGCAGTGGTGGGGGCCGAAGGGCTTTACTGCGCCCGTTTGCCAGATGGATTTTCGCGTTGGAGGAAAACTCCTCTGCTGCATGAGGTCCCCGGATGGGCAGGAGTTCTGGAATGCAGTTGAATACCACGAGATTGTTCCGTACGAGAAGATCGTTTCCTTGATGTACTTTTCCGACTCGAAGGGAAACAAGATTGACCCCGCGGAATTAGGAATAGAACACGAGGCCATAGACGGTGCGTGCGACGTGACCATCTTTGAGGATTTCGGAAACGGCCAGACGAAACTCACCTTCATTGGAAATGAACCCATGGAGAGCGCGAAAAACAGCGGTCAAATGGAGGGCTGGAACCAGATACTCGATAAACTTGCCGAGGTTGTTACGAAGCTAGCGCAGGCGAAATAAGAAGTTGGAGTCTTGATGATTGTCATGCCGGGTGCCCCAGGCCTCGCTGCTTTGCGAGACCTGGGAGTGGCTACGTCCGCTGCGTCCGTCATGGGTATTGCTCATCACAGCTGCGGGTACCCCGTCCTTCGCGCAGGCGAAGGGCGGGTACGACGACTTGCACAACGGGCGGTGCAGGACGGACAAGAGTGCGCCGGCGGCATCGCCGCCCACCCCTTCGACAAGCTCACGGCAGGCTCTTGCAAAAAACGCAAGGATGGGGCACCCTCCGTGGGAATGGTGCAATGCAAAGATGGGCCACCCGCCAGCGTAAAATAGGGGACAGACGAAGGTGGTCCCGATTTTCATTCGATAAAACTGGGTCAGTCCCGTCAGTCCCGTTTTCATTGTCATATACTTCCGAAATGAAGCAAGGCGTCCGTAGTCGCCGCAAAGTATACGGGCAACTCCTGAAGCATGCCCGCCGCCAGCCACATCGGGAATGCTGCGGAATTCTGGCGGGGCAGGACGGGCTCATCACGCAGGCGCTCCCTGCTAAAAACGTCGCGGCGGATCCAGTCAGGAATTACGAAATTGCACCCGGGGAGATCGCGCGCCTCATGGAGGAACTCCGCAAGCGGCGGCTCGAATTCCTCGGCATTTATCATTCGCACCCGAATTGGATGGACACGAATGAACCCTCGCTGAAAGACATCGCGTTGGCCCACTTCTCGGAAGCGATTTATTTCATCGTGACGCCACGACCGTACGCAACCACGCCCATCCGGGCATTTTCAATCCGAGATCGGCGTGCAACAGAACTTGAAATTCAGGTCCTGCCCTGATGAACCTCATGAACAGCGGATGACCTACGGTGTTTTCTGTCGGCATTCATCTGCGTTCATTGGTGCACCCACTGGATTCGTCCCGGAAAGACTACGAGATGCGAAAAGGGTTTACGAGAAAATCACAACCGGACGCGCCCGCGACGCAAACCAAAAACTACATCACGCCGAGCGGGCTCAAACGCCTCAAAGATGAGCACCGGTTTCTGCTCACCAGGGAACGCCCGGCCGTGGTGGAGGTGGTGGCGTGGGCTGCCGGCAACGGCGACCGCAGTGAAAACGCCGACTATCAGTACGGCAAGCGGCGGCTGCGGCAGATCGATGGGCGGATTCGCTTTCTCACCAAGCGAATCGAAGCCGCGGAAGTGGTGGACCCGGAAGCTCCGAGAACGGGGCAGGCGGCGACGAAGGCATTCTTCGGAGCCACCGTGCGCTATGCCAATTCCAAGGGAGTATCGCGAGTGGTGAGCATCGTGGGCACAGACGAGATTGATCTCAGCCGCAACCACATCAGCTGGGTGTCACCTCTGGGCCGCGCGTTGATGAAGTCGGCGGCGGGTGACAGCGTAGTCCTTCAGTTGCCGGGCGGCACAGAATGCCTCACCGTGCTGGAAGTGTGTTACGAGCCCATTGCTGTGGAACCGTTCCGTGAACCCCCTGGATCCGAGGCCTGACAAATGCGAGAACAGACGGACGTACACCGGTTCTTTGGTCAAAGCGTTGTCTCATCATTGGATAATTGGTGAACGTCCCGTCTGTCCCCAGATTTCATGTCCCCGGATTTCACAGATTTCAACGGCGGCGGTGACCAATTCCAGTTGTCGCTCATCTAAGCTCTGTGAGTGAATGTTTGCGCACCTTACAAGGAGATGAATATGAAAGCGATTGTTGTCCACCAATATGGCGGCCCCGAAGTACTCAAGTTCGAGGAATACCCTGATCCGGTGGCGGGTCCGGGCGAAGTACTGGTGCGGGTCGCGGCCGCGAGCGTGAATCCGATCGACTACAAACGGCGTGCCGGGTTGACGAAAGACTTCTATCCCATGACTTTTCCGGGATTGATCGGAGTCGACATTGCAGGGACGGTGGTGAAGATTGGGCCGGGAGTGGAAGGCTTTTCCGCCGGCGACCAGGTGTTCGCCATGGCGGACAATACTTACGCCGAACTTTGTGTCGTGAAAGCCGCGGTTCTGGCGAAAGTTCCCCGGGGGCTCGATTTGATCCAGGCGGCGGCCCTGCCGCTGGTGACGACGACCGGCAATCAGCTCCTTGCGGCGACCGGAATCAAAGCGGGCCAGACGGTTATGGTCGTAGGTGCTGTTGGCAATGTCGGGCGTTCGGCGGTATTCACCGCGAAAGAACGCGGGGCAACTGTGATTGCGGGGGTTTTGAAGAGGCAGATGGATGAGGCGAAGGCGATCGGTGCGCATCAGGCCGTCGCAACCGACGACGATACCGCGATCGCGAATCTTTCGCCGGTCGACGCCGTGGCGGATACGGTCGGCGGAAGAATCGCCGTGAAGCTGATCGCCAGGGTCAAGCCGGGAGGAGTGTATGCATCGGTTGTCGGGCCGCCGGCGAACGCGGCGCAGTACCCATCTGTCAGGGTGGCGCACGTATTCTCGAAATTCGACAGGAAAACGCTCGAGTTCATGGCCGAAGCGGTGCGAGATGGCAAGCTGGTAATCCCGATCAGCCAGAGACTGCCACTCCGTGAAGCGGCCGAGGCACAGGCAACCGCAGAGAAGGGCGGGGCCGGAAAAATCCTGCTGGTGGCTTGATATTATTTGCAAATAGAGAACACGGAAGGAAAATCGGAAATGAAAAAGGGTCTGCCTGGAATTAACCCCGCTTCGAAACCGAGTGGCGATGGATGTGTGGAATGTCTGGCGTCCCCGAAAGGTTGGTGGTTTCATCTGCGCCGGTGTACCGAGTGTGGGCACATCGGTTGCTGTGACAGTTCTCCGAGCCAGCATGCATCCAAGCATGCGGCAGCGACTGGGCATCCGATCATTGCCAGCTTCGAGCCCGGTGAGGATTGGTTCTTCAATTACGAAACGCAGGATTATGAGACGCCGGGGATCAAGGGTGCGGAGTTGCTCCCGCCGCATTCGCATCCAAAAAATCAGCCCGCACCTGGACCCGCAGGAAAGGTGCCAGCCAACTGGGAATCGCTGCTGCACTAGCTGGCGTCGATCGTTTTTTTATGAATGGGGGCGGGACAAGACACCGTATTTGTAATGAGCACGGTAAGGAGCCATCAATGAACGCAGTACAGGTCGAGCAGAAGAGCTATGAGATGCCCCCGAAAGAGGGGATCAGCATCGCGCATTTTCTCACCGTCGCCGACGTCGAGCGATCGGCTCGCTACTACGAAAAGGTCTTCGGCGCTCGCATCCTGACCATGGGCGACGGCAACGCGCCTCCGTACCTTCAGCTGGCGAATATCTGGATGATTCTGAACGTTGGCGGCGGGCCAACCCCGGATAAGCCGACGGTAACGCTGAGCGTCCCCGACCCGAATCACATCAACAGCTTTATGAATTTCCGTGTGGCGGATATTCAAGCGTGCTACGAACTATGGAAAAGTCGAGGAGCCGAGTTCATCACGCCGCCGATGCCCAAGTACGGCGAGATACGCTGCTACATCCGCGATCCTGACGGCTATATCATCGAAGTCGGACAGAGCACCGACCTTACGTACGGTTGATTTTGTCCGCACGGGATGCGGATTTAGGCGCTAGCGCAACTCCGCTTAGCACAGCCCCATTTAGCGCAGCCCATTAATCGCAACCCATGGGCGCGAACGATACAACCCCGTTCGGCTGCGGTTAGGGGAGAAGCCGAATTTGCACGATATGGGGTATGGTGAGAGCGCATCCTCGGCCGGAGGGACAAAAGATGGATTGGAAACGGTTGATCCAGTTTGCCCTGCAGGGCAGCAGTGATTTGGAACCATATGCGATCCTGCTGGTACGCGTTTCGCTCGGGCTGTTCTTCGCCATCTCCGGGGCAAACAAATTGTTTGTCGCCGGCAGCAGGCAAACCATGTACGAAACGCTGGTTGCGGCCAAGGTCCCGTTTCCCCGCGAGACGGCTTATTTCGTGTCGGGTGTCGAGTTCATCGGCGGATCCTTGCTGATCGCGGGGTTTCTTTCGAGCCTGGCCGGCATGACGTTATTGGTCGATATGCTGGTCGCTATCCTGACCACCAAGCTTTCCGCCATGCCTAAAAAGCTTTCGCCGCTTAATTGGCTCGACGACTTCCTCTACCTTCCGGAAGTCTTGTACGTGCTCTTCTTTATCTGGCTGATCTGCTCTGGTCCGGGAAAGTTCAGTGTCGATTACTGGCTCGCCGGCAAGTTACTGGGGTGATCCAGCGAGGAAGCAGTTTTGCCACACGCAGGGTTTCGACGAGGTACCCTTGCCCCGATTGCTTTCAGTAAATGTCGGCCTTCCGCATGACGTGATGTGGGACGGCAAGACTGTCCATACCGCGATCTGGAAATCCCCGGTCGCGGGACGGCGGATGGTGCGCAAGCTCAACATCGATGGCGACGGGCAGGGCGATCTTGCCGGTCATGGTGGGGAGCAGCGCGCCGTTTTTGTTTATCAGATGGACTCCTATCACTACTGGGAACGTGTTCTCGGACGGAATGACTTTATCTTCGGCCAGTTCGGGGAGAACTTCACGATCGAGGGACTTCCTGATAACGAAGTCTGCATCGGCGATCGTTACCGCATTGGCGATGCGCTCTTTGAAGTGTCGCAGCCGCGCGTGACCTGCTACCGCGTCGGCATCCGCATGAACGAGCCTCGCATGCCGGCGCTGCTGGTCGCCCATCACCGGCCAGGATTCTACTTTCGCGTGCTGCAGGAAGGCGAAGTCGGGGCGGGCGACGACATCGTGAGAATTTCCGACGGCCCAGAGCGAATGAGTGTTGCAGACGTAGACGCCCTCCTGTATTTGCCTGGACAATCCCGCGAGCAACTGGAACGCGCGCTACGGATTCCTGCGCTTAGCAAGGGTTGGCAGGGCTCATTCCAGGCAATGCTGCAACAAGACCTGGGCTCCAAGACTGCGGTTGGAAATCGAGGACTCGCAAATGAAGAGCCAGCGCCGGCGTGGCCGGGCTTTCGAGAGATGCGGGTCGCGAACATCCATAAGGAAAGCGATAGCGTAACCTCCTTCGTTCTGGCGCCGATCGACGGGCAGCCTCTTCCTCTCTTCCAGGCGGGTCAATTTGTGGTTTTGCGCTTGCATCTTGAGCCGGACAAGCCGCCGGTTCTGCGCAGCTATTCTCTGTCTGATCTGCCGGCGGCCGATCATTTCCGCATCAGCGTCAAGAGCGAATTGAACGGGATTGGAAGTTCATTTCTGTGCCACCGCGCGCGGGAAGGCGATGTATTGGATGTCAGCGCGCCGCGCGGAAGCTTTACCCTGCGTCCCAGCCAGGATCCTGTGGTGCTGCTGAGCGCGGGAGTGGGCGCTACGCCGGTAATGTCGATGCTGCACGCGCTCGCCGCCGAACAATCGCAGCGGCAGATCTGGTGGATCTATGGAGCGCGCAATCGCGTCGACCATCCCTTTGCCGAAGAATCGCGCTCATTACTGAAACAGCTTTCTCGCGGACGAGCATACGTCGTGTACAGCAGGCCCGCTGCAACCGACCACGCCGGAGTGGACTTCGATGCTCCCGGGCACATTGACACGGCTCTGCTGGAGAGAATCGGCGTATCACAGGGCAGTGACTTCTATCTGTGCGGCCCTTCTTCATTCTTGCAGAACATGCTCGAGGGGCTGCGAAACTGGGGTGTGCCCGCCGAGAATCTGCACACGGAGATCTTCGGTGCTCTTGAGAGCATAACTCCTGGTATGGCGCGGGTCGATCACACTCCCCACCTGCCGCCAGGGCCGGCCGGACCCGGCCCCTCAATCTCATTCGCGCGCAGCGGGATTACCGCCGCCTGGGATCCGAAGTTTGCGAATTTGCTTGAACTGGCGGAAGCGTGCGACGTTCAGGTCCGATGGTCGTGCCGGACTGGAGTCTGCCATACCTGCATGACGGGACTGATTGGCGGATCGATTCGTTACAACCCCGAACCGCTGGAGAGGCCCGCTCCCGGCAACGTGCTCGTATGCTGTTCACAGCCGAATGAGGATGTCACTCTGGATCTTTAACGGTAGACTTTTGAGAGAAACGGGAGGAGTCGATTCATGCGTTCTGATATTGTGCCCGGCGGCATTTTCCCCGACTACGAACTGCCCGATCACACCGACAAGCCGCGCAAGCTTAGCGAGCTGCAGGGCGACGATCCGCTGATCCTCACGCTGGCGCGCGGCCACTATTGCCCGAAGGAGCACCAGCAGCATCTGGAACTCGCCGCGTTCTACCCGAAGATCGCGGTGGCATACACCCAGATCGCGACCATCGCCACCGACGATCACCACACGCTGCAGGAATTCCGCGCATCCGTCGGGGCCCAGTGGCCCTTCCTTTCGGACCCCGATCGAAAGGTTCAGAAGGATCTCGACATCCAGGAGTACACCGACCCGGAGCACAATCCGATGATCCCGCATACGCTCGTGCTTAAGCCGGGCCTGGTTGTCTACAGCATCTATAACGGCTACTGGTTCTGGGGGCGTCCGTCGGTCGTCGATCTTTGGCACGACCTGCGTGCGGTGATGAGCGAAATCCGCCCGGACTGGGATCTGGGCGCCCCCGGACTCCGCGAGGCGTGGAATGCGGGTGACCTCTCGCGTTTCCACGGATGGAACAAGAAGGCCGCGGCGGAAGCGGCCGCGATGGCACGGAAGAAATAGCCGTCGCCGGCTGGTGCGCGCTCTCTACAGCATTGGCCGAGCTGGGCCTTACTTCTGGGAGCCGTATCAATCGCGAGGTTTGGTTGCGGCGAATCGCAGCCGCACGTAGTCGGCCACCCAGGTTCCATTCGCATCGCGAAGTTGCGGTTCGAGAACCATCCGTACCTCCTGCAGATAGTCGCTGCGAGCTTCTTCGGAGAAGCCTTGGAAAAAGTTGAGAGCAAAAGTTTCCAGGTAATCAATGATGTCGCCAGGCAGGGGAGTTGGACGCGGGATCAGCACAATACTATCAACGCGAAACCCTGCGCGTTCCAGCCTGGAGGCGTAGTCCTCCGGCGTGGGGAAATACCACGGAACACGAGCCTCGCCATCGAACCCACGGCGGTCCAATGCCTGAACCAGGGCAGTCCGGATCTTGTGAACGCAACCGTGACCTCCGCATTCAGCAACAAATCGGCCGCCCGGTTTCAAAGATCGATACACTCCGGCGAGCACCGCGTCGGCGCGCTTGATCCAGTGCAGCACCGCATTACTGAACACGGCGTCGAATTCCTGCTGATAGGGGAGGTCTTCGCCGCTGATCGCGAATGCGTTCAAGCCGAGCTTCCTCGCGGCTTCGACCTGCGGAACGCTCGAATCCACTGCGACCACTTCGCAACCCAGATCCGCCAGTTTTTTCGTCAGTACGCCGTCTCCGCACCCTAGATCGAGGATCCTTTCGCCGGGCTTAGGTGCGAGCAAGTCGACGACTGGCGCTCCTAAGTCGGATACGAATCTGGCGTTTCGCGCATAAGAAGCCGGATCCCAGATTTGCGCTGTTGACATGGCCGCAATGATAGCAGCTCAAAGTTTGATGGGGCGAGCTGTGGCACGGTGACGCAACCTGGAACGATCAACGGGGGCGCTGGTTTACGGGCAATCGGAAGGTTATTCAGAGTCCATGGGGGAATTTTTGATATCCCCCAGCTTTCCAAAATCAGGAAAGAGCGGGGCTGCCGTCATTGGGGCGAGGGCAAGAAGGATCAAGACCAAGGGTGGTCCAGCCCCCACGCTCTGTCAGGATCACAAACGTGCGTGCAGAAAATCGGACATGGATTTGCAGCGCTTGTCGCTTTCATAAGCTGGGCCAGTCCTTCGGTCGTAGATGTTCAGTTCCTTTTTCGCTTCAGCCATGTGGCCCATAGCGAAATGCGCAAGACCGCAAAACAGGCGCGGGGTGAGCCATTCCGGGGCTGACTTCTTTTGCTCTGTGCAGGCAGCAAGCAACTCCGAGTATTGCCGGGAGCTGTTCAGAGAGTCCATGCGCTGAAAGGCTTCTGCGGTAGGGCCGCCGAAAGACGTGTTCACTGATAATCCCACACCCGCGCCACGGCTTTCTGTCGAAGAATTGCCACCGCAATCGTAGGTGGTGACTGGCCTGTTCGGGTTCACGGTCGATTGCAAAAACTCCATGATTGAATCCAGCTTTTTGTTCACTTCATCAGAGGACGCACCCTCGTCGCGCAGAATGCGATTGAGCAGGGATACCACCTTCGCGGCGGTTGCTTGGTCTATGGCGGTGTTACAGGTGATTGTGACCGGCCCTTGGTTTGAAATGATGTTCGGGCTGCACACTCCCGCAGGACTCATCTCAGCGTTTACCGCGGGCTGCTGTGCAAGAACGGCGAAGCTGAACGTAATGAGGTGTAACAGCAGCAGCTTTTTCATTTGTCCCTTCCTTTTGGCTTCGGGGCTTTGTCCGGTGGCTTGCCCTGACCCCCAGAATCGTCCTGAACGCTGACCGGGCCGCTGTTGCCAAC
>Ga0187824_10000026_pt1 | contig 21560 bp, 15 predicted proteins | sample NC_wetland_sal_i_13_FD_132437 | JGI IMG/M metagenome (GOLD analysis project Ga0187824, IMG submission 132437) | Wetland sediment microbial communities from Neuse River Estuary, North Carolina, USA - SourceSoil_4 | ecosystem: Environmental > Aquatic > Freshwater > Wetlands > Sediment | place... | reverse complement strand
GTGGCGGTCCATGAACTCGGCTTCGTCGAGTTTGAACTGCTCGAGCGCGCGCTCCCTTTGGGAGCGGTCCCAGGCGTTGCTGAGCAGCACGCCGCCAACATCCCAAAAAATGGCGCTGATCTCTGGCACTCATCCCTCCGAAACTGTCTTCGTCCAGCAAGTCGATGATACACGGAGACCAGCGGGCGACCGACGGGTCATTGATTCCGGGGTAGTGGTGCGGCTTGGAAAAAACAATTTAACCTGCTCGTTCCGAAGTCAGGTTTATCGCCGAGGAGTCTGCTCGCTGTCCGCGGCGAAACAGCAGATTCCTCGCGCGACAATGCCGCGCTTAGGAATGACAATCCTTCAGCGGTGTTTGAACTACGGGGGCTTTCAAACTTCATCACTACCCCAATCCGGGCGCGTCTTTCATTTTCGAGACCAGGAAGCGGACCGGTTTCCTGCGAAAACATCTCCAAAGTATCGGCAATTGTTCTAGACTTACTGGTCGAGAGTGTCCAGGAAAGAAGCCGCCATGCGAATCGTTGCCATATCCCAGCAGGAATGCGGTGAGTTGTTAAAGCGCGTGTCGATCGGAAGGCTGGCCTGTGCATTGGACGACCAGCCGTACATTGTGCCCGTCGCGTTTTCCTATGAGCCCGACCGCATCTTTATCTTTTCGACGGTAGGCAAAAAAATTGATTGGATGCGGCAGAATCCCAAGGTTTGTCTGCAAGCCGACGAAATTGGAAATCGCTCAAACTGGACCAGCGTCGTGGTGACCGGAACTTATTTGGAACTCTCTGAGGCGCGATATCCGGCGGAGCGGGAACACGCCATGGAACAACTCGCGCAGTATGCCGAATGGTGGCGAACCCCGCTGGCGCAAAGGCGTGAACAAGTCAGGGATTTGGACATTGAGCCGGTGTTCTTTCGCATCGATGTGACGTCGATGAGCGGCCTGCGGGGTGTGCCTGAAGTCGAGTCCTGAAGTCGAGTAAAGAGATTAGATTGGTGGACTCGCTTTATATTTCCCCACCGAGTTAAGCTGACCGCCGGGTCCCCTTCAGGCGCCGTGCGCCCGGGCCATATTCTTGGGAGTCTTCCCGGCGCTCCGGCGCGTGCTGGGGACATACGAGCAGGTGCGGAAATCATAGTGCTGCCCCAGGCAGTCGGCGCAAAGATGGACCTGGTGAACTTTACAGTGGATCACGGGCAGGTCCCCATGACAGACATCGCAGCCGCCGCGGACCCGTTTCGCCGAGTTCTTGGGTTCTCCCGTCGCGCCCTGGCCGCCGGCGGGAAACTGGATGGCGCGGGCTTTGAAATAAATGCCTGAGGCTGCGGTCAGCGAGCCCAGGGACACACCGCACGCACCCAGGATAAGAAGGCTGGTGTCCGGGTGTTCCCCCAGCGCAGCCGGCAGCATGATCAGTCCGATGCACGCTCCCAGGGCTCCAACGGCGATCAACCCGTTGCCGATCTGTGATGTCATGTTCAGTGCCTTTTTGGCGGGGCGGAGACGCACTCGCCGCAAAACTTGGGGTGGCCTACACTTGCGACCTTAGCGAGTTCTCCGGCTTAACTCCAGATGACGAAGGTCACCCCCGAAGCTGAATTCATCGATCCCGTGACCGAGGTAACTTGTCTCGGCTTACCGCGGAACTCTAACATCGTGGAGGTATGGCGCTTACGTCCCTGGTGGTGTGTGCAGACCTGAAAGCGGTGCAGGTGCTCAGCCAGATTCTGCGGGAGCTGAACATCGAAGCCGAGCATTGCAGTGATTTGGCGACGGCGGCGTCCCGTCTGACGGCGCAGCATTTCGATGCCGTAGTGGTCGATTGCCAGGAGCAGCTGCCGGCGATCGAGTTGATCGCGAGCGTGCGGAAATTGCCGCTCAATCGCAGCACGCTCATCATTGGACTGGTCGACGGCCGCGAACAGGTGCGGGACATTTTCGGGCAAGGCGCAAACTTCATTGTGTACAAGCCGGTTTCGACGGAGCGGGCGGCAAGCAGCCTGCGGGCGGCAAGAGGTCTGATGGCACGGGAAAAGCGCGGCAAATTACGGGTCTCGCTGCACGCTCCGGCGTCCATCACCTATGCCAACGCCGAGAATGTAGCGGCCACTCTTCTGGATTTGAGCGAGGACGGACTCGCCATTCAGTCCGAACGGCGTTTGCCTCCCCGCTGCAAGGTTTACTTTCAATTCAATTTGCCGGGCGAAAAATCCTCGGTCCGGCTTTCCGGCGACGTGGTGTGGCAGGACTCTTCCGGACGCGTGGGCATCCGCTTCGTGGACGTGCCCCAGACTTCGCGGCGCACCATGAACGAGTGGATCAAGGGCAGCCTTGCCCGGCTGGCCACAGCCGAACAGAATGCGCCAAAAAAAGAACCGGTCGCAGCTCCGGAACCGGTCGTCACCCGGCTGGCCGGCCTGGGACTCTCTGCGGCGTCTTCGAATCGCCGCATCCAGACGCGTCGCGCCTGCCGCCTGAGCGCCGACGTCTTTCGCCTGGGCGAGGGCATTCCCAACCGGTGCACGCTCAGCGATGTAAGCACCGGCGGCTGTTACGTGGAGACCCAGTCACCATTTCCAACGCGCACCGTATTGGACATCGTGGTCCGAACTCACGATATGAAATTACGGGTTCGGGGAACGGTGCAGGTGACGCATCCTGGTTTTGGGATGGGAGTGCAGTTCAGCCTTAACACCGCAGACGAGCGGCAGCAGGTGAAGCAGTTGATCGCGGCCCAGGCGGCGGAAGACAGCCTGGCCTAGGTTTTGCCTCAGAAGTAACTCACCAGCGAAAAACCTACCTGACCGCGCACGGATCCGCTTATAGGGGTCATTCGACTCCGCCAAAAGTTTCGCAAGCGAAACTTTTGTCTCCGCTCAGGATGACACCAGGATGCGGTAAGCACGTGTCTGGAAGTGTCAGCTAACTGCCTGGCGAAAATAATCCAGAGACAGCCGCAACCCGGTCTCCAAGTCAACTTTTGGTTCCCATCCCAGCAGGGTCCTGGCTTTGGTGATGTCGGGGCAGCGCTGCTTGGGATCGTCCTGAGGCAGGGCCTCGTAGCGGATCTTGCTCTTCGACCCGGTCACGGCCAGGACGCGCCGCGCACACTCCAGAATCGTGAACTCCGTCGGGTTGCCGATATTCACCGGCCCATGCTCCTCCGCTTTCGATAAGCGCAGGAAGCCGTCGATCTCATCGCTGACATAGCAGAAACTGCGGGTCTGGCTGCCGTCCCCGTACACCGTCAGGTCTTCGCCGCGCAGTGCCTGCTTCATAAAGTTCGGGACCACGCGGCCATCATTCACCTGCATGCGCGGGCCGTAGGTATTGAAAATTCGCGCGATCCGCGTGTCCACCTGGTGATAGCGGCGGTAGGCCATGGTGACGGCTTCGGTGAATCGCTTGGCTTCGTCGTATACCGAGCGCGGCCCGATGGGATTTACGTTGCCCCAGTAGGTTTCCTTCTGGGGATGCTCCAGGGGATCGCCATAACATTCCGAGGTCGAAGAGACCAGATATTTTGCGCCATACTTGCGGGCTATATCGAGCGCATGAAATGTGCCCAGCGAGCCCACCTTTAGCGTGGCAATTCCGTGCAGGGCGTAATCCACCGGACTGGCGGGACTGGCGAAGTGGAACACGTAATTCACCGGGCCGCAGTCGAACGGCTCGTTGATATCAATTTGCCGAAATTCAAACCGACTTTCGTGGCGCAGATGGTCGAGGTTCGAAAGTTTTCCGGTGACCAGATTGTCTGCGACCACGACGGAGTAGCCTTCGCCCAGCAGGGCATCGCACAAGTGCGAGCCCAGGAAACCGGCTCCGCCAGTGACCAGGGCGCGGGGCGGGTTCATGATGTTTTGGGTTTCCTGGCCGGGGCGGCTGCGGCATCGACGGAAACCGCGGGCGCTCCCGTGAGGCGACCGACGCTGTAGTAAGTGAAGCCCCGAGCCGCCATGGCGTCGGGGTCGTAAAGGTTGCGCCCGTCAATCACGATGGGATACTTCATCTGTTTTTGCAGACGATCGAGGTCAAGGGTGGCAAACTCTTCCCACTCCGTCAGGATCAGAAGCGCATCGGCGTCGCGGGCGGCTTCATACGGATCGTTCACGAACTCCGTCTTCTGGTTGAGCACCTCTCGCGCCCGGGCCGTTGCCGCCGGGTCGTAGGCGGCAATCTGGCAGCCTTCCTGCAACAGGGACTGCACCAGCAGCATGGCGGGCGATTCGCGGATATCGTCGGTCCCGCCCTTGAAGGCCAGGCCCAGCACGCCCAGGCGCTTGCCCCGCAATGTCCACAGGGCGGTGCGCACCTTGCGCAGAAAACGCTGGCGCTGGTCTTCGTTGATGCGCATCACCTCGTCGAGCAGGCGGAACTCGTAGCCGCACTCCCGGGCCACGGCGCGGAAGGCCATCAGGTCTTTGGGAAAACAGGAACCGCCGTAGCCGATGCCGGGATTCAGAAAGCGCGGGCCGATGCGGCTGTCTGTTCCAATTCCCTGGCACACCTGCTGCACGTTCGCTCCCACCGATTCACAAATGGACGCAACTGCATTGATAAACGAAATCTTCATGGCCAGGAAAGCATTGGACGCGTGCTTGATCAGTTCGGCGCTCTTGGCGCTGGTGACAATCAGGGGCGGCGGAATCTGCGCCCGGTCGGGCGCGGGAATCGCATCCTTGCCCTGGTAGTAGCTGCCGTCGGTCAAAGGCGCGTAAATCTGGCGCAGCACCGCGGCGCAGCGTTCGCTGTCGGCTCCCACCACGATGCGGTCGGGATAGAGAAAGTCGGTGACCGCGGTGCCCTCGCGCAGAAATTCCGGGTTGGAGGCGACATCGAAAGAATCCGGAGCGGCGGCATTGCGCAGGATAATTTTGCGCACCCAATCGCTGGTGTAGACCGGCACCGTACTCTTTTCCACGACGACCTTGTAACTGTTGATGGCGCCGGAGACGCTGCGCGCCACCGATTCGACGTAGGAGAGGTCGGCTTCTCCCTGCTCGGTCGGGGGCGTGCCGACGGCAATGAAGATGGCCTGGCTGGCACGCACCGCCTGGGGCAGATCATCGGAAAAAGTAAGATTGTGCCCACGGTGCCGCTTTAACAGTTCGGGCAGGAACTTCTCGTGGATGGGAACTTCGCCCGCTTTTAGCGCAGCCACTTTGTCCTGGTCATTGTCCACCAGGATCACCTTGTGGCCGAGGTCGGCGAAACACGCGCCTGCCACCAGTCCCACATAGCCCGAACCTACTACGGCGATGTGCATCCCCGAAATCCCCCTGCGCTGATTGACCGGAACAGATTGCGCGCCCGGTCAGATCAAATACTTTAGCAGCTTTTTTCCGCGGCCAGAGCGGCCGCCGTGATCCCATGAACCCATAGCAATGATACGGCTTTTGGGGCGGTTTGCGGGGGCAGGCCATCTGTCACAGCAGGGAGTGACGGCAATCACAGCGAAAGGCCGCCGTCGTCATGGGTAAAACTCTTTCCTTTGCGTTCTGATCCCAGCGCCACCACGGTCATCAATACCGCGATGTTGGCGATCTCAAACGCGGCCAGGGCCCAGGGATATCCCAGCGGCTTGCGCAGGGCGTACACGACGTTGTTGACCGGGGCCGCAATCAGAATTCCCAGCTGGTAAGCGAAGCCCGGCATGAGGCCGCGCACGGCATCGGGCGAAAGTTCGTTGAGGTGCGCGGGAATGATGCCCCATGCCCCCTGGACGCCCGCCTGCATCACAAAAGCCCCAACCGCCAGGGTCATAAGAGATCCGCCGAAGGTCCAGGCGGGAATCATCGCCAGGCACAAGAGCAGCGCCAGGATCATGCTGCGGCGGCGGCCAAAACTTTCCGAGAGATGCCCGAACAGGATGGCCCCAAGGACCGCTCCCACATTAAACAGAATCACCAGGTAGGCCACAACTTTCGAGTCGAAACCACGGGCTGTCTTGAGGAAATCGGGATAGAGGTCCTGGGTGCCATGCGAGAGGAACATCATTAGTGTCATCAGCAGGACGAGATAAAGAAAAATCCTCCAGTGACCCGCCGCGGTGCGCACGATCGCTCGCACTGTCGGAGCGCGGCGCTGTTGCCAGGCTTCCGATTCGCGCACATGGAAGCGGATGTACAAGGCCAGCAGGGCGGGGACACCGCCCACCCAGAACATGGCGCGCCATCCCCAGGCGGGGAGGATGAATCGCGCCGCTACCGCCGCCAGCAGGTAGCCGATGGAATAGCCGCTCTGCACGATGCCGGAGAGGATGCCGCGCCACCTGGCGGGCGCGCTTTCCATGGCCAGCGAGGCTCCCACGCCCCACTCGCCGCCCATCCCGATTCCGTAGATGGTGCGCAGAACCAGAAACACGGAGTAGCTGGGAGCAAATCCGCATAGCAGTTCGACCACGGAAAAGAAAATCACATTCGCCATGAGCGGCTTGCGGCGCCCGTAGCGGTCGGCGAGCAATCCAAATACGATCGCGCCCACCGGCCGCATGGCCAGGGTCGCGGTCATGGTCCACACAATGGCGGTTTTCGCCACGTGGAAGTGCTGCGCCAGGGTATCGACCAGGAAGACCACCACAAAGAAGTCGAATGCATCCAAGGTCCAGCCTAAAAAGCTGGCTGCGACCGCGTGCCAGTCGCCGGGGCGCGAAGGCGGTAATGGAGGTGCTGAGGTTGAAGTCGACAGGGTCAGCCGTTCGTCCTCACGTGGCGGAACATATCTCGTCGGGGAAGTGTACACCGCAGACCTGGGGTAACCACCAGCGGCGGTGCGCGGATGTCGATAGCGCTATCGTCCTTCAGTGCGCGAGGAGTCGATCTTTCCGCCCGATGGAATAAGTACAATTGCAGAGGGTTGGCGGCTTAGTTGGAAATCTGTCCTCTTACGGAGGCGTCATCCTGAACGGCCTTCAGGCCGTGAAGGATCCGGCGTGAAGCCGCAACACCGCTTCGACCCAGCTTTGGTGCCGATGCGCGCCAGATCCTTCGGGACCTAAGTCCCTCAAGATGACGCACTGGTAAAAGGGACGGTTGCAAACTGAGCTCCGACGTGCGGAGGGCAGAAATCGGGCTCGTTGCCCGGGATTTTTGCCTGAATAAAGTTTTTGTTTTGAGTTGATTAGCGCGGTTCATTTGTGTTGACAATAGCTTTGTTTCAGGCGAAACTCCGCTCAATCACCCTTTTGCAGCCATTCCGCGCCGCCAGTCACTGGCATGGCTTGAACCATGTTAAAGCCTGACTCAACGCGCTATCCCTCTCTGGTTGAAACCCGCAGCATTGGTCCGGAATGGATCGAGTCCGACTCCGCCCACCAAAGAACCGAGCCGGGAGAAACCGAGGCGTTCCCCAGCCCGGCAGAATTGCCCGCCGGCCGCGCCCTGGATTTGCGGCTGCGCGAGATTCTGCAACAGGCCCGCCTGTCTACCGCGGCGACGGGGGCCGTGATCGCGCTGGCCCTCGGAGGCAAGATGGTGTGCCGCGCCACCATGGGCGACAAGGCGCCCAGCGCCGGGGTTTGCCTGAACACCCGGTCCGGGCTTTCGGGCGCCTGCGTGCAGACCCGCGAGATGCAGCTTTGCGACGACACGCTGGCCGATCCTCGGGTCAATGTGATCGCCTGCCGCGATCTGGGAATTCGATCCATCGCGGTTCTGCCGGTGCTCGATGGCGGAGAACTGTGGGGAGTGCTCGAAGTTTTTTCATCCGTTCCGCGCGCCTTCAGTGATTCCGATCTGCAGGCGTTGCAATCGCTCAGCCGCAAGATCTCGAACACGGTGAACGAAGCGATCGAGGGAGGAAATGCGGCGCCGGCGCTGGAGGCATTTTCCCCGCCGCCTGCAAATTCCCCGGAACCTGAAACGCCCGCGCCCGACGTCTCGACCGTCCCCAATCAGCCGGATGCGGTCACCGTTCGGCGGGATTACCGGACCGGCGCGCTGACGGCGGCCGTTCTGGCGCTGGCTGTGCTGTTGGGCTGGATGGTGGGCCGCGTGGGCTGGAGTATGGCGGTCAACCGGGCCCCGATCCAGATTCCTCTGTCTGCGGATGAGCCGCCGGCTTCGGCACCAGCGCTTCCGCCGGTGCAGGCGTCTCCGCCGCGACAGGAGGACTCCGCCGCTCCCGCGCCAACCGTCGCTTCCCGGCCCGAGTTGCCGCGCCCCGCCAAGCCGGCGGTGAAACCGAAAGTGGACAAACCCACGCCACCCGAACTCAACGGGGGCCTGGTCGTGTATGAACACGGCAAAGTAGTTTTTCGCATGGGGCCGTCCGAGAAGGAGTCTCCCGCCAAAGCCGAGCCCGGGGTGGTTCCGCCGGATGCGATTCAACAAGCGGCGGCGCGGCAAGATGACGGATCAGCGACGCCGGCGCCAATTTCTCCTCCGTCGGCGAACAGTTACCTGTTGCAGCGGGTTGAGCCCGAATATCCGGAAGCGGCGCGGCAGCAGCATATTCAGGGTCCAGTAGTGCTGAACGTTCTGGTGGGACGGAGCGGTGCGGTCCGCGAGCTGACCGTGATCAGCGGCGATCCTCTGCTGGCCAAAGCCGCCACCGACGCGGTGCGGCAGTGGCGCTTCAATCCCCATCTGCTCAAGGGCAAGGCCGTGGAATTCGAGACCAGGATTACGGTGAATTTCGCGCTTCCAGAATGAGAAATGTCGTTGGTGTTGGCCGTCGGCCAATCAAAATCAGCCACGGATTTCACCGATTTACACGGATAGAGCGAAAGATCTGAGAACTTGACGCCCGTAAATCCGCGAAATCCGTGGCTGATTTTGACTTTGACCAACGACCAAGGACCAACGACCGTTCTTTCTTCCTATCCGTACGCCAGTTCTTTCGCTCTCTGCGCCGCCTTCACGACTGCCTTGATGAGGGTCACGCGCAATTTACCTTCTTCCAGTTCCATGATTCCGTCAATGGTGCAGCCTGCGGGCGTGGTGACTGCGTCTTTCAAAAGGGCGGGGTGGTCGCCGGTTTCGAGCACTACGGTGGCCGCTCCGAGCGTGGTCTGCGCCGCGAGTAGGGTCGCGACATCGCGGGGCAAGCCCACTTTGACACCTGCCTCAGCCAGTGATTCCAAAATAATGTAGATGTAAGCGGGGCCGCTGGCGGAGAGGCCGGTGACGGCGTCCATGTGCTTTTCGTCCACCACCACAGTTTTTCCCACCACGCTGAACAGGGCGCAGGCGGCTTCGACGTGCTGCGCGTTCGCAAATTTGCCCTTGCACAGCGCGGTCATGCCGCAGCCCAGGGCGCAGGGCGTGTTGGGCATGGCCCGGACCACGGCGACCTCGCTGCCCAGCGCTTTTTCGATGTGGCTGGTGGGCACCGACGCGGCCACCGAAATGATGAGCTGCTTCCGGGTGACGTTGGGACGAATCTGTTCCACCACTTCCTGCACTACTTGCGGTTTCACGCAAACAAAAATGATGTCGGCATCGCGCACCGCCGCCAGATTGTCGGTTCCGACAGTGACTCCCAGTTTCTCCGCCAGGGCGCGCGCCCGTTCTTCATGCTGGACGGTGGCAAAGGTCGACTTGGGAGAGAGCAGGCCTTTCTCCAACAGGGCCTTGAGCAGGATGCCGCCCATTTTGCCCGCGCCCAGCACCGCTACTCGCTTTCCGGAAAAATCGAAACTCATCGCGCCGTGTCCTCCGTCGTGTGGGGTTATCGTCGCCAATTGTACAGTTTCGCGCTGCGCCGACGCTGATGAGGAGACGATGCGACAGCACGGACCGCGTGGGGACGGGGCTCTGCCTCGTCCAGGCCAGCAAAGCTCGGCAAGGTTTTGGGAAACTAAAGGACGGGCGAGGGCACCCGCCCTCCATCGGGTTCAGGCGTTTTCCATGTCCTGGCGCGCGATCTCCGCGATATGTCGGCCGATGGGCAGGGAAGAGGTGGCCGCCGGCGAGGGGACGTTGCAGACCTGCAACATCCTTTCGGAGCGGACAAATTGAAAATCGTCCACAAACGATCCATCCCGGCGCACCGCATGGGCGCGCACCCCGGAACCATCCGCCACCAGGTCAGAGCTGACCACCTCTGGCACCAGCCGCTGCAGGGCCTTCACGAACGCCCGCTTGCTTAATGAGCGATAGTATTCGCCCGCCCCATCGCGCCAGTATTTTCCCGCCATGTGCCAGAACCCGGGATAGGTGAGGGTTCCGGCCACGTCCCGCAAGCTGAAGTCGGTGCGCTTGTAGCCCTCCCGTTTGAGGGCCAGCACGGCGTTCGGTCCGCCATCCACGCCGCCGTGAACGCGCCGGGTGAAGTGCACGCCGAGAAAAGGAAATTTGGGATCGGGTACGGGATAGATGAGGCCGCGCACCAGATGCGTTCTCTCCGGGACCAGGGAGTAATACTCTCCGCGAAAGGGCACGATCCTGACTTCCGGGGCCTGGCCCGCCATCCGGCTGACCCGGTCGCTATGCAGGCCGGCGCAATTGATCACGTATCTGGCGGCGAAGGTTCCGCGCGTGGTCTCGACCATCATTTCCCCGCCGCGGGGGACAACTCGCTGCACCTCGGTTCCGGTGCTTACCGTGCCGCCTTGCGCGGCCATGATCTCGGCGTATTTGCGGCTGACAGCGGCATAATCGGCGATGCCGGTGCTCGGCACCCGCATGGCCATGAGGCCGCCGCAGTGCGGTTCAACCTCGCGCAGTTCTTCCGGCTGCAGCAATCGCAATCCGGCGAGACCGTTGGCCTGTCCGCGTTCGAGCAGCGCCTTCAGGCGCGGGACCTCATCGTCGCTGGTGGCCACGATGACTTTGCCGCAGACCTGGTGGGGCAGGCTGTGCTCGCGGCAGAATTCCACCATGGCCGCCGCGCCCTCGACACAGAATTTGGCCTTCAACGATCCCGGCTTGTAATAAATGCCGGCGTGAATCACGCCGCTGTTGTGGCCGCTCTGGTGACGGGCCACCTCGTTTTCCTTCTCGACCACAAGCAGCCGCAGGCCCGGCATGGAGCGGGTGGCGTGCATCGCGGTCGACAGGCCCACAATACCTCCGCCGATGATGATGATGTCGAACGCCTGATCCGGCATGGGGATGCTCTGCGTGACATCTGTTATACATGGCCGGTTGAGTGGGGTGAAAGTGCGGGCGCTGGCCTGCTAAAAGCGTTGATGGCTTCGATTTCATTGCACCGTCAGGGCCACTTGTACGGTGCGCGTGACCGAGCCCACGGTGCCGGTGATGGTGATGGTGTAATTGCCGGAAGGGGTCCCGGGATGGCCGGCGCTGCCCCCGCCACTGTTCCCGCTCGTGCTGGTGCTGCTTCCGCCGCAGGCTGCCAGACCAAGCAAGAGGCTGAGGATGCCTATTCGCCATCCCAGACGCCGCCGGCGAGATTGCCGGACGCCGCCGAGCGCCAGCACCAATCCGGTCAGCGACAAAGCCATGTCATATCCCAGCAGATGCGGTGGTGCCCCAAGATTCGCGGTCGCGGGACTGGGCGCGGTGGTCACAACTTTCAACACCACGTTGGTGTCGCCCTGTCCCGAGGCCACCTGGCTCGGCGTGAATGTGCAGGCACTCAGCGGAGGCAGGCCGGCGCTCCCGCATGACAGGCTCAGGTTGCCCGGGAAAACGCTGCCGTTCCCCAAGGGCGCTACGTCGAGGTTATAGCTGGCGGTCTGGCCTGCCTTGATGGTCTGGCCAGGCGAGTTGTTGTTGATCACGAAGTTGAAGCCGACAATGAGTTCCACCGGGGTTGATTGATGGATATGAGCTGCGTCGGTCCCGGTGGCGTCGATGGTGAAATTGAAATGGTTCTGGGTATCGCTGGCGGCGCTGACCGTGAAGGCGGCTCCTGCCGTGGTCGGCGTGAGGGGGGACGGTGAAACCGTACAGGTTGGCGGCACCGCGCCCGAACAGCGCAGGTTCACCGGACTGCTGTAGCCGCCCGAAGCCGTCACGGTCCCGTTGAATACCGCAAGTTCGTTGGGATTCGCGGTCAACGATGAGTTGCTGATCGCCAGAGCAAAGTTGGGGCTGCTGGTGCTTCCCGCGGTCACGGTGAGCGACAGGGTTTGGGTCCGGGCTGGACCGCCCGCGACCGTACCGCTCAGGGTAATTTGAGATGTTCCGACAGGCGTCCCGGCGCCCGTGCTGATGGTCAGAGTTACGCTGGCCGGGCTGCCCGAAATCGGAGACACCGAACTGGAAGGCTGGAAGGTGCAAACCACGCCCGCGGGCAATCCGCCGCAGGAGAGAGCCACGGTTTGATTGAACGTCCCGGCCGCGGTCACCTGAAACGCCACCGCCCCGGAAACGCTGGCCTGGCCGGTGGTCAGGCTGCCGGGCGCGGGCGCGGTCAAATTGAAATCCACCACGTGCAGGGTGAGAGCGAAATCGCGAGTGGTCTTATTGGTGTCGGTCCCGACGCCATGCAGATTAAACAGGTAATCGCCGACCGGTCCGGACGCATTCACCGTGAAGGCGGCGCCCGCCGCCGTCGGTGTCGATGCGGCCGGAGCGACCGTGCATGACGGCGGCGCGGGCAGGGCCGGAGCGCGCGGGACGCACGTCAGATTCACCGGGCTGCTGAAGCCGTTCTGCGCCAGCAAGGATCCGCTGAAGACGGCGTTCTCTCCCACGAATGCGGTCAACACATTTTCCGGCGAGGTGAATTGAAAATTCGGACCTTCCGCCAGGGTGAATTCCCAGATGCCGCGGCCGTAGGTAGAGGCGCGCAGCTTTTTGGTGCCCCCAAAATCGAACATGCGCAGAGCCGTCACTGCGACATTCGGCAGGAACCCCGCGGCGCCGCCCGGCGCCGGCAGAGGACCGACTTCCCCCCAGCCGGGACTGGCCGTGCCGCTGGCGAAGACTCCCACATCGGTAGCGACATACACGGTTCCTGCGCGCGCATCCACCAGCACGGCGTTGGCGGGCGCATCCGGCAGGCCGGGGGTGAAGTCGATCCAGGAGGCCCCTGCGTCTGTCGTCTTCCACACATGGGAGACGTGAAAGCCCATGATCGTCATGTAGGCGGTTTTGCCGGAGGCGTCCGAGGCATCGAGGGCGATTCCTGACACGGGAAATCCCGAGGGATTGGTTCCGCCGGTGCGATCCACCCAGGCTCCGCTTCCGCCGCTGACGTTAGTGGCCACCCAGATATGTCCTCCGGTGGGAAGCAGCGGGCCCAGGCCATCGGTTCCGGCATACATGACGTTCGAAAATCCGGCAGTGTCCTTGAGGCCGCCGGCGGCCAGCGTCCGCACCAGGTTGACCTCGCCGCCGCTGCAGCTCTCCGTGTCCCCGGTCTCGAAGTTGTCAGTGAGGACAACGAATCCGCTGCCGTCACTGGCGCCGCGCCACACCCGGCACGTGCCCACCAGCAGCTCTCCGGAATTTTGCGGGTCCAGGATGAAGGGCGTGAACAATCCTCCCGAATCGCCGCCCACCGTGGGGTTCGAAACCACCAGCCCGCTGCTGAAATCCTGCGCCCGGCAGTCCACGCCAAAAGCGCAACGCTGGATGCTCACGCCGCTGTTGGCGGTAAACCACTCGGTGGGATTGTCCGGATTGATCTGGTTATAGCCGCCATCGCCCGAGTTCACGTTCGCCCAGCTGGTGGTGCTCTGCGAACTGCTGGTCGCGGGCGAGCCGTTATCCTGCGCGCCTCCTAGAATCGTGTTTGGATCGGTGGGATGCTGCGAAAAAGAAACCATCTGGGTGAGCGAGCCCAGGGTTCCGTTCAGGCTGTCGAACTGGTTGCTGCCGCCGCAGTCGCCGGTGATCAGCCCGGTGTAGCCGTCGAGCGCGCGATAGATTCCGCCATCGTTGGCGAAGTACATCACGACCTGCGAATTGTTGTTGATATTCAGGAAGGCCAGGGCGTGCTGATTGGGATGCACATGCGCAATGGAACCGAAGTTGGGCGGGCATCCGTAGGCGTGGGTGAGATTGATGAACGTATCTGGCGAAACGCCGTCGCAGCCCGGGGACGCAGCGGTAATTCTGCACTTATACAGGTTCACCGCCCCGGCGTAGAGGTCGGTGACCTCTCCGTCAGGGACCGCGGCCAGCTCGAGATTGAAGGCCCCCTGCTCGGTTCCGCAGCCGCCCAGCGCATCGCCGCAATTGGTGATGCCGTCGTCGTTGAGTTGGGTCCAGGTGCCGCCTCCGTCCTTGGTCTGCCAGATCAGCCGGTCGGTGTTGTTGCCGTCCACGTACCAGAAATACATTTCGTTGCGGCCGGGCACGACGGCGAATTCTCCGCGATACAGCAGGCAGCTTGCGGTCGAGGGAGATGCGGGACAGGACACCGGACTGAGGCCGCCGGGCTGGTTGTTGAGCCGGCTCCAGGTGGCCCCGTCGCTCGAGGAATAAACGCCATGCCACTGGATGGCGGCGAAAAACTGCCGGGTGATTGCGTTGTACACCACCGAAGTCGCCGAACTGGGAGCAATAACCAGGCCCGCATCGTTTACGGTCGCGTAATTCCAAGATTGTCCGCCGTCATTCGAATAGTAGAGCCCGCGGTTTGCGATCACCGGGTCTTCGAGGCCCTCAATCACTCCCTGGGTCGCGCCCGCGGCGGCGGCCACCACCAGGTTCGGGTTCACCTGGCTGAATGCAATCTGGCTGAAGCCCAGGCCGGCAAACGGCCGATTGCTGGTGCTGTCCTGCGAAATCAGCGTCCAGGTATTGCCGCCGTCGGGGGAGCGCAGAATGCCCAACCCGTAGTAGGAATTGCTGGAACTGTTCGTCTCTCCTGTGCCCACCAGGATTACGCTTTTGCCGGGATCCGGACTCGCCAGCTGGGGTTGGATGGCGATCGCTCCCACCGCGAGAGTGGGCTGGTCGTCGGTGATGGGAGTCCAAGTAACACTTGAAGGATTCGGACTCAGCGCGCCGGCATTGGTGGACTTCCACACTCCGCCATAGGCCCCTCCGATGTACACGGTGTTGCCGGTGCCGTCCGCCGGGTCGACGGCCACAGCTGTAGCCCGGCCTGCGACCGAACCGTAATCCTGCACTCCAAGCCCGGTGGCATCGGATGCCAGAGGCGCAGGCCCCAGCGGCGTCCACACCGTGCCCAGAGCGTCGTGTGGAAAGGCGTTGAACCCAGCCGACCGGGGCGCGGCAGCGCGCAAGGCCCGCAGCTCCAGTTTCTGCCGATGCGCCCGGTAACGCAGCGCAGCCGCCGGCTGTCCCGGAAGCGCGCGCCCATGGCTGAACCACAGTTCACGTCGACGCGGCGGGTTGGCGATCGTGCGACTTCCCGCACTCTGCGCAGCGGCTAGTTCGGCGCACAATATCAGGCAGAGGAACAAGGGAAGACGAACACAAGAGCTCATACGAACACACGACTATCACGTGCCGTGGACAGCTTTCAGTGACGGAGAACGGGGAATCAGTTTTTCTTTCCTCGAGGAGGTCTAAATGGGAATCCGTCGCCCGACGCAGACAGGCGATAGTGCACTATCCGAAAGTTGACTTGACGGGAACCCGGACCGCGGACTTCGGACCGCGGACTTCGGACGACGGAACTCAGACCTTAGGTCAGAGACGACAACCCGGCAACTGGAGTCGGATGTCTGCGGTCTGGGGTCCCTACGTCCGAAGTCCGAAGTCTGCCGTCCGCTATTCGTACCGCAGGGCGTCAATCGGATCCAGGCGGGCCGCCTTGCGGGCGGGGTAGAAGCCGAAGAAAATTCCTACCGCCATGGAGAACAGCACGGCGGCGAAAATCGCGGTGGGAGAAACCAGCACCGGCCAGCCCAGGGTTTGGGTAATCAGGTAGGAAGCTCCCATGCCTGACAAGATTCCAATCGCGCCGCCCACTACGCTGAGCACGACTGCCTCGATCAGGAACTGCTGCTGGACGTCCTGCTCGGTGGCGCCTATGGCCATGCGGATTCCGATTTCGCGGGTGCGCTCGGTGACCGATACCAGCATGATATTCATGATGCCGATGCCGCCGACCAGCAGGGAAATGCTGGCGATCGAAGCCAGCAGTATGGTGAACAGGCGTGCGTTCTGGTCAGCCAGATCAGCCACGTCCGCCAGGTTGCGCACGAAGAAATCGTCATCCTGTCCGGTACGAATGCGGTGGCGGTCGCGCAGCAGCGACGTGATCTGCTGCTGCGCGGTGTAGCTGGCGTCTTTTGAGAGCGCGGAAACCATGATCCAGCGCAGCCAGTCCTGTCCGGTGATTTTCTTTTGCAGGGTGGTGATGGGCACCAGGATGACGTCGTCCTGGTCCTGGCCCATGGCCGCCGACGTGCCCTTCGGAGTCAGCAGCCCGACGATTTTGAAAGACAGATTGTTGATGCGCACCGTCTGGCCGACGGGATCGGTGGCGCCAAACAGGTTCTTGCGCACCGTCTCGCCGATGACAGCGACGTTGGCGGCCGTGGTCACGTCATCCTGCGTGAACGACGTGCCCTCGGCAAAGGGCCAGCTCCGGATATCGAAATACTGGGGCTCGGTGCCGTTGATGTTGGTGGCCCAGTTGTCATTTCCAAAAACGACCTGGGCGGAAGCCTGGCTGCCCGGGGCGGCCGCCGCCACCGACGGGCACTCGCGCAGAATTGCCACCATGTCGTCGTAGACCAGAGTTTTGGTCGCCCCCCAGCCCATGCGCATTCCGCCCTTGTTTACCGTGCCGGACTGCACAAACAGCATGTTGGATCCCATGGCGGCGATCTGTTGCTGGGCCTGCAATTGCGCTCCCTGGCCCACGCTGACCATGGCAATGACCGCGCCCACTCCGATGATGATGCCCAGCATGGTGAGAATGGAGCGCATCTTGTTGCGGGCCAGCGCCCGCATGGCGATACGAATGATGGCCAGTAAATCCATACTCAATCCTCCAGCGCGGGCATGTTCTTCAAGACCTCGACCGCGACCGGCCGGTTCTGCACCCGTTCGTCGCGACGGATGGTGCCGTCACGAAAGTGAATGCCGCGCTTGGCAAATTCGGCGATGTCGGGCTCGTGCGTTACCATCACCACCGTCAGCCCATCGTCATTGAGTTTTTGAAACACTTCCATGATCTCCACGGAAGTCCGGCTGTCCAGATTGCCGGTAGGCTCGTCGGCCAGCAGGATGGACGGATGATTGACCAGTCCGCGCGCGATCGCAACCCGCTGCTGCTGGCCCCCGGAAAGCTGGGAAGGATAGTGCTGCATGCGATCCCCCAGTCCCACCAGTTCGAGGGCTTCACGGGCACGCTTGCGGCCTTCTTCCTTGCTGATCTGGGCGTAGAGCGTGGGCAGTTCGACATTTTCCAGGGCAGTGGTGCGGGACAGCAGGTTGAATCCCTGGAAAACGAAACCGATTTTGCGATTGCGAATGGTCGCCAGCTCTTTCTTGGATAAGTCGGAGACCGCGATGCCTTCGAGCAAATAGCGCCCGCTGGTCGGCTTGTCCAGGCAGCCCAGAATATTCATGAACGTGGATTTGCCGCTGCCGCTGGCCCCCATGATGGCCACAAAGTCGCCCCGCTCGATGCGGACGTTGATCCCGCGCAAGGCATGCACCTTGGTTTCGCCCAGGTCGTAGTACTTGTGCAGGTCGTCGATCTGAATCAGGCTGCTGCTTCCGCCTTCGGCGGGCGCCTTTGCTGCGGATTGTGGAATGGTCGCCATTGCTTTGCTCTTGCAGCTTCTCAGCCTCTCTCGCCGTGATCAAGGACGGGCGTCTCGCCCGTCCAGCCGGCGGGACGCCCGGCCTCCATTGGGTTATCTCACTCGCGGCGTGGCTCCGCCCAGGCCCGGAGCGCGAGTCGCGGCCGAACTACCCGCCACGCCGCCGGTGATCAATGCGTCTCCCTCGTTCAGTTGACCGTTCAGCACCTGCGCGACCTCGGTGACCGTGTGGTCGGTGATGCCCGTACGAATCCGCACCGGTTCCAGCGTTTTGTCCGGACGCAGCTTCCAGAGCACGGCGACATCCACGCGCGGAGTGTGCGGCTGCCCCGCCGCGGCGCCGCCTTCAACACCTTCCCCCTGGGCGCGCTGATGTTTCACTTCGGCCCCGGTGCCTCCCGCCGCCTGGCCGCCGGCAGATTGAGTTCCCGCGGCCTGGCCTGAGACTAATCCGTATTGCTTGTACAACGCACGCAGCTGGTCTGCGGTCATGTCCGGTTTGTAGCGCAGCGCCCCGTTGGGCACGCGCAGGGTATTTTGCGCGGTCGCTACCGGAATCGTGATGTAGGCGGTCATGCCGGGAAAGAGCTTCAGGTCCGGGTTATCGAAGTCGATGATGGTGTTGTAGGTGACCACGTTCTGCACCGTGGTCGCGTTCAAACGCACCTGTGAAACCCGTCCGGTAAACGTGTCTTTGGGAAACGCATCCACTTTAAAGGTGACGATCTGCCCGGTGTGGATCACGCCCACGTCAGACTCGTCGGTGCTGGCATAGACCTGCATTTTCGTGAGGTCCTGCGCGATGGTGAATAGCGTTGGTGCCTGCAGCGATGCCGCCACCGTCTGGCCGACATCCACACTGCGGGCAATCACTGTGCCGTCAATGGGCGCATGAATGGTGGTGTAATCCAGATTGGTCTGCGCCACCGTCACGGCGGCCTGCTTCAACTGCACCTGGGCCAGCGCCTGGGTGATGGTTGCCCTGGCTGCCGCCACGGCCGCATCGTCGGAGTCGGCGGTGGCCTTCGCCAGGTCGAGCTGTTGCTGGCTCATGACTCCTTCTTTGGCCAGCCCCGCGGTCCGCTCATAGTCAGCCCGCGCCTGAAGCGCGCTGGCCTGGGCTTTTTCGAGATTGGCCTGGGACGCAACCACGTTGGCTTTGGCGTTCGCTAAATCGGCCTTGGCCTGCAGCAGAGAGCCCTGGAACAGCGACGGATCGATCTGCGCCACCACCTGCCCTTTTTTCACCCGCGAATTGAAATCGGCATTGAGCCGCGAAATCGTGCCCGAAACCTGCGAACCCACCTGCACGGTGGTTACCGCGTTGATGGTGCCGGTTGCCTCCACCACCTGGCGAATGTCCCCGCGATCCACTTTAGCAGTGAAATATTTTGGCTGTTCGGTGCCCTTGAACTGATAGGCGGCGAAGACAGCAAGTGCCACAACAATCAGACTTGCGATCAGCCAATGGCGTTTCAGCAGGTTCACGACATCCTCACTTTAGGGTCCGCCGCGTCTTGCTTGTATTCTGGATTTGCAGGCCCCATGTATAAAAACCCCGAGCAGGACTGAGGGTTGCGGATACAATCTCTAGCTTCGCGCATCGGACCGCACGCCCAACCACCATGGATGGTACATCTTGCGTGGCAGCTGCGCAGAAGGCGGCGGCATTTTACAAGATTTTACTAAGATGAATGCAGCCTGAAGATGAAAGTATTCTCAGGTTGAGCCGCAAATCGTGGTGCTCTGCCGTCAGACACATCGCGCGGCGCGGCAAAGAGCAGAGAGGGAAATACTGATGGATTGGCAGGCATTCTGGCTCACCATCCGGCTATCCGCCGTAGTTGCCGCCATACTCGTGGTGGTGGGAGTTCCGGCGGCATGCTGGATCACGTGGTCCCGCTGGCGCTGGAAATTTCTCGCCGAAGCCGTATTTGCCCTGCCCATCGTGCTGCCTCCCACCGTTCTGGGGTTCTATGTGCTGGTCGCGCTCGGCCGGCACAGCCCATTAGGACGCGGATGGGAAGCGCTCACCGGCCACACCCTGGCGTTTACCTTCGAGGGTCTGGTGATCGGATCGATTCTGTACAGTTTTCCCTTCGCGGTGCAGCCCTTCGCAGCCTCATTTGCCGCCGTGGATCCCCGGCTGCTGGCGGCATCGCAGACCCTGGGCGCTTCCCGGCTGCGCACTTTTTTCCGCGTGATTCTGCCCCTGTCGGTCTCCGGAGTGGTGACCGGAGTCGCGCTCAGCTTCGCCCACACTATGGGCGAGTTTGGCGTGGTGCTGATGGTGGGCGGCAATATCCCGGGCGTCACCCGCACGGTTTCGATTGATCTCTACGACAAAGTGCAAGCCGTCGATTACGCCGGGGCCAATGCCACGGCCCTGGTGTTGCTGGCCATCTCGTTTGTGACGCTGGCTGTGGTGTACGGCTTGAACCGGCGTCTGTGGATCTTGAAGTGAAAAGGTTAAACCACCAAGGACACGAAGGTGCACGAAGGAAGAGCGGTATTGCGTGGAATTCGTTCGTGGTACTTCGTGTCCTTGGTGGTTATCGATTTTGAATTGAGCCCGCACCCATGAAACCGCCGGAAACCCACGCAGTGTCAGTTCAAATCCGCAAGCATCGGGGAAAGGATTTCGAACTCGACCTTGCCGTCGTCCTGCCGCCCGGAATCACCATCCTGTTCGGTCCGTCCGGGGCGGGGAAGACGACTCTGCTGGATTGTATGGTCGGGTTGGTCCGGCCGGATGCGGGCCGAATCACAGTGCAAGAGAAAGTCTTATTCGACTCCGCGCTCGGCATCGATGTTCCGCCGCCGCGGCGAAGAGTTGTCTACGTATTTCAGGACCTGGCTTTGTTTCCGCACCTGACCGTCGAGGCAAATGTCGAATACGGACTCTCCCGGCTCAGCCGCGCCGAGCGCGAGCAGCGCGGCGCCGCCGTGCTGGAGTCGTTCCGCATTTCCCATCTGCGTTCACGCCGGCCCGGGGAGATTTCCGGGGGCGAGCGTCAAAGAGTGGCGCTGGCCCGCGCCCTGGTGATTGAACCGGTAATCCTTCTTCTGGACGAACCGCTCGCGGCTTTAGATATGGTGACCAAGTCGAAGATTATTGACGATCTGCGGACATGGAACCAGGAGCACGCTGTCCCGATTGTTTATGTCACTCACAGCCGGGAGGAAGTTTTCGCGCTCGGTGATCGCGTCATCGTGCTGGAAAATGGCCGGGTGATCGCGCAGGGAACGCCGCACCAGGTGATGAGCGCTCCGCGCCTGGAGACAGTGGCGCAACTCGCCGGCTTCGAGAATATTTTCGACGCCACGGTGCTTGCCGTCCACGAAGCGCGCGGCACGATGGTGTGCCGGCTGGCCGGGAGCCAGGTGGAGATTGAAACGCCGCTGGTGCGGGCCGACGTCGGTTCGAAGTTGCGAGTCGGAATCCGCGCGGGAGATATCCTGCTGGCCTCGCTTCCGCCGGCGGGGCTGAGCGCCCGCAACATCATTCCCGGCCGCGTGGTTTCACTGGCGCAGCGCGATGTGATCGTGGTCGCAGAGGTGAATTGCGGGGTCGAGATGGAGGTTCATCTCACCCTGGCGGCGCGGGAAGCCCTTCACCTGCAGCCGGGAAGAGAAGTGTGGCTGGTGGTAAAAACCCACTCCTGCCACCTGATGGGATCTTGGTAGCGCCGGCGTCTCGCCGGCTGTCCGGAGGGCGTCTCGCCCTCCGTGTATGCTCCCCAAAACTGGCGGGCAAAGCCCGCCCACCCGGCCGGACGCCGGCGGCGCTACAAAACAAAAAGCCCCGTCGCTGAGCGACGAGGCTTTTCCAAAATCCAAAATCCTACACGCTGAACGATGATCCGCAGCCGCAGGTGCTCTTCACGTTCGGGTTTTCGAACTTGAAGCCGGCGCCTTCGAGGGTCTCGACGTAATCCACCACGCAGC
>Ga0187824_10000024_pt1 | contig 21783 bp, 17 predicted proteins | sample NC_wetland_sal_i_13_FD_132437 | JGI IMG/M metagenome (GOLD analysis project Ga0187824, IMG submission 132437) | Wetland sediment microbial communities from Neuse River Estuary, North Carolina, USA - SourceSoil_4 | ecosystem: Environmental > Aquatic > Freshwater > Wetlands > Sediment | place... | reverse complement strand
CGCTCCGACCTGCTGTTTTCGCTGGAGTACCGGCAGATTCGCACCTTCGAAATAAACACGGGAGAACAGCATGCCGGGCAAGTCAACCTTGTGATGGGGGTGTTGTTCTAAGATGTTCATTCGAACTATAAACATGGTTGGGAAGTGGGTTCTCGGGGCGCTAATGTTTGGTGTGGCGTCATTGGCCTGGGGGCAGGCAATGGTCCGAGGGCAGGTGCTGCTCATTGATCACGCCCGACGACACAGCAAAAGCGACAACGCGAACGTGGTGCTGTGGCTGACGCCAAAAGTCCAGGCGGTATCGCACTCAGAGCTGCTGCGCGACTTTAAGGCTACCGTGCCGCTTCGACTGGTGCAGCGGGACAAAGCTTTCCATCCGCATATCCTGGTGGTACCGGCCGGAGCGGCGGTGGAGTTTCCCAACCACGATCCATTTTTTCATAACGTTTTTTCCCTATTCGAAGGCAAGCGCTTCGATCTCGGGCTGTATGAAGCGGGCACGAGCCGGCGGGTTCATTTCGACAAGCCCGGGATCAGCTACATATTCTGCAACATTCATGCCCAAATGAGCGCGGTAGTGATAGCACTGGACACGCCCTATTATGCGATCTCCCGACGGTCGGGAGAGTTCAGCATTCCCGACGTGCCGCCTGGCGTCTATGAACTGCAAGTGTGGTACGAAGGATCCACAGCGGATGTGCTGAAATCATTGACCCGCACGGTCACCATACCGGAAACTGGAGTGTCGCTGGCCGCCATTCACGTTGTAGAAAATACCTCGCTCACGCACCACAAAAACAAATACGGCCAGGATTACGATCCGGGCACATACGATCCTCTCTATCAGCAGCAGCAGAATGAGAATTGAGAGCAAACACACGAAAATCCCTGCCGCCGACCACTAAAGAAGGGCAGCCCAGCCTCAGACAAGCGGGCTGGGGTTGCATCCTGCGACCTGGCCGGGGAATCAGAGTAACGCCGCAATCGTTCAGGTTATACGGTTGGCTCCTGAACATAATCGCTTGCTAACGCAGCGGCTTGGATCGAGTTGTCGCCATCGGGCGCACTGGCGATGGGCGCCAATGCTGCGTCGTTTGCCGCCTGCATCATTTGACGATACCTCCCCTGCTTAGCCCAAAGCGCTTCGTGGCGGCCACGCTCGACCACTCGTTTGCCGTCAACCACAAGGATTTGGTCAGCGCATTGCACAGTGGATAGCCGATGGGCAGCAATAAAAGTAGTGCGGCCCGCCATCAAGCCACGCAGCGCGCGCTGAACCAGAAGCTCCGATTCCATGTCCAGACTGGAGGTGGCCTCATCCAGGATAAGCACGCGCGGGTCAGCAATGATGGCACGGGCGATGGCAATGCGCTGCCTCTCGCCGGCAGAAAGCTTAACCCCATTTTCTCCGATCCTGGTCTCGTAGCCACTCGGGAGGCGGCACACAAACGCATCCACGTACGCTGCCCGGCAGGCGGCCAGAACGTCTTCCCGGCTTGCCTGCGGACAGCCAAAAAGTACATTCTCGTAAATCGTGCCGTCGAACACCATTCCTTCCTGCAGGACGATACCCAGCAGCCGCCGGTAAGACTGCAAGGTGATGGTAGTGAGATCAGTTCCATCCACCGTGATTCGCCCGGAGGTCGGCTCATAGAAGCCAGCAATCAAGTTGATGATGGTGGATTTGCCGGCTCCCGACGAGCCGACCAGGGCGGTTATGGTGCCCGGCAGTGCGTTTAAGGAGACGTTGGGCAGCGCCGGCTCCGTCCCGCCATACGTAAACGAGACATCTTCAAAAGCGATTTCGCCGTCACAGCGGGTCAAGTCCCGGGAACGCCTTCCCGATTGCGGCTCCGCCGGCAGTTCCAGCACTTCCCGCGTACGTTCCAGGATTGCCATAGCATCCGTAAACTGCGCTCCCGCACGGGTCAGCTGAATCAAGGGCGGCACAAGAAACCCGACGAAAACGAAATAGGCAACCACCGTCCCAATGCTCATGCCGGAGGCCAGCACGGCCCTGCTCGCCAGGTAGGTGAGGAGGGCGATCACCAGACCTGAGAGCAAGGTCGTCAAAAAAGCGACAGTCGCGTGCAGATCGGCGGAACGCAGCAGGTTCGATGACAGCCGGCGAACGCGCTGTTCGAATGCCGCCTGCATGCGCGACTCAGCGCTGTATGCCTTCACCACCCGCATGCCGCGCAGAGATTCCGCCAGAAAGCTCCCCAGCTCCCCCTGGATCTGCATCCGCTCTATAAGGATGGGGCGCATGATGCGAATCAGCCGCAGCACAGCAAGGGCGAATAAACCGGCGCACACCACCACCACGGCCGTAAGCTGCGGGCTGATGTATACCAGAATCGCCAGAGTGACGAGCACCGTCAAAATGCTTCCCGCCGATTCCACCAGGCCCGGGCCAAGCAGGTTTCGAATTCCCTCAAGGTCGTTGGTGATGCGGGAGTGCCATAAACCGCTGGCGCTTTCCTCGTAGTCCCGAAGACCCAACTGGGTGATGTGGCGGTGGAGCTGCACCTTCAATTCCGCCACCAAGTTCTCATTAGCGCGCGCGCTCAGCCGTGTGCGAAAGTATTCAGCTGTAGCCTGCACCAGAGTTGCGCCGGCAATGGCACCCACCAGCGGCAGCAAGACCCAGTGCTGTCCGCCGTGCAGCACGTTGTCAATCAGAAAACGCGAGGAGGCGGGTAACACCAGGCTGGCAAGCCGTGCCACAAACATCAGAGCCAGGCTGAGGCAGAGCAGTGACCGTTGTGAGGCGGTCAAGACGGCGACGGTACGCAGCCATGCCCACGAACACTTCACCGCATCACGCTTTCCAGTGGGGCGCACGCCGGGGCTTCTATTCGCCTTAAGCGCCGCTGCCAACTCGCTTTTTCGCACAAGTAGCGCCAGGTCTCGCGGATGTGAAACGCAAGGCGCTGTCCGGCATAGCCGCATTCAGCGAGCCGGGCGCGCATGCCGCGCCGGGGGTGGGAGGCGTTCACCGGGGTGGCAGAGTGCGGGCGGTGTACAGGAAACAGGCGCTGCCGCTGCAGCCTCTGCCATCGCTTTTCGTCCATGAACTCACGAAAAAGAAAGAGGCTCAGCTTGCTCCCCGGCAGGCTGTGGAGGGCCCATTGATGGCCATACTCATTAACCCACAGCCTCAGAGTGCGAGAATCACCCTCTCTCATTTTTGGACTTTCCACATGGAAGATGCTTGCGGCGAGCAGAGTTACAAGCTGGACAGCCTTTGCGACATAAGCCTTCCCCTCAATCCGATCCTGCACCGCGCGCCAGAACGCGGCGTCAGCGCGCATCCTTTGGAGAAATACGGCGATCTCGTAGAGCCACGCCAAGCGAACCCAGAACTGCAAAACGTGGGAGAGCACGTGCATACACTGATGGATAAACTGGTCTTCGAGAGCGAGGACGGGGAATATCAACCCGGAAACTTGATAGGGCTGGCGACGATCGAAGGCGTGCGGCAATTGCTCCAGCTTTGCCACCTCGTCGTTGTCCCAAAGCGTGGTATGGAGCTCCACCGAGTAATTCAACTGAGCTTTGTAGATGTTGTCTCTGCGGGGCAGATCGCCGGTACTGCGGGCGAAAGTGTAGCTATCCGGCGCCCGGCCCAACCGTGAATACCCCAAAGCGTGTAGGACTCTGCCGGCAAGATGCACATCGTTTTCGGAAATCAAATAATCGAGGTCGCATTGATGCCGCAAAGCAGGCGCAGGACAGTACGCCGGTACCAGCGAGTACCCTTTCAGAAGGGCAAATTCCACTTCGCTTGCCGCGAAGCGGCGATGAATGACTCGCATCTCCTCGACGAAGGCCTTGGTTCGCTGACGATTATCCTCCTGGTTCTGACACAGCCGGGTAAGTATGGCAGGAGGAAGAATACTGCCGCCGTGCCGGCCCTCGAGACGGTGCAGGAAATAGAGCGCCAGACCGCCGGCATCAAGCCAGGGCAACACCCGGCTCCAGTCGCGGGCAGTGAAACCCTCCACGTCGGCGACGGCGCCGCTTTCGTCAAGCCGCAAGAACTGAACGATCTGCTCCGCCAGGCGATCAGGCATCCGCATGCCTCGAGGTCTGGCGGGCGCGCGACTCAGCCGCAGAGACGAAGCCGGAAGGCGATGGCAGAGTCGCCGGCGCCGCTTCGCGCACCAGGTGCCTCAGCATCGTTTGAAGAGTTGACTTCAGTTCCTGGCCAGGGTTTGCGGCCCCAATAAACGTGATTGCGCGCCCAAGATAGCGGTCATATGCAACGAACGAGTGCCCACCCACGCTCAGAAATGACAACGCGCCACCCACCAACCCAGTTGCGGGGCTACCATTTCCATCCCACTCGGGTTCTTCCTGTATGCTCCAGCAGAAGGCAGAGTCGGGCGAGAGTGCTCCAGGCTCCGCTATGGAACGCAATGCCCCCATAATGCGCTCGGAATCGGTTTCAACCTGGAATGACCGGCCGCCAGCGGAGAACTGTTGCTGCAGGGGCAGATGGACAAAACGGCGCAGCATGTCAGGCCATTCCCGGCGAGTCACCCGCAGATGCGGAGATGTTATTGGCCGTGCAAATGGCATACCTTCGCAGGCGCGGAGAATATGGGTGGCAATTTCCTGCGGACTGCCTCCGCAGCGGAGATACCAGCACTCCGACCGGCAAAGCGCGCGAATTATCGCGAGTTGCGCGTCGCGGTATCGCGCCAGGCAGGCGGGAAGCCGTTCCAGACTCTGCTGAAAATATGCTGCCATCTCATTCGCGGCCACGGGCGCCAGTTCAAGGCAACTTCCCGGTTGCCGATTCAGGAGAATTATTCTGGCCGGCCGGCACCAAAGGTCGCGCTTTGCCCCAACTGCCTCCGGGTCGATTTGCAGAGCGAGTTCACCGTTGAGGTGCGGTACCGGAACATAACCACGCAATTCAGGAAAATGAGCGATGGAATCGGGGAGCAACTTGATTTTGGCGGGCAGTCCCCATGCCATGATTTCCGTGCCAGTGCGGTAGAAATAGGTCCAATCATCGGAAATAAAACCCAGACCACGGCGTGCCAACTCAAAGGAAAGTGTAGATTTCCCGGCTCCCGACTCGCCGGTGATCAGCAAGCCTTCCCCCTTGTACTGCAGGCAAGCGCAGTGCAGGGCGGTAACTCCAACCACTGCGCCGGCAATGCCCAGCAGGACCGGAAAAATAACCTGCTTCCAATAGCCGGGGTCCTCCGCGGTTGCCGACGAGAAGCGACTGATTACGCGCCGAGCCTGCAGGTCGGCCAGCATGCAGTCGTTAGGGCCGTAGTCGGCAAAGACGAGGTGGTCCCGACCACGAAACTGCGGGATGTTCCACAAGGGCTGGGCCTCAGTTTCCGCGTTGATGTAGATGTCCACAGTCAGGTCCACACGACCGCGACGGCTAAGGCTGGGGAAGGTTGCTGCCGCCGCTTGAAGCACCGCGGCACAATTGGAGCGAACGCTCCAAGTGGAACCGGCAGCGCTGAACCGTCCTCGCAAAGGCAATTCAGGATTTCGAGTCATGACAGTTCGTCACAACTCAGACGGCAATGCCGGTGGGAGGTTACGTGATTTCAGGAGCAGGGCTGGCCGACAGCAGCAACTGATAGGCAAACACTCCGGGGCGCAAGCGGGCCATTAGCTGCCAAGCCGGCCGGAAGTGCCCGCTCAATCTGCCCCCGATGATGGGGTCGAAGTTCAGCAATCGATAACCCGCTTCCTCAACCATGCAACGCGCGGACTCGCAAGTGAAGAAGCGCAAATGAGTGGCGTCGAGCGTGCCCACGGGCTGGTAATTGAATCGGCCAAGCGCGATTTGTAAACGGGTCAGCCAGTGGACAAGATTGGGAAGGCAAATCACGGCGTAGCCGCCGCCGCACAGCAGGGGACGAGCCTGCCGCAGCACTTCGCAGGGGTTAACCAGATGTTCCAGCACATCTCCCATCAGAACGACGTCAAACCCAGGCTCTATTCCGGCCAGCCAATCCGGGGAATCCAGGTTTCGGTTCAACACGGTGGCGCCTGTTTCTGTGGCTGCCCGGACAGCTTCGGTATCTTTTTCAATGGCAGTGACCGAACAGTTCTGCTGGATCAGCCTGCGTGTGATGTAACCCGTGGAACAACCCAGTTCCAGGACTCTTTTGCCCGCCCCTACGCGCCGCAGGAGCTTGACGTTGCGGTCGTAACGGTCGGGACAATCCGGCTTTTCATAACGAGCGCTGCGAAGCTCGTGCCAGCGCAGATTGGTCCGGCACTCAGACACTTAGCGCTCCTCGCGTGTACCGGTGTACAAGCCACAGCGACGGAACTGAAAATAAAAGATAGAGGATAGAGGGCAGGAGCGCGCCCGCGCCGGAACCGCCGGCATCGTTTTTAGGCAGGCTTACGACTAACAAGATCATGGCGACGAGCAGCCATGGCGCGAGAATGCTGGTGAGGCTTCGCAGCCTCGCCCACACCGACGCCGGAGCCATAATCGCAAGCATACCCAGGAGGTAGAGAACATTGGCCAGGCTGGAGATGAAAGCGACGTCCGTAAGCTGTGGGTTGCGCAACGTAAGCAGCAACATCAGCTTGGCCATCAGCACCGCCCCTTGCAGCAGCAGGCATTGGGTCACTCTGCCCATGACAACCAAGCCCACGCTGAGCAAGTGTCCCAGCACCAGCGGCGCCAGTCCGAGACACACGATGCGGGCGGCAGGAATTCCCGCCGCATAGCGCGGCAGAATCAAAGGCACAAGGGCCGGCAACAGCAGGAATCCGAGGCCCAAAACAGCCGCCAGGCCGTAGGAAAGCGTGCGCGAAGTCCGCAGCAACAGGCTTGTAATCTCGCCCGCCGACTGGCTGCCTGCCGCAAGCGAACTGGTGGCAGGAAACAGCACCTGCAGCACCGCGTCGGCCGTGTTGTAGACCAGGCTTGAGACCAGCAGGCTCACGCCAAACAGCCCGAGGGCAAACATTCCCATTCGCCAGCTGATAAAAATCCGGTCCATGCTGGTTAGGAAAACGAACATCATCGTCCACAACAGCAACTGGAAAGCCTTTCCCAGGCTCTTCCAACAGGGTCCCGCCAGACGATAACCCAGGCGGATCTTCTGCCGCAGAATAAAATACGCAGCAACACAACCCCCGGTCAAAGCATAGCCGAGCAGCACGCCGGTGAGGTGCTTCCACCATGCCAGGCTTGCAACCAGCATCAGGGTGCAGCAGGCATACAGGCTCAGGTAGCGGCTTAACCCCGAAAAGCGGCGGTAAGCTCGCAGCCAGTAATTCACAAAAATGAACAATTCCTGGGACACCACCAACAGGGCCAACAGAATAATCTGCGCCAAGCTAACTCCTTTAGGCCTCCAGAACAGCCCGGACGCGCCTATCAGGAGAGCGGCCAACACACAATTGGTCGCGGCAAGCGAAAAGGCAAAATTTGTAACCTGCTCTGCTGCTTGGCCGTCCTTAGCGGCCAGGAAGAAGGGTACCTCCTTGTGCATCAGATTGATGCTGCCAAGGTGCAGCTGAGCACAGTAAAAAAGCAGGACTGCAAACAGGCTCCACAGCCCATACTCGCTGGGCAGAAGAAATCGGGCGACGAGGAAACCGGTGATTGCCTGCAGAACCTGCGCCGCGCCAAAGGAGGGGACCAGGCGCGCGATGTGGGCCCAATGGCTGCCCGGGAGGGTTTCCGAATTAGCAGCAGCAATGCGCATCGCGTAACTGGATAAGCTCCGTTGGGTAAGCCTGAGCGCACAGGCCAAGATCTCGCCAACGGCACTGACCCGCGGACAGGCACATGGATACAGGAAATTTGCCGCTACACTTCGAGCCCATCCATAACCCGGCACATCCGCCCGCTCCCTTCCCCCGGGTAGGAGTTGTGGTCCTGAACTGGAATGGGCGCGAAGTCCTGCGAGACTGTCTGCGCTCGCTGGCCGGCACCACCTACCGCGCCCTGGATGTCATCGTGGTGGACAACGGTTCATGCGATGGCTCCTGTGAACTTGTGGCGGCTGAGTTCCCGAATGCCATCCTCATCCGGAATGCCGAAAATGCCGGGTTTTGCGCCGGCAACAATCAGGGCGTGAGCAAGGCTCTGGAGCGGAAGTGCGATTATTTTCTCATCTTGAACAATGACACCTTACTGCACTCCGAGTGCATCGGGCGACTGGTGGCACGAGCCGAGTCCGACAGGGGAATTGCCGCGGTGTCGCCGCAGATACGCTTTCGGCGGCCGGGCGAGCGCATCTGGTTTGCGGGCGGCACCTTCAATTTCTGGACGGGACGGAATGGTCACATCGGTTATCGCAAGCGCTACCGGGCGCGATGGAATGTGCCGAAGACAATGGACTTTATTTGCGCTTGCGCGATGCTGGTCTCCCGAGAAGCCTGGCAGGAAATAGGGGGGTTCGATGAGGTGTTTTTTCGCTCTGCCGAGGATCTGGACTGGTCGCTGCGGGCCCGCAGAGCGGGATACCGACTCTTATACGAACCGGAGGCGCTGGTCTGGCACTGTGAATCTTTTGACATCCTGCACAACGATGGTCGAGCCCGCCAGATGTATTTCTACATCCGCAACCAGTTGGCGGTGATGTGGAAACATGCGAAGTGGCGCCACTGGCTGACCTTTCTGCCATATTTTGGCTTGCGCTGCCTGCGGCGGATGCTATGGGCCGCCGTCAGGGGCGACTGGCTGATGTTGCGCCAGATACCACTTGCCTGGAAAGACTTTCTGGCGCTCAGGCCGCGCCTGCAGCGCTGGGCACGGCATGCGCATCCGGTTTCGAATATTCGCGACCCTCAGCGGCAGTGGCAACGCGCCTGGACTGAGCGAACTCTGCCACGAGAGGTGGAACTGTGCCGTCATCGCGAGCTGCGGCAGCACCTGGCGGGCGCGCTCTCCGCCTTCCCCAATCCCGTGATCGTAGAAGCGGGTTGCGGAAACGGCGCCTGGGTTGCGCATCTTCAGCAATCTGACAATTGGGTAATTGGAGTGGACAATTATCTTCCCGCCCTGCAGGAACTGAAACGACATTTTCCACAGAGCACAGCTATAGCCGGCGACGTGCGTCACCTGCCGTTTCGCGATGATTTCGCGGACGTTTGCATCTCTCTGGGAGTAGTGGAGCATTTTCCCGCCGGCCCGGAACAGGTCTTGAACGAGATGCACCGCATTCTCCGGCCAGGAGGACTTCTGTTTTTGACTGTGCCGTATTACAACTGGCTGCGACGCCTGCTCATCCATCCCCTCCGCGCGGCTTACATGGCTGTACAGAGGCGAGTGCGGCACCGTCCGCTGCATTTCGTGGAATACCGGTTCACGCGTGATGGGATTACTCGCGCCATACGCGAAAGAGGCCTGCAGGTGAAGCAGGTGGCCACCGATGAATACCACAGGGATGAGCCCAGCCTTGGCCTGGGCCTGTACGTAGACTTGCCGGCGCTCCGGGGAAAATATCCCGGGGAACTGAACCGGATGGGCCGCCTGGTGCGGAGCATCGGAAATGCGATCAATCCGTGGTGGGTCAGCGGCGGAGTGCTGGTGGTGGCGCAGAAAGGGGCAGCCGACGGCAAATGTGAATCTCCCGCCCGCGAGATGTTCTCGGGAAGCGTGGCCTGATGAACATTCTCTTCTTGTCCGCCCATCTGCCCTCGCCTGACGCCCGACAAGCGGGACAAAAAATCAGCTACTACCTCTGCCGGCATTTTGCCCAACGTCATACGCTGCAGCTACTGGCGTTTTCTACGGCCAGCGAGCTTGAAACCGACAGCCCTGAATCAGCTCAGCTATTCACCTCCCGTACAATTCTGCCCGTGTCTGCGGCGACGCGTCTGCTCGGCGTTGCCCGGGCACCGGGTTTGCCCCTGTCGGTTGCAGCCAGGTACCAGGGCCGCTTTCGGCGCGCACTTGCTTCTCTGCTCCGCAGCCAATACTTCGACATCGTGCTTCTGGACCACATGGCAATGTGGCAGTATGCCCGTTACGTCCCCGCAACCGCGGTTCGAGCCGGCATCGCGCATGATGTTCTTTCCCAGCTATGGGCCAGAAAAGCGGAGAACGGCCGACATTTTGCAGCCAGATTGGAAACGCGGCGGTTGCGCGACTGGGAAAGCAATGCCGTACACAACCTGGATCTGGTTTGCGTTCTCAACAGCAAAGACTCACGGCTGATTCTGGAGCTGAAAAACGAGGTGCCGCACTGCGTTCTCCAGCCTTGGTTCTCACGGCCGTCCGATGCGGACATTTCCACGACAACCAGAGAAGCGAACAGCATGGTCTTTACTGGCGCGTTTGACCGTGGCGAAAATGTTGACGCGGTGGAGTTCGCAATCCAGGAGTTGCTGCCGCAGATCGCTATCGCCGTGCCGCAGTGCACGTATCACCTCGCGGGTTTCGCCGGCGACACCTTATCTCGCCGGGTGATTCGCCACCCGGCTGTCCGGATAGAGGGCTTTGTTCCGGATCTGCCGGTTTTTCTTTCTGGAATGCAAATCGCCCTGCTGCCCCTGCGGCTGGGCGCGGGAATCAAGACAAAAGTTCTGGAATGTATGGCAGCGGGAGTAGCGGTAGTGACGACTCCGGTGGGGGTGGAGGGTATACCTGGCCGAAACGGAGTGCATTATCTGGTGGGCCGCACCGCGGAGGAACTCGCCAGGCACGCCATTCTCCTCTTGCGCAACCAGGCGCTCCGCGATCGCATCGGTGAAAGCGCCCGGGAGTTCATTCGAGCCGGCTATGATTTCGCACGATCCGCCCGCCACTTCGAACAAATGCTGATGTTGCGCGTCAGCCAACAACCGCCGGGAGTGAAACCGATGCCTTCTCCTGTGACTGGGACTCAGTCGGACTGTGGCGCTCCAACCCGGCAAAGCTTTGGCGGCTGAGAAAAGCCGCAGGACGTTGCGCAACCACCAACGACATCCCCCGCACCAGCCAGAAAAGTGCCAGTATTTGCCAGACCGCGAGCGAATTTTCAGCCAGGCTCTCCAGCAGGATGGCGGCGGAAGAACAGAAGAAAGCCGCGCGCAGAGGGCGCAATTGGGGTAAGGACGACAGCCTCGGCCGGAAATCCGCACGCAGGGCAGCGCCCATTAGAACCAGGAATGCCGTCAGGCCGAACAAACCCACTTCAGTCAGATTCTGCACCAGCGAATTGTGAATGGAAAACTGAGCCATGGGATCGCCGCGCGCCCGATCCGGATAATTTCGCATGCCGATGCCGAACAATGGGCTCGTGCGAAACAGGGACAAAGCCTGCCCCTGCGTAATCCAGCGCATGCCGATAGTAGCCATGCTTTTGGATCCTCTCAGTTCAAGCCGTTCGGCCAGGGCAAAGCTCCTGGGCAACTGCGATGTGGACCCCACATCTGGTGGAGCAAAGCGAAAGTGGAACAGAGAAAGTGTAACAATCAGGGTTGCGGCGCAGGCCAGTGCGGCCCAGCCTCGGCGCCGCGCTTGGGCGAGAATGACAAACGTACCAGAGCTGGCGAGAAAGGCCACTAACGGCGTCCGCGTGCCGGTAAGCGCGACTCCTGCCGCTAGCGTCAGGTAGAGCAGCAACGCTAGGGCGCGTGTGCGACTCGTGTCCGCGCGAACGTAGCGCAGCAGGGCAAACGGAGCCGCCACATTCAGCACCGAACCGAGATAGCTGGGGTGAACCCAATTCCCCGCCATGCGCCCGCGCCAGCCCCAGCCGACAATCCACCATAGATCTTCTCTGAGATACAGCAAGGCCAGCCCGCTGCGCACAAAGGGAAAGAGAACCGCCTGCAGAACCGCAAACAGAACGGTCGCCGCAGCGAGAAGAACCACCATTTTCAGGCACGACTCCAATTGACGGCGGTTGCGCAGGAAGAAGTACGGGAACAGGAGAAAACAGAAGCCTAGGGCAACTTCCATGACGCCACGAATCCAATGTAGATGAGAAGCACTGTGCCAACCCGAGAGGCAGGCCGCTAACAGGTACCAGGCAACCGGGAACAAGAGGGGAAAATGGCCCACTCGACGAAAATGAATGGCTGCGAAAGCCACAAACAGGAGCATGCACGCGCCGACAATGATCAGCGATGGCGGAAGGATGGTGCCGCCGCCAATGCTGAATTCGCCGAACAGCCCCAGATAAATGGCCGGTACTACGACCCAGCACAACGATTCCCACCCATGACGGCGCAGCAGCCGCGGTGCACGCTCTAAGATCGCCGATAAGGCTGTTGCCGTCACCGGAAAAAGTAACCAATAGTGGCTGACAGAGGTCTGTTCCATTGCTATAGGAAGGACAGCAGGCTTACCCGCTGGCTACAGAAAATTTGTGGCTGGCTTAGGCGCCGGTTTTCCTTATGGCAGAGATCGCCTTGTCAACCTTGGCTGGCCGGTGCGGAGGGCCCGTGGTAAGTGGAGTTGCGGCTGAGAAGGGACAGGGGGTCGTGCAGACGGACTGTCATGTCCAGGGGCACCAATTGCGGGCACGGCAACTCGCGGCGGAGCGACTGGGCCGGGCGATCTTCGTGCTATTACTGGTACTGGCCGCAGTGGCTCCTTTCTCGCCCCACTTCGTTCAGTTCATTTCGCGCCTCGCCTTTGTGCTATGGATTGTCCGTGTCGCCCTTGTCCGCCAATGGAATCGCCAGCCCCTATCGCTTCCATTCCTCACTTTTTTCGCGATTGCCGGGCTGTCGGCCTTATTTTCGTATGACCCCCTGCTCAGCTGGACCCGCGTGGGCTGGTTCGGTATGGGAACATTGGTTCTGATTGTGCCCAATGTAGTCCAGAGTAGACGGGATCTCAAACTGCTGATCTTCCTGCTCCTGGCCTCCAGTTCCATCAGCGGGATACGCACGGCCTGGCAGTACACTGCCGGCATCGGAACCGAACTAGCCTATGTACGGCGGGATTGCCCCCTGGCCGGCGATGGCCTGTGGTCCGGAGACATGATTCAGGAAATCAATGGACATCGCACTCGCACCCTGGGGCAGTGGAAACACGCGTTACAACTGACCCGCAGCGATCAAAAACTCAAACTGCACGTGGCCCGCACTTACCCGCTGCAGCATTTCGACGTTGTCATTGCGCGCTCTGATCTGGATGGCTGGCTCGCCGATTCCACCGCTTCGCTGGCGCGAGGCACTCCATTGCGGGCGCAAGGCGGGTTCTACAACTCGATCCCTTACGCCGGTTTGCTCATGGTGCTGACAGCTTTGGCATGCGGACTGCTGCTGAACACGCCTCAGTTTGCCGGTCAGTTTCTGCTGGGGGCTTTGACACTGCTTCTGGCTGCCAGCCTGTGGCTGACAATGACTCGAGCCTACATCGTCGCTCTGCTCATCTCGTTTCTACTCATGGTCTCGCAATGCGACCGGCAGAGGCTGCGCCGCATGTCGCTCCTCACCATCGCCATGGGGATCATTGCGACCCTGGCTTGGACACGCGACACCCGCCATCTTGCCCGGTGGTACGGAGAACAGGACCAGACGCGCGTCATGATGTGGCGAGACAGCCCGCGGCTGATCGTTCATCATCCCCTGCTCGGCATTGGCTGGGACACGGTTTTTTCACACGGGCGCCAATGGAACCTGCAAGCCTACAAGGCGTATCCCACAAAGCTAAGCCACTTTCATTCCACGCCTATTCAAATTGCGGTGGATTCCGGAGTCGCAGGATTAGTCGCCTGGATGTGGCTGTTGGCCGCCTGGCTCCGCCTGCTGGTTCGCAATCTGCAACTTACACGGGAACATGACTGGTTCTCGCGGGGGCTGGCGTTAGGGTTGTTGGGAAGCGGAGCAGGCTTTGTAATTGCTTCCCTGGTGCATTACACCCTGGGCGACGGTGAGGTCATGGGAACGTTGTGGCTTTTGATGGGATGCGCTGTCGCTCTGCGCCGCCAGTTGCCGTCCCGCGACACAAGTACTCAGTAGGCGTTCCTTGGCGAAAACAAGTGCCGAATTGTGAGCAGGATGATGCGCAAGTCAAAACCGAAGCTCCAGTTCTTCAGATAATAGAGGTCGTGCTCGACCCGCTCGACGATTGACGTATCGCCTCGCCAGCCATTCACTTGCGCCCAACCCGTTATACCCACCTTCAAGTAATGGCGGGTATTGTAGAGGGAGACCGTCCTCATAAACTGTTCCACAAAATACGGCCGTTCTGGCCTGGGGCCGACCACGCTCATTTCACCATTCAGAACGTTGAAAAACTGTGGCAGCTCATCCAGACTTGCCGCCCGCAACCAGCAACCGATGCGGGTGCGGCGGGGATCGCTGCGCCGCGTCCACAGGCAAGCGCTCTCTGCTGCGCCGGCCGGCCGCATGGTGCGGAACTTGTACATGCGGAAGGTCCTGCCATTCAGGCCAACCCGCTCCTGGACAAATAACACAGGCCCTGGGGAGGTGAGCTTGATGGCCAGGGCAATCAGCAACATCAGCGGAGCGGTCAGAACAATGGCAGCGGCAGCAAAGCAGAAATCGAAGACCCGCTTGCCTACCACGTAGGTGAACGACTCCACGGGCAGACGCCGCTCGAGCCCGCTGATTCCAGCGCTCATGAGGCTACTGCTCCGTTTGCCGTCAAGGCCAGTCCTGCCGGCAAACTCTCCAGCATTTTGAAACGCTCCAGGTTGTAGTAGGCGGGATTGTCCCAGTCCTTGAACGCGTCCAGGTGAAGGATGAGGTGTCGCACGATGGCGCGAATGTCGTCGCGAGGATGGAAACTGAGCACGTTGGCCGCCTTCTGAGTGTTCACCTTATAACTGCGGAACTCATCCATGTGCCTTATGCACAGGCGCGGGTGAATTCCAACTTGAGCTTCCACCTCCACTTTCACCAGGTCCGCAATTTCGCCGACGGTGTAGTTGCCGGAGGCGATGTTGAAGATGCCGCTGACGGCCGGGCCTGCTTCGATGGCGCGAATATAGGCGCTGGCCGCGTCTTCGATGCTCAGCACCGGACGCCAGATAGCCGGATTGTTGACCGTGATCAACTGGTGGCGCACCGCATCCCGGAACATGGTGTTAACCACCAGGTCAAGGCGCATCCGGGGACTGTAGCCGGAGATGGTCCCCATGCGGAGAGCGATCACGGAAACATCATCATCTTGCAGCCGGAGCGCCGCCTGTTCGCCCTGCAGCTTGGAAATGCCGTAGGGATAGTGCGCAATGGCGGGGCTCTCCTCGTCGTGCAGTCTGTTCTCCGTGTATCCGTAGACAGAGCAGGAACTGGCATACACGTATCGCCGCACTTTGGCCTTCTTGGCAATGTACGCGAGGTAGGCGGGAGCGGCCGCGTTATAGATGAAGTTCTTACTGGGCGAGAATTCCGCCATGGGATCGTTGGAGAGGCCGGCCAGGAAGATGACCTGCTCGTAGCCATGCAGGTCCTGCACCGTCAGATCGAACAGGTCTTTGTGAACTATGCCGGCGGCCCGCGGCAGGTTGTTCCCAAACCAGAAGAAATCAACCACATCCACTTCATAGCCCCGCTCCAGCAGTTTTGGCACCAGACTGCTGCCGAGGTAACCCGCGCCGCCTGCAATCAGAAGTTTCATCATTGGTTTAACAGCCGGACAGCTGGTTGTACCGGAAATAGTTGGCCAGCGGAGAATCGAGCCACTGCCCGAGGGTCGGGGCCTGCCGGTCCTTGGCTGAGACCTTCGGGTCAGCGACCGGCCATGCGATATCGAGCGCAGGATCATCCCAGCGAATGCCGGATTCACCCTGCTGGTTGTAAATGGCGGTGCACTTGTATTGCACCTCCGCGAATTCAGAGAGAACACAGAAGCCGCGGGCGAAGCCGGCCGGAGCCCAGACCTGCCGCCGGTTCTCAGCGGAAGCCTCAATGCCGAACCACTTACCCTGTGTCGGCGAACCCTTACGGATATCCACGGCGACCAGAAAGGCAGAACCCAGCGTTACCCGCATCAGCTTGCCCATGGGAGCGTCGTACTGAAAGTGCAGGCCGCGCACCACCCCGCGCGTGGAGCGTGAATGATTGTCCTGCAGAAAGTTGTGCGGGAGTCCCAGGCTTTTGAACTGGTCTGCGCGAAAGCTCTCCATGAAGAAGCCGCGCTCGTCATGAAAAGCCTCGGGAACCAGCACTACAACTTCTCCCAGAGCGCGTGTTTCAACATTCATTTTCATACTGCAACCCACGGACGGCGGGCCGCTCGCAGCCTGAGGCAAGCGGCGCTCATTCGAACACTCCAAAGGTGCTGAGGCGCCGCTTCAGCGTTCTGGGAAGCAATCGTTCGTTCCGTCCCAGCAGCAGGCCTGCATACTTTGCCGCGTCCTGGCAAATGCCCGCACCCCTGGCGGCAACTCCGTAATGATTCCGGGAGAGGTCCAGCTTCTCGCGCAGTGAGCGTAGCCCGTCGCGAAGCAGCATGGTCTTGTTGGCGCGATCCCAGATATTCAGCCGGTGATAGATAACTCCCAGGTCAAAGTAGCGCCGGAAAAGCCGCAGGCTGGAGAAGTCGTGGCTGTGGTAGACGGCAGCCTCCGGCTCGTAAACAATTTTCCTGCCGGCATCAAGGATGCGGGAGGCGATGGCCACATCCTCGCAAACATTGATGTTTTGCGGGAAGCGGGTTTGCTCCCATACTTTTTTGCGGATGGCGCAGTTCACGGTCGAAAAGTGGTAATAGCGATATCCCAGCTCCGACCGGTTGGCGGTGCTTTTCACCAGCCGCGTATCCGAATACATGGTGGCCAGCACGCCCTGCCGTTCGATGCTCGCGTCCGGCCGCGGCACATGCCGGCCATACACCGCGCCCACTGCGGTGTCGTCGAAGTTGCGCAGCAGCGCGTTCAGCCAGCCGCGCGAACACGGAAGCGCGTCGGCCGCCAGGTAAACCAGATATTCCCCTTGCGCTAGCTCCGCCGCCAAGTTGCGGGTGCGGGCATGGTGGAAGGATTCGGCGGCGAGCCGATAAAGCTGCAGGGGATAGCGGCGGGCTATCTCCACCGTCTGATCGCTTGATCCGGAGTCGATGAGGACCACATCGAGCTGGCTAGGCCACTCCTGAGAAAACACAGCATCCAGACATGGGCCGATGTTTCGTGCTTCGTTTCTGGTCAAAATGAGGACAGAGGCGGTGGCCTTATCAGAAGCGGGCGCCGCGTGTTTTCCGGCGCGCAGGGCAAGCGCAGGATCTTCAAATGCGATCGCGGCCTGCGTTTCGGATGCCAGTCTGGTTTGCGTATTCATTTCCTGCTTGTTGCACCGGGACAGACGCCGCTGCGTGTTCCGACGTTACGTAATTTTCCGGATACATCTTTCCTGTAACTTCCCCACCCGTGTGCAGTCAGAACACGACGAACGCAATGCGGGCCGCAATTTCCGAAATTGATGTGAACCCCGGCCGCCGGCTGTACGCGGCAGGCAGGCAGTAGAGGCGAGGAGCAGGTGCGGAGCTCAAAGAAAATCGTCTTCTTTTTCCCTTCCTTCTCCAGCATGGAAGCCACCGCTCCGCTGGGATTGCTGGCCATCTCTACGCCGCTGCTGCGCGCCGGTTACGACGTGCGCATCATTGATTCCACGATTACTCCCGGCTTCAAGCAGCGCGTCCTCAGCGAAGCGGCCGATGCGCTGTGCCTGGGCGTCTCGCTGGTAACCGGCCCCATGATCCGGGAAACGGTCGAGATTGCGAAGGCGGCCAAGGCAGCCGACCCTTCCCTGCCCGTGATTCTGGGAGGCTGGCATCCATCGCTTCTACCCGATCAAACACTGGCGGCCGGATTCGTGGATGTTGTGGTCTGCGGGCAGGGCGAAGACGCCATGCTGGAACTCGCCCAGCATCTGCAGGCCGGTGATGCTCTGGATGACGTTCCGGGCATAGGTTTCAAACGCGATGGCAAGCTGGTGTTCACCGCTCCGCGACCGTTGCGCCCGCTCGCCGATATGCCTCCCAAGGCCTACCACCTGGCCGACTTCGACGCCTACGAGCGCGTCTGTGGCAGGCGCTGGGCCATGTACACCTCCAGCCTGGCTTGTCCTTTCAACTGCGCATACTGCACCAATGCCGGGGTTTATGGGCGCAAGTGGAACGCCTTGTCGCCGGAGCAATTTGTTGAGGAGACCGTTGACCTGACCCGCCGCTACCGACTGGAACTGCTGTGGGTGGTGGACGACAACTTTCTGGTTGACCTTGACCGTGCCCGCCTGATCGGCGAAGGCCTGCTTCGGGCTGGGGCAAATTTCAAATGGAGCATTCAAGCCACCACCAACCTGGTGGCACGTCTCAGCGCGGAAGATCTCAAGCTGCTGCATCGCTCCGGGCTGCAGCAGATCTGCCAGGGGGCGGAATCGGCCTCCCGCAAGGTCCTGGACGCCATGAACAAGGATTTTCAAGACCTGGAATCCATCCACGAATCGGCGGCGCGCTGCCTGCAGGCCGGGATCCGGCCCTCTTACAACATCATTTTTGCTTTTCCGGGAGAAGGCCCGGCGGAGCGCCGGGAAACCGTACGCTTCATGATGGATATGTGCCGGCGCTATCCCGGAGCAGAATTCTGGACCAATATTTTCACTCCGTACCCGGGAGCGCCGGTAATGGCCCGCGCCAAAGAGCTCGGCCTGGATCTGCCCACGTCTTTTGAAGGCTGGTCCGACTTCTTCCCGCGCTACACCGTGTTGCCCTGGCTGAAAGGGAAAGAGCACCGCCGCCTGCAGGTTATGCGCGACTACCTGCGCATGGCGTTCGATCGCGTGCCTATCGCCGCGCAGCGCGAGAACCGGGCGATCCACACGGTGCAGCGGGCTATCAGCGCGCCTGCCCGCTGGCGGCTCGACCATGACTTCTACGGTTTTCCGGCGGAACTGTGGATTCATCGCCATTTGAAACGCTGGAAGCTGGCGGTGAAACCAAGCGTGGATGCCAAGCGTCTCGAGCCCGCTCCGGCAAGTTGCTGAGAGAAGGATGGCAGTGAAGAACAAGGTCGTACTCTTCTATCCCCGGTACGATGGCCCGCCACTGAGCGCACCCATGTGTCTGCTGGCGCTGGCCTCGCCGCTGCTGGAAGCAGGTTATCGGGTAGCCGTCATTGATGCTGCGATCACCGCGGATTATGAAAAGAGAATCGCCCAGGAGGTGGCCGACCCGGAAACGGTCTGCCTGGGAGTTTCAGTATTGACCGGGCCCATGATTCGCGGCGCCATCCGCGTGGCTCGAAAACCAAGCAGCAGCATCCGCATCTCCCCGTGATTTTCGGGGGATGGCATCCCACGCTGCTGCCGGAACAAACCTTGCGGCCCGATTTTGTGGATGCGGTGGTTCGCGGGCAGGGAGAGTTGACCTTCGTGGAGGTCGTAGAGCGTTTGGCGCATGGCGAGGGGCTCGAGGGAGTGCGCGGCACTTCCCATAAGACTGGCGGGAGTGTGGTTAGCGAAGCTGAGCGGCCGGTGGTCAACATCAACCAGCTGCCGCTGCCGGCTTATCACCTGGCCGATCACGAAGCTTACGCGCGCATCTGCGGCGTCCGCAAGCTGGCTTACGCCACCAGCGTTGGCTGCCCGTATGCCTGCCACTACTGCACTGACCAGGTGTTCTACAGCCGGCGATTCAACGCGCTGGCCGCCTCGCGCGCAGTGGCGGAAATGGTGGAGCTGGCACAACGCTACCGCGCCGAGGAAATCGCGCTCCTCGATTCCAATTTCCCGGTGGATGTGCACCGCGCCGTAGCCATTGCCGGCGGCATTCTCGACTCCGGCGTGCGCTTTCGCTGGACCTTCCAGGCGTCCACCGATTTTCTTTGCCGTATGAGCGACGAGGAAGTCCAGGTGCTGGCGGCCAGTGGCGTTACCCACATGGGCTTCGGCACTGAATCGGCCTCTCTGGAGGTGCTGGCGCTCATGAACAAAAAGCACCAGCGCATTGACCAGATGTATGAGACGGCGCGCAAGGCGCAGAGAGCCGGCATCCACCTCACCTTCAATCTTATTTTCGGTTATCCCGGCGAAACCGAAACCGACCGCATTGAAACCTTCCGCGTTATGGGTGACATTGCGCGGCAATTCTGGAATGTCAGCTTCTCGCCCAATATTTTTACCCCCTATCCCGGGATAGACATCTGGCCGCAACTGCGGGCAATGGGCGTGCGTGAACCACAATCGCTGGAGGAGTGGGTGGAGTTGCCGCTGGGGCAAAACGTCCTGCCCTGGCTGCAAGGCGAGGAACTGCGCCGGCTGCGCAGCATGCTGGAGTTTTTTCTGTTGCACAACCAGATTCGCAAGGCCACGAAGAATTCGCCGTGGCTGCGGACCGGGTTACGGCGCATGCTGACCGCGCCCGTGCGCTGGCGGGTGCGCACCAACCACCTGGCGTTCCCCTGGGAACTTTGGCTGGCGCGCGGCGCGGAAAAGCTGGTAACGCGCCGCTCACTGCTTACCGGGCAGCCATTGGGTCACAGCATGGATGAGGTCTGCTGATGCAGGAGGCAATGCTTGGTTGACGTCTTGCTAACTCATTCTTACCACCTGTTCTACGACCGCAAACAGGTGCGCAAGATGCAGCCCTACCCGCCTCTGGGGACGCTTTATGCCGCCGGCTTGCTGCGGCAGCATGGCTTGTCGGTGGCGGTGTTCGACACCATGCTGAACAATCCTGAAGAAGGCTTCGCCGCCGCCCTGGAGCGTTACCGTCCGCAGCTGGTAGCCATCTACGAAGACAGCTTCAATTTTCTTTCCAAGATGTGCCTGAGCCGCATGCGCGAGGTGGCCTTCGGCATGATTCGTACGGCCAGCGCGGCGGGAATCCCGGTGGTCGTGAACGGCTCGGACGCCTCCGACAATGCACTGGAATATCTGCAGCGCGGCTGTGAATGCGTGCTGCTGGGCGAAGCCGAAAACACGCTGCTGGAGGTCGCGCAAGCCCGGCTTGGCCGCTACTGGCCAGACTGGGACCGCATTCCCGGGATTGCTTTCCTGCGCGCGCCGGATGGCAATCTGGTGCGCAGCGCTGCGCGGCCTCTGATTCGCGAACTCGACACCCTGCCGTTTCCGGCGCGCGACCTGGTTGACCTGGAACCTTATCGTAAGGCGTGGAAGAGCGCGCACGGATTCTTTTCTCTCAACCTGGTCTCCAGCCGCGGCTGCCCTTACCGGTGCAACTGGTGCGCCAAGCCGATCTACGGAAGCGCCTTTCACGCTCGCTCCGCCCAAAGCGTTGCGCAGGAGATGAAACTGCTGAAGGAGCAGTGCGGCGCGGAGCATCTATGGTTCGCCGACGACATTTTTGCTCTCAGGCAGAGTTGGGCAGGCGAACTGGCAAGCTCCGTGGAGCGCCTGGATGCGGCCGTTCCTTTCAAGATGCAGTCGCGGGTGGATCTGATGACCCGGCCTACGGTCGCCGCCTTGCGCCGGGCCGGCTGCGCCGAAGTCTGGATGGGGGCGGAATCCGGCTCGCAGAAGATATTGGACGCCATGGACAAGGATACGCGCGTGGAACAAATCGCTGCCGCTCGCGAGAATCTGCTGCGGCATGGAATTCGCGCCTGCTACTTCCTTCAGTTCGGGTATCCGGGCGAGACCTGGCACGACATTGAGAAAACCGTTGAACTGGTTCGACGCACCCGTCCGGATGACATAGGAGTGTCGGTCTCCTACCCCTTGCCGGGGACAAAGTTTCACCAGCGCGTGGTTGCACAATTGGGCGCTAAGACCAACTGGTCGGACAGCGACGACCTGGCCATGATGTTTCGCGGCGCCTACACCGATGAGTTCTACCACGCCCTGCACGATGCTCTGCACGCCGAGGTCGAGACCTGGAGCCGTGACAAGGTGGCCGCGCCGGCTGAGCTT
>Ga0187824_10000023_pt1 | contig 21990 bp, 23 predicted proteins | sample NC_wetland_sal_i_13_FD_132437 | JGI IMG/M metagenome (GOLD analysis project Ga0187824, IMG submission 132437) | Wetland sediment microbial communities from Neuse River Estuary, North Carolina, USA - SourceSoil_4 | ecosystem: Environmental > Aquatic > Freshwater > Wetlands > Sediment | place... | reverse complement strand
CGCGTTGCGAAGCCGCCACTCCGCTCAGGATGACGCTAGCCGAAGATGTCTTTGACCTTGCCCAGCAGGGTGCGGCGTTGCGGACGGTTTTCCACCCGGGTCATGGCTTCAAGTTCCAGCAGCAACTCGCGCTGGCGCTTGTTCAGCTTGCCCGGAGTCTGCACCCGCACTTCAACGTAGAGATCGCCCTTGCCGTGCCCGTTAAGGATGGGAACGCCCTTGCCCTTGATCCGCAATGTGGTTCCGGACTGCGTCCCTTCGGGCACTCTCAGCACGTGCTCGCCTTCGAGCGTGGGAACATTGATCTCGGCGCCCAGCGCCGCCTGTGCGAAAGAAACTGGGATCACACAGTGCAGATCGTTTCCCTCCCGCTCGAAGAAGGGATGCTCTTTCACGTGCAGAACTACGTAGAGATCGCCCGGCGGGCCGCCGTGGAGTCCGCCTTCTCCGTATCCCGTGAAACGAATGCGGGTCCCGTCTTCCACTCCGGCGGGGACCTTGGCATCCACCGTCCTCTGCCGCAGCACCCTGCCCTCGCCTTTGCACTTCGCACAAGGATCGGTGACCACATTGCCCGTGCCCTGGCAGGTGGGACAGGTGCGCGCAATGCTGAAGAAGCCCTGCTGGTAGCGCACTTGGCCGCGTCCGTTGCAGGAACGGCAGGTGATCGGCGCTTTGCCCGGGGCCGCGCCCGAACCTCTGCACTCCTCGCAGGTCTCGTGGCGCCGCACCGTCACCTTGGCTTCGGTGCCGAACACGGCGTCTTCAAATTCCATGTTGATGTCTTCGCGCAGGTCGGCGCCGCGCTGCGTGCGGCTGCGGCGGCGCGTGCCCCCGCCAAACATCTCTCCCAGGCCGAAAAGGTCGCCGAAAATATCGCCCAGGTCGGTGGCATCGAAACCGGCGCCGCCGCTTCCGCCCAGTCCGGCATGGCCGAAGCGGTCGTAGGTGCTGCGTTTTTCGACATCCGCCAGCACCGCGTAGGCCTCGCTGCACTCTTTGAACTTTTCTTCCGCGTCAGGATTATTGGGGTTGCGGTCAGGATGGTACTGCAGCGCCAGTTTGCGGTAGGCGCTCTTGATCTCCTGATCGCTGGCGGTGCGGGTCACGCCCAGCACCTCGTAGTAGTCGCGTTTTCCGTTACTGGTCAGAATGGCCTTTCCCTAAATCCTTTCAGCTCTCGCGCAAGCATTTCACGCTGGGTTTCAGTGCTTGGGGTTACGTGCGACCCGCACCATGGAAGGACGGAGCAAGCGCTCTTTCAACTTGTAACCGCGCTGCAACTCTTCGAGTACATGATGATCCTCGGCCTCTCTGGTGTCCACCATTTCAATGGCCTGGTGCAGATGAGGATCAAAAGGCTCACCCGTGGACGGAATGGGTCGCAGTCCCAGTTTGACCAGCGCATCCTGCAACTGCTTGTAGATGAGATCGACTCCACTCCGAAATTCCGACTTGTCGGAGGCGCTGGTCTGCAAGGCGCGCTCGAAACTGTCCAGAGTCGGCAGCAATGCCTTCAGGGCGTCCGCGACAGCGTATTCGCGGAACTCCTGCTGTTCGCGGGCGGTGCGCTTGCGGGCATTCTCGAATTCCGCCTGCAGGCGGGCCAGGCGGTCAATCAGCGAGTCGCGCTCGGCTTTCAGCTTTTCCAGTTCTCCGCTTTGTGCGGAAGCGGACGAGGCTGTCCCCTCCGGGTTTTCATCGGAGGCGGGCAGCTCGTGTTCCGGATCCAGCTCCGCCGGGTTCACTTCGGATTTTCCGTTTCCTCTTGCCATATTCAGTTCACTCAGATTCATTCAATATCTTGTCAAAAAGCCGGGCAATGTAAGACACCGCGGTCATGGTGTGCTGATAGTCGATGCGCGTCGGCCCGATGACGGCCAGCGATCCCATCACGTCATCCCCCACCCGGGCAGGCGCGCCGATCAGCACAAGATTTCGCATCGACGGCATAGCTTCGTCCAGCCCGATAACCACTCTGACCGCTTCCTGCTTGGCGTCGAGATAGGCCCCGAGCAATTCGACGATCTTCTGCTTTTCTTCCAGGGTCTGCAGCAGCGCCTGCAGCCGTTGACGGTCCTGCTCGCCGGTCACAAGATTAGATGTTCCTTCGACGAAAACGACTTGCGCGCTTTCGTCTGCTGCCAGGGCCCCTTGCCGGTAGAGCTGTTCCACAGACTTCATCAGCCGATCGTACTCGCTGCGCTCCTGTTCCAGGCGGCGCGCCAGTTCGGCCCGCATCGCCTCCATGGTCCAGCCGCGAAAATTCTCGTTGATGAAGCGCGCCGCCGCATCCAGATCAACTTGCGGCAGATCAAGCCGCAGAACCCGGTCGCGAACCAGGCCCGATCGCGTCACCAGGACCGCCAGAACTTTCTGGTCTCCCAGGCGGGAAAAATACACATGCTCCAGCGCATTCTTCGGCCCGCCGACCGCCACCGTGATCCCCACATTGTGCGAGATTAAGGAGAGCACGCGCGACGTGCGCTCCATGAATTCCTGCACGTCGGAAACCCCGCGCAGCGAATCCTGAATGATGCCCTGGTCTTCGTGCGAAAGGCTGGCGTTTCCCGTAAGTTGCTCTACATAATAGCGATACGCCTCGGAACTGGGCACGCGGCCAGCTGAGGTGTGGGGCTGCTCCAGGTAGCCAGCGTCGGCCAGGTCCGCCATCACGTTGCGGATCGTCGCCGGGCTCAGTCCTTCCCGATTCGACCGCGCCAAGGTGCGCGAGCCCACGGGGTCGCCCGTGGCAATAAACGTCTCCACAATGGCGGTCAGAATCTCCCGTTCCCGCTCCCCGATCGGTGGCCCAGACGGCATATTAAGTACTTATAATCCAGAAACTTAGATTAGGGAACTCGCAATTCCCCAGTTTCGATTCTAGGAAGGGCTGCCGCCTCTGTCAAGCGTTAGCACTCCAGGCTCAAGAATGCTAATGTCTTGAGGTTTCATGGAGGATGGGCGTCTCGCCCCGTCTCAACAGTGGGACGGGCGGAACGCCCGTCCATCAACAGAAGAGGACCTGCGACTATGATTTCGTTCTCCCGCCGATGGTGGTTGAAGGCCGCTGCCGTTGGCGGAACCAGCACTCTTGCCCGCTGGTTCTCTTCCCTGAAATTCCCTTCTGCGAATATGCTCAAGCAGGCCAGCAAGACGGGCGATGACCGAGGCGCCACAACCAACGTGAAAACGAAGACTCATGTCGCCGTAATCGGGGCCGGCGCTTTTGGCGGATGGACCGCGCTCTATCTACTGCGCAGCGGCGCGCGCGTGACGCTGCTGGACGCATGGGGGCCCGGCAACTCTCGCGCCTCATCCGGGGGCGAGACTCGCGTGATTCGCGGAACCTACGGACCGAATCAGCCTTATACCAGGATGGCGGCGCGAGCCGCGCAATTGTGGAAAGAGAATGAGGAGCGCTGGAGGCTCAAGCTTCTCCATCAGACCGGCGTGCTGTGGATGGTCGCGGCCGGCGACGACCACTTCGAACGCGAATCCTTGCCGGCACTGCGCGATGCCGGAATCGCCTATCAGGAACTGTCGGTTCAGGAAATGACGGCACGATGGCCGCAGATCAACCTGGAAGGCGTGCATTGGGGAATTTACGAACCCGCGGGAGGCTTTCTTACCGCGCGAGTCGCGTGCCAGGCAGTCGTGGACGGCTTCCTTGCCGAAGGCGGCGAATACCGGCAAGCGGCCGTGGTTTCGCGTGATCTCGACGGCAAATGGGACAGTCTGTCACTTTCCGACGGCTCGAAGCTCCAGGCCGATCAGTACGTGTTCGCCTGCGGGCCCTGGCTGGGAAAATTGTTTCCTGAAACCGTGGGCAATCGTGTTCGCCCTACCAAGCAGGATGTATTTTTCTTCGGCGCTCCCCCAGGAGACGAACGATTCAACGACACCAGGCTGCCGGTTTGGGCCGATCACCGCGACCGCTTTCTGTACGGGATTCCCGGCAATCAGGGCAGAGGCTTCAAAGTCGCCGACGATACGCGCGGTCCCGAGTTCGATCCCTCCTCGGGAGAACGCACCATCAGTGCGGAAGGATTGAAGGCTGTCCGGGAATACATCGCCTTCCGTTTTCCCGCGCTCAAGGATGCCCCGCTGCTCGAGTCCCGGGTCTGTCAGTATGAGAACACTCCCGACAATAACTTCATCATCGACCGCCACCCCGGGCACGACAATGTCTGGCTCTTGGGCGGAGGCTCGGGCCACGGTTTCAAGCATGGTCCGGCGTTAGGCGAGATGGTGGCCGCCATGGTGCGAGAACACAAAGATCCGGACGCAATATTCCGCCTGGCCAGATTCGCCCGGCCAATGTAGGCGCGACCGCCCCGGTCGTGCGTCCCTCTAAAACAATGCCAGGGAGTTAGAGGTTTATTCTGCGGCCGGAAAAGGCTCTGCGGAGCTTAGCTCCGCCGGGCATGTGAGACACCTGCCCCTACGCGAACCTCCGCTGGCGGCTAGCCGCTTTTTCCATTCGAATCCACGTATAATCCGCAAATGCAAAAAATACCCTGGAGCACAATTGCGCTCGGCTCGCTGATGCTCATCCCGGTATGCTCAAGAGGAGGACAGGAAGTGCAATCTCCGCAACCTGAAAAGTCGAAGCCACCCGTCAAAATGGAACAGCGCGGTCGCATTCTCGGGATCGGCGGTATCTTCTTCAAATCCGCCAATCGTGATCAGATGCGCGAATGGTATTCGAAGCATCTTGGACTCGCTGACAAAGGGTCAGGCGCGATGCTTCCGTGGCGCGAACACGACGACCCGCAGAAGGAACACGTTACAGTTTGGACTGTCTTTCCTGCCTCCTCTAACTATTTCGATCCCAGCCACGCATCGTTCATGGTCAACTACATCGTGGACGATATGGATGCTTTGCTCGACCGCTTAAAACAAGAGGGAGTAAAGATTGACCCCAAACGAATGAACGAATCCTACGGTCGCTTTGCCTGGATCTATGATCTGGATGGGAACAAGATTGAACTCTGGCAGCCGTCCCCAACGCCTTAAGGTGGCTTCCACTGCGCTGACTCAATCGGACTGGACGTCTTCCAGACTTCCGGTCGAACCGGCTCTGCGGAGCTTCGCTCCGCCGGGCAGGTGGGACACCTGCCCCTACGCGATCATTCGCTGGCTGGCTACTGAATCTGGATCACGCTCTCGCCGGCGTTGGCTTTGATCTCATCCACCCGCGCAACCACCTTGCGGGCGAAATCAAAGAGCGATTTGCCGGACGGCGATTCTTCCCCGGCAAGAACCGTGGGGCGTCCGCTGTCGCTGGCCTTGCGAATATCGGGATCAAGCTGGACTTCACCCAGGTAGGACACTCCAAACTGTTCCGCTGTCTTCTCCGCGCCGCCGCGAGAAAAAATATCGGTCTGATGATTGCAGTGGGGGCAGACGAAGTAGCTCATGTTTTCGACCATGCCCACCAGGTCCACCTTCATCTGCCGGAACATCTCGATGGCCTTGCGCGCGTCCTGCAGTGAAACGTCGGAAGGCGTGGAAACCACAATTGCGCCGGTAAGCGGAACGGTTTGAATCAACGACAGCGCCACATCGCCCGTGCCGGGAGGCAAATCCACGACCAGGTAATCAAGTTCGCCCCAGACCACCGAGCCCAGGAACTGCTTGATGATGGAATGCAGCATGGGGCCGCGCCAGATGAGAGGTTTGTCGCCCGGATTCAAGAAGCCAACCGAGATCACCTTGAGGCCATGGGCCTCCAGCGGCTCAATCCGGTTGTCGCCGAGAACTTTCGGCTGGGCGCTGATCCCCAGCATGAGCGGCACGTTGGGACCGTACACATCGGCGTCGAGCAAACCCACTTTGTGTCCCAATTTCGACAGAACAATGGCGAGATTAACCGCGAGCGTAGTCTTGCCCACGCCGCCCTTGCCGGAACCAACAGCGATGATAGCGCCCACGCCAGGCAAGGGCTGAGGAGCTGGCGGTTGCTGTCCAGGACGCGGGGGAAGAGGAGTACTCATGCTTCGATTATACGTGAGGGGTACAGGACTCGGCCGTCAGACCTCGGCCGTCGGACCTCAGACCTCCCGTATTCGTCTGGGGGAATGCTCGCCGTTGCGGCGTGAGTCCGAGGTCTGACGTCCGCGGTCCGAGGTCTGAGGTCCGAAGTCTGCCTTCCGCCTTCCTCACACCGCCAGATATCCGCCATCGACCGGAAACAGCGCTCCCGTCGCCCATGACGACTCGTCGCTCGCGAGATAGACTGCCAGCCCCGCCAAGTCTTCCGGCTGGCCAAGGCGTCCCAGGGGATGGACCCCGATTCGTTCGCGCCGCACTGCGTCCGGGTCCGGCGCCTTACTCAGGATGGCGGCGGTCAGATCGGTCTCGACAAACGACGGGCAGATGGCGTTTACGCGAATGTTTTCGTGGCCGTGATCGACTGCCATACACTTGGTGAGCAGTACCACGGCGCCCTTCGAAGGCGCATAGGCGGCCCGGTTGCGTGTGCCGTTGATCCCCAGCACCGAGGCGACGTTGATAATGGAGCCGCCTCCCGCTTTTCGCATGTACGGCAGGACCGCCCGCGAAAGCAGCCACAATCCGCGGACGTTGATGTTGAAAGTCTCATCCCACTGCGCTTCAGTGATCTGCTCCGCGGTGCCGGCGTGAAGAATTCCTGCGTTGTTGAGCAGGACATTGATTCCGCCGAAGGCTTTCGCCGTCTGTTCAAGGACGCGTTGAATGTCAGCGGGCTTCGATACGTCCGCGGCGATCGCCAGCGCCGTCCCACCCGCTTCCCGAGCCACTTCTTCCAGTCGTTCTTTCCGGCGGCCCACCAGGGCAACTTGAGCGCCCTCGCGGATCAAAGCCAGCGCACAGGCGCGGCCAATGCCGCTGCCAGCGCCAGTCACGATTGCCATCTTGTTTTTCAGGCGAGAGTTCATACCGGCAAGTCGGTTCGGTCGAAGACGACAGAGATAATGCGGTGCGGCGTCCGCTAATGCCCGAGAGTGCGCTTGCGTTCCATTTCCAGCCGCCTGATCTCCCGCCGGCGCCCGGCATCCTCATAGCGGCGCCTTTGCTCATCGGTTTCGGGTACCACAGGGGGAACCGGGAGATGGCGTCCCGCGGCATCGACTGCAACAAACGTCAGGTAAGCCGAGCTCACATGCTCGCAATGGTCCTGAATATAGTTCTCCACCCAGACCTTCACACCGACTTCCATTGAAGTACGGTACACGCGGTTCACCGAGGAGCGCAGGATCACCAGGTCGCCGACGTGCACGGGCACTTTGAAATCCAGATGATCGATGGAGGCCGTCACCACGTAATTGCGGGAATGCCGGTGCGCGGCCATGGCGGCGGCCACATCGATCCAATGCATCAGACGCCCGCCGAGCAGTGCGCCCAGCACGTTGGAATCGTTAGGCAAAACGATTTCGGCCATTTCTGACTGCGAGTCCCGGACGGGCCGGGGCAATGCCAGGTCTTCGTTCGTTGTCATCAAGCCCTCTCGCTCATGCTGACGCTTTTGATCATGAAACGCCGGTCATGAGTTTTCGTTCACCAATGAATCTGCCATCGCAGACGGAATTCTGCGCTGTAAATAGGACTGAACATAACATTCCACCATTTTCTGGATACGCGGGTCGGAATGTGAAGACAACCACCGGCTACTCTCGACGTCATACGTTAGCGTCCCATGTTGGGCAGGACGGTGTCCGGTCTCGCACACAAACCATACTTCCAGGCGTGAACCGTGATCGCGGGCGACGGAGAAGCGGACGGCGTCACACTCGCGCTCGGCCGGCAGGCGTGAACACTGCGCGGCGTATCCCAGGTTGCAGAATTCGTGCAGGTCATGCTCGGAGGGCTGAGCCCCCTCGTGGCCGGGGGCGAAACAAAGTCCGTCCCATCCGCCGCCCAGGGGCAGTCGCGAAGGATGCAGCCAGGCGCCGCCCAATTTGTGCATCGGCATAAAGAATGGACACGCCAAATCTCGTTCTCCTGGTGGATGATCGACATTGTATCCATCTGTCCGCTCGCTCGCTAGTTCTGAAGCGGCGGGGAGGCTGCCCGGGTCTCTGCCGGCGGATGCTGTGCGCGGGCGAGTCGCCCGCGGCCACACTGGCCTGGCATCGACGCTGTAGTACTCTGGGTCTAAGCTAGAAGCCAGGAGCCAGGAGCTAGAAGCCTCCTATGGACCGCATCGCACTGCTCAACCAAGTCCTGTCGCAGAATCCTGCCGACGCCTTCGCCCGTTATGGCCTGGCCATGGAGTACTCGAATGCCGGCGAAGTCGAACGGGCCCTGGAAGAGTTTGGCCGGTTGTTGGCCGCTCATCCTGACTACACCGCCGGCTACTTCATGGCGGCCCAGACTCTGGCGAAAGCCGATCGCATGGAAGAAGCCCGGAAGATGCTGGCGGACGGGATTGCCTCGGCAAAGAAGACCGGAAACGGTCATGCCCAGTCGGAGATGGAAGGCATGCTGGCTGAACTGGGTAAGTAACTGTGTGGGTCGGACACTCTTGTCCGACGCCTCTGATTTTGATTTTAGGAAGAACAAAAAACAAAGTCAGAAGCGTCGGACAAGAGTGTCCGACCCACACCGGAAGTCTTATTCCACCCGGCGCGACATTTTTACCATCGTCCGCTCCACCAGGCCGGGAAACAGTTGGTAGACCTTGATCGCCGGATGCATGGTCCAGGGCACCACCACTTCCCGCTTCTTCTTCAGGTAGCCGCGAAGCACGGCACGGGCCACGCGCTGGGCGCTGATTCCGCGGACCGAGGATGGCCGCACCGTTTTCGCTTCGCTTCCCTTGATGGCGTTGGCGCTGAAATCAGTTTTCACGTAACCCGGGCACACTGTCGTTACGTGGATGCCCGAGCCTTTCAGTTCCACGTTGGCCGCCTTGCCGAAAGCGTTCATGGCGAATTTGGTGGCGCTGTAGACGGCGTGAAAGGGGAGCGGAATGTGACCGGCGACGCTCGAAATATTGATAATCGCTCCCGACCCTTGCTGCTTCATCACCGCCAGCGCAGCCTGCATGCCGGCGACGGTCCCGAAGAAATTGGTGTCGAAGGTTTCGCGGCAGGCGGTCATGTCGACATGAGCGACCGTATCCATGAGCCCGTGTCCGGCGTTGTTGATCCATATATCGATGCGTTGGAAGTGGTGCAGGGTCAGGCTTACCACCCGGTCGATCTCTTCACGATTGCGCACGTCGCAGGAAAGCGCCAGGGTGTTTTCGCCATGGTCAATGCGGCCGCGGGCGGCTTCGGCGCGTCCCGCATCGCGCGAGAGCAGGACGACCTTCGCGCCTTCATCCGCAAACAATTTGGCGATCGCTTCTCCGATGCCCATTGAAGCGCCGGTGATTACCACAACTTTCCCAGAAACGCTGACCTTGCTGGAGTTCATGTCTCAATTTTCCGCGTTGCTTAAGCGCCGATAATTTCGGGCCCGGGCCGATTTCCAGAATCCCACTGAGCGCCGGCGTACAATCGAGGAATTCTACCCGCATTCGCGGGGCTGCATCGGAGTTTCTGAGTGAGCCTTCTCCCCCTGTTTCCGCTCGACCTGGTTCTGTTCCCGGGCGCTTCCCTGCCTCTGCACATTTTCGAACCGCGCTACCGGGAGATGATCTCCGAATGTCTGGACCAGAAGAAGTCGTTCGGCGTCGTCCGGGCCAAAGAAGAGGGAGTCGCTGAGATCGGCTGCACAGCAGAGGTTATCACCGTTGCCCGAAAATATCCTGACGGCCGAATGGACATCGTGACCGAAGGCCGCGAGCGCTTCGAGGTCATCCGGGTCAACCAGGAGCGGTCGTTTCTGCAGGCGGACGTCCTCTACCTGCAGGATGAACCCGACCGCGCCTCCGCCGAAGAGATTGTGCGGGCCATGGAGCTGCAAGCCGAGATTGCCGGGTTGGCCAACTCACCCTCCGCCGGCCCTCCCGATCCCGAAGGCCCGCAACTGGCTTTCAATCTGGTCGGACCGCTGCCCCTCGATCTCGATTTCAAGCAGACCCTGCTGGGACTGAAATCAGAAGCCGAACGCATCCGGGCAGTCATTTCCTATTTCGAAGCCGTCCTGCCGAATTTGCGGCGCAGCGTGCGGGCGCGACAGAAGGCCGGCGGCAACGGCCATGTTCACTAACCGAATCGCCTCAGAAATCATAAAACCACAAAGGATACAAAAGTGCGCGAAGGAAGCCGCCTTCTGTTCCTTCGTGCATTCGTGGGTAGTGGCTGAATTTGCAATGCGATCTCGAAGTGGCGTCATCCTGAGGGGCTTTAGTCCCGAAGGATCTTGCGCGCAGCTGCGCAATTGCTGGTTTTGTTTCATGTGAGCTCCACGCCAGATGCTTCGCAAGGTCAGCATGACGCCTTCGCTGAAGAAGAAAGGGTACAAACAACGCGGTCCGTCAACGGCGTATAATCCGGGCAGAAGCTGTTCCCATTGGGGGTTTTCCATCATGAGTCTGCCGCGGACGCTCGGCGAATTGCGCCAAAGTCCATTTAGCGAACAACGGCTGAATACCCGGCGCGTGAAAGACGAGATGCGCGACAACCTGATCGCGAAGCTCCGTCAGGGCGGACCCATCTTCCCCGGCATCGTGGGATACGACGACACGGTCGTGCCGCAGATCGTCAACGCGATTCTTTCGCGTCACAATTTCATCCTGCTGGGGCTGCGTGGCCAGGCGAAAAGCCGCATCCTGCGAGCCTTGACCTCGTTGCTCGATCCCCAGGCGCCTTATGTGGCCGGGTGCGAGATCCATGACAACCCGTATGCCCCGATTTGCCGTCCCTGCCAGGAAAAGATCGCAAAGCTCGGCGACAGTACTGCCATCGCATATCTCGCGCCCGAACAGCGTTACGTAGAGAAGCTAGCCACGCCCGATGTCACCATCGCCGACCTGATCGGCGACATCGACCCCATCAAGGCGGCGCGCGGCGGACACGAACTGAGCAGCGAATACACCGTGCACTACGGGTTGTTGCCCCGCGCCAATCACGGCATCTTCGCCATCAACGAACTGCCCGACCTGGCGGGAAAGATTCAGGTTGGCCTGTTCAACATCATGCAGGAAGGCGACGTGCAGATTAAGGGATATCCCATTCGCCTGCCGCTCGATATCGCCCTGGTGTTCAGCGCCAATCCGGAGGACTATACCGCCCGAGGCAAGATCATTACGCCGCTCAAAGACCGCATCGGGTCGGAAATCCGCACCCATTATCCCGCCACCGTCGAAGAGGGCATTACCATCACAGCCCAGGAATCATGGACGCAGCGCAACGGCCACAAGCTGCACTTGCCGAAATTTGTGCAGGAAGTGATCGAACGCATCGCCTTTGCCGCCCGCGAAGACAAGAAGATCGACAAGCGCTCCGGGGTGAGCCAGCGCTTGCCCATTTCCGCCATGGAGAACGTAATTTCGAATGCCGAGCGCCGGGCCATCCACCAGAAGGAAGCCTTGGTGGTGCCGCGCATCGCGGACGTCTACGCCGCCATGCCCGCCATCACCGGCAAGCTGGAACTGGAGTACGAAGGCGAAATGAAAGGCGCCGACCACGTCAGCCGCGAATTGATTCGCGCCGCGGTGGCGAAAACTCACGACGCGTATTTCAAAGGCGTGGACATGCAGCAGATCGTGCAATGGTTCGACCTGGGAGGAGAGATTCAGCTCTCTGACACCGCCAGCGCGTCCGAAGCCCTGCCGTCATTGCGGGGCATTCAGGGCTTGATGGAAAAGACGGTGAAAGTCGGCGTCGGCCCCAAGGACAGCGCGGAAATCCAGGTCTCAGCCGCCGAATTTATTCTCGAAGGCCTGCACGCGCACAAGCGCATCGGCCGCAATGAAGAGCGTGTCTTCACCGCCGGAGAGAAGCAGCCCAAGCCGGCGGAAAAGCCCTTCGAGCGCGAAGATGCGCCCTTCCGCGGCCGCAGGCCGTACAACTAGTCTTCAGTCGTCGGTCTTCAGTCGTCAGCCAGACCGCGTGACGTTTTGGCTGACGACTGACGACCGACGACTGCTCTTATGAAACGCATCCGCTACAGCAAGTACGTTCCCGATCCGGCGGGCGAAATGAGCATGGAAGAACTGCTCAGCGCGCTCTCTGACTATTTGCTGCAGAGCGGCTTCCAGAACTACATGTTCTATGACATGCCGGAGGGCGAACAGACGCTCGACGATCTGCGCCGCGCCATCGAGCAGGCATTGCTCGACGGGAATCTCCTGGACGACGAAATGCAGGAGCGGCTGCGCGAGATGCAGATGGATGGAACTCTCGATGAACTGATCGAACAACTCATCCAGCGCATGGAGCAGGAAGACTACATCAGCCTCGATCAACCCCATGACCCTTCGAAACAATCGAGCGTCGGCGGGCAGGCCGGCGAGGCCCAGCAGGCCAAGTTTGAAATCACCGACAAAAGCCTGGACTTTCTCGGCTTCAAGACCCTGCGCGATCTGATGGGATCGCTGGGAAAATCCAGCTTCGGCCGCCATGATACCCGCGATATGGCGACCGGCATCGAGGCCAGCGGCGCCTCCCGGCCGTACGAGTTCGGGGACACCCTCAACCTCGACATTACCGCCACGCTTTCCAGCGCCATCCAGCGCGAAGGCTTGCAGCTGCCTCTGAACATTGAGTATTCCGACCTGCAGGTGCACCAGTGCGAGTACCAGTCCTCCTGCGCCACCGTGCTGATGCTCGATTGCTCGCACTCGATGATTCTTTATGGCGAGGACCGTTTCACTCCGGCCAAAAAAGTCGCCATGGCGCTCTCGCACCTCATCCGGACCCAATATCCCGGCGACTCGCTTTCCCTGGTTCTATTTCATGATTCCGCCGAGGAAGTTCCCCTGTCACAACTGGCGCGGGTGAAAGTCGGCCCTTACTACACCAACACGCGGGAAGGCCTGCGCCTGGCGCAGCGCGTGCTGCAGCGGCAGCGCAAAGACATGAAGCAGATCGTCATGATCACCGACGGCAAACCTTCCGCTCTGACCCTCGAAGATGGCCGCATCTACAAGAACGCCTTCGGCCTCGATCCCATGGTGGTCAGCCAGACGCTGGAGGAAGTTTCCAAATGCAAGCGCGCCGGAGTGATGATCAATACCTTCATGCTGGCATCAGACTATGGGCTGGTTCAGTTCGTGCAGAAGGTGACTGAGATGTGCCGCGGCAAGGCCTACTTCACGACTCCCTACACCCTGGGACAATATCTTCTCATGGATTACATGTCGCGCAAGACCAAGACGATTCACTGACGCACGATTCGGGGACCAATAAACGGCACCCCAGTTGACCGGTTTTCAGTTCTCGGATCTCAGTTCTTGGGCGCTTTCAACTTTTGGTAATCTCCCCAACGGCACGGTGGGCGTGATCGATCGCGCAATCGGTGTAGGCATAGGCGCCGGCGTCAGCGTTGGCGATTGCGATTCGCCCAAAGGGCTTGCGAGCCACCTCGCACGGCGTCTCTCCACCCTCCAGCCAGAATTTGTCCCAGAGCGAGCTGTACTCGTAAGCGTAACCGTGGGGCCAGCGATTTACCGTGATCGCGGTAATGTCGTTCGCCGGATCGAAGCCTCCCGGGCCCAACACCCTCGCTAACTGCTCGCGGATATTCCGCTCCATGGTTTCAAAGGTTGTTGTGAAGAGTTCCACGCGGCCCAGAAGATGCTGCTCGCGCGCTGAACGGCCGGGCTTGCACGGCGTCTTCATCATGTGGATGACGATCGGCTCCTCCGGTTTCTGCGAGCATTCGTAACCGCCGATGCTGACGGGCAAGTCCAGGTTCATGTACGAGTGATATCCGCCCGGCGTGTAGATCGCATTCGTCCCCAGCTTCTGGAATGCCTTCCAGTTCCGGATGGCGACATTGGTGTAGAGCAATGGGACCTTGGCGGCGGACGACAGCGCTTGCTTCTGTTTGTCCGGCAACTGTTCGCAGATATACGGAATGACCACGTGCCAGCAGGCCAGAATGCAATGCGCGGCCTGTACCGTGTAGACCTTGCCGCGGCGCGCGTATGCGATTTCCACCCCCCGGGCACTCGCAGGGTCTCCCTGGTGGCGCACCCGAACCGCGGTGCTATTCAAGCGGATGCGAACGGGCGAGTTCTTCTCATCAAGCCGGGCATAGCTGGCTCGCGCCATGACCACGTCCGTGGCGGAGTGGCCGGGGATTGCCTGCGGAATCAACTGGCGCACCAGCAGGCGCGCGATGGATGCGTTGCCATCGGGAAAGTGGAAAAAATATTTCTCCGCTTCTTCATTCGGAATCGCATCGCGGTTCATGCCCTTGCCCGGCGCAGGGTCGAGATTCAGGCCGGCAAAGCCCGGCGCTCCGAGTCCCCATGCATCCTGGGCGGCGACCGCGTCAAACCCCACGCCGAACAAACCCTGGGGCATGGCCTGAAAGAGCTTTACCACTTCGGGGCTGACCTTGACCAGGTCGCTCAGGAAGCTGTTATAGCTCATGCGCGCCAGGCGGGCTTTCTTTTCGTCCGAGCTCAACCCGGGCAGGTAGTCTTTCTTATCCGTGACCAGCCGTCTGTAGTCGGCCTTGGCGGCGTCGGAAAACGGCGCTTCTTGCAGGAAGATTTCAAGGTCGCGGGCCCGCGCCTGTTCGTCTTCGCTCTCTCCGCCGATGCGTGGCAGCTGGTTGATGACCAGTTTGTCGGCGCCGAAAGTTTCCTTGTCGAAAAAGACCTTGGGACCCAGGCCAAAAGATCGATACAGTCCCCGGTTCGCGTACTTGGGATACGACGGGACATCGATTCCCAATTCCTCGATAAGGCCCTTCGCGACAGCGCTGTAAGGAGCCGGGCTCTCGATGGAAAACGTGCCGCCGAAACCCAGCAGGGTGCGCTGGGGCGAGGAGAACTCGTTGCGCTTGGCGTGTCCGCCGAAATCGTCATGATTCTCGAGAACGAGGACCCGCGCGCTTGGCCCTGCAACTTTGCGAAAGAAGTGCGCCGCGGAAAGTCCGCTGATGCCCCCGCCGACCACCACCAGATCGTACGATTCTCCGGTGTCAACCGGCGCTCCCGCCTGCTCCCAGAAGGTGCCGTCGCGCAGGCTGTGGGCCGCGTCAAACGATCCCGGGTGGCTGCCGCGAAGCCCGGTCAAAGCCGGAGGGTAGTAGCCAGGCGACTGCTCCGGCGCAGCGTGCATGTCGGCGGCCGCAAGCAAGTCTGAGGAAAGCATGGCCGCGCCGGCAGTGAGCGCGACTCCGTTCAGAAAATCACGCCGCGTGATCCCGCGGCCCATTCCCAACTCCGGGTCTTTCCAATCGTTCACAGGGGCTCCTATGAAGTTTGATGCGGCGGTGGCAGGTTTCCAATCGACGGGCGAGATTCAGGCTGGGCAAAGAGAAGGTCACCGGTCACTGCGAAACTGTTTCGGGTCGGGGAAAGAGCCGGTTCAGCTGCCGCTCTCCACCTTTTTTACCGCCGATTCCGCCCCCAGGAATCCGATGCGACTGTGGGTGCCATCGCAGAAGGGTTTGGTCACCGATCCGCCACATCGGCAGAGCGAAAATGCCGGTTTGCCGGTCAGGTCATACTTGTTCCCGTCGGCATCGACCAGTTCGATTGAACCCTCGGGGTCCTCCACCCGGTACGGGCCGTTCTTGCGAACCGTAATCTTGACTGCAGCCATGAGGCCTCCCTGTTCGATATGAAGATAGCAGAACGGAGGCGTCAGCCCCACGCCTCAACCATCTAAGAACTGGATCTGAAAACTGAGAACTGATCCTCAAGCCTTCCTAGGCCGCAGCCCACTTCGACTGCAGCAGGTTTCCGTAAAGTTCGAGATATTGATCGATCATGCGTTTGGAGGTAAAGCATTCGCGGGCCCGTTGGTAGGCACGATTGCCGTAGGTGCGGCACAGGTCGCGCTGATCGCTCAATCGGCGGATGGCAGTGGCCAGGCTGGCCGCGTCATTTTCACGGAAGTAGAGAGCGGCATCGCCCCATATTTCCCGGAATGAGGGAATGTCATTGGCCACGATGGCGCAGCGCGAGAATGCGGCTTCCACCGCCGCCATGTCGAACGGTTCGTAGCGCGAGGTGGCGGCGTAAATCGCCGCCCGGCTGTAGAGCGTGCGCAACTGCGCCTCGGTCTGCGGTCCTTTCAGCGCGACGTTGACTTCATCAATCGAAAGTTTGACGTCGGCGCGTATCGGAATCCCGGCCGGGCCATGCACCGGTGTATCGGATCCCACGATGCAGATGGGAAGAGGATGCGTATGCTGGGTCAGCAGCGAAATCTGCTTGCCCGCATCCAGCAACCGCCCAACCGCGAGCACCGAGTCATCCTTGCCCACATACGGGTTGAAGAAAATTGGATTCCGTCCGTTATAGATAACCGTGTCGTGCCGTGCCCGGGCATAACAATCGCGGACGGTGTCCCGCATCCAAACCGACGGAGCCACCGCGACGCTGGCCGCGGCCAGGCCCCGGGTTACGACGTCCCGATACCATTGCAGCCAGCGGTCCTGCCGGGGCTCGCGTCCGTGCACCGCCCGCCACCATGTGATCAGGTCACCGTGCGCCACCACCACGCGCGGCACCGGAACCGGCAGGTTGCCGTAACACAACTGGTTGAGGTGAAGCACGTCGGGCTTCAACTCTTTTACCAGCGCGGTGAGATACGCAAAGGAATCTTTAAGGTCTTCCTGCCCTTCCTGCATCCAGTCCAGGCGAAACGCCGTGGGACGGTATTCCAGGCCATGCAGGTTGTCCATCCACAAAGTCTGCTGGGGCAGCGGAATTTCGCCGAAACTCACCAGGGTCACGCGCAAGCCCCGGCTCACCAGCCCGGAGACCAGCTCGCGGGTGTAAGTCCAGGTACCGCTCAAGGTGTCGGCCGTGACCAGAACGTGCATGAAGTCCTCTGGGAGAAGGCGGGACGGCCGTGAAAAAGGCTGCGGCGCCGCCCTTTGTATCTGTCCGCATTGTAGTGCGGGACTCACGCTGTTCGCGAGGAATTTCCGCGAGCCGCGGCAGATGCGCAAAATGTTGCACTTGGAGGCGGCTACTGGAGGATTCAAAACAGATTTTCGGCGCCTCAAGCCTCAGACGGAAGCCTCGAGCTTGAGCCGTATTTCCTGGGCCAGTTCATGGACTGCGCGCATCCGGCTTGCGGCTCCGCTCGGGAGGTCGGGAACTTGCAGCGCCATTTCACACGAAAGAAGCAGCGCCGTAATCGTGCCCTTGAGTTCGTTGCGCAGGGTCTGCTGCACTTCCTGCCGCACCAGCACGACTTGTCGGGTGTGCCGGCGGAGTGCAGCGCGCAATTCGCGCGCGACTCTGTCCATGCCGTTGACCGCGAAGTTCACGTGGACCGGCACCGCCGTGCCGATGTGTTCCAGCACCACATCGCTCTCGACCGGCTCGGTCTCCAGGAACGCCTGATCGATAAGCACGGCCACGTATTCCCGGGCGCGCAGCTGGGTCAGTGCCTGGGACGAGGTGGCCGCGACGTGAGTCTCTTCAGAAGTGACCTGCTGAATCGCCTGAGCGCAGCCCCGAGCTTTAGCGGAAGGCGTAATGACTAATAGCATGATGCCATGCCTTGCACGTTCTCAGCCGTGTTGGACTGCTGAAAATAATGGGGTTATGACCGAGCGTGCACCTTGATGCTTCCCAATGCGGGAAGCTCACCGAGAATCAGGGGCAGCATCGGGATACGCAGCCCGTGAAACCTCTTGAGCGCCCCAAGATCAAACGCTCTTTGCCAAGAACTTTTGTAAGGTATTCGCGCCTGGCGAGACTACCTCATGTGCAGGGGACGGAGAGTCCCAGGCAGCGAGTTGAGCTTGCGGCCGCAGCCAGGAACATATCATTCATTTGCCGGGTCCACGCCGGCGCCGAAAGTGGGTCCGCGCGATCCTGTGAGCGATAGCCTGAGCGAAAACACGGAAGACCGCTTCAACCGCCTCCTGCGCGAATACGGCCCCGCGCTGTCACGCCTCGCCTTCGGATACGAGAGAGTGGCCGCCGCCCGGGAAGAGTTGACCCAGGAGATTGCGCTCGCGCTTTGGCAGGCCTTGCCGCATTTTCGCGGCGAATGCTCGGAGCGCAGCTTCGTTTACCGCATCGCGCACAATCGCGGCCTGACCCACGTCTGCAGACGGCAGCCAGTCCATCAGCCTCTGGATGACCTGCCCGCCCTGTTGGAGCCGGTTGACCCCAGGCCGCATCCGGAACAACAGGCGGCAGTGACCCGCCAGCGCGACCGCTTGCGGTCTGCTATCCGGCGCCTGCCTCTGGCCTATCGGCAGGTGGTGATGCTGATGCTGGAAGACCTACCCCACGCCGAAATTGCCGAAGTCCTGGGCATCACGGAAAGCAATGTAGCGGTGCGCCTGAACCGGGCCAGAAAGGCGCTGCAGGCAGCCCTGGAGGGACGCTCGTGAACCACGATACCGAGCTCGAAATCTGGCAGCAGGAGTGGCAGGAAGAAACCGAGCCTCTGCCCGACCTGAAGAAAAAGATCAGACGGCAGAATCTGAAAACGGTCGCGGCCGTTCTTGCGGTCTGCGCGTGCCTGGCCATCTCCACCGCGGCGGCCCTGCGAACTCGCAGTTCATTCATGGCCGGTATGGCCGTCGGTATCGCCTTTGCCGGCGTGTTTCTGGGCAGCTATGCCTGGTGGGTGCGGCGTGGCGCCTGGAAGCCGACCGCGCAAACCACGCTGGCCTATGCCGAACTCTGTCACCGCAGGGCCATCGCCAGAGCGCGCACCGCCCGCTTTTCATTTTACTTTCTGCTGGTCTCCACTTTGTTGCTGGCCGCTATCGTGGGATGGAACTGGACCGGGTTTCGCCTCAGGGATGGATTGATCATGGCCGCGCTGCTGGCGGAATTATTTTTCCTGAAGCACCTGGAGCGGCGCAAGCACCGTGAAATAGAAGAGACCAGAAAGCTGATCGACGACATCGTGCAATAGCCATCATGCAGTAGCCAAAAAGTGAGGTGGATGCCAATGACGAGCTTGCCTGCCCTGTGGTTTGCGATTGATATTGTCCTGGCCGGCTATGTGGTCTGGGAGGTGGTCCGTTTTGGTCCGCAATATCGCCAGCTCAAGCTGGACCTGGCAAACGGCGATATGCAGGCCCGCGCCCGCCTCTACCGGAAGGCTATCCGGTTCGAGTGGGGCAGCGCTCTACTGGCGCTGCTGGCCTTGGGTTTTGACTGGAACCAGCTGAGTCCCAAAATCCTGGCCTTCGAGAACAACCACCTGCTTCAGGTTTTGCGGGGAAGTGACCTTGATCGGGGGAGCATGGCTGGAATATTTCTGGGATTGTTGCTGGGAACGGCCGGCTTTGTCATCGCCAGAATCCGATCCAATCGTCGCGGCGTGGCGCCCGGCTCGGTGCCCGCGCGCCGGTGGCGCAAGCTCTTGCCTGATTTCTTCGCTCTGGTTCCGGTCTCTCCTCACGAGAGACTTCTCTGGATCGCCGTTGCCATCAGCGCGGGCGTCTGCGAAGAGATCGTCTTTCGTGGCTGGCTGTTGTCCACGATGCACGGGGTATTACACCTGCAGGGAGCAACATTGCTGCTGGTGGCGGCCATACTCTTCGGGCTGGCGCATTCCTACCAGGGAGTCAGCGGCATGCTGCTTACCGCGTTTGCCGGCGCACTGTTCTGCGGACTCTACGTCGCCACCGGCTCCCTGTTGATGCCGATCTTGCTGCACATCCTGATCGATGTGCGCTTTGCTGTTCTGCCTGCTCCTCGGACCCAGGAGCCGCGAACCATCCTGGCATGACGGTATCTTCACGCCATTCGTGCAGGCCGCCCATTGGCGGCCGGTCAAGCTGCTAGTCCTGCGCGACATACTCCTTCAGCTTGCGGTACAGCGTGGTCTTGCCGATCCCCAGCATGCGCGCCGCCAGAAGTTTATCGCCGTTGAGCTGCGCGATGGTGCTCAGGATGGTCTGTTTCTCCAGTTCCGCCATGGGCAGGATCTGGGTCTTGCCGTTGCCGCCATTTGAGGGAGTGCTGGGCACGCCATGGAGGGCGCTGGGCAAGTCGTCCACATGGATGACCGGTCCCGAGGTAAAGGCGCACGCCCGTTCCAGGCAGTTCTCCAGTTCGCGCACATTGCCCGGCCAGTCGTAAGCCAGCAGGACTTTCATGGCGTCGTCGCTCAGGCTGCGCTCATGTCCTCCGGCTCGCGACAGCCTTTCCAGGAAGTAGCTGGTCAGCAGCGGAATATCCTGCCGCCGGTCGCGCAGCGGGGGAATTTTCAGGCTCAGCACATTGAGCCGGAAATAAAGATCGCGGCGAAAGGTTCCCTGGGCCACGGCCTGCTCCAGGTCGCGATTGGTGGCGGCCAGGATGCGAACGTTGATGGCAATCCGCTTGGTGCTTCCCACCGGACGTATCTCGCGCTCCTGGATGGCCCGCAACAACTTGGCTTGCAGGTCAACCGGAAGTTCTCCGACCTCATCCAGAAATACCGTGCCTCCCTCGGCAATGGCGAGCAAGCCATCGCGCGATTGCACCGCCCCGGTGAACGCGCCTTTGACGTAGCCGAACAGCTCGCTTTCGATCAGCGTGGGCACCAGCGAGCCGCAGTCCACCGGGATAAACGGCTTGTCGCGGAATGGCCCCGAGAAATGGATGGAGCGCGCCACCATCTCCTTTCCCGTCCCGCTCTCGCCCAGGATCAGGACCGGGTGGCTGCTGTGCGCGGCTTTGCCGATGATGCGATAGAGTTTCTCCATCTCCGGCGCGCGGCCGACGATGCTGCCGAAACCCAGCTTGGATTTGATTTTCTCGCGCAGCGTCCGGTTCTCGGTTTTCAGTTTCAGATGGCCCGACACCCGCTCCAGCAGCAGCTTCAGCTCTTCCATGCTGAAGGGCTTGGTGACATAGTCGTACGCGCCGTTCTTCATGGCCTGCACGGCCGATTGCACGGTGCCGTATCCGGTGACCACCACCACCACCGCATCGGGCTTGCGTTCGCCGATCTGGTGCAGCGCCTCCAGGCCGCCCGCGCCCGGCAATTTCAGGTCGAGCAGCACGACGTCGATGTTCTGGGTGTCGAGCAGACGATAGGCATGCTCGGCGGAATCCGCTACCGCGGTGTTGAAGCCGAGCGACTGGGCAACCTCGCGGCAAACCTCCCGGATGGCGCGTTCGTCGTCCACGATCAGGAGGTTCAGGAAATTCGCTGCTTCCATCTGGGGCGGGTTGGTGGCGCTGAATGCGGCTGTGGTCATGAAATCACCTCGACTTTCGAATTTGATGGAGCGTCCGGTTGAACTCGCGGCAGGCGCACCGAAATCCGCGTGCCTTTTCCCGGCTGGCTCTCCGCGACGATGGTTCCGCCCTGCTGCCGGGCCAGCCGCCGGGCCGTAGCCAGGCCCAGGCCGTTGCCGCGGCCCGGCTGCTTGGTGGTGAAGAAGGGTTCAAAGGCGCGGTCCAGGGTTTCCGCGTCCATGCCATCCCCGGTGTCGGCCACGCTCAGCTCGACCCAGGGCCCGCCGGGCAATTTCGAATCCGGGACGCCCTCGCTGCAGTTCCGCGTTGCAATCGTGATCTGGCCGCCGTCGGGCATGGCGTCGCGTGCATTCAACACCAGGTTCAGCAGGATTTGCTGGACCTGCGACGGGTCCATCCTCACCGCGCCCAGGTCAGCAGCCAGCGCAGTGTGTAAGACGATGTTTTCACCCAGCAGTCGAATCAGCAGGTCTTCGATACCGGCGACCACTTCGTTCAGCGCGAACTCGCGCGCTTCCTCCGGCCGAGGGTGGGCCACGGCCAGCAACTGCTGCACCAGGGCAGCGCCGTGTTCGCCCGCCATGCGCATTTCCTGGACGTGGCGGTACGGGCGGCTGTTCTTTTCCAGCTCCCCGATCAGCAGGTCGCAATACAGCATGATTCCGGTGAGCAGGTTGTTGAAGTCATGCGCCACGCCTCCCACCAGCCGGCCAACCGCCTCGAAAGTTTGCGCTTCCCGCAGCTGCCTCTCGAGT
>Ga0187824_10000022_pt1 | contig 22086 bp, 18 predicted proteins | sample NC_wetland_sal_i_13_FD_132437 | JGI IMG/M metagenome (GOLD analysis project Ga0187824, IMG submission 132437) | Wetland sediment microbial communities from Neuse River Estuary, North Carolina, USA - SourceSoil_4 | ecosystem: Environmental > Aquatic > Freshwater > Wetlands > Sediment | place... | reverse complement strand
TGATCGTCAATGTGCAGGCGTCCGGCCGTGTCCACGATCAGAACATCCGAACCGGTGTTGATGGCCTCGCGGCGCGCCTCCTTGGCCAGGCGTTCGACGGTCGCGGTGTTGGCCTCGCCGACTTCGCCTTCGTAAATGTTGGCCTTGATCGCCTGGGCAACGACTTTGAGCTGCTCGCGGGCCGCGGGACGATACACGTCAACCGAAACCAGCAGCGGACGATGTCCGCCTTGCTTCAACCAGTTCGCCAGCTTGCCGGAGGTCGTAGTCTTGCCGGAGCCCTGCAGGCCAGCCATGAGAATGACGGTCGGAGGCTGCGAGGCAAACTTTACCTTGGCGGTGTCGCGGCCCAAAATCTCGATCAATTCATCGCGCAGAATCTTGATGACCTGCTCGGCCGGCGAGAGCGCGGTTGCCACCTGTTGACCGACGGCCTTCTCCTGGATGTGGTCTATAAGCTGCTTGACGACCTTGAAATTGACATCAGCCTCGAGCAGAGCCAGCCGGATGGCGCGCAGCGCCTCCTGCATGTTCTCTTCGTTGAGGGTGGCCTCGCCCCGCAAGGTCTTAAAGGCGCGCTGAAGCTTCTCTGAAAGATTCTCAAACATGGCTGATGCTTATTCTATCAGTGGGACCGCAGGTGTCCCGTCCTCGTCCTCACGTTGGAATGGCGCCGAAGGACACCCCCACGACTGGATAGCTTGTCATCCTGAGCGGAGTGCGGCGGTTCGCTTGCGAACCGGCGCAGGAGTCGAAGGACTCCCAGCGCCACGATGAACGGTGAGTCCTTGGGTGTCGGAAGCTGGGACCTGCGCCAAAACTCGCCGGCATTCAAATAGCAGGGATCTTTCGACTCCGCGATGGCTTCGCCAAGGCGAAGCCATCGCTCCGCTCAAGATGACAATTTGTTTAATTGGTTGTCCGACTGAACACTTCTTTTGCCGCAATCACAGTGTTGCAGTGAATCGTTACGGTGTCTTCCACTCTTCGCGCGTAGCCGCCCGCGTACGTGACCATTACCGGAATATTCCGCGCCCGGGCCACACGAAATACCAGCTCATCACGCCGCTTCAATCCTTCCAGCGTGAGTGCCAATCCTCCCAACTGGTCTTCGCGATACGGGTCAGCGCCTGCGATGTAGCAGATCAACTCCGGCTCGAACTGGCGCAGGCCCGAACTGAGCGCGTTGTCCAGCCACGCCAGGTAGTCGTCGTCACCCATGCCATCGGGCAGGTCGACATCAATCGAAGAATGCGGTTTCCACGCCGGGTAGTTGTTGTGCTGATGCAGAGAGATGGTGAATACGTCGCCGGCGTGCGCTTGCCGGATCTTTCCCGCCGGGACCGGGGCCGGTGCCCCCGAAGTTGAAGGCAGGGGTTCGCCGGGAGTGCGTGTGCCGGCAAAGATGGCAGCCGTGCCGTTGCCGTGGTGAACATCGCAGTCGACCGTCATGGCGGTGCGAATCTTGTCATCCCGCTGCATGCGGCGGATCGCCACCGCCACGTCGTGGATCATGCAAAAGCCCTCGCCATGATCGGGGAAAGCGTGGTGAAAGCCGCCGCCAATGTTGAAGGCCACGCGCTCGGTGAGCGCGTGCTGCGCCGCCAGGATCGAACCGCCGGCGGCGAGCCAGAAAGCATGCACCAGTTCCGGCGAGTAGGGAATCTCCATCTCCTGCTCTTCACGCGGGGAGAGAGTTCCGGTTTTCAGCTTCTGCACATACTGCGGGGTATGCACCAGCAGAATATCCTGGTCCGATGCCAACTGCGGGGATATGAAGTCTGCGGGTTCAGCGACTCCAGCTTCGATCAGTCGATCATGCACCCGGCGGTATTTCTCAGCCGGAAAGACGTGGGCTCCGATGGGCAGGAAATAGTCATCGCTGTAGATGAGTTTGAAGGGGAGCATGAAACCCAGTTCTCGGTTGTCAGTTATGAGTTCTCAGCGCTTTTTGACCGGCGGTACAAGATGCCGCCGCACCGGCACGATCGCGCCCTTCGAGGGATCAGCGGCGGCCGTTGCACGCGACAACACTTCCTCCTGGATGTACTTCACGAAGTCGTGAATCTGGACCTGCATTTCTTCCATGCGCTCGCGCATCTGAAGAATAATGGCGATGCCGCTGATGTTCACGCCCAGGTCGCGGGCGAGGGACAGGATGAACTCCAGACGCTGCAAGTCTTCGTCGGTGTACAGCCGTGTATTGCCCTCGGTGCGGGACGGCTTGAGCAGTCCCTCGCGTTCATAAAGACGCAAAGTCTGGGGATGGATGCCGTACATCTCGGCTACTGACGAGATCATGTAGGCGCCCTTGGATTTACGCTTGGTCATTCCTACTACTTTACCCCAAGACAAAGGCCACGGATCAGCACCGGCCCTCACGGATACATCCGTGAAATCCCAGTCAATCCGTGGCAAGGAATTTTTAGGCGGCGGGCTCTGGTTTCTCGGCGGCGGTGCCCCAACCCGCCGGCTTGAGGGTCACGTTCAGCAAATAGGCCACGCCTCCGGCGGCGATAAGGAGGAGTCCGAAGGCCAGGGCGCTCATGCCCAGCACGCGCGCGCTTTCGCCCCGGACCACGGAGAAGCCCAGCAGCAGCATGGGGGCCACGCCCACCGCGATCGCTCCGAACATTCCCCCGGGAACGCGGAAGGGACGGGGCAGTTCGGGCTCACGGACGCGCAAAACGATCAGCGCCACAAACTCCAGGCTGAGGCTGACGCCGTACAGGAGAATGTCGATGATCACCAGGCGCTCGAAGCCCAGGCCCAGGCACATGGCCCAGCCCGTGGCACAAACCAGAATCGTCACCCAGGGAGCCCGCGACCGGGGATGCAGCTTGGCGAAGACCCGTGGCAGCATGCCATCCTGAGCCATGGCCAGGGGAAGGCGCGAATAGCTCATGACCAGGGCATTGAACATGCCAAAGCCGCTGATCATGCCGCCCAGGGCAAGGCCAACACGCAGCAGCGGTCCGCCCAGCATGCCGGCGATGTCCGCCCAGGAACCGGTTTCCCATGCGCTCGATGACAGCCCGGTCATCCACATGGCCGCCACCGGGACGATATAGCTCAGAGCCACGATCACGACCGCGGCCAGCATGGCCCGGGGATAGGTCCGCTGCGGGCGTTCTACCTCGGTGGCGATGGTCGAGGCATTGTCCCAGCCCATGTAGTTCCACATGCAGATCAACAGGCCGCCGAGGATGTCAACGGTGGAGGTGGTCGGCCGGGTCACGGCATGGGCGAGCGCCCCGAACTTGAACGGCGCGATGGCCACGATAAGAATGAAGGGCGCCGACAGGGCGAAAAACAGCCACAGCGAGGTCGTCGACACCACCCGAACTCCGGCAATATTCAGCAGGGCGCAAACAATGACCACTGCCAGGGCGACCATGGTGCCGCGGTGCCCCTCGGCAAACCACGGGAACAGGCGATCGAGATAGAGGACAAACAGCGTGGGGTAGATCGCCATGTCGAAAATCGAAGCCACCAGCGACAGCCAGGCCTCCTGAAAGCCCCAGAAATTGCCCATGGCGCGCCGTACCCAGGCGTAATAGCCGCCTTCGAAGGGCAGCGCGCTCGACAACTCACCGATCATGAACGCAGTCGGCAGGCTCCAGAGAATCGGAGTCAGCAGGAGAATAAGGATGGCTTTGCCGTAGCCGGCACCATGCACAATATCTTCCGTGCCGTAGGTGCCGCCCGACACCATAAAAAAGGTGGCGGCGACCAGGGGCCAGAGGGTGAGGCGGACCGATTTTTTCCGGCTGGGGATGACGGTGGGTGAAGGAAGATTCTGACGCGGCGCGCTAGCTGTTGCCAATTTCGACGGCTTCCTCCCGGGGCGATCCTTGCGCTTTCAGAATTAGGCTGGATGCAAGTTCACAGCCGTGAGCATACGGGAAATTAGATGCAGAGTAAAAATAATTTTTGAATTATTTTTTGCGGCGGGACACCCTGGTAATGCAGTCGTCAGTCCTCAGTCGTCAGCAATGGGTACGCGGCCAAGGTCCTCCGGCTGCGGTCTGACGTATGGGGTTTGACGACTGAAGACTGACGACCGACGACTGCTTCTAGACGTTCTTCCAGAGTTCCGCCCGGGGGTCTTCCGGATTCAACTTTGCGAGCTCGCGCAGGATTTCCTTGGAGCGCTCATCTCGCGGCATGGGGACGGTCAGCTTAATCTCGACAATCTCGTCCCCGCGACTGCCCTCCTTGGTGGCCGAGGGCACACCCTTCTCGCGCAGGCGGAGCTTCTGTCCCGACTGGGTCCCGGGCGGAATCTTGAGCAGCGTGCGGCCGTCGATGGTTGGGACCTCAATCTTGGCTCCCAGGGCCGCTTCCGTGGCGGTTACGGGCACGGTGATGCGAATGTCGTCGCCCTCGCGATGGAAAACGGGGTGCTCCGCCGTCCGGATGATCACGTAAAGGTCGCCCCCCGGGCCACCGTGGGTGCCGGCATTGCCCTTGCCGGGAACCCGGATGCGCTGGCCGTCGCGGGTCCCGGCCTTGATCCGGACTTCGAGCGGTTCGGTCCGTTCTACCGTTCCTTCCCCATGACAATTGGGGCAGGTTGAAATGTTTTTCCCTGTTCCGTGGCATCTTGGGCAGGGGACATTGAATTTCATTCGCCCGCCGGTCTGCGTGACTTGACCCTTGCCGCCGCATTCCGGGCAGGTGCCGCCCGCTTCGATGAAGCCCTGGCCGTGGCAGTGGGCGCAGGTATCCCGCCGGGTAATATTCAGCCGCATCACGCCGCCCCGGATGGCAGTCCAGAAAGGTACGTTGACCTGATATTCCAGGTCCGACCCGGGTTCCGGACCCTCTTGCGCGGCCCCGCCCCGTCCGCCGAAAATTCCGGAAAAAATATCGCGGAAGCTCCCCGTGCCCGAGGGGCTGGCCTTTCGACCCTTGGCGTTTTCGAACATGTCGGTAAAATCGAAGCCGCCAAAATCGAAGTTCGGGGCCTGGCCACCACCGCCACCGGGCGGGGCACCGGGGAACCCTGCGCCGGGTCCGGCCGCGCCGCCTCCGGCCCGGGCATACGCCTCGGCCGTGGCGGCATCGATGTTGTCGGAGTAAAAGCCGACCTGGTCGTAAATCTTCCGCTTCTTGGGATCGCTCAGAACTTCGTTGGCTTCGGACAGCGCCTTGAATTTCTCCTCGGCGGCTTTGTCGCCGGGATTGACGTCGGGATGGTACTTGCGCGCAAGTTTGCGGAACGCCTTGCGGATATCGTCCGCCGAGGCGGACTTCTTCACGCCCAGAATCTCGTAGTAGTCTTTTTTGGGGGTGGTGGCCATTCTTGCTTATGAGTGCAGCTCAACAACTCGCGAACCGGCTATGGCTCTTCAGTTCTGAATATTGTGACGGTTCTTTCCCAGAATGCCAAAGCGCTCGTACGACGGCGAATCCACGTACACGGGAATGCGCTGCACGCCGGTCAGCGAAGGCGCCAACACGTACCAGTAGGCTTCGTCTTCCGCGAAATTCAAAAAATAATCCTGACCATTCACTTCAAATTGCAATTTCTCTTCTCCTCTAAACCTGTAGCGCCGGCGTCTCGCCGGCTGTCCCGAGGGCATCTTGCCCTCGGCGGTGGGGGCGGGACGCCCCCACGACAGCCGCCGGGACGGCGGCGCTACGAAAACCGCGGGCGAGTCGCCCGCGACCACACGAACCTGCCGAGCTTCGCTCGGCCTGGACGGGTCAGAGACCCGTCCCCACACGGCCTTTACTGATAGCTGACAGCTGACAGCTCATTTCTTGTCATCCACGTCCACGTACTCGGCGTCGATTACGCCTTCGTCTTTCTTCGGGCCGCCGTTGGCGCCGGGCTCCGGACCTGCGCTTGCGCCTGGAGCCGGACCCGCGCCCGGGGCTTGCGACTGGGCCGCCTTGTACATCTGTTCCGCCAGCTTGTGCGACGCCTGGGTCAAGGTCTCGCGCGCCTTGTCCATCGCCGCTTTTTCGTTCGATTCCAGCGCCTTCTTGGCGTCGGCAATCGCGTTTTCCACGTCGCCGCGCTCCGAGCCGGAGATCTTGTCGCCCTGCTCCCGCAGCATCTTCTCCACGCTGTACACCATGGAGTCGAGCTGGTTCTTGGAGTCGATCTCCTCGCGCTTGGCCTTGTCCTCGGCGGAGTGAGCGTCGGCCTCTTTCGCCATGCGCTCGACTTCGTCCTTGCTCAAGCCGGAAGACGACGTAATCGTGATCTTCTGGTCCTTGCCCGTGGCCGTGTCCTTCGCGGTCACGTTCAGGATGCCGTTAGCATCGATGTCGAACGTCACTTCAATCTGAGGAACGCCACGCGGTGCGGGTGGAATCCCGGTCAAGTGGAACTTGCCCAGAGTGCGGTTCTGCGCCGCCAGTGGACGCTCGCCCTGCAGCACGTGCACTTCAACCGAAGTCTGGCTGTCGGCTGCGGTGGAGAACGTTTCCGTCTTCTTGGTCGGAATCGTCGTGTTGCGCGGAATCATCGGCGTAGCTACGCCGCCGAGCGTTTCAATCGCCAGTGACAGCGGGGTCACGTCCAGCAAGAGCAGGTCTTTGACTTCGCCCTTGAGCACGCCGCCCTGGATGGCCGCGCCGATGGCGACGACTTCATCCGGGTTGACGCCCTTGTGGCCTTCCTTGCCGAACAGGTCTTTCACCAGCGCCTGGATGCGCGGCATACGGGTCTGTCCGCCGACCAGCACGACTTCGTTGATCTTGCTGGCATCCACGCCAGCGTCTTTCATGCACTGCTTGCAGGGGCCAACTGAGCGCTGAATGATGTCCTCAACCATCGACTCCAGCTTGGCCCGGGTCATCTTCTTGACCAGGTGCTTGGGGCCGCCGGCATCGGCGGTGATGAAGGGCAGGTTGATTTCCGTCTCCATGGTGGTGGAGAGTTCGATCTTGGCTCGCTCCGCTGCGTCACGCAGACGCTGCAGCGCCATCTCGTTGCCCTTGCCCCGCAGATCGAGACCTTCATCCTTCTTGAATTCGTCAATGAGCCAGTCCACGATGCGCTGGTCGAGGTTGTCGCCGCCCAAGTGAGTGTCACCGTTGGTGGCCTTGACTTCGATCACGCCTTCGCCGACTTCCAGAATCGAGATGTCAAACGTACCGCCGCCGAAATCGTAGACGGCAATGGTTTCGTCCTTCTTCTTGTCGAGACCGTAGGCCAGAGCGGCCGCCGTGGGCTCATTGATGATGCGCTTGACGTCGAGGCCGGCAATCTGGCCGGCGTCTTTGGTTGCCTGCCGCTGGGCATCGTTGAAGTACGCGGGGACGGTGATGACCGCCTCGGTGACTTTTTCGCCGAGATAATCCTCAGCCGCCTTCTTCAGCTTCTGCAGAATCATCGCGGAAATCTGGGGCGGCGTGAACTCCTTGCCTTGCGCCAGCACCGCCACGTGGTCGCCCGACTGCACGACCTTGTAAGGCACCATCTTGATTTCTTCGGTCACTTCGTCGAAACGGCGTCCCATGAACCGCTTGATCGAGTACACCGTGTTTTCCGGGTTGGTGATGGCCTGGCGCTTCGCCACCTGCCCCACCAACCGTTCGCCGGTCTTGGTAAAACCGACGACTGAGGGCGTCGTCCGCCCTCCTTCTTCATTAGGGATCACCTTGGGTTCGCCACCCTCCATGACAGCAACGCAGGAGTTAGTGGTTCCGAGGTCAATACCGATAATCTTGGCCATGTTCTGACCCTCCTTGATACTATAAGTGCTTTTTAATCAATATATTAAGCACTGCAACGTCCAAGATAATAAGACTTGAGTGGATCATTGTCAAGTTTTAGATGCGGCTGGATTGATTGAAGATGCGCGGAGTTTTTGGGACCCTAGTCGTACTTCTCGTACAGAATTGACTTCCGGTCCCAGCCCAGGCTCTTCAGCAATTCGCGGTTGGCCTTGATCATCTTGTCCAGCCCGCAGATGTAGGCGTGCATATCGACGCGGCCCTGGACGATTCCGGCCACATGCTCCTGGACGTATCCACGCAGGCCTGACCAGTCTTCAGACCCACGGCTGAGGGTTGGCAGGTAGCGAAAGTTGGCATGCTGGGCGGCCAACTTCAGGAATTCTTCGTGGTAGTAAATGTCCTGCTCGGTCCGGTTGCCAAACAACAGCCAGAGCCGCTTCTCCTGATGGCGAACCGGATCGGCCAGCAGCCAGTGCAGCATGGAGCGAAAGGGCGCAATGCCGGTGCCGGTGGCGATGAAAATGGTATCGCGCAAAGGCGGTCGCAGGATGAAGTCGCCAAACGGTCCCTGGCAACTGATTTCGTCACCCACTTTCATGTCGCAGAGGTAATTCGACATGAAGCCGTCCTGCACTCGGTTGAGACAGAGGGCGAAGCGGTTATCGTCTCCGGGCGGAGACGCAATCGAATAGGCGCGGGTGATCTCTTCGCCGTCGGGCTTGTTGGTCTTGAAGGAGAGCCATTGCCCGGCGACGAAACCGAAGCGCGTCTGGCCTGATACTTCGAATTCGATATGCTTGGTTTGGGCGGACAAGCAGACTGAGCGAACGAGATGGGCCGCGAAAGTCTGAAAGGGAGACATCACTTATGTAGATGATTACGGAGTGCACTTGGACGCGGACCCTCTCGCCATTGTCATGCTGAGCGAGAGAGTCGTTCGCTTCGCGAACGACGAAGGAGTCGAAGCCCCCTAGACCCTCCACTTCAGTGGTAGCTATAGGGGTCCTTCGACTCCGCGGAAAGTTCGCGCTGCGAACGTTCCCCTCCGCTCAGGATGACACTGAGATCTAAGAACTGAAAACTGAAAACTGGATTACTCGACGGTGACCGATTTCGCCAAATTCCTCGGTTGATCCACGTCACAGCCGCGGCGCACTGCGATGTGATATGCCAGCAACTGCAGGGGCACGATTTCGAGGATTGGCAGCAGCTCTTCCGGCGCTGGCGGAACGTAGAGCACGTGATCGGCGGCTTCCTTGATGTCTTCGTCGCCTTCCGTGGCCAGCGCGATGATCATTCCGGAGCGGGCCTTTACCTCTTTGAGGTTGGAGCAGGTTTTTTCGTAGCGGGTCATCGAGAGCGCGTCTTTGGGATCGCGGGTCGCAATGATCACTACCGGAAGATTCTCGTCAATCAGCGCGTTGGGGCCGTGCTTCATCTCTCCCGCGGGATAGCCTTCGGCGTGGATGTAGGAGACTTCCTTCAGCTTGAGCGCGCCTTCGAGCGCGATGGGATAGTGGATACCGCGTCCCAGGAACAGGAAGTCCTGCGAGCGCGAATACTCTTTTGCCAGGTCTTCACATTCCTCTTCGCGGGTAAGCAGGTGTTCCAGCTTTCCGGGAATGCGAGTGAGTTCCTGGATCGCCTCTTTGGCCTGGTCGGCGCTCATGGTGCCGCGCTGTTGCGCCAGGTAGAGCGCGAACAGGTAAAGAGCAGTGAGTTGAGCGGTAAAAGCCTTGGTAGAAGCTACGCCGATTTCCGGACCGGCGTGGGTGTAGATGGTTCCCGCAGCCTCGCGCGTGATCATCGATCCGACCACGTTGCAGATCGCCAGCGTCTTTGAACCTTTGGCCTTGGCTTCGCGCTGGGCCGCGATGGTATCCGCGGTTTCGCCCGACTGGGTAATCAGCATGGTCAGAGTATCGGGAGTGATGATGGGATCGCGATAGCGCCACTCGCTGGCGTAATCGACTTCAACCGGAAGCCGCGCCATGCGCTCGATCATGAACTTACCGGCCTGCGCGGCGTGCCAACTGGTCCCGCAAGCCGCGATGTTTATTTTCTTCGCGGCCTTGAACTCGGCTTCCGTGATCTCCATCTCGTCGAGGAAGACGTGTCCGGTCTCCTGCGAAACCCGCCCCAGGGTCGTATCACGCACCGAGCGCGGCTGCTCGTAGATTTCCTTGAGCATGAAATGCTTGAACCCGCCTTTTTCCGCCATGATCGGGTCCCAGGTCACGTGCTGAACCTGGCGGACGACGGGTTGTCCGTTGAAGTCGGTCAATTGCACGCCTTCCGGCGTAATCACTGCCATGTCGCCATCACCCAGAAAAAACAGGTCGCGGGTGTGATAAAGAATCGCGGGCACGTCGGAGGCCACGAAATACTCGTCCTTACCCAGACCGATTACGGCGGGCGGGCCATTGCGCGCGGCCACGATCTTGTTCGGCTCGTCGACCGCAATCACGGCCAGGGCGAACACCCCGGTCAGTTGTCCGACTGTCTTGCGGACACATTCTTCGAGCGAGGCGCGATGGCCGTTCGCCGTTTTCAGAAAATATTTTTCGACCAGGTGAGCGATGACTTCCGTATCGGTTTCGGTGGTGAACTTGTGGCCTTCTTCGATGAGCTTGCGCTTCAGCGAAACATAGTTCTCGATGATGCCGTTGTGTACGACCACGATGCGTCCGGTGCAGTCGCGGTGCGGGTGAGCGTTCTCTTCGGTGGGGCGGCCATGGGTGGCCCAGCGGGTGTGGCCGATGCCGTAGGTGCCATCGAGCGGCTTGAGGCGGATGACCTCTTCCAGATTCCGCAGCTTGCCTTCGGCCCGGCGAATCTGCAGGCCCTCGCCGTTGCCGCACACCGCGATTCCGGCGGAATCATAGCCGCGATATTCCAGCCGCCTAAGTCCCTCGATGATGACAGGTACGACCCGTTTCTTGCCAACATAGCCCACGATACCGCACATGCGAATGCTCCTATTTTCGGCCGGGGGGTAAACCGAAGAACGTTGTCTGTGAGTTAGAAATCCGGCCACTACTTCAGAAGGCTTACTCCACCTTCCGCAACCCACCTGCCGCAGCAGGAAAACTCCGCATCACCGCCGAACCGGGGAATTCGGCCAATCGTCATTCACTCTTCGAGAGAGAAACGAAACTCTTCAATCACCGGATTGGTCAGAACGTCGCGGGCGATGCGGGTCACTTCCGCCTCAACTTCGCTCCGATTCAGTCCGCCGTCGAGGGTGAGCTCGAAATATTTGCCCTGGCGAACCTCTTCCAACCCTTTGCATCCCATTTTCTTAAGCGCGCCCTGGATGGTCTTTCCCTGCGGATCCAGAACGCTCTTCTTGAGCGACACGTATACGTAAGCTTTCATGGGGGATTGCAACCATTATACTTGAGAAACATTCACCCTCAACTAAACCATAGACCTAGCCCAGACGTGCCAGCCGGTCGTCCAATTCTGCAAGGGCGAATTCAAGCATTTGTCGGTGACGAGGATTCTCGACCGCCTGGAGTTGCTGCAGGACGCGCCGGCGCGACAGCTCAATCGCCTCCCGGGCCTGCCTGCGGGCGGCCTGTTCCGGCGTAAGTCGTTGTTTCGAATCGACCTGTGCGCCCGCAGCTGATTGCTGCTCCTCCACCGACTTACTCTCCCAGCCCCGCGCCATGTTCAATTATAGACACCCCGGGTGAAAATTCGGAGCGGTTGTCGCCGTGGAGGCATTCCCGGAAAGCACAGTCGGGATATCATTTAGCGGTCGAAGATTCGATTTGCAAAATCATAATTTTGATCTGGGATAAAAGTCCTTTGCAAGCCGGTAAACTTTGGTTTATCGTTCGCTGCCAGACTCTGCCGGCGCCGGACATAATCTGGACCAGGCGGATCGCAGCGACCGCAATCCGCTCTCGGGGTTTGATCCGCGGGTTCAAGCCTCGAATCCAATATGCGTAACCGAGGTAATCCGGAGCGTTCCCGATGCAGGCCCCTGAAAGTCGAATTGCCATCCTCGCCGCAGGACTGAACCTACGAGGCGTACGCGAGCGCCTTGGCCTTACCATGCGCGAGGTGGAAAGCGCCAGCATTCGCATCGCGGAACGGCACGGCAACGACGAATTCTCGCTGTGCCCCAGCCGTTTGTCCGACATCGAAACCAAAGGACTGATTCCCAGTGTCTTCCGCCTCTACTCGCTGTCCATCATTTATCGCTGCGATCTGCGTGAAATTCTGGCCTGGTACGGGATCGACCTGAGCCTGTCTGCGGCGGATTTGCCGCTGAGTCTTCCTCCCAAGTCGCATTTCGAAGAAACCTTGCAGGGTACGGCGTCGGTCGCGATCCCCACGCGGCTTGATCCCTCTTTTGATCCCCGTCGCAGCGCCAACCTGAGTCGCATCGTCGAGCAGTGGGGATTGGTGCCGCTTGCGTACCTGGCCAACCTGAGCCATGACAAGTACATGTATGGCTACATCGGCAGCGAGGATTTCACCATGTACCCCCTGTTGCCGCCGGGCACTTTTTTGCAGGTGGACGAAAGCAAGAACAAGATCGTGCCGGGAATCTGGCGCTCCGAACTGGAGCGTCCGATCTATTTTGTAGAGATGCGCGAAGGTTATACCTGCTGCTGGTGCAGTCTGAAAGGTGAGCAGATGATTCTGCAGCCGCATCCGCTCTCACCCGTGCCCGTCCGGATGTTGCGCCATCCGCAGGAAGCGGAAGTGATCGGTCAAGTCGTGGGCGTCGCCCTCAAGCTGGGGGAATGGCTTCCGACGGAGTCTTCGACGGGGCCGAAACCAGAATCGAAAGAGCCTGCAGCACTGAACTGAAGTGCCGGGCGGACCCACCGCCCAGGTCGGCCGGCAGCAATGCCTGCCCGCGGCCGCGAAGCCGTTCCACATACTCCTCTGCGCTCATCTGTAATGCGCCGCTCGAAACGATTACGTCATCGCGCAAGGTCCGCAGCGGAGTGCGCAGCAGTTTGAGAAACATCAGGCGATGCGCGTCCGCCAGGGCGTGCTGCGCGGCGGTTTCTCCGTAGGCGCGGGTCAGTCCCCAATGCGAGTAAGTGCCCGATCCGGTATCGCGCAGGCTCGCGACATACTCGACCTTCCCGGCAATTCCAGACACCCCAGCAAGCGTCGTTCCCAACAGGTCTTCGAGAGCTGATTTCAGCGCCATTTTCCTGATTTCAGAAAACCGCACGGCTTTCAATTTCGTGAGACAGATCACCGATTAGGGCAGACGTTACCACGGTTGAACCTCCCAATCCACTCGAAAAGGAGTTCCATCGTGAAAAGATTCCTGCTCTTACTTGTCGGCAGCCTGCTGCTGGTCGGCGCGCTTTCAAATTCAAACCCGGTGAAGGCGGATGGAGGGCCGAGACCGCAATGTCCGCCTGGACAGATCTGCAAACCATGACGCAAAACACGGCCGGCTGAGCACGGCGTGTAGCTGACAAAGATCGATTGGAGGGCAAAGCTTCGGGTCGGACCCGGAGCTGCGGAGCGCTGTTGTCCAACGGGGAATAGGTTTGCGGGTGACCGTGAAACGGGATATAGTTCCCGCCATCGGCCATGTACCCGCACTCATTCCTCTGGCATTACCTCTGGCTCGCACCCCACGTGCTCCAGATTCCGATCGCCGTCGTCATGTACCGGCGCGGCTGGTTTCGCCAGTTTCCCGTGTTCTTTGCCTATACGCTGTTCCAGCCGGTGGAGGAAGGAACCCTTTTTTTCCTGGATCATAGCGCCGCAGTGTCCCCAGTCCATTACTGGTATGCGCACTGGATGGGCCTGGCCCTTGATGTCACGCTGCGTTTCGCCATCATCCGTGAAATTGCCTCCGGGGTGTTTGAGAAGTACCCCGGGATCAGACGCCTGGGGCGGCTGGTTTTCCGGGCAGCCGCTGCGGTTTTGCTGTTGACCGCGGTTGCTGTCGTGGCCCGCGCCCCTGAGGGCCATCCGCTCCATCTACTCTCCCGCGTTCACCTGCTGGATCTGGGCGTGAGTGTCGTGCAGTGCGGCCTGCTGCTGGTTTTGGTGGGGTTCTCCTCCTATTTTCACCTTTCCTGGCGCAGCTTGGCCTATGGCATCGGGCTGGGCCTGGGAATTTTCGCCAGCGTCGATCTGGCGACCGAAACCATGCGGGTTTGGACCGGGTACGTGGCCGGTTACGCCTTCGACTTTGTCACCATGGCGACCTATCACTGCTGTGTCCTGATCTGGCTGGCCTACGTGCTGGCGCCGGAAACCGTGCATCGAACCGTGAAGGAGTTGCCGGAGCATAACCTGGAGCAGTGGAACGCTGAATTGCAACGGCTGTTACTGCAATGATTCTCTCTTTCATTCTGATCTTCGCGGCGCTGGCGATTCTGCTCCTGCTCCTTTACCTGGAAGGAGGCCACAACTCTTCCGTCCATCGCATGGAAGACCTGGCGGGACGCACCCGGCCGGTTGACCTTGAAGCTTTCAGAAATCTTGTGGACCCGCAGGAAGAGGACTTCCTGCGCGCCAGCCTCGCTCCGCGGCAATTTCGTGCCATCCAGCGCGAACGCATGCGGGCCGCCCTCGAGTATGTTCAGAACACCGCCCATAATGCGGCTTTCCTGCTTCGTATCGGCGAGGCTGCCACCCGGAGCGCCGACGCGGGGATCGCGCAGGCGGGCAAACAGTTGATGGATAGCGCATTGCGCCTGCGCGCCTACGCGCTCCTCTCCGGCGCCCAACTCCGCCTGCGCATGGTATTCCCCGGGGCCGGGCTTTCCTATGGGAGATTAGCCGACCGCTACGAAAGTCTCAGCGCGCTAGCCGGCCACATCACTCGCATGCAGCAAGCCACTCCGGCGCCTCACCTCTCGGGCTTGCTCTGAGGCTGACGCTACGGCGATCCCATCTTGTTCTGAAAACCTGAACCCGGGGCACGCGGAATCTGGGCGTCTCCGACCACGCTTTTTTCCGGAAACGGAACAACAGACAAAATAATGAACTCTCGGGCGAGCCGCCGGGTCTATAATCCCTGCGTTTGCCGAGGGGGAGAAGTTGGGGCTCGCGCAAATTGAGTGCGGAAGGTTATTTCGATTCTGACGCCGATCTACGGCGTTACGAAGCTCTGCTCGAGATGGCGGACCTTGTGGTTCACCACCACAACCTGCCAGAACTGTTTGCCGCGCTGGCGCAACACCTGGGCCACGTAGCGGCAGCGGATGCCGGGCATTTCGCGCTTTACGATCCCGTGAAAAATGTAATGCGCGGTCACTTCTGGGAAAAGAATGTTCTTTCTGCGATTGAAGCCCAGAGGGTGGTAAACGAATCGCCGTCAGGATGGGCCTGGCAGAACCAACAAGCGCTGGTGGTCCCCGATCTGGCGGCGGAGTCGCGATTCTTGCCAGTACTGACCATGCTGCGCGAGAAGGGATTGCGCTCATACTGCTGGTTGCCGTTGACGACCGCGCAAAAGCGTCTGGGCGCGCTGGGCCTCGGCAGTTCTCACGCCAATGCTTTTGGCGAAAAGGACATGCGCCTGCTGCCCCGGGTGGCCAAGCTGGTCGCAGTGGCGGTGGAGAACGCTATAACGCGCGAGGCCCTGGTACGTGAAAAAGAAAGGCTGCGCGTCCTGCTGGAAGTGAACAACACGCTGGTTACCAACCGCGACCTGCAAAAACTATTTCCCGCCATTTCAGGGTTCATGCGCCGCATGATCCGCTACGACTATGCCAGCGTTGCGGTCTACGATGAAGCGGCACATTCCCTGTCATTCTATCCGCTTGATTCTCCCTTGACCGCAGGCCTGGCAGGCATCGACACGACGCTGCCGGTAAAGGACACTCCGGCGGGGCGCGCCTTGCTCGAACGAGAGACCAAGATTTTCAACCGCGAAGATCTGCTGGGAATTCAATCCAGCTACGTCAGCCAGATGCTGGAACACGGAATCGAGTCGCTGTGCTGTATTCCCCTGACCACCCGCAAAGGCGAGCTCGGCACCCTGAATCTTGCCAGCCGGGAGGCGAACGCTTTTGCCCCGCCGGATATCGGCTTTCTCCAGCAGGTGGCGGCGCAGGTGGCGGTGGCGCTGGACAACGCTCGCTCCTACCGCGAGATTGCGCAACTTACCGAAAAGCTGGCCAGCGAGAAGCTCTATCTCGAAGAGGAAATCCGCTCCGAACTCAATTTCGAAGAGATTGTGGGAGAAAGCCCGGTGCTGAAGCGGGTGCTGGCCCAGGCAAGGACGGTTGCGCCCAGCGACGCGACCGTATTGATTCTTGGAGATACGGGAACCGGCAAGGAACTGATCGCGCGCGCCATTCACCGCATGAGTTCCCGCAAAGACCGGGTGTTCGTCAAATTGAACTGCGCCGCCATTCCCACGGGCCTGCTCGAAAGCGAGCTCTTCGGCCATGAGAAGGGCGCTTTCACCGGGGCCATAAGCCAGAAAATCGGACGCCTCGAACTGGCCGACAAAGGGAGTTTGTTCCTGGATGAGGTCGGCGATATTCCGTTGGAGCTGCAACCGAAGCTGCTGCGAGTCCTGCAGGACCAGGAGTTCGAGCGCCTGGGCAGCACTCGCACCATCAAGGTGGACATTCGCCTGATTGCCGCTACCAACCGCGATTTGGCCCACGCGGTCGCGGAAAAGGACTTTCGCAGCGACCTGTACTACCGATTGAATGTCTTCCCCATTCGGATGCCGTCTTTGAGCGAAAGGAAAACGGATATTCCCGCGCTGGTGCGGCATTTCGTGCAGAAGTTCGCCCGCAGCATGAACAAGCAGATTGAGGTCATTCCCAGCGCCACCATGAGTGCCCTGGTGAATTGGGAATGGCCCGGCAATGTTCGCGAACTCGAGAACCTCATGGAACGGTCCGTTATCCTCTCCGATGGCCGGGTCCTCAACGCTCCCCTGGCGGAGCTGAGGACCGGCCACGAAGGCCTGGAAAGCGATGGCACGCTGGAAAGCCTGGAGCGGCAATACATCATCAGGGTCCTGCGCGATACCGGCGGAGTGATCGCCGGTCCACGGGGAGCCGCAGTCAGGTTGGGAATGAAGCGCACCACGCTCCAGTCCAGGATTTTGAAAATGGGGATTTCCCGCCAGGAATACGAATGATGCTTTCAGGTCATAAATGACGATTTATCGGCACGCTGCCGAAGCATCGGCATCCCGAACGCCCCTCCAGTCCGACTTGTAGCCGTCCCCTTTTAACGCAATGCGTGTATTTGCTTCGACTTTGGTGCAGAGCGAAGTTTGGCACCCCACCTGCCATGAACATTTGCGTCCGGCACTCACCCGTAGGTGCCACGCGAAATCCCATGAAAACATGCGAGGTTGCCACGATCAGCTGGCCTATGAGCTGTTGTACGCCAGGAGACGAGGATCGAAGTGTTGCTTTCAGAGCGCAACCCGGAGCCGAACCGAACGACCCGTGGGCGAGCCCTCCCCCTTACCGGACTCATCCGGTCCCTCGTCTTCCGAGGCAAAGCCCGGCGGTACCAGGAGGCGGGATTTGCCAAAGGGATGGAAACGCTCCGCAACCGAGTCCCGTCGAACTATCCCAGTGAGCCGTGCATCGATCCCCTGTACCTGTTTGCCTGCGGCCTGTCGTGGCGCAAGCACTCGAATACCACCGCGGGATGGGAACTTATCCGGTGTCTCAGGTCGTCCGGGCAAGATTCGCGGATTGCGGCCGCCTTGCTGGCACAAGCGGAAAATATCCGGCCGTTTCGGGCCGCCGTACGCGCTATCGACGCTCCGCCCAAAGCGCCCTTGCGGCGCGAAGCCGGACCGCCGCGGGCGCCGAGGTGGTGGCTATGATGAACACGCCCTACGGACTGGATATTATCGAGAGTTGTGTCAGCTGCAAGCTGAGGAGAGACAAGTGGTTTTGCGGACTGTCTCCGGACGTGCTGAAATCCTTCAGCGCGGCCAGCCATCTGAGCACCTATCCCGGGGCCGCGATCCTGTTTGTGGAAGGCCAGACGCCTCGAGGCATCCAGGTGCTGTGCTCGGGCAAGGTAAAACTCTCAGCCACTTCACGCGACGGCAAAGTGCTGATCCTCAAAATGGCCGAGCCGGGCGAAGCCCTGGGCCTGAGCGCGGTGATTTCCGGAACGCCCTACGAAGTCACAGCGGAAACGGTGGGGCCATGCCAGGTGAACTTCATCGATCGTCCGGCCTTGATGAAGCTGCTGGACAAGTACGGAGAGCTGGGGCTGCACTCGGCGCAGGCGCTGAGCCGGGAATTCCAGTCGGCTTACCGGGACATCCACGAGCTGGTCCTGGCGCGTTCCTCCGCGGGCAAGCTGGCCCGCCTGCTGCTTTCGTGGAGCGGCGGGAATGAGATGGACATGGCAGGCCGGGAAATTCGCATTCGCTCCAGCATGACCCATGAAGAAATCGCGCAGATGATCGGCTCGTCGCGGGAGACCGTCACCCGCCTGCTCAGTGAGCTCAAGAAGAAGGAATTGATCCGTCTGGAGGGATCGACCCTGGTGATTCGCAATCGAACAGCTCTGGAAGCGCTGGCTGCGTAGCAGTCGGTGGCAGCCCAAAGGCGGCCGTGGCCTCCCAGCCGGCCGCCTCCCCCGTTTGCAATTGCAGATCGCAGATTTTCAGATTGAAGATTGAACACCTCAGGTCGAGCCGGGTAGGGCCGCGGCTTCGACAATCTGCAATCCGAAAATCAACGATCTGAAATTGCTTCTACAGTCCGAAAAGTTCGCGCAGGCGTTTGGTCTGGGCCCGGCTGACGGGAATTTCAGTCTGCTTCTTGTCGTCCATGCGCAGCTGATAAGAACTCTTGAACCAGGGAACGACTTCCTTGATGCGGTTGATGTTCACCAGGTAGGAGCGGTGGGCCCGCCAGAAAAGATTGGGATCAAGACTGTCCAGCAGCTCTTCGAGGGTACGGCAATTGGATTGGCCCTCGATGCCGTTGACCCCGCTGGTCACAACCGTGATCACGCCTTCCTCGATCGAGGCGAAGCCAATATCTTTCTGATTGACCAGGAAAAGCCGGCCGCTCGACTTGATCAGAATCTTGGAAGCTTGCGGCTTCTGCGATTCCAGCATGCGGACCAGCGTCTCCAGCTTGTCCGATGAGGTGTTGCCGGATTCCATCTTGGCGCGCACTCGCTGCACCGACTGCGCCACTCGCTTCTTGTCGAACGGTTTGAGCAGATAGTCGACGGCGTTCACTTCGAAGGCCTTCACTGCATACTGATCAAAGGCGGTCGCGAAAACAATCTTGGGCAGGACGACTTTCTTGTCGAGCAGTTTCTTGATCACGCCGAAGCCGTCAAGGCCGGGCATCTGCACATCGAGAAAGACCAGGTCGGGGTTGTGCTCGCGGATGAGGTTTACGCCTTCGACCCCGTTCTTGCCCTGGGCCACGACGTCTACGTCCCCGACATCTTTCAGCAGGAAGGCAAGTTCGTCACGGGCAAGCTGTTCATCGTCCACGATGACTGCGGACAGAGACATTCCATCTCCTGAAGCGGTGCAATCAAAAGTATAGCGAGTGGGTGCGGAAAGCGCTACAGGCGGGCGTCGGACCTCGGACCTCGGACCTCGGACTTCGGACTTCGGACTTCGGACCTTAAGACCGGCTCGTCTGAGGTCCGACGTCTGACGTCTGACGCCCGAAGTCCGCGGTCTGACGCCCGAAGTCCGACGTCCGCCTCCCACTGTCGGGTAAACTTACATATCGATGAATTACATCTATGGGATCAATGCCGTCGCCGAAGCGCTGAAGGCGCGGGGGCGATCGTTCGAGTGGGTAGGCGTCTTGAAAGAGCGTCATGACTTGCGCCTGCAGCGCGTGGTTGACGAATGCCGGCGGAACGGTGTGGCGGTTCGCTTCTTGCCCCGCGTCGAGCTCGACCGCATGGCCGGGAACAATGCCCACCAGGGCGTGGTGGCCATCACCTCGGGCAAACAGTACAACGATCTGGATGACGTGATCGCCGCCAAGCGCGGGCAATATTCGCTGCTGGTGGTGCTCGATGGAATCGAAGACCCTCACAACCTGGGTGCGATTCTCCGCACCGCCGACGCTTCCGGCGCCGACGGAGTGGTGATCCCGGAGCGTCGCGCGGCCGGGGTGACCGCGACCGTGATCAAGGCGTCGGCCGGAGCCAGCGAGCACCTTCCCATCGCCAAGGTGACCAACATCGCCCGCACTCTGGAGGAATTGAAAGAGAAGCATCTGTGGATTGTCGGGCTGGACGAGCGCGGCACCCAGAATTACGACGCGCTCGACTACAACATGGATTGCGCCATCGTGCTGGGCTCGGAAGGCAAGGGGGTCCACGACCTGGTGGCCCGAAAGTGCGACTTCCTGGTCTCGATCCCCATGCTGGGGAAGGTGCCCTCGCTAAACGTATCGGTCGCGGCGGGGGTGATGTTGTACGAAATCGTGCGCCAGCGCAGGATAAAGGCTGCGAAGGAGAAATGAAGGTCCTCCGCGTCCTCTGTGTCCTCTGTGGTCTGATCATTCAGGCTCGCGCCCTCGATCGCGAAGCCTTCAGCTTCACCAGCTATACCCTGGATGTCCGCATAGAACCTGAACAACAGCGGCTGGCGGTGAGGGGCAAGATCACTCTGCGGAACGACTCTGCCGTTCCGCAAAAGAATCTTTCGCTGCAGATTTCTTCCAGCCTGGATTGGAAATCGATCCAACTCGAAGGCCAGCCGGCCCAGTTCGTCTCTCAGCCCTACACTTCGGACATTGACCACACCGGGGCGCTTTCGGAAGCGATCGTCGCCTTGCCCGGAGCGGTCCCGCCGAAAGGAACTGTGGAACTGGATATCGGATACGAGGGCATTGTTCCGCTCGACGCCACCCGGCTGACACGAATCGGAGTGCCGGCGAACGTGGCCCGGCACAGCGACTGGGACCAGATCGACAAGTCGTTCACCGCCGTGCGCGGCATCGGCTACGTCGCCTGGTATCCCGTGGCCACCGAGTCGGCGAACCTGTCGGAAGGCAACAGCGTTTTCGAAACGGTGGCGAGATGGAAGAAACGCGAACTGCAAGCGCAGCTGAAAATCAAACTGAGCCATTCTGGAGAGGGAACGCCTTCAACCCTGCTCTGCAATGGCGAGGCTGGGGGCTTGCGGTCCTATGAACCGGCGGGCGCGGCGTACGAAAGCGTGAACCAGTGCACTTTTCAACCCCTGGGCGAGACCGTCCCACTCTTCGTGGTCGCCCCGTACGACGCTCTGGATGAGCCTTCAGTGAATATTTCCTACCTGCCCGACCATAAGCCTGCGGCCCAGACCTATGCGCTGGCGGTGCGGCTGGCGGTTCCATTTGTCACCGACTGGTTCGGCGCGTCGAAAGGCCGAGCCGAGGTCAAGGCGGAAGTCCTGGAGTTGAGCGATCCCGAGGCGGCGCCGTACGAAAGTGGAAGCATGCTGCTTACGCCTCTGAACGGCGACGCAAAACTGGCCCAGCTCACGGCAGTTCACCAGTTCACGCATGCTGCATTCTTCTCTCCCCGGCCGTGGATCTACGAAGGACTGGCCCACTTTGCGCAGGCCGTCTATCGCGAACAGGAGAGCGGCCGTCAGGCAGCGCTCGACCTCATGGGTCTGCACCGCACTGCGCTGGCAGAAGCGGAAAAAGCGCTGGCTGCAGAGCGCGGCCGCAGTCCGGGAGCCGGTGAATCGCTGGTCAACACCAGCATCGAGGATCTTTACCGCAGCAAGGCTCTTTACGTCTGGTGGATGCTGCGCGACCTGGTCGGCGACGAGGCGCTGAAGAAGGCGCTCGCCGCATATCGTCCCGAGGCCGACACCACGCCGGCGTACATGCAGCATTTGATTGAAGCGCAAACCAGGAGCGACCTGGGATGGTTTTTCGATGACTGGGTCTATGGCGACCATGGTTTGCCGGACTTCCAGGTGGCAGCGGTCTATCCGTGGGAAACTTCAGGGAATGTCCACGTGGTCACAGTCACAGTCGAGAACCTGGGGAACGCGGCAGCCGAAGTTCCACTTACTCTCAAGATGGAAGAAGGCCAGGTTACGAAACGGCTCCTGGTGCGCGGGCAATCGAAAGCCATTCTGCGCATGGAGGCCGTTTCCGCTCCCAGAGAAATCGTGGTGAACGACGGCAGCGTGCCGGAGAGCGACATGAGTAACAATGTGTGGAAAATTGACGCGCCGGCGAAAAGAAATTGAAGATTTCTGATGGTAGATTGCAGATTCTAAGGGCGGCATAGAAGCGCGGGCGGGACGCCCCCGCGACAGCCGGCGGGACGCCGGCCCCACTTTACAATTTGCAATCCGCAATCAACAATCTGACATCGTTTTCCGGGGAGGACGATCCTTGGCCTACATCCAGTTTCTCGGCGCGGCCGGTACCGTGACCGGATCCAAGCACCTGGTGA
>Ga0187824_10000021_pt1 | contig 22231 bp, 22 predicted proteins | sample NC_wetland_sal_i_13_FD_132437 | JGI IMG/M metagenome (GOLD analysis project Ga0187824, IMG submission 132437) | Wetland sediment microbial communities from Neuse River Estuary, North Carolina, USA - SourceSoil_4 | ecosystem: Environmental > Aquatic > Freshwater > Wetlands > Sediment | place... | reverse complement strand
GGCCTGAACTATTCCGATCATGCGGCGGAGTCGGGAATGGCAGTGCCAGCCGAGCCGGTGGTTTTCATGAAGGCCACGTCCGCCATATGCGGCCCCGACGATGACGTCGTGATCCCTCGTGGCTCCAAAAAGTCTGACTGGGAAGTGGAACTCGGCGTGGTCATCGGCAAGCCGGCAAAGTATGTCAGCCAGTCCGATGCCCTGTCTCACGTCGCCGGATACTGCGTGGTCAACGATCTTTCCGAGCGCGCCTTCCAACTCGAAGGCACCGGCCAATGGGTGAAGGGCAAGAGCGCGGACACCTTCGGTCCAATCGGGCCGTGGCTGGTCACTCCTGACGAAGTGCCCGACGCGCAGAATCTCGATATGTGGCTGGAGATCGATGGCCACCGCTACCAGAACGGTTCGACCAGGACCATGGTTTTTCCCGTGGCTCATCTGATCAGTTACTTGAGCCGCTTTATGAGCTTGAGGACAGGCGACATTATTTCGACCGGCACGCCTCCCGGCGTCGGCCACGGCCAGAAGCCGCCGGTGTACCTGCGCCCGGGTAATCGCATCAAGTTAGGGGTATCGGGGCTCGGGCAACAGGAACAGAAAGTCATCGCCGACTCGTTGTAGCTGCGGGGCGGTAGCTATGATGGCGTCATCCTGAGCTTGCGAAGGATCTAGCGCGTGACACCGGTCGGAACCTTTAAGATGTCGCGGGCTTCAAATCACCGACCACGAACCAGTAGGCCAGGAGTCCCGCAAGAAGAACGACAGTGCCGAGCTCGAAGCCCGGAACATAGGAACCGCTGCGCCGGATCAAAAGTCCTACCGCCAGCGGCGCAACAACTCCGGCAAGGTTTCCCGCAAAGTTTTCTGCTCCAGTCCATATTCCGATTTTCTCGAACGGCGCGCAGCACTGGAGAATTACCAGCAGATTGCCGGTCGCGAGGCCGACCAGTGCGCCTCCAATCAATAGCCAGATCGCCGCCCCTGTGTTCGAGGCCCGCATGGCTGCGATCAGGAACAGGCCCATGAAAAACGCTACGGTGACGATTCCTTTCCGGGTGAGCGTTTCATCCCAGCCCCGGCGGATCAGGGTGTCGGCGATCCACCCTCCAATTGGTTCGGATACGCCGAAGGTGAAGAAGACAAGCGAACCATATAAGCCGGTCCGCACGAGGCTGAGATGGCGGACAGTCACCAGGTAGTCGGGGAGCCAGGTGACCAGCACGTACCAGTAGTAGTCAAAGCAAAAAAATCCCAGGCAGATGCCCAGCAGGTTGCGGTTGAGCAAAGCCTGCCAGCGAATTGTCGACGGTGGCGCAGGAGAAACCATGGCCGGCCTCGCTGCCCGCACGTGGCGAGGGAAGAGCCACAGCCAGGGCACCATCCACACCATGGCGGCAAATCCCAGCAGCAGGAAAGTGTGGCGCCAGCCATAGCGCGTCAGCAGCCAGGGGACCAGGATGCCTTCGAGGATCAATCCCGTGCGAGTTCCGAAATCGAAGAGGCCTGAGGGCAAGCCGCGATCTTTCCCGGTGAACAGCAGACTGATGATCTTGACTCCTCCCGGCAGGTAAATGGATTCTCCGACGCCGAGAAGAATGCGGAACCCGATCAATACTTCGAGGCTGCCCGCCAGCCCGGTAAGCCCCTGGGCCAGTGACCACAGGGCAAACGCCCCGGCGTAGAGCCAGCGCAAATTGAAGCGGTCGGCCGCCCAACCGATCGGAACCTGCATGAGGGCGTAAGACCAGAAGAAGGAAGACAGCAGCAGCCCCTTGGTTTCCGGCGTGAGATGGAAATCACGGGAAATCAGCGGCAGGGCGAATGAGATGGCGGCGCGATCGAGGTAGTTGATTAACGATGCGGTAAAGAGCAGGCCAACGATTCCCCAACGGCGCGAGTTGGAAACGACCGGCAGATCCATTCCGGGTCCTTTGGCCTTGCCCCGCGAATCTTAAAATGACGTCCGGCCAGAATAGCCTAAAACGGCGTTCTTCAGTATGACGCCGGCAAAAGGGTAGTGACTGCGGAAGGAACAGAGCACACCAATTTTTGTCGGTCAGGCGCGCCCGCGGAACTGGATGATTCTCCGGCGCTCACGCTTGGATGGCCGCCCCGCGGGCAACTGCTCAAACTGCTTCATCGCTCTGCGCTCCGCTGCTACTTTCATCCGCAACTCCCGGCTTGCCTCGGTCTCGCGGTAAAGGGTTTGGGCAACGGAGGCTGGGCCGCGCACCTCGCTGAGCAGCAGCACCTCCACCTCAAAGTCGCCGCCGTCGTTGGTCACGCGCAACATGTCTCCCACCTTCACCGGGCGCGCCGCCTTGACGGCTTGTCCGCCCGATTGAATTCTGCTCAGTGCGCAGGCTCGCGCCGCCAGGGCCCGGGTCTTGAAGAACCGCGCCGCCCACAGCCACTTATCGATTCGGACCGAGCTCACGATCTATTTTCCCTTCCGCATCGCCGATCAGTCAGGCTCAGGACCCTGGCCCCGGCGGTTGTGCTTCACGCAATCTGCACTCGCATTGGTCGCGATTTCGCGGCTCTTGCGGCTTCCATCGCACGAAATTGAAGTGTAGTCCGGAAGCTGGTTGCGTCGTCTATTCCTTTCAAGCGCCACTTAAGACTGACAAGCGAAAGGGGAAATCATGACCAGGCTGTTCTGGTTTGCCATTATGCTTACTCTATGCGCGGGCGTAGTGTTCGCCCGGATAAACGTAGCTCCGAAGGACTCGTTTCCCAAAGTGCGCGAGAATAATCTGCTTCATACCCTCGGGCCATTTCGCGATGGTCTATATCTCGGCCGGCTGGCGGCCGGGAGAGGCGAAGACCCGCACATTTCACTGGGGCGCTGGTCAAATCCGGCGAACCGTGAATTGTTTGTTGCGGGGTATCGGCAAGGATATGACGAGGCCGCTGCGGTCCAGCCCCTTGCCCTCAACCGTGAACGCTAGCGAGGGCAGCGCGGCCTTGTCGGAATCGCATGATCGTCCGTGAATTGCTCGCGCCTCATGCCGATTGCAGGACGTTGATCGGCAGCGCCAAGGTGATCAGAGCGCCGCCGCCCGGACGATCGGAAATACTCGTCGTGCCGCCGTGCGCCTGGACCACCGCATCGACAAACGCCAGACCAAGGCCGTGCCCGGGAGAATGGTTGCCTTTCACGAAGCGCTCGAAAGCCCGGTTGCCAATTTCGGGCGGGAATCCCGGGCCATTGTCTTCGATCACCAATTCTGCCGAGCCTTGATGCGAATGCAGCCGGACCATCACCCGGCATCCCGCGGGCAAGTGGGTCAACTCGTTTTCAAGCAGATTGCTTACCACCCGATTCAACAGCGACGCGTCGGCTTCCACGATCACGTGCGGTTCGAGGTCAACCGTCACGTCGTGGTGCCGCTCTACCATGGCGGGCTGGTAAATATCCACCAACTGTTTCACCACTTCGGAGAAGTTGACTGGCCCCTGATTCATGTGGAGCGCTCCCCCTTCCGCTTCGGCAAGGTCGAGCGCGGTGTTCAGCAACTGCAAAAGCCGGTCCAGTTCTTCGATGGCTTCGCCGACCGAATCACGCCACTTCTCGTTTTCGTCATTGCACAATGCGGACTCGAGCGTTCCACGAATCAGGGTCACCGGGCTTTTCAGGTCGTGCGCCACTGCGCCCGTAACCGTGCGCAGCTGATTCACGGAAGACTCGAGCCGATCCAACATATGATTAAAAGTCTTGGCCAGCCGGGAGATCTCGTCCGAATTCGCCGTCTCCGGCAAGCGTTCATTCAAGTCCTTGGTGCCGATTCGCGCCACGGTTTCCGTGATGCGCTCGACCCGCAGCAGCGTACGCCGGGCGCTCCAGTACGAGATCACGAAGCCCAGCAGAAACATGCCGCCCCAGACCATGAGGAAGCGGAGCTCGAGGGCGCGCAGTAGATGATTGGCGCCACGGTCCGAGAGGCCCAGGTAGACCGTCTTTCCGTTCTGCACCTGAACCACAACCCGGAAGGTCTGGTCCCACCCGTCGACCCGGATGGATCGCGGTGTTCCTGGAACTAGTTTCGACCGTTGTACCGCCCCGACGAAAGCATCCTCGGAGCCCGGACCGACCCACAAAGGAGGTTCGACGCCGGTGGAGTCGATTGCCAGGAAAAATACGGAATTCAGCCGCTCGCCCCGGGCGTTGCGCTCGTCCGGCACTTCCTGCGCGGCCAGCTCGGCCACTTCTCCGACCACCCGGTGGTACAGGCGATCTTTGGGGGTATCCGCCGAAACGTGGGCCAGAACCTCGGCTTCGCCGTTGAGCCAGGTGTCACTGCGCTGCCGAATTCCCCGCGCCACAAGGAAATAGACGATGGAGAAAGCGACGGCCGTCCCCAGCGCGAAAGCCAGGGTGGTCCAAATCGAGATCCGCCAGGCGGCGGTCGCGCCCAGTTTCTTAGACATGCTTGAGAACGTAGCCCACACCGCGAATGGTATGAATCAGCGGACGCGGGGTGTCGTGGTCCACCTTGCTGCGCAAACGGTAAATATGAACGTCCACCACATTGGTCGCCGGATCGATTTGCATCCGCCAGACGTGGTCCAGAATCATCGTGCGAGTCACCACCCGGCCTTCGTTCCGGCAAAGATATTCCAGCAGCGAAAACTCCTGTGGAGTCAATTGCAGCAGCTGATCGCCGCGTCGCGCCTCACGACGTACCAGGTCGAGTTGCAGATCGGCGGTTTGCAGGCGCACGGATTCACTCTGCGGGACGGCGGACCGCCGCAGCAGATTTCTGAGCCTGGCCAGCAGCTCGGGAAGAGCGAAAGGCTTGGTGAGGTAGTCGTCTCCTCCCCGCTCCAGCCCGCGGACGCGCTCATCCACGGAGCGCCGCGCCGATACGATCAGGACCGGCGCCGAACTGCCCTGGGCGCGGCAGCGCGCGATCAGGTCCAATCCATCTGCGTCAGGAAGGCCAAGGTCGATGATGAGAGCATCGTGAACGCCCTCCAGGGCCGCGGCTTCCGCCGTCTTCGCGTTGCTCGCCGTGTCCACCTGGTAACCGGCTTCCACCAGGGCCCGCTTCAGGAAGCGCTGAATGGATAAATCATCCTCTACCAGAAGTAATCGCATGGACATCCGCTCCCGACCAAGACTTTACACCCAAAGACTGTATGGGCTCAAACCTATAAAGGGAGTTGGCGGTGGTTCGAAGCCATCCCCGTGCGCGGCGTCATCCTGAGGGACTTCAGTCCCGAAGGATCCAGCGCGCATCGCCACTAGCGACGCGAAGCGTGTATCCGCTGCACGCCAGATTCTTCACGGCTGACGGCCGTTCAGGATGACGCCTGGGTTGAGAGGTGAAATTTCACGAAGCCGCTACCAGGGTGAGTTCGAAGGCGCGGCGGACCGCGAGGGTTTAACCGTACATGGGAGGCAGGCTGCGCACGACTAACCGGGCCAGCGTGGAGGCGCTGCTGGCCGCACTCTTCCGGTCTTGGCGGAGGACCGCCGGGCGCATAAAACCGAACATGAATCCCAGCACGGTTACAAGTTGTATGAGCGCGTCGAGTTCCGCGGCTGGAAGCGCCCGGCACTCTTTGAATTTCCGCAGACGCTGCGCGATTGCCTGGGCCTTCTGTTGCGGACTCACCCGGCGCAGAGCCCGCCCGAAGCTGGGATCGAGAACGGCGCGCGGCAGCGCCACCCGCAGAAATTCCCGGTCGGCCCACATATGCTGCACCGACCAATCGACCAATTGAAGATATTCATCCTTGAGAGACTGGGCCGGGCGGACGTGGTGCGTCAGGTCTGCCACTTCTTTTGAAATGCGGTGCCCGATCAGCGCCGAGAGCAACCCGGCCTTCCCCCTGAAATACCTGTGAATCAGGCCTTCCGCGCAACCCGCGCAATTCGCGATTTCGCGCGTGGTGGTGGCGTCGTAGCCCTTGCTGGCAAACAGTTTGAGCGCGGCGACGATCAGGGCCCGCTGTTTAGCGTCGCGATCCCGCATTCGTCCCGTCCGGTGCCGGGTTTCGCTCCGCATAACTTTGCCCGGGGCAATTTGCCTTCTCACGGAGCCGCGATTGGATGACTTGCCTGGCAGCATCTTCGGCCTGATTGTAGCCCGAAAGATTAGCACTTCTTACGCGCGCATTTTGTAAAAGATTTGTCTCTTGGAGAGCAACTGAGCGCGTGGCGAAAAAAATCAACCAGTTCACCGGCCCTCCCGATCGCCAAATTTCGCCTCCCGTTATCTCCCGACTTCCTGTCTTCACGATCAGCCCGGCGCGACCGGCAGTTGACAGCGTCCCTCGGTCGAGAGTAAGGAATCAGGAGATGGAAGCTGTCGCCGCGCCAGCAAGCCAGAGTCCCGGGCCCATGAGTCAGATTGCCGGACAGGAACCGCTTCACCGCTTCCGGAGAGGCGCGGCTCCATGCCGGCCAACCTCCCTCCATTCCCCCCGGCAGTGGCTGATCTTGGTCGTCTTGTCAGCGTGGTGGCTATCGGCGGTTCCTCTCCTGCACGGCCGTGAACACAAAAGAAAGGTGAAGGCGGAAGACTATGGCGTGGGCTTCTCGACCGAAATCGCCGCGCCCGAGCGCGAAGTCCTGCAGGCGGTGGAAGATGTCGTGAACGATGGCATCATTCAGGGCAGCAAGGAGTTCAGCAAGGATAAATACATCGAAAGAGCAACCCCGGCGGATTCCTCCTCGTTGTTTCCCGAGTGGAAAGGGCCAGGACACGTCTACTACAAGGTGCGCACCGGCGTGCTGGCACCGCTCAATTTCAAAGAGAGCCAGGACGAGGGGACGCTCGCCGTGCGCTATGTAGTGCAGGCCAAAGATGATTCCAAAACCATTCTGCGGATTGACGCAGTTTTCGCGGAAGAGTTCCTCCATACCGTGCATGCCTCGAACGGCAGCGTTGAGAACGCTGAAAGCCAGGACGTCCAGGACCGCGTCGACGCCGTCGAAGCGGAAAAGAAACAGGCTGCGGAGCGTGAAAAGCTACACCAGGAGCAACTGGCCAAACAGATGGATGAGCGCAAGCAGGAAGCCGATGAAGCTTCCGCTCTCGCCGCCGCGCAGACCTCGGCTCAAACCCTCGACCAGCGCGTCGACGCGCTCCGCCACCAGGCGGAGCGCGTCATCAAGGCCCCGGGAGCCTCGTTGAAGTCCGCTCCTTTCCAAAGTGCCAAAAATGTAAAGACCCTGGAGGCCGGAGCGGAAGTCGTAATTCTGGTGGTGACTCGTTATTGGTATGGCGTCGAAACCACCGACGGGCAACACGGTTGGGTAAACCACCGCGAACTGGAGCCGCTCCCATGAGGCGGACGAATCTCCGGGGAATTTCCGCCTTGAAGCTATTCTTAATTTATTGCCAGATTCTGACCCTGGCCTTTGCCCAGTCCAGCGCCGCTCAAAGCGTTCCCTACGAGCGCGCGTTCCCGCAATCCAGAACCATCGTGGAAAAGCGCATCAAGGAACTGCAGTCATCCGCCGGCCGTCTCCCCGTGCTTGATGGCTTCACGGTTCCTGGCGATCAACCCTTGAGCCGTTTCCAGCGCGGTTATTATCAATGCGAGACTCAGGTGATCTCGACTCCGTCGGGCGGTTCCCTGGTGCGAGTCAACGCCACCATCACCGCCTGGTACACCGATCCGGTGGCGGAAAAATCTGGTTATCAGGTGCTGCCTTCCAACGGCCGTCTGGAGAACGACTTTCTGGACCGTTTGCAGCAAGCGCTGGGCAACGGCGCTTCGACCGTCTCCGCCGATGCCAGGACAAAACCGAGTTCGATGCCACCGCCCGGGAACAAGGCAACCACACCCGAGCCCACACTGTCCGCTCCCACACCCGGCGAGCGCTCTCCCATCCTGAAGTCCAGAACCGCCGGCGCCCCTGCCGGTTCACCTTTTCACTTGGGGGATCCTCTGGATCCCGGTCAAATGGCGTCGCTGGCCACCCAGAAAGCCATGATCGACAAACACACCGAGGAGCAGCAAAAAGAAGCGAGTGCTCTTGAGGAAATTCTGCATCACCAGGCCCGGCCCGGCAACCTCGCCGCGGTTGCCAAGGCCAGGACGCCGGTGCTGGCGAGTCCGAGTCAGGACGCCCAGGTTTTATTTCTAGCCGCCGTGGAAGATGAGTTTGAGATTCTGGATTCGAACCCGAACTGGGTGCACGTCCGCATTTCTGGTCTCTCCCGCGGTTGGATCCGGCGTTCCAATGTGGAGATGCCGAAGTCTGACTCCGATCCGCAGCCCGTGGAAAATCACCACGAGCCCGTTGAGAGTCATAACGAGAAGGAGACTCGCAACCCTCCCACCCCCGGTGACCAGCAGTCATTTCACGTCCAAAGCGAACAGGTCGCATCGTTTCCCGGGGAATGGGTGCCGCTTCGGGGAAAGACCGTGAGCATCATCTCGGTTCAGCAGGGCGACGGCGCGGCCGACACCGGGCCGGCGGCCAAACTCGCATTCGCTAAATCCTTGTTTGACAAGACATATGCCGAGGTTGCAAAGGGTGTGACCAGTGTCGACGGAGTGGTGGTTATTTTTGATTCCGCCGATGGCGGAATGACGGCTGTGACCGTGCCGGTTCTCCGTCAATGGAAGGCCGGCACCTTGTCCGAAGAAGCATTTTGGCGCCGCTGCTTCTTCGATCCTCCCGAAGCCTTCGACCCGCTGGCCCATCCCGAGTCTTCGCCGGCTCCGGGACCGGGAAGGTAATGGAGAAGATTATAAGATGAACAAAATGTCATCTAACCGAAATGATGCTGTAATGTTCCCGACATATTGTAGTGCGGTGCGTCAGGAACGAAAGCGTTTGATCGCGCTGTCCCCGGGATGGTCGGGGAGTGTTCTTGACGGTTTTTTTACGCCCGCACTATTGAGTGCGCGTGCACGCACCTCTTCACAGGTTCGCCGATTCTCCCAATAACTTTGGCTGAAGCATCCGCATCCCTCCGGGATGCGGATGCGGCGAAGCGTGGTCTGACCTGGTTGTCTTTTTGCAGTGGATGCTGTTGCATCAGCTTTGCATCGCTCAGGAGGACTGCATGAGCGCTTTTCGGAACGCCATTGTCGGTAGTTTGCTGCTGGTTCTTTTCTCCACCTGTCTGGTGGACCAAGCCCACGCCCTCCCTGCCTTCGCCCGCAAATATGGCTTGCGCTGTTCCGCCTGCCATGAAGCGTGGCCGATGCTCAACTACTTCGGCCAGAAGTTCAAGGACAATGGCTATCAGCTGATGAACGATCGGGACTCGCCAATCTGGCAGAGCAATGGCTATTGGCCGATGACCATTCGCATCACCCCGAGCTGGCACCGCGAGAGCACCGACAAGGTGGCGGTTGACCAGACCGGCGGGCAGCAGCGGATCACCGCGCACGGTTTTGACGTCGGCGGCCTCGACATGCTTACCGGCGGCACCCTCGACAAGAACATTTCCTTCCTGTTCGTCCTCTCCTCGGATGAGAATGCCCAATTCCACTTTGAATCGGTCAACGCCCGGCTGGATAACCTGTTCGGCAGCCCCTGGCTCAACATCAAGATGGGCAAATTCGAACTGGACAACATCGTTTCGGAAAAGCGCGGCCTGACCCTCACGGCCAACGGCGGTGGCTTCCAGCTTTATCACTTCGTTCCGGTCGGGGACAACAATTTCTTCGGGGCGATCGGAGACAACCAGTTCGGGTTGGAGTGGATGGGGCACTCGGCCAATGACCGCACCCGTATTTCGGCCGCGCTCTTGAACTCCAGCGACGGCAACGTGGACTTGCCTGGAAGCAACACTTACACCGGTTTCTTTGCCGGGAGTCAGGCCTTCGATGTCGGGAAACTCGGAACCCAGCGCGTAGGCTTCTACGCCATGGTAGGGCAGGCGCCGACCAATTTCCTGACTTCCGGCGGCCCAGAGTTTCCCATCGCGGGCGGAGGCTTCGGAAATAAAAGTTTCAGTCGATACGGATTCAATGGCATCTTCTATCTCGACAAGCTGGATTTCCAGGTCGTGACCCAGCATGGTTCGGATAACGCATTCTTCGCCACCAGCACTGCAGCTCCCGGACCGCTTCCCGCCGGCGCCCGCTCGGCAACCTGGAACGGCGCGTTTGTCGAGACCCATTACGTATACAACCCGCAGCTCATCTTCATTCAGCGCTCGGAGTGGATACGAATGTCGCAGCAGGCGATTCCCGGCACGCCCTCCAACCTGGGAAATATCGACAACTATGTGATTGGATACCGCTACATGCCGTTTATGAACAGCCGCGCCGGTTTCGCTTTTCATAACGAGTACTCATGGATCCGTCAACGCGGAGGGGCGCCCGATGGGTCCGACCTTACCAGCAACAGTCTGATGCTGGGATTCGACTTCGACTTCTAAACGAGGAACGCCGATGCGAAGACTAATATCGAATGCTTCCCTGGTTTTGACGGCGGTCGCGGTGCTCGCTCTAGGCAGCCTTTCCTGGGCTCAAGTGACCAAGGCTGAGGAAGATCAGCGGCTGAACATGGAGAGCCACATCGGCCAGCTAACCGGCCACGCGATGGCCGCCAAGGGCAGTTATCGAAGGTACTGCCTGGGCTGCCACGGGGAGTTAGGCGATGGCGAGGGCGAGAATGCGCAATGGATCGATCCCAAACCGCGCAACTTTACTCTCGGAATTTTCAAGTGCCGTTCGACGACAACCGGAACCCTGCCCCTGGACTCCGATATCTACAATACCATCGGGCGCGGCATCGACAGTTCGAACATGCCGTCGTGGAACCCGCTGTCGGCGCAACAGCGAGCCGACCTGGTGGCCTATGTGAAGCACTTCTCGGCGCGCTTCGTGACTGAAAAACCGGGAACGCCCATCGAGATTCCGAAAGAGCCGGAACTCACAGCAGATCGGCTCAAAACCGGGCAGGAAGTGTTTCAGCGCGTGGAATGCTGGAAGTGCCACGGGCCGTCGGGCAGGGGCAACGGTCCCTCCGCCGCCACCCTCACCGACGATCAGAACCGGCCCATTGTGCCCTATGACTTTCATGACGGCACTCGCTTCAAATGCGGCACCACCGACGAAGACCTCTACCGCATCTTCATGACTGGATTGGATGGAACACCGATGCCTTCGTGGTCGGATAACATCAAGCCCGACGAGGCCTGGGACCTGGTGTTCTACTTGCGTTCCCTGCAGCCCATGAAGAGCAAAGAGAAAGAGCTGGCCCGGCAAATCGGGTTGAAGCCGGGTGCTCCCAGTGCCGCCGCCGCGCCGGCTCCACAGCAGTGAGAGTGCGCCCGGAAAACGAATATGGAAATGAGGGAGAAACAAATGAAAGCGTATAGCAGAGTGGCAGCCATGATTTGCGCGTTGCTGGCCGTCGGTGTCGGTCTCTTGTGGTCCCCCGGAAGCGCCAACGCGGCGGCTGAGGGCAAAATCACGGGAACAGTGAAGCTGGACGGCGCGGCCCCCCATATGAAGGGCATCGACATGTCCAAGGACCCGTATTGCGTCAAGCAACACGAGAACAGCCCGGCCCATCTCGAAAATGTGGTCGTCGGTCCCGGCGGAGGCCTGCAGAATGTCGTGCTCTATATCTCCGAGGGGTTGAGCGCCGCCGAGGCCAGCTCGACACCGTCACAGGTGCCAGTCTTCGACCAGAAGAATTGCATGTACACTCCCCACGTGCTGGCCATGGATGTGAATCAGAAATTCAAAGTGGTCACCAGCGATCAGACCACCCATAACATTCATCCCCTGCCCGACCCGCTCGCCGGAAATATTCCCTGGAACAAGTCTCAGCCCCCGGGAGCCCCGGCGATTGAGACCAGCTGGAAGGCGGAAGAGGTCGCCATACCGGTGAAGTGCAACATCCACCCCTGGATGCACGGTTACTTCGTAGTCGTGAAAGGACCGTATGCGGTGACGGACGAGAAAGGTTCGTACACTATTGAAAACGTTCCCCCCGGGAACTACACCGTAACCGCCTGGCAGGAAGAATACGGAAAACAGACGGCCAAGGTAACGGTTGCCGCCGGGAAGCCCGGGTCCGCTGATTTTACATTCAAGGCCAAGTGAAGAGTCCGGGACAAGATTCAATCCGAGAACGCGGTACCCCGTTTTCTGACAACTTCACAGAAACCGCTGCGGGCTGAAGACACGGGTGCGTGACCCTTCGTTGCTGAAGCAGGAGGACGCATGGAAACCGCAATCGCAGTGTTCGCTTCGCGAGATAGCGCCGGGGATGGCGTCACCAAGCTCTTCCCTCTTGCATGAAAACTCTTTCGGATTCGAAGCCGATGAACAAACATTCATGCAGAGTTCAGCTGATGTTTAGGTGGTTCAGTTAGCATGACGCGGGCCCTTACTGCATCAGGGGGCCGCAGACGAGCCTGTAAACCAGATGATACGGCCGGATCAACAAGCCCGGCTGGAAGCGAGACTCCATGGCCAAATTTTTCGCCGTAACCATCATCGTGATTGCAATCGCTTCTGCGATTCCCATTCTGCGGCATACCTGGCCGGAGCCACCTGACATTTCGGTTCACGGACATCTGATCGATGAACAGATGTCCGAGACCATGGCGGAGGCGGGAATCTCGTTTCTGGCCGCGCAGTTCATTCTCGCCATTTTTATCTGGAAGTTTTCCAACCGGCCAAAGGACGCGACCATCGGCAAATTCCCCGGCGGCGCCAAGGGTCTGGTCATTGCCGCTTTCCTGCTGGTGGGCACCGAAGTCCTGGCCTTGGGAATTTTTGGGACCAGGGCCTGGGCCAGTGTCTATTTCACCCCTCCGGCGGCGGACTCTTTGCCGATTCAGGTGCAGGCCGGCCAGTTTGCGTTTTATTTCCGCTATCCCGGTCCGGACGGAAAGTTCGGTCCGCTCCACCCCTCGCTCATTAATGAAGCCAACGAAAACTTCTTTGGGCTGGACCAGACCAATGACCAGGATTCTAAAGACGACATCGTGACCGCTGAAATGGCGATTCCGGTCAACCGGGAGATTCATCTGCTGATGCATGCCAAGGACGTCGGCCATTCGTTTTACGTGCCCGAGTTGCGGGTGCAGCAGGATTTTGTCCCGGGACTCGACCTTTCCATTCACTTCACCGCGACCAAGATCGGCAGGTACGAAATCGTTTGTACCCAGCTTTGCGGCCTGGGTCACTACAACATGAAGGCCTATCTCTCGGTGTATTCGCAGGAAGACTTTGACAATTGGCTGAAAAAGCAAGCGGCATTGCAGTAGCAGGCAGGTCGGTACGAAGTCGAATAGTTCGAAGCCACGCACTGCTGGTTTGAGGTGAATTCTATGCACGACGTATCGGCACATGCGGCGCAACACCATGCCCCTCCGCAGGGCTTCATCCGGAAACACGTCTTCAGCCTCGACCACAAGGTGATCGGCAAGCAGTACTACGGCCTGGCCTTGGTGGCGGTCTTTGTGGGGATGGTGTTGTCCTGGATCATGCGCTTGCATCTGGGCTGGACCAATCTGGCCATTCCCGGACTGCATCTGCTTTCGAAGACCGGGGCCCCGGGCGACATCATGACGCCCGAGTACTACCTGCAACTGATGACCATGCACGGCACCATCATGGTCTTCTTTGTGCTCACCACGGCGCCCTTCGCGGCTTTTGGCAATTACTTCCTGCCCATCCAGGTCGGCGCCGAGGACATGCCCTTCCCCCGCTTCAACATGATGTCGTTCTGGGTCACCTTCACCGCCTTTATCGTCCTGATGGCGTCATTCTTCGTGGGCGACGGACCCACCCTCGGGGGATGGACGCAATACGCCCCCCTGAATGCCGTGGGATCGGTTGGCGGTCCCGGCCAGGGCCGCGGCGTAGTTCTCTGGGCGGCTTCGATTGCCATCTTCTGCGTCGGCCAGTTGCTGGGGTCGCTGAACTTCATCACCACCACCCTGGATCTGCGGGTCAAGGGCATGAGCCTGATGCGCCTGCCCCTCACCGCCTGGGGATGGTTCATCACATCCTGCATGGGCCTGACCGCCTTTGCCGTACTGATGCCGGCGTGCATTCTGGTCATTCTGGATCACGTCGCCGGTACCAGCTTCTTCGTTCCTTCAAACCTGGTGATCAATGATCAGTTGCAGCCGCACTCCGGCGGATCAACTTTGCTGTGGCAGCACCTGTTCTGGTTCTTCGGACATCCCGAGGTGTACATCGCCATCGTCCCCGGGATGGGTATTGTTTCTCATGTCCTGGTCACCAACATGCGCCGGCCGCTGCTCAGTCATCGGGTCATCATTGCTTGCATGGGGTCGATTGCCATCCTCAGCTACATGGTGTACGGGCACCACATGTTTGTCAGCGGGATGAATCCCTTCTCCTCGCTGGCTTTCTCCTTCCCCACGCTGATCATCACCATCCCCGCGACCATCATCGTGTTGATGTGGGTCGGAAGCCTGTACGGCTCCAGGTTGCGCATCAACACCGCTTCCCTGTTCGCGCTGGGTTTCATTTCGATGTTTGTCAGCGGCGGCGTCAGCGGCTTTTTCCTGGCCCAGCCTTCGATTGACATCATGCTGCACGCCACTTACTTCGTGGTGGGCCACTTCCACATGGTCATGGCGGTGGCGGCCATCTTCGGGATCTTTTCCGGAACGTATTTCTGGTTCCCCAAGATGACCGGACGCATGATGAACGAGACCCTGGGCAAGATTCATTTCTGGCTGAGCTTCGTGGGCGCCTATTGCATCTTCATGCCATTCCACTATCTGGGAATCGCGGCCAATGTGCGCCGCTACCAGGCGTTCGTGGATGACTACCTCCAGCCCCTCATCCCGGTGCACAAGTTCATCACGGTTGCCGCCATCGCGACCGGCATCGCTCAGTTCATTTTCCTTTACAACCTGATCCACAGCCGTTACTGGGGCAAAACCGCTCCCGACAATCCGTGGGAAGCAACATCGCTCGAGTGGAGCACGCCCACGCCGCCACCATTCGATAATTTCGGCGGAAAGCATCCCGTGGTCTATCACGACCCCTACCAGTATGGGTTGAAGAGTTCGACCGGGGACTACGTGATGCAGGCGTCGCCCGAGCAGGTTGCGACCGAGCACGACGAGAAGTAAGGCGCGAAATCTTGGAAGTCTGACGGGAGAGTCTGGGCATTATGGCAACGACAGTCCACGAACCACCGCAAACCGGATTGCGTCGCGAGCGCGACTCGGGGAACGGCGGCTGGCGCAACCTGGTTCCAGCGGATGGCGACCCGCGCGCGGTCCGGGATTACTCTCCGCCACCGGCCAGCACCGGCATTTGGGTGGTCGTCTATGCCATCACCATGACCTTTGCCGCGCTGACCAGCGCGCTCATTGTCCGCAAAGGCTCATCCCTCGACTGGCAGAGCTTCACACTGCCGTCGGTCCTCTACCTGAACACGGCGCTGATTCTATGCAGCAGCGTCACTCTCGAAATCGCCCGCCGTCGCGTGGCCACCTTCATGGGCGGCATAACGATTCCGGGTGAGAGTCCGGCGCGCTGGCTCTACATCACTCTGGTCTTCGGTTTGCTCTTTGTAACCGGCCAGTACGTGGCCTGGTCGAGGCTCCGGGCTGAAGGCCTTTATCTTGCCACCAATCCCAGCAGCTCCTTCTTCTACCTGCTTACGGCCGCCCATGTGCTGCACGTGCTGGGGGGGCTGGCCGGACTGCTCTACGTGATCGCGAAACTGCGCAAGTCCGAGCTGCGCCGGAGCACGCTGGATGCGGCCTCGCGTTACTGGCATTTTGTGGACCTACTCTGGGTGTATCTGCTGTTGCTGCTTTGGATGAAACTTTAGCGCGATCGCGAACAGGAGACGCCGTGAGTCAAGCCGATTTGACGATGCAGGGACACTCCGCCGGCATGATGACGGATCGCCCCTTTGCCATCCCCACCAAAAAACTGGCGATGTGGCTGTTCATCATCGCTGACACCATGACATTCTCCGCCTGCCTGGTGGCTTACGGGTTCCTGCGCAATGCCACTCCGGACTGGCCCAGGCCCTTTCACAGCATCACCAACGTGGCGGTCATGACCTTTATCCTTCTCACCAGCAGCCTGACCATGTATCTCGGTGTCCAGTCGGCCAAGGCGGGGGACAAAGCAGGCGCCTTTCGTTGGACCATGATCACCGCCGTGGCCGGCATCCTGTTCGCCGTCCTGCACCTGCGGGAATGGATGGGGTTGATCGGCGAAGGCATGACGCTGTTCAAGAACCCCTGGGGCACGGGGTTGTTCGGCGCGGCATTCTTCAGTGTCACCGGCCTGCATATCACGCACGTCATCGGAGGCGTGATCGCCCTGCTGGCAGTGGGCCTGCGCTACAAAGGCGGCCGTTATAATTCGGACGACATTGAAATCGTGGGATTGTATTGGCACTTCGTCGACCTGGTGTGGATGTTCGTCGTGCCGTTTATCTATCTGATGAATCTTGCCCACTAGATGACAACCGGGAGCGGAACACTATGACTACAGTCACAGAACACAAGCCGGATGGGATCGGCAAGTCGCTGGTCGTCTATTTCTGCATATTGGCGCTGGCGGCCCTGCAATTCGTGATTGCCTATCAGGATATCCATGCCGCGCAAATGTTCCGGCGCATGTTTTCCGTGGCCCTGGTTGAGGCCGGCATTGCCGTCATGTTCTTCATGCACCTGTGGTCCGAGAAGCGTGGATTCTTATTGTTCGTAGTGATTTTCACGATTTTCGTGTTGCTGTCGATGCAGTTTGGCTGGACTGACAGTTCCCGCCTCAGCCATTGTGCGGGATACTGTTCGTGAGCGCTCGGCGGCAAGAGATTTATTATCGGGAAAAAACCGCGCCGCAAGGGCCTCCAGGGAGAACCTTCACATCATGAACCGGGGATCTGCGCCAGTAAGACTTGCTCTGATCGCGGTGGCGGTGGCAGTGTTGTTCGCGAGCCCCTTGCCCGCGCTGGCCCAGAGTTGCGCCCTGTGCTACACCCAGGCGGCCTCCTCGGGCACCCGTATGATTGACGCTTTAAAGAGTGGAATCCTGATCTTGATCGTTCCCCCCACTCTGATGTCGGTTGCGATGGTCTTCATAATGTATCGCAATCGGAACCGGTGCCGGGACGCGGCCGGCGCTGCGAACACCGACGCGGTCTGGCCCGCGACTGATTGATCGACTGTAGCGACGACCCCATGGCATCCACTCACGCAATCATCGATCCTGCCGCCGCTAATCCCCTCCCTTCGAAGCTGCGGGACTACTACACCCTGACCAAGCCAGAAGTGAACCTGCTCATTCTCATGACCACATCAGCGGGCTACTACCTGGGATCGCCGGGACCGCTGCGCCTGGGCAGGCTGTTCATTACGCTGGTGGGCACGCTGCTGGTCGCCAGCGGCACCGCGACTCTCAATCAGTTGATGGAGAAGCGTTACGATGCCCAGATGCGGCGCACCGCAAATCGGCCTCTAGTGTCCGGCAGGCTCGGCAGCCGCGAGGCTTGCTGGTTTGGGCTGGCGCTGAGCGTCGCCGGGGGTGTGCTGCTGGCCGCGTCGGTCAACCTTTTGTCGGCTGGGCTGGCGATCGGGACCCTCCTGGGATACCTGCTGGTTTATACGCCGCTGAAGAGGAAGACGCCCCTCTGTACATTGCTCGGCGCCATACCGGGCGCCATGCCTACTTTGATCGGTTGGGCAGCCGCCTCCGGCAGTATCGGGCGCGACGCTTGGCTGCTCTTCGGAATTCTGTTTCTGTGGCAGTTCCCTCACTTCCTGGCCATCGCGCTGCTCTACCGCGAAGACTACGCTAACGCCGGTTTTCGGATGCTGCCTGGCTTCGATGTCGATGGCCGCTTCACCAAAGCGGAGATCGTGATATTCGCGGTCGTTCTGGTGATCGTCACCATGCTCCCTTGGGCGGGCCGGAGTAGCGCTCTCTACCTGTCGATCATGTTCGCGGCAGGAACGTTTTTTGTGTATCACACGGCCAACCTGGCCCGGTCGGGTTCCCGCGTGCTGGCCGGCCGCGTGGTTCACGCCTCCGTGATCTATTTGCCGGTAGTCCTGGGAACCATGATGGCCTGGAAGCCGTAAATCTGGACTGGCCGGCATCCGTACCAGGCCGGCTTGAAGCGGGCTGACATGGTGGTGTGTGCGGAAAACCGGTTTTGCTTGCCGCGCTAATCTTGGTTGGGCCGTCTTTTTGTTTCTGCTTGCGACCTGGGTCGCGACCGGTAGCGTTTTGGCCGCGTTTGCTCAAAGCCCAACCGAACCTCCGCGAGAGCAACGCGAGTTTCGCAGGCTCCTTCCCCTTACCAGCTTTTATTCCATTCCCGCTCCACTCCCGGCAGGTCGGCCGGGGGAGTTGATCCGTTCGGAAGAGTTCTACGAATATCAGCTTCCCGAGGGAGTGTCCGCTTCCCGCATTCTCTATCACTCCCGTTCTGCCGGTGGCACGGATGTGGCGGCGTCCGGCGTGGTCCTCACGCCTGACCAGCCTCCGCCACCCGGCGGCTGGCCGGTCATCGCCTGGGCCCACGGCTTCACAGGTGTAGCGCGCCAATGCGCCCCCTCTCTCATGAGAAATCTGAACGAGGGGCCCTTCCTCTCCATGTATGTGAAGCTTGGTTATGCCGTCGTGGCCACTGATTATGTTGGGCTGGGAACGGATTTCAGGAACGCGTCGGTCGACATGCAATCGAACGCAGCCGACGTGATCTATTCGATGGCGGCGGCTCGCGCCGCGGTGCCACAGTTGGGGCGCAAGTGGATCGCGATGGGAGAATCAGCCGGAGGCCTCGCTGCCGTTGCCGTAGCCGGACTGGAAAGCGACATTCGCGATCCCGGTTATCTCGGCGCCATTGCAGTTTCTGGTGTTGCCGACGCCAGGGAATTCTACGAGCAACTCGCCCAGGCGAATTCACCCGAACCGCTGCTCTTCCTGGCCTATGGGCTTCAAACCCTCTATCCGCAGTTTCAGGCGAGCCAAATTCTTTCGAAAGAGGCGCTCGCACCCTACAGCCAGATCGAGCGAAGTTGCGCCGCCAATGTGTCAGGTCGTGAAGATCCTGTCGCCCAGATGCTCAGGCCCGGCTGGGAGGACAACTCGTTTGTGCGGCGGTTTTTCGCCCGGAATACGTTAGGACAGAAGCCGGCCTACGGCCCGCTGCTGATTATCAGCAGCGATGCCGACCCGGCGGTGAAAACGGGGATGACGCATCGGGCCTTGACCCGGATGTGCAAGCAACACGACACCATCCAGTTCCACCAATACCAGAGCTCCGATTTCGCCGCTGTTTTGGGAGATTCGGTCAGGGACCAGCTGACCTGGATTCAGGCCCGCTTTGCCGGCCGCCGAGCGTCGGGTAATTGTCCCTGAATCTTGCAGTTTTGATGTTACAGGCGGGCAGAACAGGATCCGATCGAGGATTACTTTTCGCTGAGGGAGAAATTGACCACGGCATTTTCGTCCGGCTTCACCAGGACCTGCTTCTCCAGGGTCTTGGGATCCGAGAAAACCGGACGCCGAACCTTGCGCTCGGTCAGAACGTCGAAAGCGGCTTCCTCCCGTTCCAGCTTCCAGCCCTCATGCCAGGCCACAATCTGGTATTGACCGGGCGGCACGTCCGTCAGTTCAAACTTTCCGCTCTCGTCGGTCACGGTGTAATAAGGATGGGAAACAACCATGATCTCCGCATTCATCCAGGCGTGACCGCCATTACATCTCACGTTGACCAGGCCGGCTGTCGGCATGGTGCGGGTCACGGGCCGGTCAACAAAGGGAAATGGCAGGTTGTATGTGGCGGCGCCATCCATGTGAACCGTGTGCAGCACTGCGTCCGAACTCTTCAGTTGCAGCGGGCCATTCTCCGGCACCAGCAGGATATGGGGTTCGTAACGGCATTGCTTCTGGTCCAGCGAGCGCCGGGGCTCGGGAATGTCCATTGCCTTCCCCCGGGTAATGTCCTTCAGGAAAACCACCGTGTTGGCCACGCCGTCCTGGGGCCCGATGACCAATCGTTCAAGGTCTCGAGTCTTGTGCGAATCCGGATCGCAAACCTGCGGGTCCTTGTCGATGGTAAAGGACGGTATGTGAGGCAACGGCCCCGACCACTTGACCGTGCCGGAAATTGTCCCCGTCTGGTTGAGCTGAACCACCTGGTAGCTCTGGGCGGCAGCCCCGACGGCAACTGCGAGCCATAATAAGGATGCGAAGATTTTGACGGCGCGAGACATCAAATTAGATTCTTCTGATATCCCGATGCTATCCCGACTCTGGGTGGGCGCAAGTCACGAAAGTAACTGGATGGTCTGCATGAACAGGTCTATCGGCGATGGGACGTCTTTTCGCGGACGTTTCTCCCGGAGCGCTTGATGGCACTCAGGTCCAGACAACAGCTCACTTTACCTTTGAAACCGGAGTGGATGCCGGGGGCGGTGCCGGCGTGATTACGTCCGGGACCAGCACTCGCTTCACTGAATCAGGGACTTCATTGGCGTGCGCCAGCAGTTGACTGACTTGCCATAACTGGGCCTCGGTCAGCGTGGTCTTGAAAGCGGGCATGCCGGTCATGCGAATGCCATTGGCCACCTTCCAGTAACTTTCCGAGACGGGATCATCGGTCACTCCCTTGCCCCGGAACAACTGCGGTGGTTCGGGATACATGGTGGTCGCATAGTCGCTGGGCAACTGGCCGGGCAGTCCATGGCACGAGGCGCATTGCTTTTTGTAGACCTCGGCCCCGGCCAGATAGGCGCCTTCATCGGCTGCCACCGGAGGTTGGCCCACGGTCTGCTTCTCAATGTGGGCGTTCAGCGCCATGTGCGCCAGTCTCTTCTCAAACGGCATAGGAGGATCGGCCGTGGCCACCGGCGCCATGCCACTGGCAAAGTAGTAGTAAACGCCTCCTGCTCCAAACATGACGGTCAGCAGAATGCCGATCACGACGCCCTTGATCATTTTTCTTTACCTCTTCTTCCCCACTCAGAAATTGAAGCGATAACCCAGAATCATTTTGGCTATCAGGTGGTCGGTTGAGCCGGTAAGGCCCACCCCCAGGCCAAAATTCAGCTCCCACTGCGGAGCTAGATTTAAATCGATGGCAGGAAAAATCTGGTGCTCCTGTTGCGCCAGCGGATCGAATCCGGTCACCGGGCCCACCGACCCGTAGTATTCGAGCCCGGCAGCGATCTTGCGGCTCAAGTCATAACTGAATTTCGCATTGGGCGAAAAGACCACCCCCTGGTTCACATTTTCGCCGTGGAAAGAGCGGTCCAGCGTGGGGTTCAGGGACCAATACCATCGCCCAACCTTCTGGTCGACGATCGGGCGAATTTCCCACGTCCACGTATCCGGGGAATACTGCCGCCTCTGGTAGCCAATCTCGTTCGAGAGGCTGACCCCAACCGGCCAATGCCACTTCTTCGGAACGGCAACCCGCGGCCGGATGTGATCGCCCACCCACTGCCATCCCTGGCCCCCGGTGATCGAAGTGAACATATAAAAGCCGCACTCGAACCAGTCGTTAAATCCGTGGGTAATTTCGACAGTCTCGTGCTCCGCGTGGTTGGTCGGGTAGAGACCGTCCACCATCGCCTTCGAGCCATCGATGGTGAAATTGCTATGCAGCTCGAACATGGTATGTTTCGGCTCAACCAGATCGTATCCGTACACCTGTATTTCGTAGTTGTCCTGGGCCCGCGCATAGGCCCCACACATGATTACGGCCATCATCGCAAGCGCAAAAAGGCGGCCGTGCACAAGACCTGGCCTGAAAATACGGCTCAACGATGGGCTCCCATTCTGAGCAGACAAGGCCTCACGAGGTCGACCGGCAGCGGCGAAAGTTCTAACGATGGTGAAGCAGACTCTATGAGATTCTACAACGACTCACAGCGGATACCGCTCGCTGCGAATGAATTCGATGTGTCTGCACCATGACAAGTTGTTCATCTTCGGCCACGGCCGCAGGCCCAACGGCATCCATTCCTTCATACGCAGGGTAGGGGCATCTTCCTTCGTGTTCCTTCACCAGCACCGGCCCTTGTACATGGCATTCAAGGTCCGGAGCACACTGGTCATTGCATCCCTGCGTCAGGTTCACGGCTCGAGCGTGAACCAATTTGGAACTTGTGAGTGGTTTTACCCATATCCTGCGGACCTTCGTGCCGTGCCGTGTAAGTAAACTTTATAGATCACTATGCCGATCGCGGAACCCATTGCTCCCAGCTCCTCCTACTCCCAACACGTGAACCCTCAATGGGTGAAATTGCTCAACGTGCTGGACCTCTCC
>Ga0187824_10000019_pt1 | contig 22763 bp, 17 predicted proteins | sample NC_wetland_sal_i_13_FD_132437 | JGI IMG/M metagenome (GOLD analysis project Ga0187824, IMG submission 132437) | Wetland sediment microbial communities from Neuse River Estuary, North Carolina, USA - SourceSoil_4 | ecosystem: Environmental > Aquatic > Freshwater > Wetlands > Sediment | place... | reverse complement strand
CCAGTCATACATCCACTGTTCGTAGCGGGAAGTCATTGATTAATCAGGATAACAAAGGGAAGCGGGCAGGTCAGCGCAAGCGCAGCGAATCGCCATATTCGGCGTTTGTCTCGACCCTGGAGGCTTTAATCGGAGGCACCACCACAGGCTGTGTGGGGGCGGGTCTGCGACCCGCCCAGGCCGTGGCGAAGCCACGGCAGAGCTTGCATCGCCACGTTGTGGAAGAGTAAACCGTTGCCGAGCTGCGCTCGGCCCGGCCGGGTCAAAGACCCGGCCCCACACAGCCTGTAGCAAAAGGAATGTGCGGTTTGGCCAACGGCCAACGACCAAGGGCCAAAGACGAAAGACCAAAGACCAGCCCGCCAACGCTAGCTGTATTTCCGCGGCACGCGCTTCGAAATCGCGCACAGAATCTCGTACACATTCGTGTTGGCCAGTTCGGCGTGTTCGCGGGCATCTACGCTCAAACCGTCCAGCGCGCCCAGCAGGACGACTTCGTCGCCCACGGCAACCCCCGGCAGACCGGTCACATCCGCTAAGGTCAAATCCATCGAGATACGGCCTACGATGGGAGCGTAGTGTTCGCGCACGATCACCCGTCCCCGCGATGACAGGGCGCGATTCAAGCCGTCCGCATATCCCACGGGAAGCACGGCAATTCGCGCCGGCGCCTTGGTGACATAAGTGCCGCCATATCCCAAGGCCTGGTTGGCGCGCACATCGCGCAGCGAGAGGATCCGGGTCTTCCAGGTCAGCACCGGTTTGACTCCAAGCCGCAGCTTGCTGCCGCTGACTTCCCTTCCCGCCCGCTCAAAGGGCAAGTGGTAGCCATACAGGGCAATCCCCGGCCGCACCATGGTGTTCCACGATTCTCGCTTGGAAATGACGGCGCCGGTGTTGGCCACGTGAACCAGCGGTGGATCAAATCCTTCGTTGCGCAGAACGTTTCGCACCTGCTCGAACTTCTGCAGCTGCTCGTTGACCGAAGGCGCGTCCAGCACTTCGGAGGACGCCAGGTGAGTCGAGAGACCTTCCAGCAACAGATGAGATGACGCCTTGAGCGCGGCGCAGACTGGATACAAGTCTTCCGGATCGACGCCCAGCCGGCCCATGCCGGTATCTACTTTCAAGTGGACGGCAAGTCTCGGCAAACCCAGGCCCGCAGCCGCTTTTTCCAGCAGCTCCACCTGCCCCGGCTCCCACACCGTAGGCGTCAGTTGCAGGCGAATGATTTCTTCTTCCTCGCCCCGCCAGAATCCCGTCATCAGCAGGATGCGGGTACGAATGCCGGCATCACGCAGCGGGATGGCTTCATCGAGCGAAGTCACGCCCAGCCAGCGCGCTCCTTCTTCCTCCAGCGCGCGCGCGCATTCCGTGGCGCCATGGCCATAGGCGTCGGCTTTCACCACCGCGCAAACGGTGATTCCCGCCCCGATGTGCCGCTGCACCACGCCAAAGTTGTAACGCAGGTTCTCGAGCGACACCTGGGCCCAGGTGGGACGGGTCGCGGTCCGTTTCAGAATTTCGGCGGTAGCCACTCCTGCCGATTATAGCGGGCATCATGGCGGCCGCGAGGTTACGCCTGTGCTACTCCCGGGCGCCGGGCACGATCCACTAGCCGCCCGACAGGACGAAATTGACTGTCACCTCGGTTTCCACTTCCACGGGCTCGCCGTTGAGCACATAGGGCCGGTACCGCCACTGCCGCACCGCGTCCACAGCCGCCGGTATCAGCATGGGATGTCCGCTCAACACCTGCAGATTTTCGATCGCGCCCTCACGGCTGATCATCGCTCGCAGCACTACCCTGCCCTGGACTCTGACCTGCCTCGCCAACAGTGGATATTCCGGCTGGACGCGATGGATCAGGTTCCCTTCCATCATGCGCGAGACGGGAGGGTGGCGGACCACAACCGGAGGAGGAGGCAGCGCCACGTCTGACCCGAGCACCGAATCAAAAACACTGCCCCGGCCATGAGCGTCACCTATTCCGTGGCGTACGCCGGCCGCGTTGGGATCGATCATTGGCGGTGGCGGCGTCGTTTCGGTCAAAATCGTTACCGTCCGAGGAATCTGCGGAGGACTGATCAGCCGGTCGCCCATGAGGTTGCTCTGGACCGGCGACGATGGAGTGGGACGCGTCTGCTGTGGCGGCGCAGCCGGCGGTGGGGCTGGCGCAAGCAGCGGTGCCAGCATCGCCAGTCTCGGCAGTCCTTCAGTGTAGAACAAAGGCAACAAGAGCAGGCAGCCTACGGCGCATGCCTGAACCGCAAACGAAATCAGGGTTGTCCATCCCCGGTGAGAGTGGTTGGACCAACCGGAATCGGTCAGGAAATCGGCAAACATGGTGTCCTCCTCGATGTGACACGACTATGTGTAAGGACACCGCAGAGTCCACCCTTAGGCGCATGCGAACGGAAGTGGAGCAAAGAAAAAAGGCCGCGTTCTGCACGCGGCCTGTGGGAACTTCCGCACGACACCAGGTGTCGTACAACTATTTTGGTTGAGTGGCGGGCGCCTTCGGCGCGGCGGTCGCCGGCCTGGTTGCCGGCGTGGTCGGCCGGGTTCCGGCAGGCTTCGCTGCGGGCGCGGGCACTCCGGACTGCGCGTTGTAAAGCTCGACTACCGGCCGCGTGATGTCCACTGCCGGCCCGGCCCAAAGCACCGGCCCGTTCGGCCACGGGTTCGAGGTGTCGATGATCACGCCAAAACCGTTGTCGGCGGCGTACTTCACCAGCATCGGCCCCATCTTCTGCAGAATGCGTTGCGCGATTTCATTCTGCTGACTCTGGGCATCGTCACGCGCGTCCTGCACCGCCCGCTCCAGGGATTTCTGCTTCTGCTCGATCTGCTTGACCAGCGTCGCCCGACTGTCTTCGTTCAGCTTATCGCCCTGGGTGTTGAGCTGCTTCTTCAGGCTCTCGACTTCGTCATTCTGGTTCTTGAGCTCGGTCTGCTTGGGTTCAAGCTTCTTGCTCAAAGCTTCGAAATCACGCTGGCCTTCGTTGGTGGCGAAAATCGCCTGCTCGACATTGACCGTCCCCATCCGGGTTCCCGTGGCATTGACCGCGGCGTTGGCGGCCGAGGCTTCGGCGTTGTTAGCGGCCGCGCTGGGGGCTGCAGGTAAGGTCTGGGCCAGGGTGGCGACCGATACGGCCAACACGGTGAACATAAGAAATCGCACGAGCTTGCTTGTCATGTGGTTGATTTTGAACTCCTTGGAAATTTGTCCCGGGGAATCGGTTAGATTTTCATACAAGCCGATGCTGGCCGCGCCTCAGCACTAACCCGACCGTTTGCTGTCAACGGAAGAGGCTGGGCCGGAGTTCCCAGCGCCTCACGCCGAACCTGAAGCGGCGTGGTGACCACCCCGTTGGCTGCCTTCTTCAGGGCGTGGATTTCTCTATTATAGGGACAGCCTCAGCCCAAGGTCAAACTCGGACCTCGGACGTCAGACCTCGGCAAGCTAAAGGCGTGGGTGTCACCGTCCGAGGTCCGACGTCCCAGGTCTGATGCTGCCTTAAAACGTGGTGGCCACGCTGAAGCGGAACGTCTTCCGGGGTTCGCGCAGCTGGTACTCCGGCGTGAGGTTTCGCGAAGCCTGCAGGAAGGTAAAGTCTCCCGCCGCCCCCGGTGGGAACATGTCGCGGGTGATCGGGACGGCGCCCCGGGTAATGTTATCCAGGCGGATCGGGTTGTATGCCCAGTAAACCCGGAACGGAGCATTGATAATCGGCAAAAACACCTGCACTTCGAGCCCGGTCGACATCCTCGGAATCCAGTTCGTCGAGTCCACCACCTGCAGTTGCTGGGAGAACGGCGGCTCCTGATGGTGCCCGCCAATGCAGTTCAGGGCAATGTCGAGGGCGGGACAGCCAAACACCGTGCTATTGATATCCGCCAGTTGGCCGGGATTAATTCGCAGCTGCGATCCCCGGATCACGGGATTCAAGCCCACATCCATAAACGGGGCCAGGGCCACCGGCCCGGCGATGGTTATGCGATATTCCAGGTTTGTGACCAGGCTGGCATCCCCGCCCGGAAATACGATCTGCTCCACCGGAACCGGAACCGTGTAGCTGCCGCGAAGCGGATTGGCCGGGTCCTTGGGAACAATGGTGCCATCCGGGTTACGCAGAATAATGCTGCTTTTGGAGGGGAGAAACGCCACCGGAGAAACAGAAAGAATGTCGAAACCGCGTATGTCGTTCTCGCCACCCAGGTAGAAGCGTTGAAACGGCGGCGCCACTACACCCCCATATCCCGCCAGGAACGAACCCTGAAAGTTAAATCCGATGGTATTGCGCCCCTTCTGCATGGGCTTGAAGTGTTTGTACTGCACAATGGGTCGCAAAGACCGCACCGTTCCGCCCAGCCCGGCAATCTCTCCGCCCAGAAACACGCTGGTCCCGCGCTTGGGTGAAATCGGGCTGTCGATGGTGCTGAACGAAAAACTGGGCAGGACCTTGCTGGTGATGATGCCTTGCAGAGAGTTCGGGCCGCTGATTCCACGAAATGCCAGGTCGGTGAACAATATCTTCGAGGCATCGCTGAGCGCGACAATGGACGCCCGGTCAAACGAGTAAGTGATCCCCACCCGCTTGAACGAATGGTGCAGCTGATAGCTGAGGGAGGCGGTGAAACCCGTGCTGGACTGGGTGTAGTTCTGCAGGTTGTTCAGAAACGCGTTGGGCAGGTTCACTTGCTGGCCGGTGAAGATGGCCTGCTGCCGCGCCTCGTTATAGTTGAATTTCTGCGCAAAAACCGAAAAGCCCCCCTGGATCGGGCGATCAAAAAGATACGGTTGGGTGAAACTGAACGAAATAATGCGCTGCGCGTTTCCGATACTGGTCTGCACCGCCAGCGTTTCACCCAGGCCGAGGAAATTGTTCGTGCTGTAGTTGATCCCGATGAAGGCCCCTTCCAGGCCGCTCACCCCGCCGTTCAGTCCGATGCTGTTCTTGCCTTTCTCATGGACCTTCAGCGTCAGGTCTACGGTGCCGTTCTTTTCGTCCAGGTGAGTTTCGGTGACGTTCGGGTCGTCCGGCTTCAAGACATCGAAATATCCCAGCTGATTGAGCCGGAGCAGGCTCAGCTTCCACAGCCGCTCATCGTAGACCTGGCCTTCTTCCAGCGCGACCTCGCGGCGGATGACTTTGTCGCGGGTCGTGGTATTGCCGGCGAACTCGATGCGGCGGACATAGAACTTCTTGCCCTCGTCCAGATCGATGGAGAGAAATACCAGCTTCTTGTCTTCGTCGAACGTCGTGTTGGGAATCGAAGTAAAGTTGATGTGGCCCAACTCGCGATACGCATTGCGCAGGTTGTCCAGGCCCTTGGCCACCTTTTCCCGCGAGAAAATATCGCCGTCTTTCATGGGAAAGAGCGAGCGCAAGGCCTTGAGGTTGGTGACTTCCTTATTGCCGTTGAAGGTAATTCCGCCCAGCCGGTACTGGTCTCCTTCATCGATCGGAATCGTGATGTCCACCGCCTTGCCCGGTCCTTTCATCAGCAGCGGGATATGAAAGCCCGGCCGGCCGGTGTCGCGAATCTCCGTCTTGGCATCCTGCACCACAACCTTGAAGTAGCCACGGTTCTGGAATTCCGCGCGCACCCGTTCCGTGTCCTCATCCAGCTTGGTGGCATCGTATGTCTTGGCAAAGAGGTTTTCCAGGAAGATGGAGTGCGGGATCCCGATCGGCTTCAGGTTCTTCATGGCTCCGCGAAGAACACGCGAACTGACGTGCTTGTTGCCGATGAACGTAATCTTGCCGACCGTCACCTTGGGCCCTTCCTTCACCACGAACGTGACGCTTACCTTGGCGGGTGGTATGGGCCGGACCTCGGTGCGCACGGTTGCGAACTGCCGGCCATGCTCCGACAGCAGCTCCCGGATCGTGACCTCGGCTTTCTTGACCTTGGTGGGATCGTATTGACTTTCCGGTGAGAGCCCTACCTTGCGCTCCTTGAAACGGTCGAGCACATCGCTCTTCGACACCGAATTCAGCCCCAGGTACTCGATCTCGCTGATGGTGGGACGCTCTTTGACATAAACATGGATGCGCCAGCCTTTGGGAGTCTGCTCGCGCTCGAAGCGGATGTCCTCGAAGTACCCGGTGTTCCACAAGGAGTTAAAGTCACGATCCAGGGCCGCCTCGTCATACACATCGCCGGCGCGAGTGAAAATGCGTCCCCGGACGGTTTCCGCCGGGATGCGCCGGTTCCCGTGAATCACAATCTCCGTGATGACTTCCTGCTGGCCCCATCCCGCCGAGCACAGCGCCAGAAGCACCAGGCAGGCCGCGATCCATCGTCCTTTACAAATCTTTATGATTGAAGGAGATGAAGGCAATGCACCAGCCGGAGCGGGCCATGCATGGCCCGACCGACTCCTCGTCACTACAGGGCTATCCTGATGAAAACGAAGAATCGTTACGACCTCGGATCCTGGGAGTAGGAAAGTGGCAATTATACGGTAGAGCCGTGGAGACCGTCCAAACCGGCCACACTTCAGGGAGACGGCTTAACAGGCTCTACTTCAACCAAGACGGAATAAAACGTGGCGGAGTTGCCTAGGTCCGTAAGTTTTTCCGAAGTGAGGACATTGATGTTCCGGCTTCCCGGGCTCAACTTGGCCCAATTCAGCCTCGCCGACACTACGCCGGCCTGCACCGCGCCATCTACCCGGGCCCGTAACCGGATGTCTCCACGCCGGTTGAAGACACGCACCACGTCGCCATCGACGATCTTACGCGACCGGGCATCGGCCGCGCTGATTTCCAACAATCCGGCCTCTTCCATCTCCTGAACCGCCGGCACATTACAAAAAGTGCTGTTCAGGAAATTGTCCGCCTTGCGCGCCAGAAGCTCCAGTGGAAACTCCCGCGCCCGGGAACCGTGCCGCGATTCGTCGGGCGGAGTAAACGCTGCAACCGGGTCGAGCCCCTGCCCCCTGAGTTCCTCGCTGTAGAGTTCCGCCTTCCCGCTCCTGGTGCCGAAATTACCTTCTGCAAACGGCAAAAAGTCTGAGAACCGGGAACTGGCATCTGATAACTGGTTTTCAAAATTCAGCCTGACATGCCCATCCCGTTCCAGCCGGCCCCGATCAATTCCCCGCAGCCACGGATTTTCCGAAGTCAGGGCCGCATCGATCATCTGGTCCACGGATTCGCGGAAGCAGGCCTCTTCAAATCCCATGCGCAAGGCCAGAGCTCGAAACATTTCAACGTTGGACCGGCACTCGCCCAGCGGTTCAATGGCGGCGTCCGACATCTGCAGGTAGTAGTGCCCGTATGCGCCCTGCAGGTCTTTGTGTTCGAAAAAGGTGGTCGCCGGCAGAACGATGTCAGCGTAGTCGACCGTGTCGGTAAAGAACTGTTCATGCACCACGGTGAACAAGTCGGGACGCTGCAATCCTCGAATGACCTGGTTGTGGTCCGGACAAACCGCCGCCGGATTCGAGTTGTACACAAACAGCGCCTTCACTGGCGGATCCTTCAGGGTATTGAGCGCCGTCCCCAGTTCCACCATGTTGACCGTCCGCGCCGGCCTTCCCAGCGCCTTTTCCATGAGGTCCGTCCGCTCCAGGGCGCCGCGGTTCAACCCGAAAGCGCCGCTGGTAGAAAGCTGCAGGCCGCCGCCAATTTCCTTCCACGAACCGGTAACGCAGGGCAGCATGGTGATGGCCCGCGTGGCCATGCCTCCACCCTCGGAGCGCTGCACCCCATAGTTCACCCGAATCACCGCGGGATGCGTGGTCGCGTACTCGCGCGCCAGATTGACGATGTCGGACGCGGCAATGCCCGTCCACTTCTCGACTCGCTCCGGGGGATACTCCTTCACCTTTTCGCGCAACTGGTCGAAACCCAGGGTATAGCGGGCAACATAGTCGGCGTCGTGCAGCCCATCCCTGATGATGACGTGCATCATGCCCAGCGCCAGCGCCGCGTCGGTGCCGGGATTGATGGGCAGGTACCAGTCCGCGCACGCCGCCGTCCGGGTACGGTACGGATCAATGACCACCAGCTTGGCGCCTTTACGGCGCGCTTCCGCGATGAACGGCCACAAATGGACGTTGTTGCCGTGAATGTTCGCGCCCCAGGCGATGATGCAGCGCGAGTGCGTGAACTGCTCCGGATCGGTGCCCAGCTTGATGCCGATCACCGACTTTAGCCCCGCCTCGCCGGCCGCCGAGCAGATGTTGCGGGCCAGTTGCGAAGCCCCCAGCCGGTGAAAAAATCTCCGGTCCATGGACGCGCCATTGAGCGCGCCCAGGGTGCCCCCGTAGGAATACGGCAAAATAGCTTCACTGCCATACTCCGAGGCAATCTCCCGAAATCGCGAGGCAATGTCAGCCAGCGCCTCGTCCCACGTGATTCGCTCAAAATCGCCGGCATTGTGGATCGGCACCGGTTGTGTGGGGACGGGGCTCTGCCCCGTCCGGACGGATCGAAGGTCCGTCGTGCTTTTGGCGGCCGGACCCTTCGGCCGCACCCGCCGCATGGGATAAAGCACCCGGTCCGGCGAGTACACCCGGTCCAGATACTTCGCCACCTTGGCGCACAGAAATCCGCGAGTCACGGGATGGGCCGGGTCTCCCTGGATGCGCGTGGCCCGGTCATTTTCGACGGTGATCAGAACGCCGCAGGCATCAGGACAATCATGCGGACAGGCGGCGTGCACTACTTTCTTCATGGCCAGTTGATTATAAGGCCAAAAAAAAGCCCAGCGGGCGGCACCCAGCCGCCCGCCGGAACCAGCCGACGCTTTCGACTAGGGAATCGCCTCCACCTCCCGCACCCGATGCGCCCACAGCACGGCATCGCCGCTGACTGTGTCTTTGAGGACCAGGCCGCGAGCCACCACCCCCACCGAGGCGGTCGCGCTGGCCGTCCCCAGGCCGGTAAGGGTCAAGGCGCTACTATTTCCCTGGAACAACAGCGTTCCGGCTCCCGTGTTCACCTGCAACGGTGCGCTCAGCGCGTAACCCAGAAGTCCGGTATTCGAAATCTGGAACGTGCCCGCGCTGGTCGCGTCGTTAGTAACGGTCACGCTCGCTGGCACCACCGTGCCGTACACCCCCTGACGCCGCAAGGAGATCAGGTCGGGGGCAAAAACCGGACTGACGAAGGCCCCGCCCACGAAGATTCGCTGCCCCACCAGCAGCGCAGAACTGCTGAACAGGTTGGTGGTGGTAAACCATCCGTTGTTAAAGGGGCAGAGGTTGTACACGGTCACAGCCGCAATGTTGATGGTCTGCACGCTGTCGAGCAATGCCGTGGTTCCTCCTCCGGTTTCATCGACCCACAGCGTGACCGAGGTGGCCGCGCCGGTACCCGGCGAGAAGGCCAGGACGTGGCCTGAGACAAAAGCCGAGTCCGTGGTAATGACCTCCACGTCACTGGCCAGGATGCTGCCGTCCTTCCGCATCGTGCCCTGCAGCGCCACAAACGCGCCCGTGGTGGGCAGAGTCGGCAGAGTGAAGCCCTGGTTGAAGGTAGTGTTGTCATTCACCGCGACCGTGACTTGAGCTCCGATCGGCCCTTGCATGGTGAACGAACTGCTGGCCGTGCTCACGGCTGCCATGGTGCCCGTGAGTTCGGTGATCTGACCCTCCGGGTCGGTCGCTTTCAGGGCTTCCGCAAATATCACCGGAGTGATCAGTCCTGTGACCTGTCCCGCGACCACCTCGACCGATCTTGGGATGTCGAATTCCATATGCAGGCCCGCCAGCCCGTCCGCGGCGACCACCATGGGCGTGGGAAATGTCACGGTCACGGACGTGGTCTGGGGCGTGGTACTGGTCGGGGCGGCGAAAGTCCCGGCCAACGTGGTCGGTGTCACCGTGCTGATTGAAGTGATGACCGGACTGGCCAGCACAAAAGTCGCGCTGCTATAACTGTCCGCGGGCACTGCGCCAAAGCCCAATGGTGCGCGCAGTCCCACCAGCCGCGCGAAGTCCACCGTGATCGGGGCCGATACCACCGCGGGCGAACTCTTGGCCCCTTTGAGGGTGATGGAATTGATGGTGAGGTTCAGGCTAACCACGGACTCCAACGGCGCATCTTCGCCGGTAACGTAAACTGCGCCTGCCTGGGGAGCAGTAGCCTTGCTCGACCCCCCACATCCCACCAGACTGAGCGCGGTCAGCGCGAGTGCTACAGAGAGTGCAAAAAAACGCTTCATGAAACCTCCAGCACTCTGTATAGCGGTGAAGTCCTCGTGTTGGGATGAGAACCCTCTAACTTGGGGAATGTTCGCGTTATTTTTTGGGACTGCTTGCTCGCGCGGAGCTTCGCTGTCGCCTTTCGCCAAAAAAAATGGGCGGCTTGAGGGGCCGCCCGCACCTGGATCAGACGTTTTTAACTATTGCGCCGTCTGTGTTTCCCGCACGCGATGGGCCCAAAGCACCGGATCACCGCTCACCGACCTCCCAGCGAGAGGAAGTTGCGTCACTTTTGGACAGAGTGCCAAGTAATTCCCGCTCTGGAGAGGCAGTGAACGACGGAGAAATCCCCGCAGTGATCGTGACGCTACGCAGAAAAATCCCCGCCACAAGCAAAGCTTGGACGGGGCACCCGGTAAGCATTCTCCGATTTTCTGACGACTGAAGACCGACGACTGTCGACTAGATTTCCATCACTTCTTTTTCTTTCCCCTTGCTCATCTCTTCCATCTTCTTGATTTCGTCGTCGGTCAGCTTCTGGATTTCATCCATGGCGCGCTTCTCGTCGTCTTCGGCGATCTTCTTGTCCTTGGCCGCCTTCTTGATGGCGTCATTGCCGTCGCGGCGGATGTTGCGCACCGCGGTCCGGTGTTCCTCCAGCATCTTGTGCAGATGTTTCACCATGTCCTTGCGGCGTTCTTCGGTCAAAGGCGGCACCGGCACGCGAATGATCTTGCCGTCGTTCATCGGGTTCAGGCCAAGGTCGGCGGTGCGGATGCCCTTTTCGATGGCAACCAGCGCCGTGGGATCGAAGGGTTGGATGGTAATAAGCTGGGGCTCGGGTGCATGCACCTGGGCAATCTGGTTCAGCGGCATCTGGGAACCGTAGTAGTCCACATTGACCGCGTCCAGCATATGCACCGAAGCCCGCCCGGTGCGGGTCGCGGCCATCGCCTTGCGAAAGTCTTCCACCGCTTTGTCCATCCGCGTCTTCAGTTGAACCCGGATATCTCTTAGTGGACCGGCATCAGCCATGATCAACTCCGTCGACTATTCAAAATCAAAACGCTGCATTATAAACCTTTGAACCACAAAAGCTCCTGTCATCCCGACCGGAGCGATGCGCAGCAAGCGCAGCGGAGGGACCTTGTGTCTGGTCAACGCCACCGCACTCGAAGACATCAACTGCCCCAATAACCACGGCCGAGGCGGTGCCGCGGCAACAACGCGCAAGGTTCTTCCACTGCGCTCGCTGCGCTTCGCTCCGGTCGGCATGACAAAGTAAGGAGGTTTTTACGCGCTTACCAGCGAACCGATCTTCTCGCCGATAACGACTTTACGGATATTCCCGCGCTGATTGAGGTTGAAAATGATAATAGGCAGGTTATTGTCCTTGCACAGGGAGATGGCGGTTGAATCCATCACCTTCAGCCCCCGCTTCAGCACTTCCATGTAGCTGATCTCGGCAAATTTCTTGGCGTCTTTCACCAGCATGGGGTCCGCATCGTAAATGCCATCCACTTTGGTGGCTTTGAGAATGGCATCCGCCTTGATTTCCATGGCGCGCAGGGATGCGGCCGTGTCGGTCGAAAAATAAGGATTACCGGTGCCGCCGGCAAAGATCACGATCCGCCCTTTTTCCATGTGACGAATGGCGCGGCGGCGGATAAAAGGCTCGGCCACCTGGTTCATCTCAATCGCCGATTGCACCCGGGTGTGAATGCCCTGCTTCTCCAGCGCGTCCTGCAAAGCCAGGGCGTTGATCACGGTAGCCAGCATGCCCATGTGGTCGGCCGAAACCCTGTCCATCTCTCTCGCCTGTTGGGCCACTCCCCGGAAAAAATTCCCGCCCCCAACTACGATCGCGATCTGGATGTCGAGCGAGTGGACGTCCGCCAGCTCGGCGGCAATTTCGTGGATCCGCAGGGGATCGACGCCGAACCCCTGGTTCGCGGCCAGGGCCTCGCCCGAGAGCTTCAGCAGGATGCGTTTGAACACCGGAGTCGGCATCGTGGTTTTGTAGCGCCGGCGTCCCGCCGGCTGTCGCGTGGGCGTCCCGCCCGCGCTCTGCAAAAAAAAGGGGCGCACCAGGCGCCCCGTGAATCACTCGCTTTTTTGTTCCGGCTTGGTGATCGCGATCGTCTCACCCGCCTCGCCCACCTTGAAGCGCGCGAAGCGGCGGACCGCGATGTTCTCCCCCAGCTTGCCGATCTTGGTGGCCACCAGCTGTCCGATGCTGACCGTCTGATCGCGGATAAACGGCTGCTCAAGCAGGCATACTTCCTCGTAAAACTTGCTCATCTTGCCTTCCACGATCTTCTCCACCACCTGGGGCGGCTTGCCGGTGGCAGCGGCCTGGGCGCGGTAAATGTCCTTCTCGCGCTCGTAAGCCTCCGCCGTGACATCTTCCTTGCGCACGAATTTCGGATCGCTGGCCGCGATGTGCATCGCGATGTCGTGCACCAGTTCCTTGAAATCATCGGTGCGGGCCACAAAGTCGCTCTCGCAATTCACTTCCACGAGCACGCCGATTTTGCCTCCGGCGTGGATGTAGCTCGCAACCGCGCCTTCCTTGGTCACCCGGCTCGCCTTCTTGCCGGCCACCGAGATGCCCTTCTTGCGCAACAGGACGACCGCCTGCTCCAGATCTCCCTTGGCTTCCGTCAGGGCCTGTTTGCAGTCCATCATCGGCGCTCCGGTCTTTTCCCGGAGCTCTTTCACTTGGGTAGCAGAAATATTCACGGTAGATGTACTCATAATAAATATTCTTCGGTCCTCAGTCTTCAGTCGTCAGTTCAAACTGGTATCGATGGTCAGGTTGAAGACCGACGACTGACGACTGCCCTTACAAACTTTGACCCGCGCCGGACGACCCGCGCGGGTCTGATTTCCCTCAAGGCTTGGGGTCTTAGCCAACCGACCAATGACCAAGGACCAACGACGGCTCTAATACGTCTGCGTCTCCACCTGGGGCACGTCTTCGTCCACGGATTCCTTGGCGGCGGCAGGCTGCTTACGCACGCCCTTGCCCAGCACGTCTTCCATGCTGATGTCCTCAGCCCCGCCTTCGGGAGCGCCCGCGGCTGCCAGTTCTTCGGCAGCCTCTGCCGCCGGAACCGCCTCGGGCTCGGTGTAGACGGCCGCGGCCATATCCGCGGCCTGCTTGTCCGTCATGAGTTGCGCGCCTTCGGCCACCGAATCGGAAATCTTCGAAGCGAACAGGCGAATCGCACGCAGCGCATCGTCATTGCCCGGGATCACGTAATCCACTTCGCTGGGGTCGCAGTTCGTATCCACCACCGCGACTACGGGAATGCCCAGTTTGCGGGCTTCCCTTACCGCGATCTGTTCCTTGTTGGAATCAATGACGAAGATTGCGTCCGGCAGGCGGTTCATGTTCTTGATGCCGGCCAGGTTGGCCTGGAGGTGCTTGCGCTCGCGCTCCAGCTTGATAACTTCTTTCTTGGGCAGCAACTCGTAGCGGCCATCCGTGGCCATCTCGTCGAGTTCCTTAAGCCGCTTGACCGACTTCTGCACCGTCACCCAGTTAGTGAGCAGTCCGCCCAGCCAGCGCTGGTTCACGTAGAAGCCGCCGCACTTCGTGGCTTCCTCGGCGATGGCGTCCTGCGCCTGTCGCTTGGTGCCCACAAACAACACAATTTTACCGGCCGCGGCCAGGTCGGACACGAATTTCGACGCTTCCTTGAACATCTTCAGCGTCTTCTGCAGGTCGATAATGTAAATGCCGTTGCGCTCTCCGAAGATGTATTCCTTCATCTTGGGATTCCAGCGCTTGGTCTGGTGCCCGAAGTGAACTCCCGCTTCGAGCAACTCTTTCATGGTAATGTTAGCCAATCAACCTCCTCATTTGGTCTGCATCCGGCGCTCACCCTAAGGCTGCTCCGGATTGCCATTCCCGCCCCGCACCGCGAGGCGCAGGAAGAATTGAACACCTAAAAAACCAGTCGTCGGTCTTCAGTCGTCAGCGAAAACCGACTCAACCAACTTCTCATTCCGAGCGGAGCGAGGAATCTCGATCGGCTCGGACCTATCCGCCTACCGCTTGCTGTACTGGAACCGTTTCCGTGCGCCCTTCTGCCCGTACTTCTTGCGTTCCTTGGAGCGCGAATCCCGGCTGACCATGCCTTCCGCCTTGAGCTTCTTGCGCAGCTCGAGGTTGAACAGCATAAGGGCGCGGGCGATACCCAGCTTCACTGCATCCGCCTGGCCATTCACTCCGCCCCCGCTGACCCGCGCGAGCACATTGAAGGTGGCCGCGGTCTCGGTCGAAAGCAAAGGCTGTTTCGCGCTGGAGCGCTGCGATTCGGTCACGAAATACTGCTCAAAAGGACGTCCGTTGACCTTGAAATCGCCGCTGCCCGGACGCAGATAAACCCGCGCGATCGCCGACTTGCGGCGTCCCGTACCGTAATATTGCACTAACTCTGCCATGGTTTAGCTTCTAGCTCCTGGCTTCTAGCTCCTGGCCAATCAGGCTTGGGAACGAAACCGGCTATCCAACCTTTCAAAGAATTCGGAATCTTGCCGTTCTTACTTTTGAGGCTTGAAACCAGAAACTTGAAACCCTCTTAATTATGCCCGCGTCTCCAGCGCCCGTACTTCAGGCTTCTGGGCCTCATGCGGATGCTTGTCCCCGCGATACACCTGCAGCTTGGAGATCATGTGTCCTCCCAGCTTAGTCTTGGGCAGCATGCGCTTGATCGCTTCCTCGACGATCAACTCCGGCTTGCGCTCAAAGCGCTTGCGGAACTCTTCCGTCCGCAATCCGCCCGGGTACCCGGTGTAATGCTGATAGACCTTCTGCTCCGACTTCATCCCGGTCGTCTTCACCTTCTCGGCGTTGATGACGATCACGTGATCTCCGGTATCGAGAAACGGCGTATAACGCGGGTTCTCTTTACCCATGAGGATGCGGGCGACTTGCGAGGCCAGCCGGCCCAGCGTCTGCCCCGAGGCATCCACGACGTACCACTTGCGCACAATTTCCCCCGCTTTGGGGAAATAGGTTGACATTACGAGTCTCCCAGAAGTTAAAAAAGCTAAAGAAGACCGCTGAGTATCCACTTCAACGCCGAAGGCGCAGGGTACCAGGCGGGCAACCGCAGGACTGCTAAAGACTTAAAGATAACGTACGGTAGAGGATATTGTCAACGCAGAGTGCAAGAGGACGTCAGCCCTCAGACCTCGGGCGTCGGACCTCAGCCTTTGACATCTGCTCTTAGCCGCAATCTTCAGCGGCCTTACCCCGTGTCATCCTGATGAGCGGAGGAAGAGCGGTCGCTTGCGACCGCTCTTCCGCAGTCGAAGGGCCCCTATAGCCACCACCAACCTAAACCCGCAGCTCCACCACCGTCGCCCCGCCTCCGCCCTCGTTCTGCGGCGGCTCGGTCACCGATTCCACGTGCGGATGCTTCTGCAAATATTGCCGCAGCGCTTTCCGCAAAATGCCCATCCCGCTGCCATGCACAACTCGTACCCGCGGCAGGCCGGCCAGAAATGCCCGATCCACGAATTTTTCCACTTCGCGAGTAGCGTCGTCGACAGTACGACCGATCACGTTGATCTCCGACGGCACGCTGGCATTTTCTTTCTCCAGCGAAACCGAGATCCCCCGCGCCCGGGCCGCCTTCACCGGTGAGTCCGCCGACCGCGACAGCACTTCTGCAATGTCGTCGCGCGCAATCTTCATCTTCATCGCGCCGATTTCGACTTCAAAATGGTTTTCATCCACCCGCCGGCTCACCACCGCCGCCCGCCCCACTGACTTAAGCTTGACCGTGTCCCCCTCGGAAACATGCTTTACCAACTGTGGCTGGGCTTCTGGATCGCCCTTATCTGCGCCGGTCGTGTGCGCCACCACCGTCGAATCGAACTGCTCCCCAAATTCCCGGCGCAGCTTGGCAGTACGACGTTCGGCATCTTTCGACAGCTTTTGTGAAGCCGCCCGGTCCTGGACGGCACTCACCATCTCGCGCGCCTGATACTCGAAATCCCGCAGCAGGGTTTCGAGCTTCTTCTCCATCTCCTTGATCTTGGCTTGCTGCTCTTTCCGCCCCTCGGCAGCAAGACTCGCCCGTTCGCGCTCCAGGTCTTGCTCGCGAGCTTTCAGTCGCAAACGCTCAGCCGCGGCCTCGCGCAGGTCGGCATGCAGGGTGTCGAGAAATTGACCGACATCCCGCGCCTGGGTGCCCAGCTTCGCTCGCGCAGCCTCGATGATGGACGAATTCAGCCCCAACCGCTGCGCGATGTTGATGCCCGCCGACGCCCCCGGCACGCCGATCCTCAACTCGTAGGTCGGTTGCAGCGTGGCTTCATCGAATCCGACCGACGAATTCACCACGCCCGGCGTATTGGCGCCGAAAACTTTCAGCGACGTGTGATGAGTCGAGATCACGGTGATGCAACCAATCCGCCGGAAATGCTCGGCGATCGCCACCGCCAGCGCCGCTCCCTCTTCCGGATCCGTGGCCGAACCCAGTTCATCCAGCAGCACCAGCGAGTGCGCCGTAGCCGTGCGGGAAATGAAATCGATGTTGGTCACGTGGGCCGAGAAGGTTGAAAGATTCTGCTCGATCGACTGGTAGTCGCCGATATCCGCCAGCACGGCATCAAATACCGGCAACTCGGCCCGGTCCGCAGGCACGGGAATACCGGACTGCGCCATGAGTGCCAGCAGCCCGACCGTTTTCAGCGCCACTGTCTTCCCGCCCGTGTTCGGACCGGTGATCACCAGTTCAAGGCGCTCGCCCTCGAGCTCGATGCTGATGGGGACGACCCGCCCGCCTTTGCCCTTTAAGTTTCGCTCGAGCAGCGGATGGCACGCGTTGATCAAAATCAGGCGGGAATTTTCGCTTAACCGCGCCGGCACACAGCTGTAGTCTTCGGCGAAACGCGCCTTGGCGAATTGCAGCTCCAATTCACCTAGGACCCCTACGGCTTTTAAGATGAGTTCCGAGCTTTCGCCGATCCGGCGCGTCATCTCAAGCAGAATTCGGTGAATCTCGGCCTGCTCTTCGTCAAACAGCCGCACCAGTTCGTTGTTCTGTTCGATGGTCTCGAGGGGCTCGACAAAAACCGTCTGTCCGCTGGAACTGGCGCCATGCACCACGCCCTGCACGCGGCGTTTCTGCTCGATTTTGATTGGGATCACGAAGCGCTCGCCGCGTATCGTGATCAGCTCATCCTGCACCGCGCCGCCCTCGGCCAGCCGCCGCAGATAGCCGCGCAGGGACTCCTGAATGGTCCTCCTCTGGCGCTCGATTTCGCGCCGGATTCGGGCCAGTTCGGGCGAGGCCCGGTCTTCGAGCGTGCCGTCAGGCTGAATCTTGTTGCGGAAGCTTCGCAGGAACTCGGTAAAATCAACGACGCCGGACGAAAGCGCCGCCACCGCGGTCCACTCCATTTTCATCGCGGCCGGAGGGTTCAGGGCGATCTCCCGCCACTCCGCCGCCCGGTCCACCACCAGCACGACATCGCGAATCTCGGTGGTTTCAAGCACCGCGCCCTGAATGCGCGCTTCTTCGACGGTCTTTGAAATGTCCAGCAACCCGGAAAACTCGAAGCGGCCCCCTACGCGCCGAAATTCCCGGATCTCAACCGTCAACTGGTGCTGGTTCTCGATCCATCGCCGATCCACCGCCGGGGAGAGCGCGGCAATCCGCCCTTGCCCCAGCGGCGAAGAGGCGTATCCCCGGACCAGATCGCGCAGAGTCTCGAATTCCAGAACGCGGCCGCTGCTGTGCACGAGCGAAGATGGCATCGGGGTTAATGTTACAAGAATCGCCTGACTCGATGGAGAAGGGCTGGGAAAGGAATGAGAATTTCAGATTATAGATTTCAGATTGCAGATCTTGCTCTCTCTTTCAGAGGTCATTCATTCTGAAATCATCAATCTGAAATCTGCAATCCACTATCCGTGGCGGAGCCCTTTGCCGCCTTCGCGATTGCGCCTGAGGCCTAGGCCTGGGCGGCCTCGGCCATCTTCGAAGCGGATTGTTTGGGCTCGGATGGCTTGGCCAGGGGGAAGCGGAGCTCGAAAACCGCCCCTCCTCCCACCCGGTTTTCGCAGCTGATTTTCCCCTGATGGTCCTGGACGACCCCATAGGTGACACTCAAGCCGAGTCCCATGCCCTTGCCCACGGGTTTGGTCGTATAGAAGGGGTCGAAAATGCGTTGCGGATCGCGGATGCCCGGACCCGAATCTGAAAACTCCATCACCAGTTCGTCGCCTTCCTGCAGAACACTGACCGAAAACGTGCCGCCGCCGACTTCTTCCAAAGCGTCGGTCGCATTCCCGATGATTTCCACGCAACACTGAAACAGCTGGTTGACATTGCCCCATATTTGCGGCAAGTCAGGCTCGATCCGGCTCTCCAAATGAATGTTCTTGTTTTCCGTGCGCAGCATTTTCATCTGCAGCGCTCTTTGCAATACGGAGCCCATATCCAGCAGCGTCTTCTCACCCGGCGACTGCTGGGCAAAACTGAGCAGGCTCGAAACCAGCTCCCGCGTCCTTCTCGCCTGCTGCCCGATCTTGCGCGCCATGTTGGCCTGCTTCGATTCCAGGTCCGGTTGGGCGGCCAGCAGTTCGGAGTATCCCAGGATGGCCGCCAGCGGATTGTTGATCTCGTGGGCGGCTCCCGACACCAGCTGCGCCAGCGAGGCCAGCTTCTCCCTCTGCACCAGTTCAGTCTGCAGCCGCTTCATATTTTCCAGGCTGTCGCGCGACGCTTCCAACAGACGCACCAGTTCCCTGTCCATCAGGAACTGCCGCAGAAACACGAACAAGCCCAGCACCAGCATCGCCGCCAGCGTAACCAGCAACCGGAACTGCCGCAGGTGCGGCGGAGCGGTGTCGCGAAACCATGCCCAGTAGCCCATCAGCGGAAGAGAAAGCATGGCCAGCATCGTCAGCCGCGGCGCCAGCATCTGCCAGCGCGAGAGTTCCGAGGGCGCGGGCTGTGCAGGCGGCTTCAAGTCCCGCGCCAGCAGTGTTGCCCAGATCATCCAGCAAACCGACGCCACGAACGGGATGTCATAAAGGCTGCCGGTGTGGTACTGCCCGCGAGCGATCGCCATGTTCAAGGCCAGCGAGCTGAAGGCGTAAAGTCCGGAAGCCACGAACAGGTTCCGGTAAATGTCTCGCCACGCCCCTCGCGCATTCCACGCCAGTATGCCGAGCACCGCCAGAAACGCCAGGTTTTCCACCAGATAAAGCAGATCGTAATGCGGACTGTAAACCGCAACATTGAGCACGACATACTCATCCGGAAACACGATGAAGGCATAGAGAAAGACCCACCACACCAGCAGCATCAGAAAGTTCAAGGTGCTGAAGTAGAGTTTCTTGTCTTCGGATTGGTGAGGACGCAGCGCCACCGCCGCCATGAACGGCACTACGTGAACGAAAAGAATTGCGTCTCCAATAAACGGATCCGGGATGGTCCGCCGCCAGATCACTTCATACAGCGTCCATAAAGACAGATTGGCCGACCATAACATGCAGCCCAGAGCCATAAGACCCCAAAACAGCCGGATCTGGCCGCGGTTCGAAAACGCGTTCCCCAGCATGAGCAGGAAAGCAATAAACAGCAGTAGAAATTGCGCGACATCCCCAAATGCGAGTAAGCCGAACCCGGCGGGCAGGCTGAGCGATACGCTGGCATAGATGAGAAGAATGCCGGCAAAACATGCGACCCGCCATGGGTGCTTCGAAATCATGGATATTCCGCATTCTATTGGTTGCGCCTGCGCCCGGTTCGGTTTCAGGACAGACAAAGCGTTACTTTGGTACCACGGAACCCGCAGAGCCCGACCATTTGAGCGCTTTCGCCGTGCTTTCGGGCGTGGCACGCGAGGTCACCGCTACATCTCAGCCACCGGGGTTATGCCCATCGAAGGCTCTGCTAGAATCAGCCCATGACCTTCCCGGTCACACGCCTCCGCCGCCTCCGCCAGAATGAACCATTGCGGAATCTGGTGCGCGAGACCCGGCTCAGCCCCGAAGCCTTCGTCTACCCCCTGTTTGTCTGTCCCGGCCAAGGCGTGCGCAAGGAAGTTCGCTCCATGCCGGGGGTGTTCAACCTTTCGGTCGATGAAGCCGTAGAAGAGGCCCGAGCGACCGCCGCCCTGGGTGTTCCCGCCGTCATACTCTTCGGCCTGCCCGAGACCAAAGATGAGGTCGCCACCGGCGCCTGGGCCGAGGACGGAATCGTGCAGCAGGCCGCTCGCGCCATCAAGCGCGAAGTCCCCAAACTTATCATTGTGGGTGATGTTTGCCTGTGCGAATACATGTCCCACGGACATTGCGGCGTGGTGAGTTCCAGCGCCGGCGCGCAGTCGCTGGGCGCTGCGGTCGCGACTCCTCCCGCCATTGCCGGCAGTTATGAAATTCTCAACGACCCCACCCTCGAACTGCTGGCCCGCGCTTCGGTTTCGCTGGCCCGCGCCGGGGTCGACATCATCGCCCCGTCCGACATGATGGATGGCCGGGTGGCCGCCATCCGCAAGGCGCTCGACGAAGCCGATCTGTCCAACACGCCTGTCCTTTCTTACGCCGCCAAGTTCGCGTCCGGCTTCTACGGCCCCTTCCGCGAGGCCGCCGATTCAGCCCCCCAGTTCGGCGACCGCAGCTCCTACCAGATGGATGGCGCAAATCTCCGCGAAGCCATGCGGGAGATTGCCGCGGATATCGAGGAAGGCGCGGACATGGTCATGATCAAGCCCGCCATGCCGTATCTGGACGTAATCTCTGCAGCCCGGGAACGCTTCGACTTGCCCATCGCTGCCTACCAGGTTTCCGGCGAGTACGCCATGATCGAAGCCGCCGCCCGCAATAACTGGATCGACCGGGAGCGCGTAATGATGGAATCCCTGGTTTCCATCCGCCGCGCCGGCGCCAGCATCATCATCACCTACTACGCGCGGGAAGCGGCGAAACTGCTGGCCTAGCACCGGCCGTGTGGGGACGGGCGCCCCGCCCGTCCGGGCCGAGCGAAGCTCGGCAGCGTTCTGCCTCTAGTAGCGCTGCACATTCTGGACGTAGACGACCCGGTCATCCTTGCATGCCCAAACCAGGGCCACGATCCACCCAATCAAACTCCACCCCAAAAAGAAATTGAGCAGAAAGATGGAAACCTTGTCGTGTTTCTCGCGCACCAGCGCGATCAGCGTAGGCAGGAAATAAACCACAAACCCAAACCCAAAAAACGGGAAAAGGAAGAACCCAAAGACGTGCATAGATACCTCCTGCAGTTAATATTACGTCCAACCAGGTCTGGAAGTTCCCATCAGCTTCCATATCTCGGAGCGGGTGGAGCAGGACTTCAGGCGCATGTAACTCAGGGAATGGGGTGGACCGGGCGCGGGTCCATGTAACCAGGAAATGGGTGGAGCAGGCCTTCAGGCCTGCAATACTACTGTCGTCGCGTGGGGGCTTTAGCCCCTGAGGTACCTCGCCGCCTAAAGCCGCACCTGAATCGGCCTCCAGTGCAGCGCTTAAGCGCTGCTCCACCCAAAATCAAGTCCAACTGACTACTCCACTGCGGTCGCTATCGCTTCGATGCGTCTCCCTGTTCTAGAATCAAACGTTTGCCGTCGCGCATCTCTTGATAGTGAGGAACTCCTTGCCCGAAACCATTTATGACGTCGCAATCATCGGCAGCGGTCCGGCTGGCTATACCGCCGCCATCCGCGCCGGCCAGTACGGCCTGAAAACCGCCCTCATCGAGAAGGACAACGTGCTCGGCGGCACCTGCCTGCACGTGGGCTGTATCCCCACCAAGGCTCTGCTCTTTAACGCCGAACTCTGGGACCACCTCAAAGATGCCAAGGAATTTGGCATTGAAGGCGTGGACGCGCGTAAGCTCAACTGGCCTGCGATTCAGGAACGCAAGTCGAAGATCGTGGCCAAGCACGCCAAAGGTCTCGAGTTCCTGATGAAGAAGAACAAGGTGGAAACCATCCGGGGATACGGCAAGCTTACCGGCCCGGCACAAAACGGCGTGTTGACCGTCGAGGTCACCGCCGACAACAAGACCACGCAGATCAAAGCCCGGAACGTAATCCTTAGCACCGGGTCGGAAGCTCGCATGCTCCCCGGCCTCGAGCCGGGCGACCAGGTCCTGACCAACATCGAGATTCTCGCGCTCAAGCAGGTTCCCAAGTCGCTGGTCATCGTTGGCGCGGGCGCGGTAGGTGTGGAGTTCGCCTCCATCTTCCGTTCCTTCGGCGCGGAAGTCACCCTTATCGAAATGCTGCCCCGCCTGGTTCCCGTTGAAGACGAAGAAATCTCCAAAGAACTGGCGCGGGTTTATCGCAAGCGCGGCATCGCCTTCCATACCGGCGCGAAAGTCGAGAAAATTGAAAAGGGAAAATCCGCGGTCACAGTGACTTTCAGCGTGGATGGCAAGCCCCAGAAAATCGAAACCGAGCGCATCCTGATCGCCGTCGGCCGCAAGCCGCGCACCGAGAACATCGGCCTGGAAAGAACCAGGATCAAGCCCGATCGCGGCTTCATCAAGACCGATAGCTGGAGGCAAACCGCCGAGCCCGGGGTTTACGCGATCGGCGACATCGT
>Ga0187824_10000018_pt1 | contig 22989 bp, 19 predicted proteins | sample NC_wetland_sal_i_13_FD_132437 | JGI IMG/M metagenome (GOLD analysis project Ga0187824, IMG submission 132437) | Wetland sediment microbial communities from Neuse River Estuary, North Carolina, USA - SourceSoil_4 | ecosystem: Environmental > Aquatic > Freshwater > Wetlands > Sediment | place... | reverse complement strand
TCGGTGCACACCGACCTGAGCCCGCACGAAGGCAAGGACCCGAAGAAGATGCTGCAACCGGCCGACGTGGCCCACGTCGTAGCCATGCTGGTCACGCAGGAGCCGCAATCGTTCGTCAGCGAAGTGCTGCTGCGGCCGACGCAAAAACCCTAGTAGGCTGGTGAAATATTGATGTGCATAAATTGCTCCCTATTTGTTTCGACCCTTGGAGATCATCTATGAGAGTCCGGACTATCAGTACGGCATTGTGGCTCTTGGCATTTGTGTTGAGCCTATGCCAGGCCCAATCGTCCCAAACCTTGGGGAAGCCGATGGATGAATGGAAGGCGCTGGAGATATCTCTGAAGGGCGCAGAGTCGATACATCCGAACAAGGGTTTCGTACCAGATGAATTTACCGCGGTCAAAATAGGGGAGGCTGTTGCAGTTGCCCAGTACGGCGAGAAGACGATCTCGGAAGAAAGACCTTTTCGTGCCCGCTTGTATGGTGATACATGGATCGTGAAGGGAACACTTCATCCCCAGGGGGCATTAGGCGGAACCGCTGTAGTTAAGGTCAGCAAGGCAGACGGCAGAATCCAGTTCATGACACACCAAGAATAGAAATCGAGTTTAAGTTGACCTGGTTTTTCACCGGCCCTAGCAGTCTGCGAAGATTTCGAACGGGAGCGATTGACAGCTCTTCCGCTCGCTCAGATCATGTCCTCGCGGGGAGGATGACCGACATGCCCAAGCAGCGCCTGAAAACGGAGCCCAAGCCCAGCCGTCCGATCATGCCCGGATACGGAATGCCGAAAAGTACGAAGGGACTGCTGCCCTGGAAGTGGGCCGAGCAGCGCCTGCGAAAGAGTCACAACTACTGGATCACGACCGTGAAGCCCGACGGCTCTCCCCACACCATGGTGGTCTGGGGACTGTGGCTGGACGGGGCTTTCCTGTTCAGCACGGGCAGTCAGTCGCGCAAGGCCCGGAATCTCGCCCAGAATCCCCGCTGCGTGGTTTGTACCGAACTGGCGGACCAGGCGGTCGTCGTCGAAGGCGTTGCCGAGGTCGCCGCCGTGCCAATCCGCCGGGTGTTTCTCGAGAAGTACAAGCCCAAGTACAACTTTGACATGTCAGGAATGGAGAAAGACATTCTCTCCATGAAGGAACCGGTGTTCGCGGTTCGCCCGCTCACGGTCTTCGGGCTGTACGAGAAGAAATTCATGAGCAGCGCCACCCGCTGGAAGTTCAAGGAATAAGGAATCTGCACGAACCACCACACCCAAGAGCCTTGTGGATGAGCGTTGGGCCGACAACTGTTGGTCCGGCCTCGATCGATCAACTTCTCCCCTCAATTTGAGAGACAATAGAAGCCAGAGGTTTGGACAGATGAAACTGGCTTCCAATCCACACTGGCTCTACGCCTTGCTCATCGCGGTTTTGCTGGGCGGCTCAGTTCCCTGCCGGGCCGAGCTGCTGAAGATTGTCGTCAACGACACCATTCAACCCGTCACCGAGGAATACATCGCGCGTGCCCTAGCTGAGGCCGAGCGCAGCAAAGACCAGGCGTTGCTGATCGAGTTGAATACGCCGGGCGGCCTGCTGGAATCGACCCGCAATATCATCGAAAAGATCCTGGCTTCGCCGGTCCCGGTAATTATCTACATCACGCCGGGCGGCAGCCGGGCTGCGTCGGCCGGGTTCTTCATCCTGGAAAGCGCGGACGTGGCGGCGATGGCCCCGGGAACCAATACCGGCGCGGCCCATCCGGTTACGCTGGGCGGCGGCAAGGTGGACGACGTCATGAAAGAGAAAATGGAGAATGACGCCGCCGCGCTGATGCGCTCCATTGTTTCCAAGCGGGGACGCAACGTCGAAGTTGCCGAGAGCACCGTGCGCCAGTCGAAATCCTTTACCGACCAGGAGGCGCTCACCCAGAAGCTGATTGACTACGTAGCGCCCAGCGAATCAGACCTGCTGCGGCAGATGCAGGGGAAAACCGTCAAGCGCTTCGACGGGAAGACGATCACGCTCAATCTGGCGGGCGAAACCATCCGGCCGTTTGATATGACGCTCAAACAGCGCATCCTGGCCTTCCTTATGGACCCTAACATCGCATTTATTCTTCTCGCCATCGGCGGCCTGGCGCTCTACGCCGAGTTCAACCATCCCGGCGCGGTGGTGCCGGGGACGGTCGGGATCGTGTTTATCCTGCTGGCGGTTTTCGCGCTCAATCTTTTGCCGGTGCGTTTCGCGGCCGTGGTCCTGATCTTCGCGTCCTTTGCGCTGTTCGCCCTGGAAGCCAAATTTGCCGCCCATGGCGTCCTGGCGATCGGCGGCATCGTGACCATGGTTCTGGGCGGACTGCTGCTGGTGGACGCCCCCATCCCGGAAATGCGAGTGCATCTTCTGACCGCGCTGGCCGTAAGCATCCCGCTCGGCGGGATCACCGTGTTCCTCATGAGCATTGCTCTCAAGGCTCGAGCCAACAAAGTCGTGACCGGCGCGCAAGGACTGGTGGGAGAAATCGGCATTGCGCAGACCGAACTCTCGCCCCGCGGAAAAATCTTCGTGCACGGCGAGCTGTGGGATGCCCTGTCCGCCAGCGGCGTGTCCGCCGGGCAGTCCGTGGTGGTCCTTGGCGTAGAGGGATTGCAGTTGCGCGTGGCCCCTTCCCCGGCGGCGCAACCCGCTCCCGCTCCGCACACCGCCTGAGCGCTGCGTTGGCATCTTGCGAGGCACCCCCATCGCCGCGGAGATGCCGTATCCTTGGGTAGAGTTGCGGTACAATCCGCCACAGAAGCGTTCCTGAGGTTCAGGCGCGGAGGCTTCGGATGGGTCTGTCGTTCACCGGCATCGTTATTATCGTAGTTGTCCTTTACTTCCTCAGTTCAATCAAGATCCTGGCCGAGTACGAACGCGGGGTAATCTTCCGCCTGGGGCGCCTGTTGTCCGACGCGAAAGGACCGGGACTCATCTTTGTCTTCGCGCCCTTGGATCGCATGGTCCGGGTTTCGTTGCGCCAGGAAGCGCTCGAAGTCCCGCCGCAGGACATCATCACCCGCGACAACGTCACGCTGAAAGTGAACGCGGTCATTTTTCTCCGGGTGATCGAGCCGCGCAAAGCGGTGGTTGAAGTCTCCAACTACGTTTACCAGACTTCGCAGTTCGCCCAGACCACGCTGCGCTCCGTCCTGGGCGAGCAGGAACTGGACGAGCTGCTTTCCCATCGCGAAAAAATCAACTTGCGCCTGCAGAGCATTCTGGACACCCACACCGCACCTTGGGGCGTGAAGGTCACAAATGTCGAGGTCAAACAGGTCGACATGCCGGAGTCCATGCTGCGCGCCATGGCCAAGCAGGCCGAGGCGGAACGCGAAAAGCGCTCGAAGATCATTCACGCGGAAGGCGAATTTTCCGCGGCGCAACGCCTGGTCGATGCCGCGGCCTTGCTGGCCAAGGAACCGGTCAGCGTCCAGCTCCGGTACCTGCAGACCCTGACTGAAATTGGCGTGGAGAAAAATACCACCGTGATTTTCCCGGTTCCAGTGGATTTCTTCTCCGGCATCCAGAAACTCCTGGGCAAACCGGATGGAGATAAGAGCTGAAACAGCGGTTCAGAACGCCACGCCGTGAGGGATAAACATGGCAGTTGCTGAAGATACCGAGATCACACTGGGCACGGGTAAAATGCTGCTGCTCTTCTTCGGGCTGGTGGCGCTGTGCGCGGTGTTCTTCGGAATGGGCTACTCGCTCGGCAAGAATTCGGCCCGGCCGAACGGCGATCCCCTGGCAGCCAACGGCGTTTCCAGCGTGCGTCCCACGGCGGTGAAGGCCAATGAGCCTCGCCCACCCTCTGACCTCACCTTTTACAAAGCAGTCGAGCAGAAGGATCCGAATACCGACCTGGCTTCTTCAAAACCGGCGGATGCGCCCGCGAGCCCCGCTCCCCAGGCTGCTCCTGCCGACAGCGATGCGCCTCCGGACCCGACGGCCGTGATTGCAGGCCAGAATAACTACTTCGTGCAGGTGGCGGCGGTCAGCAAGCAGGAAGACGCTGCTGCCCTGGTCGATGCGCTCAAGAAAAAGCAATATGCAGCTTTCGCCGCCAACACGCCAGGCGACAAACTATTTCATGTGCAGGTCGGCCCGTTTGCAGATATCAAGAACGCCGAAAACGCCCGCAGCCAGCTGGTGAAAGATGGCTACAACCCGATCTTGAAGAAGTGATAGAGCGGAAGTCGGACCTCAGCCCTCGGACCTTGGCCAAACAAATCCAGGGGTCGGCCCTGAAGTCCTGAGGTCTGACAGCTGAGGTCCGAAGTCCGGCGCTCGCTTCACCTGCTGAATCTCTGCTCCTTCCACGGGTCCCCGTACATGTGGTAGCCATTTTGTTCCCAGAATCCGGGCGTGTCGTGGTCGAGAAATTCCAGGCCGCGCAGCCATTTCACCGACTTCCAGGCATAAAGATGCGGAACGATCAGACGCAGCGGAAAGCCGTGCTCCGCGGTCAGAGGCTCGCCGTCGTGGTGAGTGGCGAGCAGCACTTCTTCCCGATCAAGGTCGGCCAGCGGCACATTGGCGGTAAAGCCCTGTTCGGCATGGACTAGAACATAAGCCGCTTCCGGCCTGGGATGCACCCGGGCCAGCACTTCGCGAAACGCCACGCCGTCCCAACGGTTGTCGAAACGGCTCCATCGGGTCACGCAATGGAAATCGCTGGTGCGCTGGACTTTGGGCAGGGCGTTGAATTCTTTCCAGTTCAGAGTTAACGGGAAATCAACCAGCCCGGTGATGCGAAGGTCCCAGCTATCAGAATCAAACCTCGGCACGGAGCCGTAATGCAGCACCGGCCACTTGAGCGTAAGCGACTGGCCGGGAGGCAGCAGGCCCTCACTTTTCTTTAGCTTCTCGAGTTGTCGGCGATCATTGCCTTCGAATAGCAAAGAGCGGACCTCGGGCGTCGGGCGTCGGACCTTGGACTTCGGACCTTGGACTTCGGACCTTGGGCGTCAGACCTAGGACTTCGGACCTTAGACCTCGGACTTCAGCGGCCTTTCGTCATTGGACTCTGAGGGTCTCAGAAAAGTTTCACAGAACTCGCTGCGCCCGCGGTCGGAGGTCTGAGGTCGGACGTCCGAGGTCCGAAGTCCGTACATTGACATCTGTCGATTCATAGTTTATTGCTGGCTGCCATGACCGAGCAAGAATTGGACCGCATTTTACACGCTGTCGCCGATCCGACGCGGCGGCGGATTTTGCGTGCCCTGAAGGAACACGGCGGGTGTTCGATCGGTAAAGATGTGGGATTGTGCGCGTCGGATATTGAGCAGCGCATTCACCTGTCCCAGCCTACGATTTCGCATCACATGGCAATTCTGACCAGGGCCGGGGTGGTGGAGGCCAAGAAGCTTGGGCTCTGGGTGTGGTACCGCAGGGATGAGGCCGTGCTGCGGGAGTTTGGCCGTTCGCTGAGGAAGGGCCTGTGACCTTTGTAGCGCAGGCCTCCGGCCGGCGTTACGAACAAACTACGGCTGGTGGTGACACGAGCGCGGGCGCTCGCGTCCACATAATTAGGGGTGGCTAGCCGGCGACTGCGGCTTGGGTCTTTTGCAGCAGGCGGCGCGCCTGGGAAATCAGGTCGCCGACCTCGAAAGGTTTTACCAGGTACGGGATGTTGTTGTCGTGGAGGAAGGCGCGGATCTCAGGCTCGACCACACTGGAGAAAGTAAACATCAGATGCTTTTCCAGGCCGGGCCGATTCTCGGCAATCCAGCGATAGACGTCGGGCGCGTTCCATCCATTCGCCATCTTGCCGTCGATGACCATGGCATCGAACGATTCCTGCAGCAGCCTGGCTTTCACTTCGTCCCCGCTCATCAGGGTCACGACTTTGGCGCCGGCGCCGGCCAGCACGTCGCGTTCGAATTCGAGGACCGCCTCTTCGTCTTCCACCAGCAGCACGCTACCCTCGATCACCGGCGCACGTGAGGAAGCCGGCAGGGCCGCTTCCGGAATCCCGGCGTTGCCGTTGGCGGGGAGACGCACTTCGATCACGGCTCCGCCATCTTCCCGGTTGCGCGCCGAAATGTCTCCTCCGTGCTCCTTGATGATTCCATAGCAGATGCTGAGCCCCAAACCAGTGCCTTTGCCCACGCTCTTGGTGGTATAGAAAGGATCGAAGATGCGGTTGGGTTCCTTGATGCCGGGACCGGAATCCTGAAACTCGGTAATGACATTTCCCTCTTCGGCGTGGATCCGGACCTTGAGTGTCCCGACTCTGCCCGATTCCAGCATGGCGTCGACGCCGTTGTTGATGATATTCAGAAACACCTGCTCGAGCTGGTGCGGGTCGGCGGTGACCGCGGGAATGGGGGCGTCGATCTCGCGCTCCACCTTGATATCGTTCACTTTCAGGTCGTAGTCGCGCAGCGCCAGGGTTTCGTCGAGCACCCGGCAGATATCGACCTGTTCTTTCTGCGGCTTGCGCTGGCGGGCGAATGACAGCAGGTTCTGCACCACGCGATGGGTGCGCTGGGCCTGCTTGAAAAGTTTGCTGACGAAATCCGCCGCGCGTTCTCCCAGGCCTTCGCTCTCCAGCAGCTGGGCATATCCCAGGATCGCGGTCAGCGGGTTGTTCAGCTCATGGGCGACGCCGGCGATCAGCTGTCCCACGGCCGACATCTTCTCGCTCTGCAGCAGTTGTTCCTGGGTGTGGCGCAAGTCCTCGTAGGCGCGGCAGGTTTCTTCGTAGAGCCGAACTTTCTCGATGGTGGTGGAAAGTTGCCGTCCAATCGCGACCAGCAGGCTCTCGTCGTTGCTGGTGTACTCCCGGCTCTCCCGGCTGCTGATGCCCATGATGCCGATAGGTTTGTCTTTTCCCCACAGCAGCACCCAGATCCAGGAAGCCAGGCCGTCGGCACGGATGAATTCCGCCACCTGTTGCGGCAGGTGCGGCAAATAGTCGGTGGTGATCACTTCGGTGCGGGAACGGGTTACCAATTCGCCGAAGCCCTCCGTGAACTTGATCTCGGAGAGACGCGCCCGCTCAGCGCTGCGCTGGCCCCAACCGGCGCGGCGCCGGAAGGTGGTTTCGTCCAGATCGCAAAGATAGATAGAGCCGGTCTCGGCACCCAGCAGCGTGATCACCTGGCGGAGCGTGAGGTTGAGAATTTCGTCCAGATCGAACGACTGGGTGGCGATGACCGCCATGGCGTTCAGCGCATTGAGTTCGCGGTTGCGCCGCCGGATTTCATCTTCGGCGCGCTTCTTCTCGGTCATGTCGAGCAGGAAGCCCTGGTAGCGCTCGATCTTCCCGGCTGCGTTGCGGGTAGCGAAACTGCTCTCCATGGCGGTGAGCAGCGTTCCGTCCTTGCGGCGCAGCGTGACTTCAAAGTTGCGGACATAGTTATGCAGTTCGACTTCCCGGCGGAACACGTCGCGCTGCTCCTGGGAAGCGTAAAGCTCGGCGTCCACGTTGAGGGCCAGCATTTCTTCCCGGCTGGTGTGGCCCAGCATACGAATGAAAGCGTCATTGCAGTCGAGCAGTTTGCCTTCAGGGGTGGCGACGAAAACGCCTTCCTGCATCTGCTCGAACAGGAGTTTGTATTTCTCCTCGGCGATGCGCCGGTCGGTGGTGTCGCGCACCACGTGGATGGTGCCTTTCTGCTTGCTTCCCTGTTCCACATAGGAAGAAGTGGAAACCATGCAGAAGCCGCCAAAGCCGGGGTCGGGTCCTTCGTGGAAACCCTCTTCGTCATGCCCGCAATACGGACATCCTTTCCATTGCCCGCGATCGTGCGGCAATACGTCTTCGCAGAGCTTTCCCACGACGTCGGCGGGCGCCTGGTTCAGGCGCTCCAGCAGGGCATGATTGGCTTTCATTACGCGAAAATCGGAATCGTGAAGGAGGACCAGATCGTGGATGGAATCGAAGGTGTTGGTCCACTGGCGATGGGAACGCAGAATCTGTTCCACCAGGCGAAGGTTTTCGACCGCCAGCCCCAATTGATGGGCGGTGGTAACCAGAAATTCCATTTCATCGGGCGAGTAGCGAACGCGATGCCGGCTGCCCAGGGCCAGGGTTCCGATAACCGATTTCTTGCCCAGAATCGCCACCATCACTACGTGATGAAACCCTTCCTGCCGGAGGTAGGGGCGAACGCTGTCGGAGGCGGCCGAGGTCACCAGCACTACCGGCACGGTGCCGTTGAGCGTGCGCTCAAAATCGTCGTCCACGGGGACCGCAAGCCGCCCCTGAAGGAAATTCTTGGACAGGCCGATCTGTTGCGCAATCACCATCTGGTCGCCTTCGAGCAAACGGAACCAGGCGGCATGGGAGCGCATCAGCCCTTTGAGTTCTTCCAGCGCCGTGGCCATGATGGGCCCGTGGTGCTGGGCCCGGGTGATGCTGGTGGTCAGTGCATTCACCACGCCCAGCCGGCGCATGTGCAACTTGTAATCGTCGAAAACCAGCAGCATCATGCTCAACCCGGCCAGCAGGCTGACCATCAGGCTGAAGCCGGAAGGCAGATGCGAGCTGATGGGGTCCCAGTGAAGATGCAGAAGAAGCATGCTGACGCTGAGCAGCCAGGGACCGATTTCCCAGCGCGCCCAGCGGTAACGAATCAGGCGGAAGGCGGCGGTTACGGCGACAATGCGGTACGAAACTTCAAGCGCCACGCGCAGGGTGATCGACTCTGGCCAGAGCCAGACTCGGGCCACGGCGAAGCCCATGACAGTCAGAGTAATGAGCAACAGGGGCAGCAGCAGCCCGCGGGCATGGGTGTAGACAAAAATAGCGGCTGCGAACAGGCATACCGCCAGCACAAACTCAGCTTGTGAAATCGCAATCAGATAAGCCGGGACGGGCCCGGTGGCGTGTTCTGCCAGGGTCCAGCGCGACACAAAGTAGGCCAGCCAGCCCAGCGTCCAGATCAGCAGATAGCGCTCGCGGAAGGCGCGAAACACCAGCAGGCTGGCGGCCAGCAATACCAGGGCCGCCGACTCCTGCGGGGTCAGGCCGGGGACAGTCATGTCCCCCAACGCAAGCCAGGTAGAGAAACTCAATAGATTCATCGCAACCAGGGGTTAAAGCGCTCCCTCCCTTAATAGCACGCATACCCGAATGGACAGTGGGGTTTCCCTGCCCTTCTGGTTACTTTCGGAATCTCGGAACTACGGTAGAATTGGCCCTAGACTGTAGAAAACCATGCCAGTTGATCGCATCCTGGTTGTCGACGACGAGGAGACCATCCGCGAAATTGTGTCCTCCATGCTGACCACCGCCGGCTACAAGTGCCGGCAGGCCGGCTCCGGCATGGAAGCGCTGGCGCTGCTCGAATCGGGTGAAGAATTCGAGCTCATGCTCTCTGACCTCATGATGGCCAATCTGGACGGCATCGGCCTGCTCGAAAGAACCAAGGAACGCTTTCCCGAAATGCCGGTGGTGATGGTCACCGCGGTGCACGATATCTCGGTAGCGCTGGCCGCCATCCGCAATGGCGCCTACGACTACCTGCTGAAACCTTTCGAACGCGAACAATTGCTCGCTACCGTCCGCCGGGCGCTGGAGAATCGCCGCCTGAAGCAGGAAAACCGCGCTTATCAGACCGGACTGGAGTCGCTGGTCGCGGCCCGCACCGAACAACTGAAAAAGGCGCTGGTCGATCTCGAGCGCTCCTATGACATCACGCTGGAGGCGCTGGGTGGCGCGCTCGATTTGAAGGATGCCGAAACCGAAGGTCATTCCCGCCGCGTCACCGCGTTCACCATCGCGATTGCCCGCGCCATGGGCCTGCCCAAAAGCCAGATTGACGTGATCGCCCGCGGCGCGTTTCTACACGATATCGGCAAGATGGCGATCCCCGATAAGATCCTCACCAAGCCCGGTGCCTTGACCCCGGAAGAAGTCACCATCATGCGCGAGCACTGCTACCACGGCTACCAGATCCTGAACCGGATCCCGTTCCTGGCCGAAGCCGCCGAGATCGTTTATTCCCACCAGGAACGCTACGATGGGACGGGATATCCGCGCGGCCTGAAAGGCGAACAGATCCCTCTCGGGGCCCGCATGTTCTCCGTGGCCGACACGCTTGATGCCATCACTTCTGACCGTCCCTATCGCCCCGCCCAAACCTTGCAGGCTGCTCGCGAGGAGATTGAACGCTGGTCGGGACGGCAGTTCGATCCCGAAGTGGTCAAAGTCTTCCTCGCCATGCCGGAAAATATCTGGGGTGATTTACGGCGACAGATTGGCGCGCAGGCCGACCGCTTCGCCTACTCGTCCAGCGCCAAAAGTTCTTCCTAGGTTTCGGTCCGCAACAGCTTCCGGTAAAAACTCCTTGACCGCGAACAGCGCACAACCCCCGTTTAAGCTTGGCTTCATATAACCCGTAATAATCCGCGTAGTCTTTCTAGCAGGCAGCAATTTCGGGGCGCCTTACATCCAACCAGGCTGACGGTGGGTGTGCCTATGACTGTGCTCCGCGCGTGCCGGCTGTGGTGTTTGGTTCTGGCTTTGGCAACCCTGCCCCTCTACGCCCAGGCCCGGGACAAAGACCTGGATAGAGATCAGGAGCAGGACCAGAAGCGGAATCCCCCGCCGCACGCCATCGCCGACGGAACCACGTTTCTGATCCGGCTGGCGGAGAGACTCGATGCCAGCCAGGTCCGGCCGGGGAAGCGCTTCAAAGCCAAGCTGGAAGAAGACATGCTGGCGCCGGATGAAAGCGTGATTCTTCATGGCAGCAAGATCAGGGGACATGTGAGCGCAGTGGGCAACGGATTTCATCCCCGCCTGCTGCTCAGTTTTGACGAAATTGAAACTCCGCACGGATGGGCGCCCCTGATCGCCACCATCACCGCCATTCCGGGCGAACACGGCCTGACAACCGGCGACGAAGGCCAGATCGAACGGGAGGGGCAAGGCGGCAGCCCGCATCACGATGCGGATTCCGATGGAATCGCCGCCAAAGCCGGGGTGGCCGCGGGGGTTCTGCGCGCCGTCTTCAGCGACCATCGGCTGCAACTGCAGAAAGGCACCATCCTCGAAGTTCGCCTCGATCGTCCGCTACAGATCCCGCAGCACTGATGGCGCTTGGGTGTGGGGCGGACACTCTTGTCCGCCGCCTTTGACTTTGATTTGCGCCGGCGGCGTCTCGCTTACGCGATCTTCTGTCATATTTTCCAGTCTGAAAGGCAAAGTCCAAAGCGGCGGACAAGAGTGTCCGCCCCACACATGCAGGCTTTCCCAGCCTGTGGCATCATGGGTGGCCTATCCTCAAGGCTTGTTCAGGAGAGATTTTATGAAAACTACCTTCTTCTTTCTGTTTGCCTTGCTGGCCTGCTCGTTTGCGCTCACCCAGGATCGCCCTACTGTCGCGGCTCAGCCCAACAGCGTCTTCGTCGGCGCTGACGGCAAGTTCGAGGCCAATCCGGATACTGCCCTCATGCAATTCAATATCTCTGCCCAGGAAGCCACTTCTCGCGAGGCTTACGACCACGCTTCCAAGTCCACCGAGCAGGTGCGGCAGATTCTCCGGTCGAACGGGATCGACCCCAGGACGGCCGAGATCGGCGCCCTTTCGCTGCAACCGGTCTACGACTACAAGACCGCAAAGCGCAAGCTCGTGGCGTACCGGGTGAACGCCAGTGTTTCGCTGAAGCTGAAGGATTTTTCCAAGGTCGCGCCCATCGTGCAGCAACTTGCCGATGCCGACATCAGCGACACGCAGTCGTTGAACTACACGCTGGAAGACATGGATGCGGCCAAGGCAAAGGCCGTCGACGATGCCTACCGGCGGGCGCATGAATCGGCGGCAGCCCTGGCCCGCAGCGCGGGGCGCACTCTGGGAGAATTGTCCTATGCATCGGTAGATACCTTTGACAACGTGCGGCCGATGCCCATGGCTGGAGCCATGATGAGAATGAATGTGGCCGGGGCCGCCCCCGCGCCCACCGAAGAGTTCACCCCGCAGACCGTTTCCGTCACGGCCCACGTGAATGCGTTGTTCAATTTGAAGTGAGTGAGTTTCGGTGTGGGGCGCCCGCCCCACACAATCGTACTTACTGTCTGGGAATGCGGCTGGCATCCAGCGGGACTTCACGCTGGATCACCATCTCCAAGGTCGTGCCGGCTTCCATCCTGACGTCACTGCCGCGGCTCAGAAGTCCGATGGCGGTGCCGATTCCGCCCCCGATTCCGGCGCCGATGAGACCGCCCTTCACTCCCTTACTGAGGCCGCCCACCACCGCCCCGGTCCCGGCGGCCGTGGCCACGGTCTTGGCCTTCTCACCGGTCTGGCTGTCCTGGCGAATCGTGCCTTCTTCATCTTTCATCGACGTCTTTTCCGCCCCGGGGACATTCTCGACCGCGCCCGGCAGCACGACCGTGTAGCCGCTGGGATAGATAAGCGTGCTGAAGTGCATCAGGACTTCGGCCCGGCCCTTGATGCGTCCGCCCCGCTTCACGTCGCTGATGCGGCCCTGCACATAAGTGCCGGCGGGAATCACGATGCGATCATTGATGACAACCGGAAAGGTGGTGACCGCGTACACGGCATCGCCCTCGCGCGCGTTTTTGGTGGAAATAGCCTGTTTGAGCGCCAGCGGCACCTTGGTGCCGGAAGGAATCGTCAACTGGCTGGCGTCAGAGGTTGAGGCAGTGGGCGCCTGGGCCATAGCCAGGCCGCACGCCAAAAAAATCATAATGATTGTGCGCATGGATGAACTCCCCGAAGCACAGGCCAAACGCAATGGCGCCGGCATGGCCCCATATATCCACTACGATGCGACTTCAGGACCGAAAGTTTTGTCGCAATCTTGGCGCTTGCCGTCTACACGCTGGCCGACCGCTGGTTCTCCCTGACATTCCCCATGAACTGGGATTGCAGACGCTGGGCGCAGAGTTCGCCGCAGACGTGTAGAGTGCCTTCCCGCTGCGCAATTTCATCATCCCAGGGACAGAGGTAGAGTACCGGCCGGTTGAATTCTACGAACGAAGTCCACATCAGCCACCAGCGGTCAGTGGCCCCCTTCAACGTCCCGCAATTGGGACCGGCGCAGCGATACATTAAGTTTGCGGGCGCAGATGGTTTCACAGCTTTCATCCTCAACTCCCGGGATCAACAGATTCGCCAATCGACATTCTAGCGGAATTAGGGCGATACGGAGGGGTCGGACCCTACTTGTAAATCAGGTACTTCTGGCGCAGCAGGAGGAATTTCTCGAGCGGCTCGCGCCAGTCCTCGGCAATCCGTCGAGGGTCCTGGCCGGCGGCGATCGCATCGTATACCGACTGGTTTAACAGGAGCTCGATCAGGCGCTCCATGTGGTATTGCTCGGGATACAGCTTGTGCAATGCCGCCGCCAGCTCGATGCCAAGTTCCCCTGTGTCCAAAGCGTTGCGCTCAATTACGAAAATGTTGACCCCTCCGCACTTCTGGCCGGAATAGTTGCTGGCGCTGGGGGTAAAGGTGATGGGGACAAAACGCACGCCGGAGATGTTTCTCGCATTCAGATATTGCGCCAGTTCCGTGCCCTTGATCCAGGGCGCGCCCAGCAACTCGAACGGAGTGTCGGTGCCGCGGCCCACCGAGACGTTGGTGCCTTCGACCAGCCCCACGCCCGGGTACAGGGTCGCTTCGTTGAGGCTGCGCATGTTGGGTGATGGATTGATCCAGGGCAAGCCAGTGGCGTCGTACCAGTCTCCGCGCATCCATCCGTCCATGGGCACGACCGTCAGCCGGGCATTGATATTGCGCTCGCTGTTAAACATTTTCGCCAGCTCGCCCATGGTCATGCCATGACGGACGGGCACGGGGAAATAGTTGACGAAGCTTTCGCGGCCCGGATCGGGGATAGCGCCCTGCACGAAAGAACCTGTCACCGGATTGGGACGATCGAGGACAATGATTTCAATGTCGGCCTTGGCCGCGGCCTCCAGAAAGTATCCCAGCGTGGTTTGGTAGGTATAAAGGCGGCTGCCCACGTCGTGGACATCGAACACCACTGCATCGAGAGTTTTCAGGACGTCGATGGACGGCCGGCGCTGGGCATCCTTGGCGCCGTACACGCTGTAGACAGGGATGCCGGTGACCGCATCCTTCGTGTTGGCCACATTCGTCGTGTCCAGTTCGCCAGTGACTCCGTGTTCGGGACTGAAGATCGCGTCAAGTGAAATGCCCGGCGCTTGGGCCAGGACGTCGATGGTGCGGCGTCCCTGCGCGTCCGTGCCGGTCTGGTTGGTAAGGAGGCCGATTTTCTTTTTGCCGGTGGAGGCGCGCAGCACATCGAAATTGTGGGCCTCGAGCACGTCGATTCCGCTCTGCACCGTTCCGTTTCGCGTGGCCACGCGGCGGGCCGCGGTCTGGGCCTCGTTATATCCAGTGATGCTTTGCCAGCGCAGTTCGTCCTTCTCGCTGACGGTAAGCGGCAGGGCCGCCGCCACGGCGGTGGCAACCTTCGAGCGCAAGGCGATCGCGCTCCCCTTCCCCCGAGGATGGACGGCGTTGGTCAGCAGAATGATGTAAGTCTGGGTCGTAGGATCGATCCACAGCGATGTGCCGGTGAAGCCCGTGTGGCCGAACGATCCCACCGGGAGAAGGTCGCCGCGATTGCTTGAGAACGGTGAATCGATGTCCCAGCCAAAACCCCGCAGCACCTGCGCAGTCGGCGGTTGCTGCGGCCTGGTCATTTTCTCCACCTCGCCCGCGGCCAGGATGGGACTGCCCTTCAGCAGGGCGCGAGCAAACCGGGAGAGATCGTCGGCCGTGGAGAACACTCCGGCATGTCCGGCTACGCCGCCCATGCGGCGCGCCCGCGGATCGTGCACCACGCCGCGCAGCATCTTGCCCTGTTCGTCGTATTCGGTGGGAGCGATTTTTGATCGCCAGCTTGCCGGCGGCAGAAAGCGCGTGTGCGACATCTGCAGCGGGGCAAAGATTTTCCGGGCGCAGTATTGATCGAGAGTAGTTCCCGTCACGCGTTCTACCAGCGCGCCCAGCGCGATGAAATTCGTGTCGCTGTAGAGGAATCGGGAGCCCGGCGGATAAACCGGCTTCTCGGCAAAAGCCAGCCGCAATCCGGCGTCGCGCCCCTGCCACGGCGGATCCAGATCGAAGTCTTCGCGCAAGCCGGAGAAGTGCGTCAACAGATTGCGCACCGTGATGTCGTCTTTGCCGTTCGCGGCGAATTCGGGAATGTATTTTGCCACCGGATCATTGACTCGGACTTCGCCCTTCTGCACCAGTTGCATCACCGCCGTGGTAGTGGCCACGACCTTGGTGAGGGACGCGATGTCAAAAATGGTGTCCGCCGTCATGGCTTCGCGGCGCGGCTCTAGCGCGCGATTGCCGAAGGCCTTGCGATAGACCACCTGTCCGTTGTGCCCCACCAGCAGCACCGCCCCGGGAATCTGATGATCATGAATGGCATCGAGGACAATCGAGTCAAGGACTGCCAGATTTGGGGCATTGGCGTTCTTTACCGTGGCCGCCGCAGCCGGCAGAGAAAAAAGGCTAAACAGAAACACGGACGCGACAAGGCAATACGTCCACACCCGGCGAGTTGTAAGAATTGAGTGGATGCTCTGAATTTACACAAGCGACGCGGCGATGCTCAAGGAACTGAAGTAAGGGGGGTGCCGTTTGAGGCATCGCCGCCAGTCGCGCCGGTCGTCGTAGCGCCGGCGTCCCGCCGGCTGTCCGGGTGGGCGTCTCGCCCACCCGGCGCGGGCGAAAGCCCGCGCCGTTTCTTTTCGCCCCTCTCAGGCCAGGTCGTAGCGATCGAGGTTCATGACCTTGGTCCACGCCGCTGCGAAGTCTTTCACAAACGACTCCTTCGAGTCGTTGGACGCATAGACCTCTGCAAGTGCCCGGAGCTGGGAGTTCGAACCGAACACGAGATCGACACGAGACGCGGTCCACTTGACTTCATTGGTCTTCCGGTCGCGCCCCTCGTACACGTCTCCCGAGCCGTTGGACTGATTGGACGGCTGCCACTTCGTATTCATGTCGAGCAGGTTGACAAAGAAGTCATTGGTCAGCGTCTCGGGCCGCTTGGTGAAGACGCCGTGTTTGGCCTGCCCCGCATTTGCGTTCAGGACGCGCAGGCCGCCGACCAGGACCGTCATCTCGGGGGCCGTCAGTTTCAGCAACTGCGCCCGATCCACCAGCAACTCCTCTGCCGTCAGGGGCTGTCCCTTTCGGAGATAGTTGCGGAACCCGTCCGCCACCGGCTCCATGACGGCAAATGCATGCACGTCGGTCATCTCCTGTGAAGCATCTGTACGTCCCGGCGAGAACGGGATTTTCACTTCGTGACCGGCGTTCTTTGCGGCTTTCTCAATCGCCGCATCGCCGCCCAGAATGATCAGGTCGGCAAGGGAGACCTTTTTCCCGCCCGACTGTGATGCGTTGAATTCCTTCTGGATCGCCTCGAGTTTCGGCAGCACCTTCGCCAGTTCAGCCGGCTGGTTCACTTCCCAATCCTTCTGTGGCGCCAGGCGAATGCGAGCTCCGTTGGCCCCGCCGCGCTTGTCAGAGCCGCGGAACGACGCCGCCGATGCCCAGGCTGTCCTGACCAGTTGGGAGATGGACAGTCCGGATGCGAGGATCTTCGCCTTCAACGCGGCAACGTCCTGCTCCCCGATCAATTTGTGATCCACCGCCGGAACCGGGTCTTGCCACAGCAGCGTCTCCTTCGGAACCAGCGGGCCGAGATAACGAGGAATCGGCCCCATGTCGCGGTGCGTCAGCTTGAACCACGCCCGCGCAAACGCGTCCGCGAACTGGTCGGGATGCTCGTAGAAGCGCCGTGAAATCTTTTCGTATGCAGGGTCGAACCGCAGCGCGAGGTCGGTGGTCAGCATGGAGGGCGCGTGCCGCTTCGACGGATCGTGCGCATCCGGCACCGTGCCGCTGCCAGCGCCGTTTTTCGGTGTCCACTGGTGCGCGCCGGCCGGGCTCTTGGTCAGTTCCCACTCGTAGCTGAACAGGTTAGTGAAGAAGTTGTTGCTCCACTTCGTGGGCGTGGTGGTCCAGGTGACTTCCAGGCCGCTGCCGATTGTGTCACCACCACAACCTTTGCCCAGTTTGTTTTTCCATCCCAGGCCTTGGTCCTCGATGTTCGCGCCTTCCGGGTCGGGTCCCACATAGTCCGCGGGAACGCCGGCACCGTGGGTTTTGCCGAACGAATGTCCGCCGGCAATGAGCGCAACTGTTTCCTCGTCATTCATCGCCATGCGGGCAAAAGTTTCCCGGATATCCCGCGCCGCGGCAACCGGATCCGGCTTGCCGTTCGGCCCTTCCGGATTCACATAGATCAGGCCCATCTGCACCGCAGCCAGCGGATTCTGAAGATCACGATCGCCGCTGTAGCGCTCGTCCGCCAGCCACTTGCCTTCCGGACCCCAGTAGATGTCCTCTTCGGGTTCCCACACATCCTCGCGCCCGCCGCCAAAGCCAAACGTCTTGAAGCCCATCGATTCCAGGGCGACGTTGCCGGCAAGAATCATGAGGTCAGCCCAGGAGATTTTCCGTCCATACTTCTGCTTGATCGGCCAGAGCAGCCTCCGCGCCTTGTCGAGGTTCACGTTGTCGGGCCAGCTGTTGAGCGGCGCGAAGCGCTGCTGACCGCTTCCAGCGCCGCCGCGGCCGTCGCCGATGCGGTACGTGCCTGCGCTATGCCACGCCATGCGGATGAACAGTCCTCCGTAGTGCCCGAAGTCCGCCGGCCACCACTCCTGTGAGTCCGTCATCAACGCATTCAGGTCCTTGATCACCGCATTGAGGTCGAGACTCTTGAATTCTTTCGCGTAATTGAACTGCTTGCCCATGGGATCGGACAGCGGAGAGTGCTGGTGCAGGACCTTCAGGTTCACCTGGTTCGGCCACCAGTCTGTATTTGTGTGGGACCTTCGGACGCCGTGCGCTACCGGGCACTTCGACTCGGTTGCGGTGCTCTTGTCTTTAGCCTCGGGCGAAACAGTTCCTGATGAAGTTGCGAGTGTGTTTTCCATATATTTTCTTCCTTCGAATCTTGGATTGAGTACGGCATGAAAGCTATTATTTTTTGGCGCTGCAGCGGCGGCAGAGGCCAAAAACCTCGACCAGGGGCTGCGTCAGGTCAAAGCCATCCGGCAGATGCCGGGATAGCCGATTGAAATCAATGAACTCTCCTTCGATGTCCTGCACCGATTTGCAGCGCGAGCAAACCAGGTGATGATGAGGTTTGAGATTGCCGTCCACCCGCAACGTGGCTGCATGCGGAGTGACCTCGCGCAGCAACCCGCATTCAATGAAAAGCCGCAGATTGTTGTAGACGGTGGCCAGGGAAATGGATGGAATGCGGCGCCGCACGGCGGCGTAGACGTCTTCCGGGGAATAATGTCCGTGGGCCGCGATGACGGCCTCATAGACTACCTGGCGCTGGTGCGTGACCGCCAACCCGTGCTTCGCGGCCAGCTCACGGAACTGTGCATGGGTGAGACGCATTATTATCGGATGAGAATCATTATAGAACGATAGAAAGCCGTGTCAACCGCCAATGTCGCCGGTATGACGCAAAGCAGGCGCACGCAGGTGGGGTTGCCTGGCCGCGACCGCTGCCGGAGCTGTTTCTGGCTGAGTACTAACTTCGTCTCTTTCAACCGCACCTTTACCCATCACGGGAACTTTGTTATAACCCGAACATCAAGCACAACACTCCCTTGCCAGAAAGCTCTTCCTCGCCGAAGGCCGGTAGCCCGGCCGCTCGCTTCCCTGCCCCCGCCTTCGAGCAGCAGGACGCGATCTTTGCTTCGGCATTCGACGTCATACAAAAAGGAATCGCCCAGGCGGCCTTTCCTGCCGCTTCTATCGCAGTGACCAGCGGGGAAGAATTGGTCGCGCTGCAGGCTTTCGGCCGGTTCACTTATGAGCCCGCATCTCTTCCCGTCACTACCGCAACCGTCTTTGACCTGGCGTCGCTCTCGAAGGTGGTTGCGACCACCAGCATGGCGATGATTCTTTATGAGCGCGGCCTCATCGACCTGGAAGCGCCCCTGGTCAGCATCGTGCCTGAGTTTGCCGGCAGCGATGCGCGGCGCAGCGCCGTAACCCTGCACATGTTGCTGGCGCACTCCTCCGGACTGCCCGCCTACGAAAAGCTTTTTCTGAAGGCAAAGACCAGGGATGAACTGCTCGCGGCCGCATTCCGCACTCCGCTGGCGGCTGATCCAGGCACGAAGGCGGTGTACAGCGATATCGGCTTCATCATTCTGTCCACGGCACTAGAGCGCGTCGCTGATGAGGGCCTCGACAGGTTCTGCCAGCGCGAAATATTCGGCCCGCTGGGCATGTCGCACACCGCCTTCAACCCACCCGCCACCTGGCGCGCTGCGATCCCGCCCACCGCCGATGACTGCACATTCCGAAAGCGGGTCATCCAGGGCGAAGTCCAGGATGAAAATGCCAGCGTGCTGGGCGGCGTGGCGGGACACGCCGGCTTGTTCGCCACCGCCGAAGACCTGGCGATTTTTTCCAACATTCTTCTGTCAGGTGGAGGCCCTCTGGTCCGCCCGGAAACCCTGGCGCTCTTCACTCGCCGGGAAGCCTTGCCAGCCGGCACTTCCCGGGCATTGGGCTGGGACACTCCTTCCCCACCCTCGCAATCGGGAAAATATTTCTCGGCCCGTTCGTTTGGGCATCTGGGCTATACCGGCACGTCGCTTTGGATCGATCCCGAGCGCCAGCTTTCCATCACCTTGCTGACCAACCGGACCTGGCCCGACTGCAGCAATAAGGCCATCAAAAATGTGCGGCCCGCGTTTCACGATGCCATCGTGGATGCCCTGGAGAAAAAGCTTTGAAGCGAGCTGCCAGTCGATCGCGAGAGAATCTCAGCCGGCTCACCACCGAACAGCCCAATCGCGCTTCCGCGGACCTGGATTTGAAGTCATCGCTGGAAATCGTCAGCGTGATCAATTCCGAGGACTCCCGCGTGGTGGACGCAGTGCGACGCGCTCTGCCCCAGATTGCGCGCGCAGTCGGCTTGATCGCGAATGCTCTGCAGCGGGGCGGAAGGCTGATTTATGTCGGCGCCGGCACCAGCGGCCGGATTGCGGCGCTGGACGCGGCGGAATGCCCGCCCACGTTCAACGTCGATCCCCGGACCGTGCAGTTCATCATGGCCGGCGGCCCCGCCGCCCTGGCCTCGGCCGTGGAGGCGAATGAAGACTCCCGCGAACTGGGCCGGCGCGACATGGCAAAAAGAAAGCCGGGCCGGAACGACGTGATCGTGGGCATCGCGGCCAGCGGGCGTACGCCGTTTACCCTCGCCGCCGTCGAATATGCGCGCAGTAAAGGCGCCCACACGGTTTCCGTCACCTGCAATCGCAACACGCCGCTGCAAAGGGCGGCGCACCTCGCCATCGTGACTGAAGTGGGGCCGGAAGTGATCTCGGGATCGACCCGCATGAAAGCCGGTACGGCACAGAAAATGGTGCTCAACATGCTTTCCAGCGGCGCCATGACTCGACTGGGATACGTCTACGGCAACCTCATGGTCAACGTCACTCCCCGAAATTCGAAACTGGCAGCGCGGGGCGTAGGCATCCTGCAGCAGGCCGCGGGCGTGAGTGAGGAGATTGCCCGAAAGGCTTTACGGGCGGCCGGAAACAGCGTCCCGGTGGGACTCGTGATGTTGCAAGCGCAAGTGGAGCGCAAGGAAGCCGAGCAAGCGCTGAAATCCGCCCGTGGCCATGTGCGGCGCGCCATCACCACCGCGCGCAGCCTGTAGGGTTTTCGTAGCGCCGGCGTCCCGCCCACCCCGGCGCGGGCGAGTCGCCCGCGACCACACAACCGGCCAACCCCACAATAATCACTCGCCCGCGCCGGACCCGCGGGCCGTGTCCTCCTGGGTAACAATTTCCTGGCTACGGTTTTCCGCGGCCGCCGTTAGAATAGACAGGCCTATGGACAAATTTGTGATCCGCGGCGGCAACCCGCTGCTGGGAACAATTCGCGTCAGTGGCGCCAAGAACGCCGCCCTGCCGGCCATGGCCGCTGCCCTGCTTACGGAAGATCCGGTCGTTCTGGAAAACATCCCGCAGGTACGCGACATAGAAACCACCCGCCGGCTGCTTTCCGCGATGGGAGCCGAGGTCGAACTGGGATACGGCCGCGCCCAGCATCGCACCACTATTTGTGCCCGCAATCTGACGAGCCCCGAAGCGTCCTATGAACTGGTCAAACAGATGCGGGCCTCGTCGCTTGTCCTGGGGCCGCTGGTGGCGCGCTGCGGCCGCGCCCGGGTCTCGCTTCCCGGCGGATGCGCCATCGGCGCCCGCCCCATCGACCTTCACATCAAAGGACTCGAACGCCTGGGCGCTAAAATCACGCAGGACCACGGCTACATTGAGGCCAGCGCCGACCGCCTCCACGGCAACGAAATCCTGTTCGACAGGATCACCGTCACCGGCACTGAAGATCTGCTCATGGCCGCCGCCCTGGCCGAGGGCAAGACCGTCCTGCAGAACTGCGCCCGCGAGCCTGAAGTCGCCGACCTTGCCGAACTGCTCAACAAAATGGGGGCACAGATTGAAGGCGCAGGAACTTCGACGATCCGCGTAAAAGGCGTGAACAAACTGCATGGCGCGAAACATCGAATTATCCCCGACCGCATCGAGGCCGCCACGTTCATTATTGCCGGAGCCTTGACTGGCGGCGATTTGAATGTCGCGGGTTGCGATCCCACTCACCTGGGCTCGCTGCTCGAAAAGCTGGCCGAAGTTGGCGTCAAGACGCGGTCCGGCGCCGACACGGTGCGCGTGATGGGCGACAATCCCATCAAGGCTGCCGATATCATCACCGAGGAATATCCCGGATTTCCCACCGACATGCAGGCCCAGTACATGGCGCTGGCCACCCAGGCCGCGGGCACGTCGATCATCACCGAGAATATTTTCGAAAACCGTTTCATGCATGCCCTGGAAATGATGCGCATGGGCGCCAACATCAAGATCGAGGGGCGCCGCGCCGTGGTGCGCGGGCCGGCGCCGTTGAGCGCGGCCGCGGTGCTCGCTTCCGATCTGCGGGCGTCGGCGTCGCTGGTCTTGGCCGCACTGGTGGCGGAAGGCGAGTCCATCATCGACCGCGTGTATCACATCGACCGGGGCTACGAAAATATCGAAGAAAAACTCAAGGGCGTAGGCGCCCAGATTCGCCGCATTGGAGAAATCCTGCCCAAGCGCGCCGCGGCTCCCGCCCGAGTGTAGGCGCGAGCGCCCACGCTCGTGCGCTTCTAGCTCAAACTGCAACCGTCCCAGAGGGCGCCCCCAAATCGCCCGGTCACGTACAATGTTTCCCGTTCCGTGGAGGGCGTTCATGCCATCGCTCCGTCTGTCGCGAGTTTTCGTGCTGCTGCTGGCTTCTATCACCGTCTATGCCCAAACTCCCGAACTGTCGAAGGCGGTGCAGGAACTCGTCCGGGTGAACGCCGGTAAGATTGTCCTCACCCACGTGCGCATCATTGACGGCACCGGAGCCGCTGCGGTCGATGATCAGAATGTTGTGATCGAGTCGGGCAAGATTGCGGCGATCGAGAAAGGCGCTGATGTGGCGGCCGGCAAGGACATCGCCGTCCTCGACCTTCGCGGTTACACGGTAATGCCGGGCATTGTCGGCATGCACGATCATCTGTTTTATATTGCGCGGCCGAATCTCGACAGCCGGCTGCATTTTGACGATCCCATCGTGGTCCCGCAGATGACGTTCTCCGCGCCGCGACTTTATCTGGCCGCTGGCGTTACCACCATGCGCACCACCGGCAGCGTCGAGCCATACTCCGACTTGAACCTCAAGCGCGATATCGACGCCGGCAAGCTTCCCGGCCCTCATCTGGACGTCACTGGGCCTTACCTTGAAGGCAGCCAGAGTTACTTCCTCCAGATGCCGCACCTGACCGGACCCGACGATGCCCGGCAGACAGTTGAGTACTGGGCCGATCGCGGCGTGACCTCGTTCAAGGC
>Ga0187824_10000016_pt1 | contig 24318 bp, 25 predicted proteins | sample NC_wetland_sal_i_13_FD_132437 | JGI IMG/M metagenome (GOLD analysis project Ga0187824, IMG submission 132437) | Wetland sediment microbial communities from Neuse River Estuary, North Carolina, USA - SourceSoil_4 | ecosystem: Environmental > Aquatic > Freshwater > Wetlands > Sediment | place... | reverse complement strand
GCATTTGGCAGATGGCGCGAAGGCAGCCGCAGAGTATCAGAAGATTCTGGATCATCGCGGCGTCGATCTCACCAGCCCGCTCTATCCGCTGGCGCGGTTGGGGCTGGGACGGGCCTATGCGCTGCAGGGGGACAAAGCGAAGGCCAAAGGCGCTTACCAGGACTTCTTTGCGGCCTGGAAAGACGCCGACCCGGACGTCCCAATCCTGAAGGACGCCAAAGCCGAGTACGCCAAACTGCAGTGACCGTGTGGGGCGGGCGCCCTCGCCCGCCGCTTTTGAACTTGGTTTTCAGTATTTCCCTTCAGGGATATCGATTTCCGGCAAAGCTCAAGGTCAAAGACAAAGCTTAAGGTCAAAGGCAAATCAAGGTCAAAGACAAATCAAGGTCAAAGACAAAGCAAGGTCAAAGACAAAGCAAGGTCAAAGGCGGCGGGCGAGGGCGCCCGCCCCACACATTTTTCCAAGCTGATATGATTGTTGCTCCCTGATCGCCGCTGGCCCGGGCTTGCGGCGGTCGCACTTCATGCGGATACGACGTCGACTCCCCATCCTGTTAGGCGTGGTGCTGGTAATCGCCGCCATCGCCCTGGCTGTCGTACTGCGCAAGCATGCCCCACCTGAACCGGCCCGCCTGCTTCCCGGCGCGGACGGATATTTTTACGTCGATCTGAGGTGGGTGCGCCGCGCCAATATCGCCGGCCAGATCCCGGACGTTCCCCACGAACCGGAGTATCAGCAGTTTATCCAGGCCACCGGGTTCCAGTTCGAGCGCGACCTGGACCAGGCCGCCTTCGCCATTCATTACCCGGTGGTCAAAAAGAATGCCAACCCCGCCACTCCCGCCCCGCCCCGATTTTCGGAAGTGTTTGTGGGCCGGATTGAAGGAGAGCGCCTGCGGGCTTACCTGGGCAAGATCTCGGGGTCGATGGACAACTACCGCTCGGTTGACATCTACAATATTCCCCTGGAAGGCCGTACTTTGCGGGTGGCGGTCCTGGGCTTCGACACGGTGGCGGCGTCGAACCATGACGATCCCGAGGTGATCCGCGGAATCATTGATCGGTCGCGCAAGCTGGCTTCTCCATTCGGCGGGCCTGCGTTGCTGCGCCGGTACTATAAATATGTTCCCCTGGCGAGCCTGGCCTGGGCCATTTTTAACGTGGACCCGGTGGGCAGCCTGCCCAGCCGGAATGCCCTGTCGTTTTTGTTTACCAAGCCGGCCACGGTGGTGGCCTCCGCGCGCTATCTCGGGCACGTGAATTTCCGGGCGGAAGCCTTTACCGGAAGTCCGGATGAGGCCCGGCGCTTGACGGAACAGTTGGGGACATTTCTGCAGCTCTTTCATGCGGCCGAAGGGAATGTTTCGACGCCGGGCGGCGATCCCGACGTGAAAGCCTTTTTTGACGGGTTGAAAGTTCAGCAACATGACAGTCGCACAGTGTTGAACGCGTCTATTCCGCCGGGATTTCTCCGCAAGGCGGTAGCATCGCCGCCGGCAGAATTGCAGCCGCCGCAGGCGGCGGGGCCTGCCGCCAGCCAGAGCAAATAGCTGCAACCTCGGAGTTCGCTGCGCATCATCTGTAAAGGATCGGCAAAGACCACGTGGGGACAGCCGCCCTCGGCTGTCCAGGCGAGCTTTGCTCGCCAGTTTTTTCCAGCCCGGATCCACCACTGCGGAGCTGCGCTCCGCCGGACAGCCGGGGGCGGCTGACCCCACGTGGCTTGTGTAGTACCGGATATTGGCTGGGGCGCGGGTGCGGCAGCAGGTACAATAAACTTTGATGTCCACTCTTCCTCTTCCCATAGCGGCCTTCCTGGCGGGGCTGGTTTCGTTTCTCTCGCCCTGCGTCCTGCCGCTGGTTCCAGGCTACGTTTCGCTGATTTCGGGGGCGGGCGTGGAGGAATTGAAAACCCAGGAGTCCCGCCTTCTGGGCCGGGTGATGCTGAATTCCATCGGATTCATTCTCGGTTTCAGCGTGGTCTTCATTTCCCTGGGCGCGATCTCGACCGAAGTGGGGCAGCTGCTGGCGCGCTACAAATCGGTGCTGGCGCAGGTGGCGGGTGTGGTCATCATTCTTTTTGGATTGCACCTGACCGGCTTGTTCAAGATCAAGGCGCTGTACACCGACGCGCGGCTGCATAGCGTGAAGGGCGGCAGCACACCCTGGGGAGCATTTCTGATCGGCTTCGCCTTTGCTTTCGGCTGGACGCCCTGCGTGGGACCCATCCTGGCGGTCATCCTGGGCTTCGCCGCGACCCAGGACTCGGTGGCCAAGGGCATTTTATTGCTGGCGGTTTATTCCATGGGACTGGCCGTGCCCTTCCTGCTGACCTCGCTCGGCATCGAACGCTTTCTCAAGTTCTACAAGCGCTTTCGCATGCACATGCATGCGCTCGAAGTGGCCAGCGGGGGTTTGCTGATTGTGCTGGGCGTGCTGCTGGTGTTTGGGCGCTTCACCATCATCTCGAACTATTTATCGTTTCTGAACCGGTTCGCACTTTGATTTGCATTCTCATTCGCGCTGGCCAAGGGAGTATGTCGTGAAACGCGATCCAGTAATCATTATCGTGGTCGCCATGGTGGTGACCGTCATGATTGTGTTCGGCTTTCAAGTGGCGCGGCGGAATTCCGGCCAGACCGCCAGCGCGGGCCCCAGCATGACCGGCCAGACCGCGCCGGATTTCACCCTGGAATCGCTCGACGGCAAAACCGTCCACCTGTCGGATTTTCGCGGCAAGGGGGTGCTGCTGAATTTCTGGGCCACCTGGTGCCAGCCCTGCAAGATCGAGATGCCCTGGTTTGCCGAGTTGCAAAAACAGTACGGCCCGCAGGGACTGCAGATCGTCGGCATCGCCATGGATGACGCCAGTCCCAAGGAGATCGGAGAGTTTGCCCACGACCTGGGCGTCAACTATCCCATCCTGGTGGGAAAAGAAGAAGTGGGGAACGCCTACGGCGGAGTGCAGTTTTTGCCGGCGACCTTCTACATTGGTCGCGACGGCAAAGTGGTGGACAAAGTGTTCGGGCTGAAAGGCCGAGGCGAAATCGAAGATAGTATCAAGAAGGCGCTGGCCGAGGGCCAGGCGGTGCAGGCGCAAAAGTAATCTGGCCGGCGGACCCGAATCCTTCTAAGATTTTCTCATGTTGATGTGGCGCAAGCTCGCTTCCGGTCTGGCCTTGACCGGATTGGTCCTCCTGGCCGGAGTCGCGGCCGGGCAGGAGACTTCCGCCGGTCTTGCCGACAGTCCGGGAAGAAAGACTCCATCGGTTTCGATGACGCCCTCGCCGGTCGTTACCGTGACCCGAGGGAAGTCGAACCCGGTGAACCTTCGCTTTCATGTGGGCTCGGGTTTTCACGTGAATTCCAACCAGCCCAAGTCTGAATTTCTCATTCCCACCGTGCTCAAGCTGAGCGCTCCCACCGATATTGTGATCGGGCGGGTCACTTATCCCGCGGGCTCTGACATGAGTTTTGCGTTTGCGCCTGAGGACAAGCTGAGCGTTTATACGGGATCGTTCCCGGTGGTGGTGGAAGTGCGTCCGCTGGCCGAGGTGATTCCTGCCAAGTACATGATTCGGGGAGAGCTGAAATATCAGGCTTGCGACAATGCGGCCTGCTACCCGCCTAAAAAACTGCCGGTCCAGTTTGAAGTCAAAGTCATCAAGGGGCCGCCGGCGCGCCGCAGGAATCCTGGACAAAGTCCCCATGTTCACTTATAGACAGGCCGACTGACCGCGGGTCAGGCTGGCGAAAGTTCTCTCTAATCGTTTTAATCAAAGCTTGAAAGCACAAGCGGCCAGAGTACAATCGCTGGGACAAGTGTGTATCGGCACTGACCCGCGAGACACGCATTCGATTCTCTAATGGACGGGTCAGGCTTTGGAACCCCTGCTTCTCTGGCGTGCTTGGAAAGATCAGATGGCCTTTGAGCCTGAGCAGAAACGGCTGGATTCGAGATCGCCGATGGAGGCGTTGCCGCCTGATTTTTTCCGCTCTCCGGCCTCACCTACGACCCTCTTCGAGAGCGCGTCCTGTCCCGAAACTTTGGTTGATTATGTCAGCCAGGCCTTCCTCGAGAGTCTGCCCAACGACCTGACCCGGATGATTTACCTGGCGTCACTGCGCGACTGCAACAGCGGAATGTATCTGCATCCCGAGCTCTCCCAGCAGCGCGGCGTCCAGGCCGCGGACGGGGCATTGCGGGCTTGCCATGAGCAGGTGTTTCACCGCCTGCTGACCACGCGATTGGCGGACTACGTAATCCAGTTGCAGGAGTACATTCGCTTTACCCGGGGCGAAAGCCTCACCGTGCTGAAGACGTGGAAATCATTGCAGGCTTACCGGGCGACGGTGCCGGTGAGCGCGCTTCCCAGCTCCGCCGAGTTGTACTTCCTGAATGTGGCGATCGCCCTCGAAGTCGTGGGCCGGGAAGGCGAGCAGTCCTAGTGGGTGGAACCGCCATTCGATAGTTGCTCGAAAGGCAGCCAGGCGTTGACCACGCGGCCGATCACTGAAGCCTCGCGCGGCACCTTGAATCGCCTCACAGGTTGACGAGAGAGCGGATAGGGCAGCAGAGTCAGTTCTTTGCCCTCCAGCTGGCACCAGCAGCAGCTGTGCCCGTCGGTATGCCAGACCAGGTACACCGGACGTTCCCGAATCGTCTTCCAGTCAAATACCTGGATCGCATTCTGCATCACGTCAACTTCAACCAGAGACCCGGGAGGGATCAATTCGCCCATGGTGTCGTCTTTAAGGCCCACCACCGCGTAACGGTATCGTCGGGGGTCGAGGCGCTTGCGCAGGGCGGGCGGCAGGGAGGCCAGTTCCTGCGGATTTAATTTGAGCAGGCTGGTTTCGTGACTGTTGAAGGCAGTGTCGAAGTTGAGTTGAAAACGGAAACTGGATTCCCGCACTTCCGTGGTCTGAAGCCGGGGCAGGCCCGCTTCCGACTGGCCGGCGTACTGCCGCACTTCATTCAAGTCAATGCCGAAGACCAGCAGCAGCTCTTCCAGCGAGACCTTGAGACAGGCGGCCAGGCTGAAGAGCTTGTGGATGCTGGGAACCGACCCGGTTTCGATATCGGCCAGGGTCGAGTGCGAAACATAGAAATCGGCGTTGCCCTTGATGTCGGCAATTGAGCGGCTGATGCGCTCAATGTCGCTGGACTTGACAAACTGCTCTTCGCGCAACTCTCGAATCCATTTACCCGAGTCCATGTGAGTGGCTTAGTTTCCCCGTTTCAACCGGTAGTCCGCGGGTCCACAAAGGACGCCCCTCCCTTCATGTCCGCTGAATGTCGCTAAGAAAAAACCTTCCCCGTCCCTTTCCAGAGTTTCCAACGGAGATAAACAGAACCTGTATGGGGAAGCGATCCCTGTAAACCAGACCAATCCTCAGCCTGTCAGCAATGCCTGCTCCAGGTCCCACTGCCGATGTTGTCTGACCCGGCTGAGATATCCGAGCAGTTCCTCATACGGTATCTCTACGGTGGGGAAGGACAATGTCCAGCCTGGGAAGCACCACTTCAGCCACAGACAGGGTTCGGCCAGCGTCGTGTTCAGGCGCAGCCGAAGGGCGGCATAGATCAGATCCTCGGCTTCTTTCGCCAGCTTCGGATTCGCGCCCGCCTTCGCCAGTTGCCCCAACTTCATCAGCATGGCCGCATTTTGTCCCACCAGGTTCAGCCAGCGCAAGGCCAGGGAAATGCGCTTCCTCTGGAAAAGGCGGAACTCATGCGGCGGCAGCGACTGGCGCAGATAGTTTTCTTCGGCAGGATCGAGCAAGACCCGGAACAATCCGGGATCGACGGCGTGATTTTGTGCTTCCCAGTCCTCCAGGCTCTTGATCTGGGGCAGCCCGGGGCGAAAAATCGTCCAGACCAGATACAGCGACAAAACACTGGCCAACAGAATTGTTATCGTCGATACCATTTATCCACGTGCTCGCTCACTACATCGTTCCAGTTTGCCATCTCGTTTCCGGGCAAACGGTCGATGGGATGGCCGCCCTGGGAACGCAGGAAATAAAAGGCCCAGATCAGGACGCCGAGATTATATGCCGCAGACCTGAGTAACACAAAGGTCCCGCCGGAGAGAACGTGAAGGTGGCCGCGCAGTTCGAGCAGAACCAGGTCCAGGGCCGCAAACACGCCGAAACCGGCGGCGATTCCCAGAGAATGGTCACGCCAGGCAAGTCCCAGGCGGGACATCATTGCGATGGCCACAATCAGCAGGCACACCTGCATGAAGCGGGCGGACCGCTCGCTCAGAGTGATCCAGCTCAGAGCCACATCGGTTCCGGCGGGGGCGCCCCTGGTCCAGATCAGCATGGCCAAGGCGGCGGCTCCGGCAACCACGGCCGCGATCCACAGCACGCGAAGAAAAAGTCTCAGGAATGGATAGCGCCGGACAAAATGCCAGCTGATTTCGAAAATAATGCCGAAAGACAGCAGAATCGCGGCGGCCTCGCCCCACCAGAACACGCTGGAGTAGCGGTCCCCCGGGTTGGGGAGGAAATAGAGAGTGAAATCGCGTATCGGCAGCAGAACGGTGTAACAAAAAAAGAGGGGAAATTGCGCAACCAGTCCACGGCGCAGCATGACCAGGGCGATTACACACTGCAGCCCCAAGGGCAAAAGCCACAGGACGGGCGTCGCCAGGCGGGGAAAGTTCATGGGCCGCACTGGAAGGCTACTCGCAAACCAGACAGCCCACAAGCTATTTAGGTCTTACCTTTTCGAGCGATCCAACTCACTTGCCGCCGCAGTGTCCCGGGGAGCACAGGGGAGTCGGAGCTCCGCCGTCGGCAAAAGAAGAGATCGATACGGCGCTCAGCAGCACCAGGGTGGCAATCATCAAACGCGCCAGCTTTTTCATAGCAAGAATCCTCCATGGGATAGAACCCAGTGGGGACACCTTATTTTTTTCGCTGAAGGAAATCCGAAGTGTTCGAAAAACCCGCGATAGAAGATCGGGGCTCGTCGGTGTACCGACAACCCAAATTGATTTCCTGAAGGGCTCAGATCCGGCGGTCGATCACAATTCGGCCCTTGTCCCTGGATGCGCTCCCGTTCCAGGGACGGCGGCCAGCATGAGGCCGGCGGCGGAAGCGCAGTGCTGGTTTCGTCGGTTAACCGACGGATGCCGCGGAGTCTCAAACCGGAACATCCGGAAAAGTATGCTGATTTGGCGGCTTCGGCCGGCCCACCAAACATGCTTTTTATCAAAGAGACTCCTCTGCGGGTTCGGGCGGCGGCGACCGCGATTCTGGCGATTGCAGCACTTCTGGTTGTGGTTCCGTGCGTGGTCCTGTTCTTCGCGGTGAATCCCGGCCCGGCGGCTCAGCATTTGCACGGGTTCCAGTTGCCGGTCACGTGCTGGGCGGCCTGGGCGCTGGTCTCGCTTTGGGCAGCTCTGGATTCGTCGCGGCTGTGGCGCCTGCTGGGCCGACCGGTGGATCCCCTGGGCATGCAAGCGGTGTGGGGCATTCTGCTGGGCTCCTTGAACATCGGGGCTGCGCTGCTGGCGGTGATGTTGCGGATCTCGCGCTGACGCAGCGGCCGGGTGCCACGACTTTCACCGGGTTCGCGAAGTTTTGCAGAAGTGCGGGACCGGCGGCTCTGGTGGTTCGCGGCTCTCGCCGAAGTTCTGCGAGCGGAAACAGCGGTTCGGCTTGGGAGACCGATGCACCAAAAGAGGTAGTACCGGTCTGTGCTGGCCGAGGAAGGAGTCGGGCTAGTATCGATGGATGAACGCGACTGCGGCGGTTCGTGGTTTATATCGGATACCTCGCGCAGGGCCCTCGTTTCACGGAATCGAAACCGGCGGCGAGGTTGCGCCGGGGTTTGGGTGGGAAGCGCGGGCCGAGCGCGTCAGAAATATATTGAGCCAGGACTGGCGCACCATCACTCAGCTTTCTGCCGCCACTCGCCGGCGCTACGGAAGCCGCTCGCCCTATTTCATTCCCTCCACTTTCCTCTATCAGCTGCGGACCGGCGTCACGCCCCATATCTGTCAGCTCGCGGCCTTGAGCGAGAGCACCGGATATCGCTTCGCGGACTGGCTGCGGATTTTTGGTTTTGACCTGCAGCAGGTTCCCCACCTGCAAATGCGGCTGCACCCGGAGCGCACCGTCCTGGTGACTCCGATGGAAGGCCATCTCGACCCGTTCCCGCGACGGCCTTCGCTGGAATTCGAAGCAGCCTGGGATTTCTTTAGCGGCTCGCCCCAGGGAGAAGGCAGCGGTCGCCCTCGTTTCCTGTTCGTCAAGATCGGGAGCCGGGACGCCATGGCCTGCCCCGAGCTTGTGCCCGGCAAAGTGGCAAGAGTGGATCCGTGCTACGCGGAGCGGGTTCGCGGCATCGACCATGGTGCCCTGGGCCGCCTTCTATGGCTGGTCGAGCAACCCAGCGGGCTGACCTGTTGCCGGCTGCAATGGATTGACGATCGCCAGATCGTGTTGCTGCCCAGCCGTCCGCCCTGGGGACACTGGCCGCTCCGCTTGCCCACCGAAGCGCGGATTCTCGGGTTGGTCGATATGGACGTTCTCCCGCTGAAACCGCTGAGGCTGCGGGTCAGAACCCGGCCCTCCGATGTTCCGCCGCTTTCTTTCCCGCGCTATAGAAGAGAAGAGATAGCGAGGTTTTCCGACTTAGTCCGGATCTCGCGGGGACGCGCCGGTCTGACCTTTCGGGCGGCGCACCGGCTGACTCGATCCGTGGCCCAGATCCTGGGAAACCGGGAGTATGCGATCGCCTTAGGCATGCTTTCCGATTACGAAGCCCTGGGCAGGCTGCCGCGGCACATTGCCAAGATCGTGAGCCTGTGCGCGGTCTACTGCATGGATTTCAGAGAGCTCATGGCAGCCGCGGGAGTGGACATCGACGACTCCGCGAAGTTGCCTCTCCCCACGCCAGGCAGCCATCCTTATTTTCGCTCCGAATTTCCCAGCGATGCCGCGGATGCGGAAGAAGGCATTGTGACCGGCTATGCCCCCTCCACCGGCGCGCCCGGCTCAGGGAAGAACACCCAAAGTTAAGGGCGCGGCACCTCTCCGCGCGGGTTGGTAACCACGAGAGCGGTTACTTACCAAAGGATCGAATAGAACCCTTCCGTCGTGTGACTCTCGTGTTTTGACGCAAGCCCGGACTGAACCTACGATATTGGCTGCATGGAAGCTCCCCCGCTTCCGGCCATTCTCTCCCAAGACAAGTTCTGGTTTGGTTAAATCCGCCACAGAGGCGGCACATGGAGGCTGCGCCGGGCAATGAAGAGTGATCAGAAAATGAAGCTTTCGCACCGCTCGAACCTGGGATGCGACGCCCGCGGCTTCAGCCTGCTCGAACTGATGATCGTGATTTGTGTGCTCATGATCGTCGGTGGAATCTCATTCATGGCGCTGCAACCCGCGCTGAGAGATGCCCGGGCGAATGCAGCATTTGAAAATGCGATGATGCCGCTGCGGGTGGCCCGCCAGCGCGCCATCTCCGAGCGCAAACAATACATCGTATGCTTTGGCATCGCGGCGCCGGCCGGCGCACTCACGCCGATGGGAGCGCCCACCGCGCAAAGTATCCAGATATTCCGCTGGGATGCCGGCACCGCGCTTTCCGCCGCGACCCAGGTCATGGCCGTGACCTTGCCCATCGACATTAATTTTCAAACCATCGCCGGGCTGCCCAATACTCCCGCCACCGTACCGGACGGATTCGGCAGCGGGACCGTAGCTCTCGATTTTGATCAGGGCGTCGCCGGAGGGATCAAGAACCAGGTCATGTTCATGCCCGACGGTTCCGCGCACGACGTCAACGGAAGCCTGAACAGCGGCATCCTGTACGTGGCCCGAAACGGAGACATCTACAGTTCACGGGCGGTCACGCTTTACGGCGCGACCGGCAGGATCCGGGGATGGCGACTGCTGAACAGCGGTGGAGTGGCGAGATGGTTCCAGCAGTGAGGACGATAAGAATGAGCGAAAACCAAAGACACAATTCGGCGCGGCGCAGGCAGCACGGGTTCGCCCTGCTCGAGACCCTGATTGCCATTGTGGTGCTGATGATCGGACTGCTGGCGGTGCTGGCAACCTTCGCCATGGCGATCGGCAATACCTCCTCGGTGCAGCTCGACAGCATCGCCCGCCAGAAGGCGACCGAAGCCCTGGAAAGCATTTTTACGGCGCGCCAGACCAGCCAGATCGCGTTTGACAAGATCCAGAACGTAGGCAACGGCGGCGGCATATTCGTGCCGGGATTTGCCACTCTCACGGACCCTGGTCCGGACGGTTTGGACGGCACCGCTGACGATGTTCCCTCCGCAGTGTTGCGGCTGCCGGGGCCGAGCGGGGTGATCACCAATACTTCCCCGCCGGACGTGCTGGTGAACCTGAGCAATTTCCAGCGGCAGATTCAGATCACGGACATAGCCGGCAACCCGAACGTGCGCCAGATCATTGTCACGGTGCGGTATCCGGTGCCCCAGGGCTGGATGAAGTCTTATCAGGTACAGGCCTTGATTTCTTCGTTCCGCTAAGAGGAGAGACATGCGATTCACGGAACATAAAGCGCGCGGCTTCAGCTTGATGGAACTGGTCGTAGCCATGACCCTGGGCCTCATCGTTCTAGCGGCCACCGCGCAGTTGTTCAAGGGAGGGATGGACGCGACCATCCTGGTGACCCAGTCGTCCGAGATGCAGCAGAGTGTGCGCTCCACCCTGAACCTGATCGCCAAGGATGTAAGCATGGCCGGGTCGGGTCTGCCTTCTGGTGGTCTGTCGCTGCCCTATGGCGCCGGAGCGGTGCCTTCGTTCTTCGCCGTGGATCCGACCAAGGCGTGGCTGGCGAACAACACTTACCCCACCGGAGTCATTGGCGGTTCCGCGGTAACCAACTACATGTTCGGCATTATTCCCGGGCCGGGCAACGGAATGGAGTTGGGAGGACCGGCCAACATCACCGCCACGGGAGCGCCCTCCGACGCGATCACGGTCATCTACAGCGACTATGCTTTTCCGCTGAATCAGTACACCGCCAGTTTTCCGGCCGCAAACCCGAATGGCGACGTGGTGAATTTTGCGCCACCCGCGGTACCGCCGGCGGGCTTTCCCGCGATCCAGTCAGCCACCGGAATTCAGGTGGGCGATCTTATCCTGCTGCAAAACACCACCGGCTATGCGGTCGGTGAAGTTACCGGCCTCGCGCCCGGCGCGGCGGGCAGCACCAATATCACATTCGCCAACGGGGACCCGCTGAAGATCAATCAGAGCGGCGCCGCCAAGGGCAACATCAAGTACATCATTCCCGGAGGCAATCCGGTGGCCAACCGGATCTGGGTGATTACCTATTTCGTGGAAGTTCCCGCGGCGGGCACCGGACAGGTACCCCGGCTCATGCGTCAGGTCAATGGACAGACGCCATCGCCGGTCGCCGATAACATCATCAACCTTTCCGTCACGTATGACGCGTGCGACGGAACCATCGTTGTGGGCTGCTCCGCCATCCCCAATCCCCTGCTGGCTCCTTATTCTCCCAGCCAGGTTCACAAGGTAAATATTCAGGTGATGGGACAGACGCTGAACTCCTACGGAAACCGTTCGAGAAGCACCGTGCTCACCACTTCCGTGAGTACGCGGAGCCTGTCCTTCAAGGACCGCTATCAATGATCACGATCGAGGAGAGAAAGATTCAGGAGAGTATTTCTATGTGCAGGACACAGGGCCGATCACGGGGATTTACGCTGGTCGCCAGCTTGCTGGTGCTGGCGCTGTTATCCGGTATCGCGATAAGCCTTTTGTTTATGGTCCAGGGCGCGGGCCAGGTTGGGGGCAATGATCTGGAGGCCAACCAGGCGTACTACGGCGCCGAATCGGGCATGGAGCTGCTGACCGCCAACCTGGCGGCGCTGTACCAGCAGTCCCAGTCGCCCACGCCGGCGCAGCTCACCAATCTTACGACCATGCCGCCGAGCAGCGCGATGATTGCCGGCATGAATTATCAGGAGAACATCCTCTGGACCCCGGACGCCAACGGCAATCCGGCTTCGCATACCAGCATCATCAGCTCCGGACAGAACGCCGGCCTGAGCGCCGAAATTATTCCGCTGACCCTGAAAGTGGTCGCGACCCGTCCCGGCGGGGCCTCGGTCAACATGACGCGCGGCGTCGAAGTCGCGCTCATCCCGGTTTTTCAGTTTGGCGTTTTTTCCGACAGTGATCTCAGTTATTTTGCCGGCCCGCCGTTTGCTTTCCAAGGCCGGGTCCATACCAACGGCAATCTCTTTCTGGCGGCCAACAATGGGCCGCTGGTGCTCGATGCCAAGACCACGGCTGTGGGCGAAATCATACGGGACCGCCTGGCCAACAACTACAGCAATGGCGGGAATTACCAGGGCGATGTTTACGTGCCCAACGCGACCGGGGGCTGCGATCCGCCGAATCCTACCGCCGATCCCAACTGCCTGAAGTTCTCGATTCCGCTGGCTAGCTGGAGTGGCGGAATTCCGCCGGCAGGCACCCAGACCAACGTGACCACCTGGACCAACACGTCGACCCAGACCTTCAAGAGCTTCATCGGCAACGGCACGTCTCTCGGAATTCAACCTTTGTCGCTCCCCTTTGTGCAGGGAGCGGCCGGAGCGGCGCAGCAGATTCAGATCATCCGTAAGCCTCCGGTGGGCGAGTCGCCGACCTCGTCGACGGGTTCGTCGCGCGAGTTTAACAAGGCCAATATCCGCATCCTGCTGGCCAGCACCCAGGCCGAGCTGGTTCCGGACCGGCCAGCGTTGATTGGAGACCTGGATAACGTCAACCTGGACAACAACTGCGCCGGTGGCCGGACAGACACGGTTACGGGCGTAGGCGTTACTCCCTGGGCGATGGCCAAGACGGCATCGGGATTTGAGGGGAACTGGCCCGGTGTGCCGACTGGGGCGTCTCATCCAACTGGGGCCTGTACGCCGGCGAATGGAGCTCCGTGGCCGTTGATTGATGGATGGCTGCGAGTGGAATACCTGAATGCCGCCGGGAATTGGGTTGGAGTCACGCGGGCGTGGCTGCAGTTGGGCTTCGCACGCGGCCTGACCAGCCCCAACACGCTGGGCGGAAACTCAGTGCACCCGAACGCGATTCTGATCTTCCAGGAATTGGCTGACCGGGATGCGAATGGCAAGCTCACCGCCGCGGATGCTCCTTCGGACAAAACGGTGGTCAACGGCAATTCGCAGTACAGCTGGTATCCCATTAACTTCTACGATCCGCGCGAGGGCTTTCCTCGCGACACCAATCCTGGCTTGGCGGGAACGCAGTGCTACGTCAACGGCATCATGAACGCGGTCGAACTGGACGTAGGCAACTTGAACCGATGGCTGCTGGGAAATATCGGCGCCGGCGGACCCTCTGTGAACTATAGCGGGCAGAACGGCTACCTGGTGTACTTCTCCGACCGCCGGGGCATGCTGCCTGACCCGAATGGAACGCCGGTCGCGAATATCGCCAACGGCGAATACGGCTTCGAGGACGTGATCAACTCCGCGTCGCCAACGGGAACTCCGGACGGAGCCTTGGAACCGCAGGGCGGAAACGGCTTTTCACCCGAGGACACCGACGAAAACAAGTCGCTGGATATTTGGGGCGCGGCGGATGTCGGAAACGGCATGCGCATCGCCACCGTCGGCAATCCTTACAAGACCGTCGATTGTCTCAACGGCGGCCGGCAGAATGTCGTGACCGGAGCGCGCCACGTCTTACGCCTGGTCGATGGCAGCCTGGGGAACGTGCCGGTGCGTCCGGATACCGGTCTGGGCGGCTTTACCGTGGCCTCTGAAAATCCGGTTTACGTTTTCGGAGATTACAACTCCAACGCCGGCGATCCCTTCTGGGCGAATCCGGGCGGAGCAGCGGACATCAATCATGCGGCGGCAGCCGTGCTCGCCGACGCGGTGACGTTGCAATCCAATCCACCTACCGTTGCTAACCCGGCGGTGGGCTGGTCAGACCTTAACAGCATGGTGAATGCGCTCACCCTGACCAACCGAAACGCCAGTGCCACTTATTACCGGCTGGCGATCGCGGGCGGAAAGAACATGAACTTCCCGCAACCCGCCGGTACGGGAGCCGACTTCGGTACCGACGGTGGAGTGCACAACTTCCTGCGCCTGGTCGAAGACTGGGGCGGTGTGACGCTGAGCTATCGTGGCTCTCTGGTCAGCTTGTACTATTCAGAGTACGCTACCGGCACTTTCAAGTGCTGCACCATGATCTACAACGCGCCCAACCGCAACTTCTACTTCGACACGGCGTTCCTGGATCCGGCAAAGCTGCCGCCGGGCACGCCCATGTTGCAGGACGTCGTCAACCTGACGTACTGGCAGGACTTCAAACCGTACTAAGAGAAACGAACGACGCCGGCCTCCTAAAAAGGGGCCGGCTTTTTTGGGGCGATGGGAATCTTGCCGGGCTTTGCCCAGCCGGGCGGGTGCGGACACCCGCCCCTGCGTGGTTCGTGGTGGGGTCAGCTGGTTCGTTCCTTGGCGGCCTGACGGGCGGCGGTGCGTTCGTTGAGGGCCAGCATCACGACCCGCAGCATGTCGTCCCAGGGCGCGGGCTTGCCGGTCCATATCTCGAACTGGCGCGCCGCCTGGTGGACGAACATCTCGATGCCTGGGATCACTTCCGCGCCGCGCTCTTTCGCCATCTTCATCAGCCGCGTTTCCGCGGGATCGTAAATCATGTCGAACACATAACGCGCGTTGATCTCATTTTCATTTAATGGAGACTCGCGCGTGTTGCCCATGCCCACCGGAGTGGCGTTGATGATGACATCGAAAGTGAGCTTTTTCAGGTCGGCGCGTTTGGCGGTCCTCGCCCGCGCCTGGCGGGCCAGCTTCTGCGCCGGTCCGGTGGAACGATTCAGGATGTAAACTTCGGCTCCGCGCTCTTTGAGCCCGAAGACGGCGGCGCGCGCGGCGCCGCCCGCGCCCAGGACCAGGATCTTTGCCTTCTCCAGCGTGATGCGCTGTTCCAGCGGACGCACCACGCCAGCGGCGTCGGTGTTAAATCCGTAAAGCTTTCCATCCTGCGCCCGCACCACGGTGTTGCAGGCGCCGATTTTGGCGGTGTGGGAATCCGTGTTGTCGAGATGCTTGAGGATGGATTCCTTGTACGGCATGGTGATGGAGAGGCCGTGAATAGGAATATCGCGCACGCAGCTCAGCAGGTCTTTCAGCGCCTTGGCATGCAGCGCGAGGTAGACGCCGTTCACATTTTCCCGGCGCAACGCCGCATTCATGATGGCGGGCGAAAGCGAATGCGCGACCGGATCGCCGGCGACGCCGTAAATTCTGGTGGCCGCGTCCATCTGCTCGATGCGATAGGTGCTGCGCAACTCCTGCGCCGTGACCTGGCCGGGCGCGGTCCTCTCGTCGGGACTGACCGCGGCGAAAGTGAAAACGCTTCCCGCTCTTACTCCCAGCAACCGGCTGATGATGCCTTGCTCGCCCATGCACAGCCCGACCAGAGAATGGCGGTCGCCAAACTTCTCCAGAAATTTCATCATGGTCACGTTGTCGTAAAGCGTCGTGGCCGTGCCCACGATTTTGTAGAAGTCGGCGGGGATCTTCACCATTTTTTCCAGCGTGTGTTCCAGATTTTTGGTGGCCCGAAAATCGTGGTAGGAAAGGATGAGGGCCGACTTGCCCCGCAGGCGCTGCACCTGTTCCGGCCTGCACTTGGCGGCACTCTGCAGTTCGATGTCGAGCAACTGGCAGCCGGAGGCGGCGGCCTTCCCCAGAATATCCAACTGGGCCGCCAGGGAACCCTTGAACTTCCCCCCGCTCGCGGTGCGCCGGCAGGTCGCGATGGCCGTGAGGTGGGGGTGGTATTCCATGAACCGCTTGATTCTGGGGAGCGCGAGCGCCGGCCGGGGCAAATAGTCTAACCTGAACTCCAGAAAGGTGTTATCCCGGATAAGCGCCTCTGCCTTGTCCACCAGGGCGGCGGGATCGGAGTCGGTAACGGCCACGCACACCCGGGGCAGGCGCAAGGGCAAGAATCTGGCGACGTAGCTGTTGGGGGCAGCAGTCATGATCGGAGAACGACTGGGGATATTACAGGCGCGTAATTACAGATGCAACAACGGATTATGGCAAATGAATAGCGGCAAACTTTTTAACGTACCCACGATAACACCAGCGTAACCTTGACCGGCCCTTACCCCCTTGTTACTGTGCGACTTGAAAGCCCTTTTATTTGCGCGAGTTAGCGGGAGAAAGCCGGCGGGGGCCCCGGCCTCGATTTTGGAGGTAACATGAAGAAAACAGGACTGTTGCTGGTACTCTGCCTGACGGTGGCGGCAGCTGCGCAGCAAGCCGATTCCACTTCGGCGGACCAGGCGGCTCCGCAGAACACCCAGATTACGACGGGAACTTTCCCGATGGAGCGCGTCCAGACCCCCACTAACGCCGATCTGTATTGTGGCGGCTTCGTCAGCAAAGAGCTGATGCCCAACGCAAATTTTGTGGTGGGCGGGCTGGAAAGCCCCAACACCACCAAGTTCGCCACCAATGACACCATTTTCCTGAACGGCCAGGGCTACCAGACGGGCCAGAAGTACACCATCGTGCGCGAACTGGTGGATCCCAACAAGTATGAATTATTTGCCGGTCAACATTCGATGCTGAAGGCCATGGGCCAGCCCTATTCCGAACTGGGCTGGGTGCGGATTGTCGATACCCGCGGCAAGATGGCGGTAGGCCGGGTCGAATTCAGCTGCGAGCCCATGGTTCCCGGAGACTATGCGGTTCCTTTTACTGAAAAGCCCAGCATCGCATTTCATCTGCCGGAGCGCTTTGACCGCTTCATGCCGAGCAACGGCGGCGCCAGCGGGCGGATTGTGCTGGCCAAGGATTTCGATCTCCTGCTGGGAACGGGTTCGAAGATTTACATGAACGTGGGCGCCAATCAGGGAGTCAAGGTGGGCGACTACCTCCGCGCGGTGCGCACCTATGAAGCGGACCTGCGGGACCCGGTCGATTCACTCTCGTTCAAGGCATCCACCACCGACGACACGCAGAAGTATCCGCCATCGATTGAAGGGCACATGTTCAGCAAGACCAAAGGCCCGTCGATCCGGGTTGCGGATATGCCGCGACGGGCAATCGGGGAGATCGTGGTGATCAACACCACTCCGACCACGGCGACCGGCATGATTGTGTTCGCGCTCGAGGATGTGCACGTCGGCGACAACGTGGAACTCGATCCGCAGTAATTCTTCCGTAGTGCGGGATATTTTCAGGGAGGCTTCGGCCTCCCTGATTTTTTTTCATGCTGAGCGAGGCAAACTGTTTCGCGAAGCGGTTACCGAGTCGAAGGAGCCCTGGGTGCGGCACGGGCGCTGTGCACTCTGAAAGCTGCAGGCGGCAAGAAATTCCCGACAACCAAGCCGGATGAGCGCTTGTAGGGTCCTTCGGCTTCGCCAAAAGTTTCGCGAGCGGAACTTCTGACTCCGCTCAGGATGACAATGCGGCGTCTGAGGGGCTGCCCGCACGAGCGTGGGCGCTCGCGCCTACATTTTTGGGTCGGAGAAAATTTCGGCGGTGAAGGCTTCCAGCCTGGCGCCGTTCTGCCAGGCGGTTGGCGGCAATCCGGCTTTTCTGCAGGTTTGTTCGAGGAAGGCGATGCGGTCCCAGCCGTGCTCGACCGCTACTTGCGGCAGCAGCAGGCCGCGATGGAGGCCCAGACTGATCAGCAGGCCGTGGCGTCCGATTTCTACCTGGTCGGCCGGAATGGGGTGGGGCGGCGAGAGGATGCTCAGGGATACCTGCAGCTCGCGGGCCTCGTCCCGCGTAACCGGCGAAAAGCGCGAGTCGTCGAAGGCCGCGCCGCGCGCGGTCTCCGCAATGGTGCGATAGAGCGGCGTCACCGGAAGCACATAGCCGACGCAGCCCCGCAAGCCGCCGCGATAATAAAGAGTGGTGAAAGCGCCGCGAGGCTCGGCCAGGTGCGCGGAGGGCGGAGCCAGTGCGATGGCACGCTGATCGAAGGCCGCGGCAATGGCTTCGTGGGCCAGGCGCAACAGCAGGCTGCGCTCGTCGGGTGAAAATTCGTTCGGCTGAGTTGCGCCGGAGAAGCAAGTCAAACGTGAGGAGCGGTCATCATCAGGTAGCGGGCACATCGCGTTTTCTCCGCCGGCTGAGGATGAAGGCGCGGCGGCGGCTCTTCACCACCTGGCGATCGATCTTCGACCAGAACGCGACAAAGTAATCGACGGCCGAGATCAGCGACAGAAAGACCATGAACCAGATGGCGACGATCGCGATCCAGTGCACCGGAAAAATGTAAGGACCCACCGGCCATTCCTTCCAGCGGTGGTCCAGGATGACGGCGACCACGGAAACGATCTGCACCAGCATTTTGAACTTGCCCAGATCGCTGGCCTCGATGGTGAAACCTTCCGAGGCGGCGATGGAACGCAATCCGCTCACCAGGAACTCGCGCGCGATAATGACCACCGCGATCCAGGCCGGAACCAGGCTGGGATTGAATTGAACCAGGGCGATGAAGGCGGCGGCGATGAGCAGCTTGTCGGCCAGGGGATCGAGCAGTATGCCCATGGTGGTGATCTGGCCGCGGCGGCGGGCCAGATAGCCGTCGATGCCGTCGGTGATGGAAGCGGCGATGAACAGCGCCGAGGCCAGCAACTCCTGCTCCCCGTCAAAGGCGCGAAAATGACTGGTCGAGAGCAGCCAGATCAACAGCGGAATGCTGCAGATGCGAGTCAGCGTGATGGAGTTGGGCAGATTCACCGCGGGCACGGGCCGTCAGCAGGCAGTGAGAAGGCTGGCAGCACCTCATTATCCTCCACCCCGCCAAGGGAAGCAATGAAGCAAAATGAGAGGGATCGGTCTGCAAGCGGCGTGGAGGAAGCCGAGGGTGGAGCGGGCTTTCAGGCCTGCATACATCCTTCGATGCAGCGCCAAAGCGCCGCTCCGCCCTATCGCAACTGTTCCAGATCTGGACGCTTAAGAGTCGGTGCCGGTCTTGCCGAGATTCTTCAGCATGCCCATGCCTTCTTCCAGCAGCGACGAACTCTGCGGAACTTGCCCGTTGGGCGTAAGCTTGTCGACCAGCATGGGCAGCAACTGCGACAGGTGCGAGCTTACTGCATCGGGTGAGATGCCGGCCTTGGCTGCGAGCTCCTTCACCTGTTCGCTGCCTAAAACATGCTGTATCTGATCGGCGGAAATGGGAAGATTCTGGCCGGTACTGACCCAGGAGCTGACCAGACCGCCAAGACCCTTGTCATGAAATTGCTGTATCAGTCCGGAAAGCCCGCCGGGCTGGCTGTTGATCATCTGCATCACCGAGGACGCGAGCGGATTCGAGCTGTTGGCCAACATGCCGCTGACTTCCTTGCCCGCCATATCTTCGAGAAAACTCATAATGCCTCCTGAGACTCACGGCGAAAAATCGCGCCGGAAGCCGAAGCTCCCGGCGCTACAGGCTGAGAAAACTACTTTTGCTTGGCGATAATCTTGTCCTTGATCTTGGCGTAGGTGGCGGCGGGAATGATCTTCTTGCGGGTTAGGTCCGTCTTCTTGGCATAGGGGCGGCCGTCGATAATCTTCTGGGAATAGGCTGCGCCGATGCCGGGCAGGGCGTCCAACTGCTCCTTGGTGGCCGAATTGATGTCCAACAGATCGGCATCCGCAGGAGCTGCCATGGCGGAACTGGTCTTGGCCGGCTTTGAGGTTTTGGCGGGTGTGGATTGCGCCGCGGCCACGGTGGCAAGCAGCGCTACTGCGAAAAGTGAAAACAGAATTCTAGCCATCAGGTTCTTGCTCTTCATGGTTTCTCCTTAGTCTTTTTCCGAAGCTTTGTAGCCGGCGGCCTTGGCATCCGCCTCGCTCATGAATTTTCCGGTTTTTGTTTTTCCGTACCAGCGGCCACCTTTGTGGTAGACGCCGCTATCGGTGTTAACCCAGACCATCCCGCTGGCCTTGGCGGATGCAATTTGCGGATCGGAAGCTGCCGGCGTGGCAGCGGCCTTACTGGTCTTAGCAGGTGCGGCCTTGGCCGCGGGAGCTGCCGCCATCGTGTTTGCCGGGGCCGCCATGGAACTGGCTGGAGCTTGCGCCGGGGCGGAGGCAGGTTGACTGGCCGGGGCCGCGCCAGCAGCAGGGGCTGCTGCGGGTGCGCTGGAGGCCATGGCCGACTTGCTCTTGCGGGTTTTCTTGGCCGGGGCCGCGGTAGTGTCGCTGCTGGCTGCCGCCGGGGCGGGAGTCGCAGCCGGCGCAGCCGCTGACGCGGCACCGGAATCCGCGGTGGATTTTTTGCTCTTGCGGGTTTTCTTGGTGCCCGCGGTGGTGGCCGTTTCCGAAGTGCCGGAACTGGCCGGCGTGGCATCCGCCGCGGCGGCTTTCTTGCTCTTCTTGCTGGACTTCTTGGGCGCGGTGCTGCTGGCCGCCGAAGTATCGGAACTGGCTGCCGTAGTATCGGCGGAGGCCGACTTCTTGCTCTTCTTCGACTTGGTGGTGGTGGCCGAAGTACCTGTCGCGGCGGCCTGATCGCTCGACGCAGTTGCATCGCTGGCTGGCTTTGCCTTCTTCTTTTTCTTCTTGGTGGTTGAGGCTGCGGTTTGATCGTCGGTAGTACTTGCCTGGGGCTTGGCCATGGCGGAAATCCCGCTCAGCACGAAAAACATGCAGAACGCGATCGCCCAACTACTGAGCGTGGTGTGCAGTCGGTTCATGAATTCCTCTCTCGTTCCGGGCCGGTTGCAAGGAACTGCGGAAGCTTGTCTCAGGGGCGCCGAGAGCTTCCCAACCGGCCGCAAAGGGCGACCATGATGACATTTCGGCGAGCCGGGGTCAATCAGGGATTCTCTCTGGAACATGTGGGGCGGGCGCCCTCGCCCGCCGCTTTTGACGTTGAATTTTGATGGCAGGAGACTCGCGGGCACTATCGGCAGCCGCAACCTCGGGAATCACCCTTAAGAAGGATCGCCCTTTAACGGTTGGCTCTTATGTCGCGCTCACATGCGAGGCAAACACGAAGAATGCGAGCGGCCAGTACGCAACAAAGGGAAGGCCAATAAGCAACCAAAGCCCTCGACTCCTGAACTTGAACAGTCCCACTGCGAGGAGCACCAGCCAGCAACCTGCCAGAAATAGGCTCACGTAGATGGCAGGGTCCATGCCCGCGTCAAAGAACGAAGAACCGAGAAAAGAAGGGAAGAGAAGAGCGGCAATCGCGATCGCCAGCGATGATGCTAGTAGCAATCTCATCTTTTCAACTCTTGACGGCCTATTTTGCCCGTTCTCCTGTTACACGGCCAATCTCCTGACCAGAGTCAACTTCAAAAGCGGCGGGCGGGGGCGCCCGCCCCACGCCCCAGGTCTAGGCGTAGATTCCCCGTTGGCGGATGGTGTAGGCCACGCGATCGATGGCCAGCATATAGGCTGCGATGCGATTGTTGACGCCGTGAGTTTCGGAAAAACGGACGACGTCCTCGAAGGCGCCCTTCATTATGTGTTCGAGCTGCTCGTTGACCACGGATTCTTTCCAGAAATATCCCTGGCGGTCCTGCACCCACTCGAAGTAGGAGGTGGTCACGCCGCCGGCGTTGCAGAGAATGTCGGGGATGATGAAGACCCCTTTGTCGGCCAGAATATCGTCGGCGGCGGCGGTGGTGGGGCCGTTCGCTCCTTCCGCCAGGATCCTGCATTTGACCCGGTCGGCATTGCGGCTGGTGACCTGGTTTTCGGTGGCGGCGGGAATGAGGATCTCGCAATCCGCGACCAGCAGTTCGGCGGGGTCCTCGGCTTCGGCGCCCTTGAAACCATGGATGGTGCCATTGCGCTGGCGGAATTCCCAAAGCGCTTCGGTGTCGATTCCGTTTTTATTGATGAGGCCGCCATCGACTTCGACGATTCCGATCACTTTGTAGCCGGCCTCGGCCATCAGACGGGCGGCGTTCGAGCCTACGTTGCCGAACCCCTGCACGATGACGCGAGTGGTCTCGGGATTGAGATTAAGCTTCTTGACCGCCTCGTCGCACACGATCATGATGCCGCGTCCGGTGGCCTCGCGGCGTCCGCGAGAGCCGCCAATGTTTATGGGCTTGCCGGTGACGCAGGCCGTCACGGTCTGGCGCATGTGCATGGAGTAGGTATCCATCATCCACGCCATGGTCTGTTCGTTGGTGTTCACGTCGGGCGCGGGAACGTCTTTTTCAGGCCCGATAAACTCGATCAGCTCCGCGGTATAGCGGCGGGTCATGCGCTCCAGTTCGCCCTGGGACATCTTGTGCGGATCGCAGATCACTCCGCCTTTCGCGCCACCGAAGGGAATGTTGACCACGGCGCACTTCCAGGTCATCCAGCTGGCCAGGGCGCGGACTTCGTCCAGAGTGACGTCGGGAGAGTAGCGCAGGCCACCCTTGGCCGGACCGCGGGCGATCGAGTGCTGCACCCGGAAGCCGGTAAAAACTTCGAGATGGCCGTTGTCCATCATAACCGGAATGTGCAGGATGATCTCTCGCGTGGGATACCGCAGGACCTTCATCAAACCCTCGTCCAGGTTCAACTTCTGGGCGGCAAAGTCGAAACGGGCGGCTTGGGCCTCCCAGGGGTTGATTTCCTGTTCCAGGGTAATGGTCTTCAATGCCATGGCGGTCTCCGTTGGTGCGGTCAGACGGTAAGATGCTGGCCGGCGCCGGGCGTACGTCCCGGAGGGGCGGGCAAACGTTCAAAGTATATGCAGGGCCGGGGCGGCGAGGCAAGTTACCACGTGGTTCGTGGCGACTCATCGGCAGTGTCATCCTGTGCGGAGTCGAAGGACCCCTATAAGCTCACGTCACATTACGGTTTTGGGGATTTTGAACAGATCCAGATGGCGGCGCTGGTTCAGATTATAGGGGCCCTTCGACTGCGTAGCTGCTTCGCCAAGCGAAGCAGCTTCTCCGCTCAGGATGACATTTACAGTTCTATTTCCATCCCCTCGGCCGCCGCCCGCACTTTCGGATAATAGTTGCGCGCTTCGGTGACCACTTTGTCGATGCAGGCATCGTCGTGGTCGGGGTCGTGGTGAAACAGGACCAGCTCTTTGGCGCCGCTTTCCATCACTACGTTCACGGCTTCGCGCCAGTGGCTGTGTCCCCAGCCGCGCTTGCGGGCCTCGTATTCTTCGGGCAGGTACTGCGCGTCGTAGATCAGCACATCGGCGCCGGCGGCCAGCTTGCGCACGCTCTTATCGAACTCGGGGTCGCCAGGCTCGTTGTCGGTGGCGTAGACCAGCACTCCGTCCCTGGTTTCCAGACGAAAGCCCATGCAACCCTGGGGATGGTTGAGCCACATGGCCTCGACCATCACGTCCTCGAGCGGGACCCGTCCCTGCTCCAGGTTGTAGAAGCCGCGCTGCGCCTTCATCTCGCTCATATCGACGGGAAAGTAGGGCGCCGCCATCTGTTCTTCCATGACTCTCTTGAGGGTGCGGAAGCGGCTGGACGAATGGAAGGAGAAGCAGTTTTCCGGGTTGTCGTAGAGCGGGCCGAAGAAAGGGATGCCCTGAATGTGGTCCCAGTGGAAATGCGAAACGAAGATGTGGGCGCGGACCGCTTTGCTTCCGGAATCGCGCTGGAGCTGCTGCCCGAGCGGGCGGAGCCCGGTGCCGCAGTCGAAGACGTAAAGATTGTCGCCGAGGCGAACTTCGACGCAGGAGGTGTTGCCTCCATAACGCAGGTTGTCGAGCTGGGGAGTCGGCGTGGACCCGCGTACGCCCCAGAACTTAATACGCATACTTTCCCATGGAAAGCCTTAAGCTGACTCGCCATCTTCCAACGGTTGCGCCCATACGTCAATCCTTTCGCTGGTTACTCCCGATTGGGTCAGAATGAAGGACGGCATCCCGCTCGTATTGACCGGCCGGTGCGTGACGGGCGGGACGCCGGTCCTTCATCGGTCGCACATCTTGCCCCAGCATCCAGCTATAGACATTCAGCTAAAGACATCCGCATGCCGTGCCTGGGGCGGAGGGTAATGCTGGGCAAGGCAGCTACGGGATGTCCCGGAACCAGGTGCAACTGAAAGCGCCGGGCAATGGCGGCCAGGAGCAGGTTCGCCTCCATCACCGCGAAAGACGCCCCGATGCACAGGCGAGGACCGCCTCCGAAAGGGAAGTAGGCGAATCTGGGGAGGCGCTGGGTACCGTCGGCAGTCCAGCGGTCGGGGTCGAAATGTTCCGGCTGTTCGAAGAAGCGGGGATCGCGGTGCAGGATCCAGGGGCTCATGACTACATTCGCTCCCGCCGGCAGCCGGTAGCCGCCCAGTT
>Ga0187824_10000013_pt1 | contig 25017 bp, 19 predicted proteins | sample NC_wetland_sal_i_13_FD_132437 | JGI IMG/M metagenome (GOLD analysis project Ga0187824, IMG submission 132437) | Wetland sediment microbial communities from Neuse River Estuary, North Carolina, USA - SourceSoil_4 | ecosystem: Environmental > Aquatic > Freshwater > Wetlands > Sediment | place... | reverse complement strand
CGCGCCGGACGGCTGATCGATGTACGGACCGGGCGGGTGACCACCAATGCTTACATCCTGATTGCGAAGGACCGCATTCTACGAATTGCGGATACGGGCCCGGCCGGTGTTCCCACTATCGACCTTTCGCGATACACGGTAGTCCCCGGTTTGATTGATGCGCACGCCCATGTCCTGGGGAATCCGAAGGACCAGTCTTCCGCATCCGGGTTGCGAATGTCTTCGGCGCAGAAGACTTTGTGGGGCGTGCACAATCTGCAGACATGGATGGATCACGGCTTCACCGCCTTGCGGGATGCCGGCGAGAGCGACCTGGGATACGGTCAGCTGGCGTTGCGCAACAGTATCGAAAGCGGACTGATTCGCGGACCGCGCATGGTGTCCGCGGGCAACTTTGTTTCTGTCACCGGCGGGCATGGAGACGCGGACGTGCTGGCGCCCGACCAGCAGTTGGCGCCGCGTCCCAACATCGCCGACACGGTGGACGATGTGGAGCGGGCCGTCCGGCGCGATATCAAATACGGCGCGGACTGGATCAAGCTGATGGCGAGCGGGGGCGTGCTGGATCCGATCAGCGACTACCGGGTCGAGGAGTTGAGCGAAGAGCAGATGGCCAAGGCGGTCGAGGTTGCGCACCGCGCGGGGAAAAAGGTGATGGCCCATGCCGAAGGCGCCGCAGGCATCAAGGCCGCGGTGCGCGCCGGCGTGGATTCGATCGAACACGGTACTGTGATGGATGAGGAAGGGGCGCAGTTGATGGAGCAGCATGGCACCTGGCTGGTGCCGACGCTCTTCTGCTTTCAGCACGACTTGCAAACCGGCCTTTCGCAGGGGCGAGATCCGGTCAGCTTCGCCAAGGGAGTGGCCATCGTGAAGGAGCAGGGACCGGCGTTCAAGCGGGCGCTGGCCCACCATCTGAAAATTGCCTACGGCGTGGACGACGACCCCGACTTTGTGTCCAAAGAATTCGGCGCGCTGGTGGGCGGAGGCATGACGCCGATCGATGCGCTGCGGGCGGCGACCGTGAACGGGGCCGAGTTGTTAGGACGCTCGAGTGAAATAGGAACTCTCGAGCCGGGAAAATTCGCCGATATTGTCGCGGTAGAAGGCGACCCAATGGCGGACATCACGGTGATGGAGAAAGTGGTGTTCGTGATGAAAGGCGGCGAAGTCTACAAGAGAGTCAAATGAAATGTGGGTGCGAGCGCCCCGCTCGTGCAGGCAATGCCGAGAAGATGCGCCACGGATTCGCGCGGATTTCCACGGATCCAAATCGTCACGAAAATCCGTGGCCTGTTTTTGTGTGATTTCTGCTGTGGGACGGGAGCGGACGCCCGTCCTCCATCAATTAATGGGCGACCGGCAGCGGGTTGCGTTCGGCGAACTGCCACTGGTGCCAGTACGGGTAGATCGGCTGTTGTTCGCTGGCCCGATCGAGCACCGCGACCTGCGAGGCCGAAAGCGACCATCCCGCCGCGGCAAGATTTTGCCGCAACTGTTCTTCATTTCGGGCGCCCATGATGATGGTCGAAATTGTGGGCCGCTGCAGCAGCCAGTTGAGCGCGACCTGGGCCACGGTCTTTTCCGTTTCTTTGGCCACCTGCTCCAGGGCGTCCACAACTTTGTAAAGGTGTTCGTCTGCCACCGGCGGTCCGTACTCCGCGGTCTGCTTAAGGCGGGTGCCGGCGGGCAGCGGCTGGCCGCGCCGAATCTTTCCCGTCAGACGTCCCCAGCCCAGCGGACTCCAGACCAGGGCGCCAACGCCCTGGTCGAGTCCGAGAGGCATCAGTTCCCACTCGTATTCTCTTCCGATCAGCGAATAGTAAACCTGATGCCCTACGTAGCGCGGCCAGCCATAACGGTCAGAGACGGCAAGCGATTTCATCAAGTGCCAGCCGGAAAAATTTGAGCAGGCGATGTAGCGCACCTTCCCGCTCTCGACCAGTTGGTGGAGCGTGCTCAGAACTTCTTCGACGGGCGTGAGCGCGTCGAATCCATGAAGGTGATAGATGTCGATGTAGTCGATGCCGAGGCGCCGCAGGCTGGCTTCGCAAGCCTGGATCAAATGATGCCGCGATGATCCCAGATCGTTCGGCCCCTTGCCCATGCGGAACGTGCCCTTGGTCGATATCAAGACGTTCTGACGCCGTCCTGCAATGGCCTTGCCCAGGATTTCCTCGGAGAGGCCGGCGGAATAGACGTCGGCGGTGTCGAACAGATTGACGCCCGCCTCCAGGCAGACGGAGACCAGACGAGTGGCTTCAGCGACGTCACTTGCGCCCCAGGCCTTGAAGAATTCGGTGCCTCCACCGAAGGTGCCGGTGCCAAAGCTGAGCGCGGGTACTTTAAGGCCGGAACGGCCAAGTTGTCGGAATTCCATACGCTATAGATGCGACGCGGTGATACGCGATGCGCATTTTATCTTCAAAATCCGGGCACGCAGCCGACTCATCATGGGTGGTCGCGGGCGACCCGCCCGCGCATTCGAAAACCTCGCGGGCGAGTCGCCCGCGGCCACTCCGGCTGGGCCCTCACCACCCATGCTTCATGGCTTTGGCAAACTTCTGTACCGGAAGCGTGTTCAAAACGTCCTCCTTGGTCAGCCAGGCGCGGCGGGCCTGCAATATCCCAAAGCGAATCTTGTCCATGTGCGAGGTGTGGTGAGAGTCGGTATTGATCACGATTTTTACCCCGTGCTCCTTGGCCAGGCGCAGATGGCGGTCGTTGAGGTCGAGGCGATCAGGGTAAGAGTTCAGTTCCATCGCCACCTTCTTCCTGGCAGCGGCTTTCAGGACGGCGTCGATATCGAACCCATATCCGTCGCGCCGCAGCAACAGGCGCCCGGTGGGATGGCCGATCAGCGAGGTGTTGGGATTCTCAATCGCCTTGAGCAGCCGGTCGGTCATCTCGGCCGGGGTCTGGTTGAAATGGGAGTGCACGCTGGCGATCACGATATCCATCTGCTCGAGAACTGAGTCGGAGAGGTCGAGAGTGCCGTCGGCCAGGATGTCCACTTCGATGCCGGCGAAGATTCTTATCTCACCGAGCACGTCGTTGACCGCGCGAATGCGCCGGATGTGTTCGACCGCGCGCTTGTCGTCGAGGCCGTTGGCGAAAGCCAGGTTCTTGGAGTGGTCGGTGATGGCCATGTATTTGTAACCATGCGCTTGGGCGGCCTCGGCCATTTCCTCAATGGTGTTGCGGCCGTCGGTCTCGACAGTGTGCATGTGGACGTCGCCCTGCAGGTCGGCCTGGGTAATGAGCTTGGGCAGGGTGTGGGCTTCGGCGGCATCGATTTCGCCCAGATTTTCGCGCAGCTCGGGAGGAATGTAGTCGAGCGTAAGCTTGGCGTAGATCTCTTCTTCAGTTTTTCCGGCAACCGGCTTTTCGGTGTCGAGTGTGGCCAGGCTGTACTCGCTGAGAGTGTAGCCCATCTTCAGGGCGCGCTGGCGCAAGGCCACGTTGTGGGCTTTCGAGCCAGTGAAATATTGCATGGCGGCGCCGAAGGATTCGGGAGGCAGGAGGCGCACGTCCACCTGCATGCCGCCGCGCATCCGGAAGCTGACTTTATTGTCGCCGCGGGCGATGATTTCCATCAAGCCGGGAAGTTTGATCACGTGTTCGATGAGTTCCTGGCGGGCCGCATCATCGCAACAGGCCCTGCCTGTGACCAGGATGTCGAGGTCGCCTACGGTCTCGCGGCCGCGGCGCAGCGAGCCGGCGGGAGTTATTTTTTCTACGCCGGGATATTCGCGAAGGTGCTCGATGATCTTGCCGGCCTGCTGTTCGGCGGCATCGAGCAGGAAGCGGCCGGCAATGCGGCGATAGTCTTCGATGGCCTTCAGAAGTTTCTGTTCCTGCTTCGCTCCCATGCGCGGAAGCTCGCGTATCTTTCCTTCCCGGGCCAGTTTGGCCACGCCCTCGGGATCGCTCACCTTGTAGGCGCTCCAGATGAGAGCGATGGTTTTCGGCCCCAGGCCCTGGATCTTGAGCAGGTCGAGCATCGAAGGGTGATACTTCTTGAGCAGTTCGGCGTGCAGCGGAAGTTTCCCCTGCTTGAACATTTCCTGCAGGTTCACCAGCATGCCTTTGCCGATGCCGGGAATGGCGAGCACTTTCTTGGGATCGTCGATCAGGTCGGCAATCTGCTGAGTTTGTGCCTCGATGGCTTCGGCGGCGTTGCGATAAGAGCGGATGCGGAAGGAATCCTGACCGTCGATTTCGAGCAGGTCGGCGGTCTCGTACAGGATGCCGGCGATGGCTTTGTTGTCCATTGCGGTAAAGATTAAACAAGTTGGGGCGGAAGGGAAAGGTCGGGGATGCCTGGGATAGGTTGCTGCCGGCGCAGGCGAGGGCATAATGCCCTCGCGACAGCCGGCAGGACGCCGGCGCTACTGGAAAGGAAATCTACGATGCCTTGGTAACGTTGGCGGCTTGCGGGCCCTTCTGTCCCTGCGTGACCTCGAACTCGACTTGATCGCCCTCCTGAAGACTCTTGTAGCCTTCGGAGGTGATTGCGCTGTAATGCACAAACACGTCAGGGCTGCCGTCATCGCGTCCGATAAAACCGTAGCCCTTGGCGTTATTGAACCACTTCACCGTACCTTTCAAACGTTCCACGTACGCCCCCTCGGGCACGTTCTCTTACCAGGCGAGGCCGCACCCTGCATTTGACGCAATTGTGCTGCTACGGGAGAGTGCTGTCAAGGGATTGCAATACCGAACGGCCGCTAGCGGTGCGGCTTTGAACCGGCTCGCGACTGGCTCAGCCAGAGGATGCCGGAAATGGTCTTGGCGTCTTTGATCGTGCCCCGCATCACCATGCGAACCGCCGCCGAAAGCGGCACCATGCGGATATGGATGACCTCATCGGCCTCGGGCTGGGCCTGTCCGGGACGGAGTCCTCGCGCCTGGTAGAGATTCATGGTCTCGGCTAAAAAGCCCGGGCTGGCGTAGAAGCTCAGGATGCGTCGCCAGCGCGAGGCGGTGTAGCCGGTCTCCTCGAGGAGTTCGCGCTTGGCGGCGGCCAGGTCGCTTTCCCCGGCATCGATCCGTCCGGCGGGCAGTTCCCACAGCAGCTGGCGGGCAGCATGACGGTACTGGCGTTCGAGCAGGATGCGGGGTTCGGGTCTTCCTTCTTCGACCGCGAGAATCACCACCGAACCGGAGTGGCGGACAATATCGCGGCGAGTGCGCACGCCACTGGGTTCGAGCACCTCGTCGGCGGTGACGCGAAACGCGGGCCCGTTGTAGACCTCGCGCGAGGAGAGAACTCGGGCTGTGGCGGAGCCGGCTTTTTTTCGCAATGATTTCGGCATGGGAAATACTATAAAGCAGACAACGCAGACGAGTCAGGTTGTAGCGCCGCACGCCGGAAAGCCACCGGAAAAGGCGGATCCGAAAGATGAGCTGCAGCTTTTGCCACGGGGCGAAGTGCTATGCTGCGGCCATGGCGGTCAAGCCGCGCATTGCGATTGTGGGGCCGGGAAGACTGGGCAGCGCGCTCGCGCTGGAACTCACACGAGCGCGCTACCGCATCAGCGAAATCGTCTCCGGCGAGAGCCGGGCGTCCCGCCGCAAAGCGCGGGCCCTCGCCAGCAGAGTGCAGGCCGACTGGAACGCGACCGGCCCTCGCCTCGACGCGGATGTCATCTGGTTCTGCGTCCCCGACCGCGAGATTGCGCGTGCCGCCCGGCGGCTTGCGGACGCGGTGGAGTGGACAGCCAAGACGGCCCTGCATTCCAGCGGCGCGCTCGGCAGCGACGAACTGCGCCGGTTGCGGGCTCGCGGGGCTGCGGTGGCTTCGGTCCATCCCGTGATGACGTTTGTAGCGGGATCGGTACCGTCGCTTCAGGGAGTGCCTTTCGCGCTCGAAGGCGATCTGTCAGCTTTGCGCCTGGCCCGCCGAATCGTGCGCGACCTGGGCGGCGAGGCTTTTTCCATTTCGAAGAACAGGAAGATGGCATACCACGCCTGGGGAGCGTTCGCTTCACCCTTGCTGATCGCTTTGCTGGTGACCGCAGAGAGAGTTGCGCGCGCCGCCGGGCTCTCAAACAACGAAGCCCGCAGGAAGATGCTGCCGATAGTGCGGCAGACTTTGGCGAATTACGCGAAGCTGGGTCCGGCGGGAGCTTTCAGCGGGCCGATTGTGCGCGGGGATGCGCCAGTGGTGCGACAGCATCTGAAAGAATTGAAGAAAGTTCCCGAGGCGAGGGCGGTCTACCTGGCATTAGCGCGAGCCGGATTGCGCTTTTTGCCTTCGCGCAATCGCGGGGAACTGGAGAAAGCGTTGGGGAAATCAAGCGTGCTTCGTTGAACGCGGCGCTGTGCCGCTTTGCGTGAATTTCGGGTTCGAGCCGATCCTAGGGGTCCTTCGACTCCGCCTGCCCTTCGCATTGCGAAGTGCAAGCTCCGCTCAGGATGACAGAGTTTCAGGTCAGCATGAGTCTTTCGATCTTTTTAGCGTGACCCGTGATTTCGTCGCAGTCGACAATGACGGCGCAGAGGCGGACGTCGCCGCTGGCAGCTTCGAAACGGGCGGGCATGTTGTTCAGGAAGCGCGCGATGATCATTTCCTTTTGCACGCCAATGACGCTGTCGTAGGGGCCGGTCATCCCGACGTCGGTGATGTAGGCGGTGCCACCAGGCATGACCCGTTCATCGGCGGTCGGAATGTGAGTGTGGGTGCCGACCAGGGCCGTGACCCGGCCGTCCAGGTACCATCCCAGGGCAAGCTTCTCTGACGTCGCTTCGGCGTGCACATCGACAAAAATCACTTTAGCTTTGATCTCTTTTAACAACTGGTCGGCGACGCGAAATGGATCGTCGTTGGCGGCCATGAAAACTCGTCCCTGAAGATTGATCACGGCATAGGGAACGCCATTCTTGCTGCCCTCATACACGCCGCAGCCGGGCATGTCAGGCGCGTAATTCGCCGGGCGCAACAGCCGGCGGGCCGGACTGTGCTGGTTGCCATCGGCAGACTGAAAGTAGTCGATGATCTCGCGCTTGTCCCAGATGTGGTTGCCGGTGGTGATGACGTCGATGCCCAGTTCGAACAGATCTTCCGCCAGGGCTCCCGTGATGCCGAAGCCGCCGGCGGAGTTCTCCCCGTTCGCGATCACGAGATCAATGGCGCGGTCTTTTACCAGCCCGGGCAGACGGTCCTTAACAATGTTGCGTCCCGGACGTCCAAAAATATCGCCGATGAAAAGAATGCGCATGGTGGAAGGCTATGTTTCGATGGTAACACTGACTAGTCGTCAGTCGTCGGCCCTCAGTCGTCAGCAAGAGCGACCTGCATTTACTGACGACTGAGGACCGACGACTAGCGACTTGCATCCAACTCCGCCGTCTTCAGAAAATCGTAATTGCCCGAGGAATTCAGCGTCAGGTTTTGCACCCGCCTGGAGTGCACCAGCACGTTGTCGAAGTACCACAGGTTGATGTACGGCAGTTCGTCGGCCAGGGTGCGCTGGATTTCCGCGTAGAGCTGCTTGCGGGTGTTCTGGTCGAGTTCCTGGCGGGCCTGGTCGATCAGCGCGTCGATCCGCGGATCGGCGAAGTAGCCGCGGTTGGCGCCGCTGGGAGGGAACTTGGAGGAATGAAAAATATATTCGAAGATGTCCGGGTCTTCGTTGCCGCCGATCCAGCGCAGGGAATAAAGCTGGAACAGGCCGTGGGTCACGTCGGAAAAAAATGTCGCGAATTCGAAGGTCCGGATATCCAGCGCGATTCCGACCTGCCGCAGCTGCTGCTGCAACACCGCCGCCATCAGGCGCGTGCTTTCTTCGGTGGACGATTTCATAGTGAGGTGAAAGCGGACGCCGTTGACCTCGGGATATCCCGCCTGTTCGAGCAACTGGCGGGCGCGGGCGGGGTCGTGGTCGTAGGCCGGCGCATCGCCGTTATAGGCCCAGCTCTCCGGCGGCAGCACGCTGTTGGCGGGCCGGGCAAAACCCCGCAGCAGATATTCGAGAAAAGGGCGCCGGTCGATGGCGTAGGCGACGGCCTGCCGGACCCGCTCATCCTTGAGGATGGGGTCGCGCAGATTGAATGCCAGATACGCCAGCACCGTGCCGGGAGCATGCAGGACGGCGAGGTCAGGGTCGCGCTCGAGGGCCAAGACCATGTCGGACGTCAGAGCGTTGATGGCGATGTCGGCGCTGCCCTTCCGCAGTTCAAGGGCGCGCGTGGTGGTGTCCGGCACCACAATAAAGCGGACCCGGGGAAGATGCGCCTTCTCGCCCCAGTAGTCGTCATTGCGCGCCAGCACAACTTCCTTGTCGGTTTCGGCACTTACGAAGCGGAACGGCCCTGAACCGATCGGCCGGCGCGTCATCTCGTCGCCGCTGCCGTAGGGCACGATGCCCATGGCGCCGTCAGAAAGGTTCCACAACAGAGTCGCGAACGGCTCCTTGAGATGGAAGACTACGGTGTAGTCATCGCTGGCGTCGATGTGATCCACGAAACGATACACCGCCGACTTGGTGCTGCGAATCTTGCCCTGCAGCAGGGAGTCGAATGTCCACTTTACGTCGCGGGCGGTGAGAAGGCGGCCGTCATGAAATTTTACCCCATGATGCAGGTGGAAGATGTAGGTGACGGGATTGGGGATATCCCACCGTTCTGCCAGTCCGGGAGCGACGTTGAGATGGGCGTCGCGGGTGAGCAGGTCGTCGAAGATGAGGTCGTCGATGCGCTCCGACTGAGCGTCCAGACCCACCCGGGGATCGAGGTTAGTGGGACTGCTCTCGATGATCATGACCACGGTGTTGGGATCAGGCTTGCCGGCGCAAGAAAGGGTCGCGGCTAAAAGCGCGCACAGCAACAAACTTGTCATCCGGAGCGAAGATGAAGGCGCGCCAGCGCGCCGAAGCGAGTCGAGGGACCTTGTGTTTGCCCGTGGCCGTTTATGCATACGATATCTTCCCCAAAATCGCGGGCCGCTGGGCTCCCGTAGCCGAGGGAATATTCGACGGTCTCCGGTTCCAGGTTTCGTAGGCCATCAGAGCGAAGGCGGCCGCTTCTTTGGCTGCGGAAGGCAGCCCGAACTCGTCCGAAGCGCGAACGGTCAGGTGTAGGGGCCGAAGTTCATTGGCCAGCATGGCGAGTAAAGTCGGATTGCTGGCACCGCCGCCGGAAACAATAAACTCCCGAAAATTTCCGCGGCGCGGCAGCACGTAGCGGCGCAGGGCGTCAGCGATCGAGCGCACCGTCAACGCAGCTGCGGTGGCCACCACATCCGCCTTGCCGGCCCGTCCGCAACGTTTGAGGAAATGCTGCGCGAACTCGCGTCCGAATTCCTCGCGCCCCGCGGTCTTGGGCGGCTTGCGCCGGAAAAATGGCAAGCGCAGGGCTTCGGACACCACCGGTTCGAGCACGGTACCCGCGGCGGCGATCCGGCCATCGCAATCATAGGGCTGGCCGAAAAGGCGATCCGTGACCGCGTCGATCAGCATGTTGCCGGGGCCGGTATCGAAAGCCGAAACTTGCTCAGCGGTCCCTCCCGCAGGAATGGCGGTAAGATTCGCGATCCCTCCAATGTTTTGCACGATGCGTCCGATCTTCGGATCGCGATACAGCAGGTAATCGAGGAAAGGAACCAGGGGCGCGCCTTTGCCTCCGGCAGCCATGTCGGCGGGGCGGAAATCGGAGACGACCGGGACGCCCACCCGCGCCGCGATCACGGCGCCTTCTCCGGTCTGCCATGTGACGGCCAGGTCGCGGCCCAGAAAGTTCGCCGGCTCCCCCTGATGGTAGAGCGTCTGGCCGTGACAGCCGATCAACTCCGCCTTCAGGTGAAAACGGCGTTCGGTAGCGAGCACCGCTTCGGCATAGAGTTCCGCGAGCAGGAAATTCAGTCGGGCCAGATCGGCCACGCTGGCTTGCCTGGCATTCATGGCTTGCAGCACCACCTGGCGGACGGCTTTCGGGTAGGGGTATTCGGCTTGCGCCAGGAATTTGAACGAGAGTCCGGGACGCGGAGCTCGCGGGCGAGTCGCCCGCGTCCGCATGGTTCGGGGCGGCGCGATGCGGATCAGGGCCACGTTGATTCCATCGGCCGATGTGCCGCTCATAACGCCTCCGACGATCATGCGATGGCGGCTCCCAGTTTGGCCAGCCTCACCTGTTCGGTCAGTTCCCACACCTCGCGTGAGAGTTTTTCCAGCTTGGCGGGGGTTGGGGCCGGTGACCGGCGCTTGAGCGCCGGTGATTTTTTCTTGAAAGCCAGGACACGCGCCGCCGACTCGTTTACCCGTCGGGCAAACTTGCGGTTGCTCTCCGCTTCCTCGAGCAGGGCGGCATGGGATCGCGTCACATATTCCTCGATATGACAGATCAGGCAGAGATCGCCGCCGGCGCGGATGTGTTCCACCGCGGCCCGCTCAATGGGCGCGGCTTTTAATACGCCTCCCATCTCGAGATCGTCGGAGACGACCAGGCCCCTGTAACCGATCTTTTTGCGAAGAACGCCGGTAATCCATTTCCCGGACAGAGACGCCGGGCTGCCGTCGTGCGTGATCGCAGGATAGTTGGCGTGTCCGATCAGGACCATCGGCAGCTCCCGGCGCAGGATTCGGTAGGGATACAAGTCTTCCGCCCAGATTTTTTTCCAGGGCTTGCTGATGGAGGGAAGTTCCTGGTGGGTGTCGAGATTGGCCTCGCCGAGACCGGGAAAGTGTTTGCCTGAGCCCACAACATTGGCAGCCTTCAATCCCTTGAGAAATTCCCGGGCGTAGAGAACCGCCTGTTTCGGATCCGCGGAAACGGCGCGGGAACTCATCACATTTTTTGACGCCTCGAATGCCAGGTCTACCACGGGCGCGAAGTCGGTGTTGAACCCTAATGTCCGGCAGGATTCGCCGATCAGTTTGCCGTGCTGGCGGAAGAGTTTGCGGTTGCCGGTCGAGAAAACATCGGCGGCGGAAGGCGTTCCGCCAATCACGTTGCGGAAGCGGTCGACCCTGCCTCCTTCCATGTCCACGGCGGTGAAGAGCGGGGTGGAGACGCAGGCCTGGCAGTCCTTGAGCAGCTTGTGAGTCTGTTCTCCGCCGGTAATGTTGCGCGCGAACAGGATGACCCCTGCCGGTTGCAGGCGGCTCAGCAGGGCGGCAAGGCCGGGGGACATCTCGGTGCCATCGAACCCGATGATGAGAAGCTGGCCGACGCTGCGGCGTAGATCGGAGGAGCTGCTGTGTCTAGGCATTATGAAGTCGGCGGCCTCATTCCACCTGCTTTTTCAGCTGGGCCAGCAGGTTCAGCGCTTCGAGCGGAGTCAGCGAGTTCAAATCAACTTCGCGCAACTTGTCCAGCACCGGCTGGGACAGTGGGGTAAAGATGGTGAGTTGCGCTGCTGGAGGAGATGAACCCGGCGAGAGGTGTCCCATCAACTGACGTTCGGCGTTTTCGTGCTCCGCCAGAACCTCGCGCGCCCGTACGATCACCTCGTGAGGAAGCCCTGCCAGTTTGGCCACTTCGATTCCGTAGCTGCGGTCGGCCGCGCCCGGCGCAACCTTTCGCAGAAATGCTATTCCACCGCCGGTTTCTTTCACCGTCACGTGATAATTCTTCACCCCGGAGAGCTGTTCCGCCAGTTCGGTCAATTCAAAGTAGTGAGTGGCGAACAGCGTCTTGGCCCGGGTGCGGGCATGAATGTACTCGACCGCCGCCCAGGCGATCGCCAGGCCATCGTAGGTAGCGGTGCCGCGGCCGACTTCGTCCAGCAGAATTAAAGACCGCGGAGTCGCGGTGTGCAGGATGGCGGCGGTTTCCGTCATCTCGATCATGAACGTGGAGCGCCCGCGGGCCAGGTTGTCGCTGGCGCCGATGCGGGTGAAGACCCGGTCCACCAGCCCCAATCGGGCTGAGGTTGCGGGCACGAACGACCCTGCCTGCGCCATGATCACGGTGAGCGCCGCCTGCCGGAGATAGGTGGACTTGCCTCCCATGTTGGGGCCGGTCAGCACCATGATGGCGTTGGTAGTCGAGTTCAGGAAAAGATCGTTGGGCACGAAACGGTCGCCGCTGCCCGGTTCCATTTGTTCGATGACCGGGTGGCGGCCGGCGAAAATCTCGATGTCGGCGGAGTCGTCCAACTTGGGTCGGCAATAATTTCGCAGGGCCGCGATCTGAGCCAGCGCCGCCAGGACATCGACTTCGGCCAGGGCCAGCGCGGTCTGGCGGATGCGGCGGGCTTCTCCAGCAATCGCCGAACGCAATTCGGCGAACAGACGGCGTTCGATGTCCACGATTTTTTCCTGGGCATCGAGGATCTTGGATTCGTACTCCTTCAGCTCCGGGGTGGTGAAGCGCTCGGCATTGACCAGGGTCTGCTTGCGTTCGTAGTCGGAAGGGGCCAGGTGCGAGTTTGCTTTTGAGATTTCGAGATAATAGCCGAAGATCGAGTTGAACTTTACTTTCAGGCTGGCGATTCCGGTGCGCTGGCGCTCGCGTTGCTCGATTTGCGCCAGGAACTGTTTGCTGTTGCGGCTCAGGTCGCGGAGGTGGTCGAGTTCCTGATCGACTCCTGGCTGGATTACACCGCCGTCGCTCAGGGAGAGCGGGGGTTCCGGGATGATGGTCGCTTCGATGCGCTGCCGGAGATCGGCGAGTTCGTCGACTGCAGCGTGGAGCGCGGTTAGGCGTCCGTGGAGCTTTTCATCGTCCTGTGCGACTGGCGTCGTTCGCGCGGCCGGGTCGGCCGCGGCCACATCGGGATTGCTGCTGGCGAGACGTTCCAGTGCCTTGCGGACCGCCGGCAGCCTGGCCAGAGAAGCGGCCAGGGCAAGGACGTCGCGCGGGTTGGCGGTTTCGAGCGTGACCCGGCTGAGCAGGCGCTCCAGGTCGAGGATGCCATCCAGCGCGCGGCGTAGTTCCTCGCGGGCGATGGTCGCTTTCACCTGGGCTTCAACTGCATCCAGGCGGGCATTGATCTCTGTGATGTCGATAGACGGGCGCAGCAGCCAGGAGCGCAGCAGGCGTTTGCCCATGGGCGTGACCGTTGCGTCGACCGAGCGGAACAGGGTGACGCCCGCATCGGCGCCGGCAGCCGTACTGAAGAAGAGTGGCTCGATCAGTTCCAGGTTGCGCACGGTGACGGCATCCAGCACCAGGCAGGTTTGACGCTCGTAGAATCCGATGCGATCGACGTGGCTGAGCGTTCCTCGCTGAGTAGATCGGACGTAGTAGAGAATGGCGCCGGCGGCCGCCGCGGCTGCCGGCTTGCCCGACAGGCCGAAGCCTTCGAGCGACAGCACTCCAAAATGGTTTTCCAGCAGCGCGATGGAATGGTCAGGGGCGAAGATCCAATCGTCCAGCGGAGTCTCTGCGTAGCCGGAACCACCCATTGGGTGGCCTGGACGGATCGAAGACCCATCCCCAGACAGGTCTTGCCTTCTCCCACTACTCTCAAATAACGGGGCGGAGGAGGCGTACAGAACTTCTTTGGGGCGCAGTTGCTGTATTTCTTCCTGGATCCTTTTAACGGCGTCCTCTCCCTGGAACTCGGTGGCGCGAAATTCGCCGGTGGAGAGATCAAGGGCGGCAAAGCCGGCGCGCTCGCCGGTCTGCGCGATGGCGGCGAGAAAATTATTTTCCTCGGAGCTGAGAGAGGAATCGGCCGCTGTGCCCGGTGTGACCACCCGGGTCACTTCACGCCGCACCAGTTTCTTGGCCAGGCGCGGGTCCTCCACCTGTTCGCAGATGGCGACCTTGAATCCCTTGCGGATCAGCTTTGAAATGTAGCCTTCGGCGGCGTGGTGAGGCACGCCGCACATGGGGATGGCAATGCCTTTTTCCTTGTTGCGCGAGGTCAGCGTGATCTGCAGCTCTTTTGCGGCCAGGACGGCGTCGTCAAAGAAAAGCTCGTAGAAATCTCCCAGGCGAAAGAACAGCAGGGCGCTGGGATGCTCTTTCTTGATGGCGGCGTACTGCCGCATCAACGGCGTGGACGGCTCGGTCATTTCAGCGGGCTTCGTGGGCGGATTATAACAAAGGCCGTGGCCTTCTTCGGCTGACGGAAATCACCATGAGTACGTGGCTGGCGCTCCACACGGAGCTTTGGACCTCCGGCCAAACGCCAGATCGCAGTTGACGCGCCCTCCGTGCCGATGTTTTCCTTACAGCCATGGAACTGCGGAAAGATCCCATCACCCGTTCCTGGGTGATCACCGGCGATGATGTTCCCGACCACGCTCCCCGCGCGGAAGCGTTCTGCCGGTTTTGCGCGGACTCGCCGGTCGCGGCGCAAGTGGTCTCGAACATGCCGGGAGTGGAGGGCGGCCCCTGGTCGGCGCGTGCCGTGGTCCATCCCGCGCCGCTTTATCGCATCGAGGGCGAGCCGACCCGGCGCGGCGACGGCCTTTACGATCGCATGGCCCCGGTGGGTGCTCACGAAGTTCTGGTGGAGAATCTGCGGCACGACCGGCAGTTGTGGAATGCGAGTGACGCCGAGATTGAGCAGTTCCTGCTGCTGGCCGCGCACCGCATTCAAGACTTGAAACGCGATGCGCGCTTCAAATACGTCAGCATCTTTAAAAACCACGGCTCGAATGCCGGCCAGGAATTCGAGCATCCCACGTCTCAGCTCACCGCGACCACATTTGTGCCGCGCCGGGTGCTGTACGAACTACGGGCGGGCAGGGACTACTTCAAGGCCAAGGAACGGTGTGTCTTCTGTGACATTATTTCCCAGGAACTGCAGCAGAACCAGCGCGTGATCGAGGTGCGTGGCGACTTTATCGCACTCTGTCCCTATGCCCCGCGTGTGCCATACGAGACCTGGATCATCCCCCGGACCCATGACGCGTCCTTCGGGCGTTTCGTTCTGGCCCGCCCCGGCAGCATGCTCGATCTGGCCGCGCTGCTGCGGCTCACCCTGCAAAGGATTCGCACCGTGACTGCCGAGTTTCATCTGGTGCTGCACACTTCGCCCAACACCTTGTTTCGCTCGAAGAGCCTGGACTATTGGAAAACGCTCGATGACGATTATCACTGGCACATCGAGATCCTGCCGGTGATTGGGGGAAAGGCGAAGTCATACACGTTTAAGGAAGTGTATTATTCGCCGGTCAGCTCGGAGCGCGCGGTGAAGCTGCTGCGCGAGGCAAAGATTGATGGCTGAGGGAGGAAGGCAGACCTCGGACCTCGGACCTCGGACCTCGGTTTTAGTTATAGCGGTGCCTTCTCTCGACGCGCCAGCGGGCCAACGACCAAAGGCCAACGACCAACGACCAAAGGCCAACGACCAACGACCAAAGGCCAACGACCGTTCCTATGACTCTGCGGCGCATGAAGACGTACACCGGTGGCCAGGGATACGTCTATCAATACTATTTCGTGGGTAAGCGGGCGGCTTTGGACGATGCGGCTGAGGCGCCAGCCGGCGAATATATTTTCGATGTCACTTCGGACCGCAAGACTACTTTCGCGGTGAGCGTATTCTTGCCTGACGACTCTATCCAGACCTGGTCCACAGCGCATGGACGCGAACTGACTGATGCCGAGCAATATGGCGCGGTGAAGCTCAGGCTGTTTGAGGCCTTCGACGAAATTGAAGACATGCTGGCTGGTGGGCGCCGCCTCGTTGTAAGCCCCGATGGTCTTGAGAGAGCCCTGCATACGCTGGGCGTGCAGTAACCGGTTACTGTAGCGCCGGCGTCCCGCCGGCCCTATGGGCGGGCAGAGCCCGCCGTTCTTGCCGTTTTTGCGCGCGCGTAGGAGCGGAGGGCGAGACGCCCTCCGGACAGCCGGCGGGACGCCGGCGCTACCCGGAGCCCTTCTTACTCTTCTGCCCTGGCTCTGGTGCAGACTATAATCACCGTGGCGGACGGCAAGGGTGCCGGACCGCGGGCTCCAAATTCTGTTTATGCCGATACTGTGGCTCCGAGTAGCGCTTTGCTTCTACGCCGTGGGACTGCTCTACGCCCTGCTGGCTTTGACCCGCACCAGTTCGCTGTTGAACCGGGTCGCGCTGCCGGCGATGAGCCTCGGCATGGTATTTCAATTCGTATCGTTGACCGAAGCCGTCCTGCTTTCGAGGCAGCTTACGCTTGCTTCGGTGCATAACTCCGAGTCGCTTCTGTCCCTGATGGTGATGGCGGCATTCATGATTGTGTATGTGGTATATCGCACCACGTCGCCGGGGATTGTGGTCTTTCCGCTGGTGTTTGTTTTGACCTTCGTTGCGGCCACAACCCAGCAGCCGTTTCTGCTGACTTCGCCCGGCATGCGCCGGGGCTGGCTATTCGTGCACATCGCCATGATCTTTGTGGGGTATGCGGCCCTGTTCATCAGCTTTGCCGCCAGCCTGCTCTATCTCCTGCAGGAACGGAGTCTAAAGGCCAAGAAGCCGGCCACGATTCTGTTGCGCCTGCCGGCCCTCGAAGTGATCGATCAGATCGGGTATCGCTCTTTGCTGCTCGGTTTTCCCTTTATGACGCTGGGTTTGGTGGCGGGCAGCATTGTGGCCCAGGCCACTTACGGTCGGCTGGACTTTCTTGATCCCAAAATTTTTCTGTCGTTGCTGATGTGGGCGGTGTACATGGTGATGGTGTTTACCCGCTGGAATGCGGGATGGCGAGGCCGGCGGGCCGCCTATCTTGCGACCGGCGCGGTGGTGGCCGCGGTGATTGCCTGGTCGGCCAACTACTACAGCACGATTCACGGGTTCGTCCAATCATGAAGTTTCAACTCATTGGGGTGAATCACAAGACCGCGCCAGTGGAAGTGCGGGAGCGCCTGGCCATCCCCGAGTCGCGCCTGCCAGATGCGTTGCGGCGTCTCGCCGGGCATCCGGGCGTGGAAGAAGGGATCATCCTCTCGACCTGTAACCGGGTGGAAGTGCTGACCCAGGCGAAAAATGGCGCCGTGGACCTGCGCAGCTTTCTGGGCAACTACTTTCAGCTCAGTCCCTCGGATTATGAGCCGCACCTGTACGAATATCGCGAGAGCGAGGCGGTCCGTCACCTGTTTCGGGTTACATCAAGCCTGGATTCCATGGTTGTAGGTGAGCCGCAGATTCTGGGGCAGGTGAAAGAAGCCTACGCCACGGCCCGCGCTGTCGGTGTGGTGCATTCGCAGCTCGATCTGCTTCTTACCCGCGCCTTCGCGGTGGCTAAGAGAGTGCGCACCGAGACGGCGGTAGGTTCGTCGGCGGTGTCGGTGGCTTCGGTGGCGGTCGAACTGGCAAAAAAGATTTTCGGATCCCTGCAGGGCAAGCATGTCTATCTGGTGGGCGCGGGCAAGATGAGCGAACTGGCGGCGCGTCACCTGATCGCCCACGGTGCGGAATCGATTTTTGTCGCCAACCGCACTTACGACCGCGCCCAGCAACTGGCGGCACGCTTCGAGGGGCAGGCCATCCTGTTTGAACAGCTTTACGAGACCTGCGACCGCGCCGATATCGTCATCACATCGACGGGCGCGCCCCATGCCATATTCCGCCGGGAACATGGCGAGCTTTTTCTGGCCCGGCGGAAGAACCGGCCCATGTTCTTTATCGATATCGCGGTGCCGCGGGATGTCGACCCGGAGATGAACCGGCTCGACGGCATCTTCGTTTACGACATCGACGACCTGCAGCAGGCGGTGAGCTCGCACGTCGATGACCGGAAAAAAGAAGCGGAGCGCGCCGAGGCCATCATCACCGGAGAAGTGGAGCGCTTCAAGATCCGCCTGCAGACCCTGGACGTGGTTCCCACCATCGTCTCGCTGCAGGACCACCTGGAGACGATTCGCCAGGCGGAAATCGACCGGGTGCGCGGCCGCCTGGGGCCGCTCTCGCCGGAGCAGGAACTGGCGGTCGAAGCCCTCACCCGCGGCATCATCAGCAAGATCATGCATACCCCGATCAGCACGCTGAAGACCGCGGTGAGCCAGCCCGAAGCCACCACCGTCGTCGATATCGTGCGGCGGCTGTTCGATCTGCAGGACAAGAAAAAACAGGACGACAAGAACGCCACGAAATCTTCGGGTGGAGACTCCGGAGCGAAAACTTAGTGGCTCGGCTGCGCATCGGTTCCCGCGGATCGCAACTGGCTCTCTGGCAAGCCAACCACATCAAGGCGCTGCTGGAGCAGCGGGGACACCAGGTCGAAATTGAAGTCATCAAAACTACCGGCGACAGGATTACCGATGTCGCGCTGGCCCAGGTCGGCACCAAGGGCATGTTCACCAAGGAGATTGAGGAAGCGCTGTCTGCGCAACAAGTTGACCTCGCCGTGCACAGCTTGAAAGACCTGCCCACGGAAATTCCGGCGGCCTTCGAGATCGCGGCCGTCACCAGCCGCGAAGATGCGCGAGACGTTTTCTGCTCTCAGAAATACGGAAGCATGAAAGAGTTGCCCAACCGGGCACGGGTAGGCACCAGCAGTCTGCGACGCCAGGCGCAGCTCAAGGCGCTGCGGCCTGACCTGGATATTCATCCCTTGCGCGGTAACGTAGACACGCGGCTGCGCAAGCTCGCGGCCGGCGATTACGATGCTGTCATTCTCGCGGCGGCCGGGCTGAATCGCCTGGGCAAACGGGAATTTATACGGCAGGTGCTGTCCCCTAAACTGATGTGCCCGGCGGCAGGGCAAGGCGCTCTGGCCATCGAGATTCGCAAGGACGATGCAGGCGTGCGCCGGCACATAGTCTTCCTGGACAATGATGCGGCGCGCCGCACCACCAGCTGCGAACGGGCGCTGCTGAACCAGATGGGCGGAGGCTGCCAGGTGCCGATCGGAGCGCTGGCGGAAGTGGTCAACGGCCGTTTGTTTCTTGAAGCCGTGGTTGCTCGTCCGGACGGGGCGAAGGTGTTGCGGGAGTCGGGTGAGGGAGACGATCCGGTGCAACTGGGTGAATTGGTAGGCGAAGCCCTGCTGCGCCGGGGCGGCGACGCAATTCTGCGCGAAGTGTACGGAAAAGCGATAGTCGCACCGCAGCAACCTTGATCTCGTGGCGGTAGTGTGGACGCGGGCGACGCGCCCGCGCTGACGAAGCCGGTATTTCCCAAAAATGAAACCCAGCAGGAAGTCAAAGACGGCAGGACCGCTATCGGGTGTGCGAGTGCTGGTGGGACGCGCTCGTCATCAGGCCAGCGCCCTCTCCGCCGGACTCCGCGACCTGGGCGCTGAAGTTCTGGAAGTCCCCTTCATTGAAATCCGCAAGCCACGTTCCTACAAAGCGCTGGACACGGCGTTGAAACATCTTCCAGAGTATGACTGGCTTATTCTGACTAGCGTCAACGGAGTCGACGCGCTGTGGGAAAGGCTGCGGAAACTAAGGATGGGCGGGCGCCCGATGCGCCACCTGAAAATAGCAGCAATTGGCCCGGCCACCCGTCAGGCCATCGAGCAGCACGGCGTGAAGGTGAACGTTGTGCCCCGGGAGTACGTGGCGGAGTCGGTAGTGACCAGCCTGCGCCGCAAAATAAGGGGGAAGCGGGTGTTGCTGGCGCGGGCAAAGGTTGCTCGCGACGTGATCCCGCGCGAACTGCGCAAGCTGGGCGCGCAGGTGGACGTGGTCGAAGCTTACGAGACGGTGGTTCCCCAGTCTTCGCGGCAACGCTTGCGGGCGGCACTGGCTTCTCAGCAGCGACGGCCCGATTGGATTACATTTACCAGCTCGTCTACGGCCAGGAATTTCGTGGCGCTGCTCAACGAAAGCCGCGGCCGAGTCGACCGCGTCCACACCGGCAGCAGCCTCCGGCGGCATCTTAAAGGGGTGAAGCTTGCTTCCATCGGGCCGGTGACTTCGTCTACTCTTCGAGCGCTTGGCCTGCCGGTGGACGTGGAGGCGGCGGAATATACGATTCCCGGGCTCATCAAAGCCATTTCCGGGCGCCCGCGGTAGATGGCAGCGGGTTTGGTCTGGGCATTTTTAGGGAGGAAGGCTTGTCAAGAAAGCGTCTTCTTTTACTCCTCAGTCTGGTTCTGGCAGTTTCCTTTGGATTTTCACAAACCAGCCCCTCTGATTATCCACCGGAAGAACTCCTGCAACGCATTACCGCCAATGGACTGCGGGCCCACATGGCGTTTCTGGCGGATGATCTGCTGGAAGGACGCGGCACCGGTACGCGTGGCTATCAGCTGGCGGCAAATTATGTCCGGGCGCAGTTCGAGGAAATGGGATTGCACCCCGCGGGAGTGGGCGGATCGTATTTCCAGAACGTACATTTTCGGAAGATTGAATTGTTGCGGGACCGGAGTTCAGTCACCGTGAAACACAACGGATCGACCCGGACCCTGACCATCGACAAGGATTACGTGATGGGCGGCGACCCGGTTTCGGCCGATACTACCGCCGAAGGCCAGGTCGTCTTCGTTGGCTTCGGCGTGAGCGCCCCGGAATTCAACTACGACGATTACGCCGGGGTGGATGTCCGGGGCAAGATCGTGGCTGCGTTGTATGGCGCTCCGTCCCGAATGCCCTCGGCTCCGGGTGCCCATTTTTCTTCCAGTGAACAGAAATTGCGGGCGGCGGCCGAACATGGCGCCATCGGATTTATCTCCATCTGGGCGGGCAAAACCGAGCAGCGTACTCCGTTTTCCGAATACGTCCGCTTTACCCGGGGACCGGCGCTGCGCTGGCTGAATGAAAAGGGTGTGCCGAATGACGCGGAACCAAAGATCCGGGGCGTCGCTCGGATAAATTCCGCCACGGCCGCGGTGCTGTTCGAAGGCGCGCCGAAATCGTGGAAACAAGCGCTACAGGAGGCCGAGAACAGCCAGGCGCAGGCCTTTCCGCTGCAGGCCAGCGTTTCCATCCACATCGTCAGCCATTACTCGGAAGTGGAGAGTCCGAACGTAGCAGCCATTCTGCCCGGCTCCGACCCCCAGCTGAAGAACGAGTATGTTGCCTTCACCGCTCATTTAGACCATCTGGGCATCGGCGATCCGGTGAACGGAGACAAGATCTACAACGGGGCGGCGGACAATGCCTCAGGCACGTCCGCGCTGCTCGAAATGGCCCGCGCATATTCCGGGTTGCACCCCGCCCCGCGGCGCTCGCTTCTGTTTATCGCCGTTACCGGCGAAGAAGAGGGCCTGCTGGGTTCCGAATATTACGCGCAGAATCCCACGGTCCCGATCTCGCAGATCGTTGCCGACATCAACATGGACGAAGTTTCTTTCCTCTACGACTTCAAGGACATCGTTCCGTTGGGAGGCGAGCACTCCAGTCTAGGCGCGGTCGCCGACGATGTGGCCCGCCACATGGATCTCATCGTCAGCCCGGATCCCGTGCCGGAAGAGGTTTACTTCATACGCAGCGATCAGTATTCCTTCATCCTGCAGGGCGTCCCAGCCTTGTACATCGGGGAAGGACTGCAAACCGTAAATCCCGACCTTGATGGCAAGAAGATGCAGTTCGACTGGGAAGTGCAACGTTACCACCAGCCCAGTGACGACATGAGCCAGCCCCTCGACTTCAATGCGACGGTTAAGTGCACTCGCGTGGACTTGGCCGTGGGATATGAAGTGGCGCAGCAGACCGAGCGCCCCCACTGGAATGCCGGCGATTTCTTCAACAAGTTCGTCAAGAAGTAATGTAGGCGCGAGCGACTCGCTCGCATAGGACCGGCACGGACGACTCCAGATGAGCAGCGCCACGGACGCTGCCGCACGAGCGGGGCGCTCGCGCCCACATTTCACTCGGTAAGCGAGCAGCCGCAGTTCGCGGGCGGCACACGGGCCTTCAGGAACTCCGACACGCGCTTGTAGGCGTCGATCAGGTTCTCCACCCGGGCAAAGCCGTGGCCCTCGTTTTCGTACACTTTGTATTCGGCCACGCCGCCGCGCTTCTTGACCGCATCCACCACCTGCTGGGCTTCTTCTTTAGGACAGCGCGGATCATTGCCGCCCGCCAGCAACAGCAGCGGCGCCTTAATCTGATCGACAAAGAAAATGGGAGAGCGGTCGTGGAAGAGCTCTTTGTTTTTCTCCGGATCGCCCATAGTGGCCAGGTCGGACTGCTGCAGCACCGGATCTTCGTTGGCGATTTCCGTGAACCAGTTGACGAAGGGCACGATCGGCACGCCCGCTGCCCACACGTCCGGAGCTTTGGTTACGCCCATCATGGTCAGGTAGCCCCCATAACTCCCCCCCATCAGAACCAGTTTCTTGGGATCGAGGTAGCCAGTTTGCTTGATGAAGTCGGTAGCGGCCAGCACGTCCTGCAGGTCGCCTCCGCCCATGTCGAACAGGTTGGCGTGCTGAAACTCTTTGCCGTAGCCCGTGGAGCCGCGATAGTTGGGCGCGATCACCATGTAGCCCTGGTTGACCAGATGCTGAATGATGCGGCTGAAAGAGTTCACGCTCTGTGATGCCGGCCCGCCGTGGACATAGACCACCGCCGCGTTCTGCCCGCTGCGCGCCATGTTGTAAGGCACGTACACCAAGGCGGAGATAGTCCATTTGCCGTCGCGGCTGGGATAGTGCACCAGGAACGGCTCCACCATGTCCTCGGAGCGTACCCCTGCCACCAGCGAATCCGTGATTTGATGCGACTTGCCGTCGGCCAGGGAGTAAACCCAAACATCGTTGGGCGACGTGGGTCCGTTGTGGTAATAGAGCAGGCGCGATCCGTCGCGGGTGAAAGCGGATTCCGCGCCGCCCAGATGGTTTACGCCTTTGGGCAGCGGCAGGGAAGTGGTCTTTCCGGAAGCGAGGTCGTGCAGGTAAATGTCGGTGTTGCCGTCGAGGTTCGCGGTCCAGGTCACCGACTTTCCGTCTGGCGAGAATTGGCCGCCTTCAATTTCCCATTTGTCCTGGGTGAGCCAATCGATTTTCTTGCTGCCGATATCGAGCAATCCGACGTTGTCGTAACCGTTTCCCGCATTCGAGGTGATCAGCAAATGCTTCCCGTCGGGAGAGAATCCGCCGGCGGAGTAAGTTGCTTCTCCCTGATGTGGAGTAAGGAGGGAGCTTTTGCCGGTGGCGACTTCGGCGACAAAGATATTTGAATCTGTGCCCTTGGCCTGGTGCTGGGTATAGGCGATCCACTTGTTGTCGGCGGACCAGATGGGATTGACGTTCATCTTGTCCGCTGGCGTGCCTGTGGTCAGGTGTTTGGTGTCGCGCATCAGCGTGTCAAAGATATCAATCTCGTACACCGACGATGTTTTGGGCTTACCGTGTAGGCCAGATAACGGCCGTCGGGCGACCAGGTCGGACTCTTTTCGGAGATTTCTCGCGTGTTGGTGATGTTCACGACTTCACCGGTCTTGGGCGAGACGAAAAAGATGTCCCACTGCTCATCGCCGTCGTAGTCGGAAATGTAGGCGATCCACTTGCCGTCGGGTGACCAGGTGGGCTGGGTCTGGCGCTGGTCGCTGACTGTAAGTTGCGTGGGCCATCCGCCAGCGGCCGGCACCAGCCAGATATTATTTCGTCCGCTGATGTTGGTCACAAAGGCGATGGTCTTGCCGTCGGGCGACCAGGTCGTGGCCCCCACGGAACGCGTCATGAATAGCCTTTCGATCGAAAGGCTCTGCTGGTTCTGTTCTACATTCGCGTTGGGCGTGCTGGTGATCAGCTTGGGATCGCTGATCGCCGGGGGCGCCGGCAGGTTCTGCGGCAAAGCAAGAGCGCTCATAGAAATGAATACTGCTAACAGGATAGGCGTGCGCATACGGGTGATGAGAAAAGTGTAGCAGCTGTCATCCTGAGTGCAGCAGCTTCTTCGCGAAGCGAAGCAGCTGCTGAGTCGAAGGACCCCTATGAGCGCTACGGGTGCCGCGGGTGCGGGTCGGTTTTGACTGAAAAGATTCCCAACATAGCTGGGTTCGCGTGCATTATAGGGGTCCTTCGACTGCGCTTTCCCATTCGCCAGCGAATGGAACAGCTCCGCTCAGGATGACAGCGCGCCGGCTGTGCTACCTGGCGTTCTTATGGATCTCTACCGTGCTCCAGGTTTTGTCGGCGGCGTGGCAGATGTTTTCGAGCGGGCAGTCGGCGCATTTGGGGCGGCGTGCGATGCACAATTTGCGGCCGTGCCAGATGATCTGGTGGGAGAACATCGTCCACTTTTCCCGCGGGATGATTCGCAGCAGGTCCTGTTCGATCTTTTTCGGGTCGTCGTTGCGCGTGAGTTCGAGGCGGCGGCTGATGCGGTGAACGTGCGTGTCCACGACTACGCCTTCGTTTTTCTTGAACCAGGTGCCCAGAACTACGTTGGCGGTTTTACGCGCGACTCCCGGCAGAGAGAGAAGCTGGTCCATCTGATCGGGGACCTGGCCTCCGAAATCGCTCACGATCTTTTTTGCCGCGCCTACCACCGACTTCGACTTGTTGCGGAAAAATCCGGTCGAGCGAACATCCGGCTGGAGCTGTTCGGGCTCGAGCGCGGCGAAGGCCTGGACCGTGGGATATTTCCTGAACAGCTCAGGCGTAACCAGGTTCACCCGAACGTCGGTCGACTGCGCGGAGAGGATGGTCGCGACCAGCAATTCCCATGCGCTTTTGTGATGCAAGGCGCAAGTGACGTCGGGATAGAGAACGTCAAGCCGCTTGAGAATCTCCTGAACCCGGCCGGGAGCCGTGGGATTGTAGCCTTTGCTCTGTGCCTTGGTGGAGGCTGCGGCCGCACGAACTGTGTGGGGACGGGCGCCGTCGCCCGTCCGGGGCGTCCGCAGGACGCCCGGTCTTTTTTTGCCGGAAGAGTTGCGGACGCCTTCTTGGCGGCCACTCTTGGCGGGCTGGCGCGGGGTGATGCCGCGGGGCATGGCAAGCTCCTCAAAATCGAGGTCAATCTTAGCAAATTGTTTTGAACGAAATGGTGGGTCGTGGATGACGGGCGCTAGCCGTCCTTCAGACGGGCTGGACGGGCGAGGGCGCCCGTCTCCACATAGGTCTTGCCGTCCCCACAAGGATTTCGCCCTCCTCACAATCCGTTCCCGCCCGTCCTTTCGTAATGACGCGGAACCATCGGGCCAATTGACGCACCGCATCAGTCCCGGTACCCTGAAAGAGGTTTTTAGCGAACGCAGGAGTGTGGCGTGGCGGTAAAGTCCATCCAACTCGGGCAGGTTTGGCG
>Ga0187824_10000012_pt1 | contig 26360 bp, 19 predicted proteins | sample NC_wetland_sal_i_13_FD_132437 | JGI IMG/M metagenome (GOLD analysis project Ga0187824, IMG submission 132437) | Wetland sediment microbial communities from Neuse River Estuary, North Carolina, USA - SourceSoil_4 | ecosystem: Environmental > Aquatic > Freshwater > Wetlands > Sediment | place... | reverse complement strand
GGCGTTGGGGTCTTTCGCCCTGCTGGCGCCTACGTCCTTGCAGGTGACCGTGGGCATCTTCGTCGCGATGGTGCTGCTGTTTCGTCGCGTGTCTCTGGGCTCAATCGTCGCGGTTGCGCTCTTCCCCCTGCTGGCCTGGCGGCTGCACGACTATGCCAACTCCCCGCGGGTGCTGGGTATCATGGCGATCGCTTCCCTGCTGATCATCGGCCGGCATCATCAGAACATTCACCGCCTTCTGATCGGCACCGAACCTCGATTTCAATGGAGGCGGGGATGAGCCGGATCGCGATCATTGGGGCGGGCGCGTGGGGTACGGGCCTTTCCATTGTTCTGGGACGCGGCGGCAACCACGACGTACGGCTCTGGGCGCACGAAAAGGAAGTCCGCGATTCGATATCCACCCGCCGGGTGAACGAACTCTTTCTTCCCGGACAGTCGATACCAGCATCGGTATCGCCGACCGGCAGCTTGCAGGAAGCTTTGCAGAGCGCCGAAATTGTGGTCAGCGTCATGCCTTCGCAGCATTGTCGCCCGCTGTTTCAGCAGATGCTGCCGCGTCTCGAGCCCGGCATGATGTTTGTCAGCGCGACCAAGGGGCTGGAGGAAACCTCGCTTCTGCGGATGACCGAAGTGATCGTGCAGGTCGTCACATCGGGCAACAAGTTTACGCCGCGCATCGCGGCCCTCAGTGGACCTTCATTCGCCAAAGAGGTCGCTCGCGGGGATCCCACCGCCATCACCGCGGCCTCGCAGGATGCGGAACTCGCGGAAGTCGTGCAGCGCGAATTCAGCGATCCCCGCTTCCGGGTCTATACCAACGACGATGTGGTCGGCGTTGAACTCGGCGGGGCGCTGAAGAACGTCATCGCCATCGCTGCCGGCGTGTGCGACGGGCTGGGGCTCGGCCACAATTCGGTCGCCGCTCTCATCACCCGCGGCCTGGCCGAGATCACGCGTTTGGCGGTAGCCTGCGGCGGACGCCAGGAAACCATGGCCGGGCTTGCCGGCCTGGGCGACCTGGTGCTGACCTGTACGGGCGGACTTTCGCGCAACCGCAGCGTGGGCGTCGAACTTGGCCGCGGACGCAAATTGCCGGACATTATCGCCGGCATGCACGGCGCGGTCGCGGAGGGCGTGTTTACTACCCAGGCCGCGGTCGGACTGGCTCGCGCCCGCGGGGTGGAGATGCCGATCACCGAGCAGATGGATGACATTCTGCACCGCGACAAATCTCCCGCAGAGGCGATCCGCGAGTTGATGACGCGGAGTGGCAAGAGCGAGCGCGGGATTGGCTCTTAACTTCAGGCTCCTGGCTCCTGGCTTCTAGCTTCTACTCGCAACTTTCCTGCACAAACTTAAGACCTAGGTCTTTCGAAACGTGATGCCCTCTGCATTCTTCTGTGACAATGCAGCCATGACGCGTTTCCAAACCCTCTTCCTTGCTTTGTCCGTCTCTTTCAGTGGTTTCTCCACCGCGGCTGGAGCGCAGTCTTGCCCCAAGGTCGTCTATACCACGGCCGCCGCGACCACCAAGAAAATGGTTGCGAGCGTGAACTGTCTGGTCGCGAGAAACGCTGCCGGCCACACTGAGGTGAGGCAGGCCGGATTGCAGGTCGAGAGCTTTCCGGTAATCGGGCCGCAGCACACGCACAGCTATCGAAAGATTGTGCTGGCCATGATTTCCGTGCCCGCGGGCAATGAAACCAGGACCGCGCTCGCCACCACCGACAATCCGGATGCGGCGGTAAGGGCGACCGCCGGCGGGGAATGCAAGATCAAGATCAACCCTGATAACACCGTGGATGGCCAGTGTAATCAAACCGGCGGCAGTCTCTTCATTGTTTACAACAACTAAGCGTGGCCGCAATCGCCCGGCTGGTGGGAAGTTCCTGAACTTTGGTAACCGGACATTGGCCTTCGGTCTGGAGCGGGTAACCGCCTCTACCCGGTAAAATTTCAACAGCAACAATTGCCTCCAGCCATGTCAAACGGCGGGGCATGGCCCACTTTGTCTTGAAATTGCCCCTTCCATCTCGCGTCCCGATTTTGTATGTCATCCTGGGTGCGCTCGCGCTTATCAGCGTGGTACCGATGTATTTCTATTCGGAGCAGGTGGAAGCGATCAACCGCGAGCGCCTGATCACCAACGAGCGGCTGCTGCAAAATACGGTAACGCGATCTCTGGCCGACGACATCGCGCAACACCAGGAATCGCTGCGCATGATGCTGGCCAACCTGTCTTCGGCCCTGCAGGTGGCGAGCGGCGGAGACATTACGGACGAGCATGTGGAGGCGCCCGAGTTGCGCGCCCTGCTGGAGCATTTTGTTTCTTCGTCGCCCGATCTGGCTTATGCCACCTTGCTGAATTCGGAGTCCAAGGGAATCTCGGCCGGCCGCATTGCCCCCGACGCCTTTCTGCAACTCGACCTGGTGCGGGCCTATCAGGCCGCCCGCGAAGGCCGCGCCTACAGCGGCCAGGCCCTGGTGATCGGCAGCGGAACCTCTGCCCGTACCGTCATGTTGGTGAGTACCCCGGTCATGTACGGCGGGCGCTTCCTGGGGATGATCGGGGCGGTCGAGGACTTGGAATTCCTGATTCGCCGTTTGCAGGAAGTCAACCGCGGCGGGCTCACGCCGTACGTTGTGGATAGCGAAGGCCGCCTGGTGGCTGGGGCTACGCCCGATTACGCCACCGGCCAGGACCTGACTAACTCAGAGATCGTGCGTAACTTCGTGGAGCAGGGGCGCCAGGCGCAGATGGTGGCGGCCACGCGAGAGTTCAGCGTGACCCAGGGCACAAAAAGCACGAAGATGCTCGGCACCTACAGCCCGGTGGGCAATCTGGACTGGGCGGTGATCGTGCAGAAGCCGCGGGACGAGGCTTACCGCGGGGTATTTGAGATGCAGCGCAGCGCCCGCCTGCTGGCCCTGATGGCCATCCTGCTCAGCGTGGGCATCAGTATTTTCGCCGCGCGCCGCATCACCAATCCGCTGGAAGTCCTGACCGCTTCCAGCCGCGCCATCGCCCGCGGCGACTTCTCGCACCGGGTCAAGCTGAGAAGCCGCACCGAAATCGGCGAACTGGCGGCCACCTTCAACACCATGTCCGAGGAACTCGAGCACTTCGTGCTCGATCTCAAGCGGGCGGCCACGGAAAATCGCGATCTGTTCATGAGCTCCATCCAGATGCTGGCCGGCGCGGTCGACGAAAAGGATCCCTACACCCGTGGACACTCCGACCGCGTGACCCGTTATTCGATGCTGATCGCCAGGGAGATGGGCCATCCCGAGGAATTTCTGGAGATCGTGCGGGTGTCCGCCCAGTTGCACGACGTAGGCAAGATCGGCATTGAAGACCGCATCCTCAAAAAGCCGGGAGCGCTCACCCCCGAAGAGTTCGAAATCATGAAGACCCACACCACCAAGGGCGCGAACATACTGCGTCCGGTGGCACAGTTGAAGGACATGATTCCGGGGATTGAACTGCACCACGAATCGCTCGACGGGCGCGGCTATCCGCGGGGTCTGCACGACGCGGACATTCCATTGTTGCCGCGCATTATCGCGGTGGCTGACACGTTCGATGCGCTGACCACGAACCGTCCCTATCAGCAGGCGCACGATCCGGAAGCCGCCCTGCGCATCATTCATAATCTTTCCGGCAAGCGACTTGATCCCACCGCGGTGGCCGCGCTGACTGCCATCTACAAACGAGGCGAGATCAAGATCCAGCAGCCTGATGTCTCGGTTGCGGCTGCTTCCGCCGCCAAGCCGCCCGCTCAGGCTTCAGTGACGCCCTCGTCTGCTCCCGAGGCCAGGGCCGCCGTGGCTGCGGCGGAAGTCTTCGGACGATAATTAAAGAGCATTTAGCATCAGCTGTTGGCACTTAGCACGTGGCTAAATGCCAATTGCTAATTGCCAATTGCCAGTCCACAGCCCCCTGCCCGCTATAATTGATTTCAGCACCTCCAGGTCCCGCGAATTCATGATCCAGACTCTATTTGGCAGCCTCGACGAACAGCAGAAACCCAGCTTCCTTGATCGCATGAAGGAAGCGGTGACCCGTACCCGGGAAAACCTGAGCGAGCGCATCGAGGACGTCGTCTCGTTCGGTAAGGAAATCGACCGGGCCACGCTGGACGACCTTGAAGCCACGCTCCTGGGGGCTGACCTGGGCACGACCACGACTCATGAAGTACTGGAGAAGCTCCGCGAAAAAGCCGATCGCAAGCAGATCGGGAACGTGAACGAACTCAAACGGCTGCTCAAGGAAGAAATTCTCGCCATTCTGGCGGCCACCAATGCTCAGCCCGTCACCCGGGTGGATGGCACACCTGAAGTAATCCTGGTGGTTGGAGTAAACGGCACCGGCAAGACCACAACCATCGGCAAGCTGGCCCAGGTGCTGCGCTCGGACGGCAAGACGGTCCTGCTGTGCGCGGCCGATACTTTCCGGGCCGCCGCGATCGAGCAGCTCGAGGTCTGGGGACAGCGTACCGGGACGGAAGTCATCCGCACCAAGGCGGGCGGAGACCCGTCGGCCGTGCTCTACGATGCGCTGCAGGCCGCGAGTACACGGCATACCGATTACGTGATTGTCGACACCGCGGGGCGCCTGCACACCAAGACTAATCTGATGGCGGAACTCGAGAAGATGCGCCGCACCGCGCAGCGCATCATTCCCGGCGCGCCCCATGAGACCTTGCTGGTGATGGACGCGACCACCGGCCAGAACGGTCTTCAGCAGGCGCGGCAGTTCACTCAATCGGCCGGCGTGACCGGCATCGTCCTGACCAAGCTCGATGGCACCGCCAAGGGTGGCGTGGTGGTCGCCATATCGCGCGAACTGGGTTTGCCGGTGCGCTATGTGGGAGTGGGCGAAAAGGCCGGAGATTTGCTGCCTTTTGATCCCCGGGATTTCGTGGATTCGCTTTTCGCTTAGCCCGGGGTCGCGGCATCCAACCATACTGAGCCCAAGAATCGCTGATGACGTCCAAGAAAACGGTTAAACGCGAAGGCCGGAAAACGCCGCGAAAATCCTCGACGCCCGCCCCTCCGGCCTCGTCGAGTCGCGAGCAAGACGAATTCTTTCTCCGCCGCGCGCTTGAACTCGCCCGTAAAGGTATCGGTTTAGCTTCGCCCAACCCGTGTGTGGGCGCGGTCGTGGTGGATGGCGAGGGCCGGGTCGTGGGGGAAGGCACACACACCTTCGAAGGAATCAAGCATGCCGAAGTGCTTGCGCTGGAGCAGGCCGGCGACCAGGCCCGCGGCGCCACGGTCTACATCAATCTCGAACCGTGCTCGCACCAGGGCCGCACCGGGGCTTGCGCGGACGCCGTCATTTCGGCCGGGGTCCGCCGCGTGGTGGCTTGCATGCAAGACCCCAATCCCCTGGTCGCCGGCAAGGGCTTCGAGCGTCTCCGCAATGCGGGAATCTCGGTCGCTTCCGGCATTTTGGAAGAGGAAGCCAAAGCGCTGAACGAAGCCTTCGCCAAATACATTCGCCAGCGCACGCCGCTGATCACGCTCAAGTCGGCCATGACGCTGGATGGAAAAATTGCTCCGCCTCCGGGCGAGTTGTTGCAGCATCCCACGGCGCTCGGCGGAGGAGGGGCAAGCGGGGGATGGATTACCAGCGATGCCGCCCGCAGCCACGTGCAGGAACTTCGTCACCGCCATGACGCTCTCATGGTCGGCGTGGGCACCATCATTGCCGACGACCCGTTGCTGACCGATCGCAGCGGCCTGCCGCGGCGCCGGCCGCTGTTGCGCGTCATCGTGGACTCGCGCCTCCGCCTGCCTCCCGAATCGCGCGTGGTCAAGACGGCCCAGGACGATGTGCTCGTGCTCTGCTCCTTCGCCGAAGAAAAACGGAAGCGCGAACTGCAGGACCAGGGAATCCGGGTCGAGCAGGTCCCGGTGGGCGTCGGAGACGGGCGACCGGACATGCTGCAGATCGCGCGCCGCCTGGGGACCATGGAGATCACCAGCCTGATCGTCGAAGGCGGAGCCATGATCAACGGAGCGGCACTGGCCTCGGGGATCGTGGACAAGGTATTTCTCTATTACGCCCCCAAAATTCTGGCAGGAACGGGTTCGGTGCCGTTCGCCACGGGCCCCGGCTTCGCCCACATGAGCGATGCAGCTTACGTGAAGGAGATCCGTCTGCACCGCTTCGGCGAGGATTTCGCGGTCGAGGGATACTTGCGCGACCCGTACGGGGATTAACATGTTACGGCGCCTTGGCCTGCCCCAGTAGGGACGTCGTTAGCTTAGCGGAACCTTGTGGTCGCCCGATGCGTACCACGAGCATGCGCCGATTCATCCTTTTCGCAGCTGCGTGCCTTTTCTCATATCCTGTTGTCGCTCAAACCCAAAATCAGCCGTCCGACAACAAAACAGCGGCTAATCGGCCTCCGTGGCCACTCCAGCTCGAAATGCAGGTGCCGTTCGACCCTACGGCATTCCCGAGCGGGTCGCACGTTTATCTGATGTACGAGCTGCATCTGACGAACTTCATGCCCATGCCCATTTCGCTGAGTCGCATCGAGGTGCTCGACGCGGATGCAGAGACATCCAAACCGATTGCGACCTTTGAGACGGGGCAACTGGAAACCATGTTGCAGCCCTCGGGTAGCAAGGCACTTTCTGACGCAAAAGACAGGCTGGTTATGGCCAATGGCCAGAGCTCCATCGCCTTTATGTCAATAGTTTTTGACCGGGGCTCGCCTATCCCGAACAGACTGCTGCACCGCGTGACCACGGCTTACGCTCCAGAAGAAGGTGCGGTCATTTCCACCCACCACACTGAGTTGCATGTGCTCGGGCCGCCGGTAGAAGGCGCAGACTGGCTTGCAGACGATGGGCCCAGCAACGATCAGGATAATCATCATCGGCGCGGGGTTGTCATCCTTGATGGGCGGCCTGTGGACTCGCGCCGGTACGCGATCGACTGGATGCAGACCAAGGACGGAGCGTCATTTTCTGGCGACGCGCGCGACGTCCACTCCTATTACTCCTACGGGAAAGCGGTGTTGGCGGTTGCCGACGGCCGCGTTGTCACCGCCAGAGATGGCCTTCCCGACAACGTTCCCGGACATGGCGACGCGTTCCACCCCGCAGTGCCGATTACGTTGGAAACAGTGGCGGGAAATACAATCACGCTCGACCTGGGTGGCGGCCAGTTCGCATATTACATGCACCTGCAGCCGGGGAGTTTGCGGGTGAAGGCAGGGGACCGCGTACGGCGCGGAGAGGTGCTGGCTCGGGTTGGCGATTCCGGAGACGCTCGCGAGCCCCACCTGCATTTCGAAGTCACCACTTCGTCGAAGCTGCTGGCGGGTGAAGGCGTGCCCTATCTGATCGACCGGTACGGTTGCGACAGCGGGTGTGCCGGGCCCGCGAAACTCCACACGCACGAACTGCCACTGGATCATAGCGTCGTCACATTCGGGGAAGACGGCCACAATTGATGATGAGACGCTGACCACAGTTGGAGGCAGCGTGACGGCTACTCAAAATCACAGCTCTTCAACTTGGCGCCTTATGGGGGACGCGGCCCGGGCAGCCGGCGGGACGCCGGCGCTACAATACACCTCATGTTCACCGGCATCATCGAAGAGGTTGGACGCGTCACCGGCATCGCGCACCAGAATGGCAACCGCCGGCTTACTGTCGCAGCGGAACGCCTGAACCAGCAACTCAAGGAGGGCGACAGCATCGCGGTCAGCGGAGTCTGCCTGACCGCGGTTGAGATCACGCCCAGTTCTTTTGCCGCCGACCTGGCAGCGGAAACCTGGAAGCGCACTTCCTTCTCCCGGATCAAGGAAGATGCGCTGGTAAATCTGGAACTGCCCATGCGGGCCGACGGGCGCTTCGGCGGCCACATCGTCCAGGGCCACGTGGACGGCACCGGCAAGTTCCTCGCCCTGGACCAGGTTCCTGGGGCGGAAGATTACTGGCTGCGCATTGCCATCCCGCCGGAACTGGCGCGTTACGTGGTCTTCAAGGGTTCACTCTGCATCGAAGGCATCAGTCTGACCGTAGCTCGAATTGAAGGGACCGAAGTGACCGCGGCCATCATTCCGCATACCGTCAAGATGACCAACCTGAAGTCGCTTCAGCCGGGCGATCCGGTGAATCTCGAAGTGGACATGGTGGCGAAATACGTGGAGAAGATGATGAAGGGGGAGTCCCGGACGTCATCGCTGACAGTGGAGCGATTGATACGCCAGGGATTCTGATCAAGTACCTGGCACTTGGCATCTAGCACTTGGCGCTCAGCAATTGCCATTTGGGCATCAGCCTGAGATTTAACGTCAACGGCAGCGGGCGAGGGCGCCCGCCCCGCACGGGCCAGTGCCAACTGCCAAGTGCTTCCGGCTATCCGTTCACTTCGATCGACGCCGCAATCCCCGGCTCGTCCAGCTTCAGAAACTCCTGCACGATGGGTTGGTCGCAGCGTTCCATTTCGCTATAGGTTCCGAAGAAGATGGCTTTCGCTTCGTAGAGAAACACCACCCGGTCGGCCAGCTTCTTGGCCAGGCGCATATCGTGAGTAACCACGACGCTGGTCAGGTGCAGCTGAATTTTCAGCCGTTTGATGAGATCGCCGAGCAGTTGGGCCATCAGGGGATCGACCATGGTGGTGGGCTCATCGTAGAGGACGCATTCCGGCTGGGCGGCCAGCGCTCGCGCGATCGCCACCGAGCGTTTCATGCCGGTGGACAAGTCGGAGGGCAGCTGGTCGCGCATCTCTTTCACCCCGACCATGTCGAGCAGGCCATCGACGATCTGATAAATCTGCTCTTCTGAAAGCTGGCGCCGTTCCCGCAGCGGAAAGGCCACATTCTCCCCCACGGTCAGCGAATCGAACAACGCCCCGTTCTGGAAGACGATGGTCACCTTCTTGCGGATGCGCTCGAGATCTTCTTCGCCGTAGTCCGTGATGTCTTCGTGGGCCACAATCACCCGGCCGGAGTCCGGTTTGAGAAATCCCATGATGTTCATCAGCGACACCGATTTGCCCACACCGCTGCGGCCCAGAATGCAAACGGTTTCGCCGGGCATCACGGTAAAGCTGACGTGGTCAAGAACGCGGTTGTCGCCAAAGGCCTTGGAGACATCCTTGAACTCGATGTAGGGTGCGAATTTTCCGTCAGTGGACATGAATCAGTCGTCAGTCTTCAGTCGTCAGCTCTCAGCTGAGAGTCATTTTCTGCGCCCTTTGCGAACTTTGCGGTTAAAAGCTCCTGACTACAAAGGGCGCCAAGGTATTCTTGCTCATCTGCAGGGACCGATGAGATTAATCATAAATGCTCCTGGTCATCGGGATGCCAGCTTCTGTTTCGCCTCCTGCCAGTCTTGTTCGGTGTTCAGGTTGCGGAACATGTCTTCGGCGAAACCATTTCGTTCCAACTCCGGCGGCTCGATGATCAGGGTCTGGACTTCGGTGAACAAAGGGTCGATCTTGTTTTTCCCGGCTTCGAGCGATCGCCGTGCAACCTCCGCGAGGTCCTTCCGGTAGACGGCGCAGAGAGGCTGGAAGCCGCCATCTGCCCGGGGCACGACCACCTGGGCCGGGCTGGCGCCAGCCCGGGCAATCAGGTAGTGCAGGAAATCGAGCTGAAGAAATGGCATGTCCACAGCGAGGATCAAATTCAGTTCGGTTCGGCTTCCGGCCAACGCCGCCTGAATCCCCGCCAGGGGTCCACGCCCGGGATATATGTCTTCGACCAGCGGTCCGAAAGACGCGAATCTTTCCGCGCTGCCGACGATCCACGCATCTCCGGTCGCGGCCCGCGCCAGTTCCAGCGCATGCTCCAACAAGGTGCGCTGCCCGAACTGCATGAACGCCTTATCCTGTCCCATGCGAGAGCTTTTGCCGCCCGCCAGGACAAAACCCGCGACGGAATCCACGCCGTGATGATACACGTCCCGATCTTCACAACTTAGAATCAGCTTTTACGGATCACAGAACCGCCATTATTTCCAGCCAGTTGCAGGGTTCCGTTTTCATTAGACGAAAGTAACCTAGCCCAACTGCCAACCCCTGTTGGATGATAGTTCTTCCCGGCGCTCCTCTCCGGAAGAAACGACCATGCCGCAGAAGTTAATGGATGTCCTCATGCTTGGCCGCTGCTCCCATGAATTCTCCTGGCCTCGGCGCGCTGCCGACGGTCACTACTACCAGGTGTGCCTGCTCTGCGCCGCAGAGTACAAGTACGACTGGAAAACCATGAAGCGCATCAAGCGCGTGCCCAGCGCTTCCGACGCCACCGCTGAGACCCAACGGGGCAAGAACGGAAAGAAGCCGACCTGGGTGCCACGCGCCCGGCGCCTGACCTTGCAGACCCCGGTCCGCTATCGTCCCAAGGGATTGGGAACCTGGCATGAAGGCACGGTCGAAAACCTCAGCCAGTCCGGGGTGCTCTTGCTCGGACCTCAGCAGCTACCCGACAACACTCTGGTCGAGATGGTGTTTGAAATGCCGGAGGAGATTTCGGGGCAAAAGAACAGCACGGTTCTTTGCCAGGGCCGAATCATTCGCCGCAAGGATATCCGCGATTCGGAATCGGTCGGCCTGGCCGCGTCCATCCTCGACTACAAATTCCTGCGGCAGCACTAAGCCAATAAGCCTCCAGCCTCGGACCGGCCTCAATGCCGGCCTGCGCAGCGGAGCCTAACCTAAATTGTTCTCTGCCGTACGGTTATAGGCCTGCCATCCGAAGCCTCTCCGGCTATAATTTTGCCCGAGACCGGCAGCGTTTCTGCATCTAAACTGTCTACAGTCGGTTTTAGCTCAAACAGGAGCATTCTCTTATGAAGGCGAAACTCTCCCTGTACGTCACCGGGATTATGCTGCTCGCGATCCTGACGATTGGCGTGGGTTGCACCAAGGCCCCGAATGATGCCCAGCTGACCAGCGACATCCAGACCAAAATGGCGACTGATTCCGGTCTGCAGGGCAAGCAACTGGGGGTGAAAGCGGAAGGCGGGACCGTGACCCTGACGGGCACGGTGGACAACGATGTTCAACGCGACGCCGCGGCGCGCTACGCCGCCGCCGAGCCCGGGGTCAAGCAGGTCATCAACAATTTGCAGGTGCAGACGCCGGCGCCAGCCGAGGCTGCGCAAGCTGCGCCGCCGCCGGCGCCGGTAGAGGAAACCAAGCCTTCGCCTTCACCCCGGCCTCGCCGGCATGAGCCGAGGGTGCGCAATACACCGCCTCCGCCTCGCGACTCCACCCCCGCAGCCGCGCCCGCACCCGTAGCCGCAATGACGCCTCCGGCGCCAGTGGCCGCGGTGCCTTCGACGCCTCCTCCTCCGCCGCCTCCCAAGAGGGTTACGATTCCTTCGGGAACTACCCTGGCGGTGCGGCTGGTTGATGGCATCGATTCCGAAACCAGCCAGCCCGGCCAGACCTTTCACGCTACCCTGGATTCGCCGCTGGCGGTTGAAGGCGACGTGGCCATTCCCGCCGGCTACGATGTTGAGGGCCATATCGTGGACGTGAAAAGCGCCGGCAAGTTTGCCGGGCAGTCATTGCTGGCATTGCAATTGGACCGCATTTCAGCGGGCGGCAAATACTACAGCGTGCAGACCGATCAGTATCGGCGGCAGGGGTCCTCGCGGGGCAAGAATACGGCCGAAAAGGTTGGCGCCGGGGCGGGCATTGGCGCCATCATCGGCGCCATCGCGGGCGGAGGCAAAGGGGCTGCAATCGGCGCGGCCGCCGGTGGAGGCCTGGGTGGCGGCGTGCAGGCTGCGACCAAAGGTCAGCAAATCAAGCTGCCTTCGGAGACTGTCCTGAACTTCACCCTGCAAGCTCCTTTGACCGTAGTAGAAACCAAGGGTCCGAATCGCGGGCGCCGCCGCTTGGATGCGAGTCAGTCGGATGCAAATCAGGACACCAACCAGTCCGATCCCAACCGGCCGGTCTTGAACCGCCCGAACGACAGCCAGCCGGATTCGAGCACGCCGGATCCAAATCAGTAAAGTTTTGTAAATTCCGGAGGCCGGCATTTCGCCGGCCTTTTTCTTTTCTAAAACCGACAAAATTTACCGACTAACCCATGAGCTCCCTCATCCATATAGACTTGTACAGGAAAGCAGGGTGAAGAGGGCTCATGTGGATCGTTGCGCTGGCGCTGCGCCGGCCTTACACCTTCGTTGTTCTCGCGTTGCTGCTTCTCATTCTGGGCCCGATCGTCATCTACCGGACGCCCACGGATATTTTTCCGAATATCGATATTCCGGTGGTCAGCATTTTGTGGAACTATGCCGGCCTGAACGCCCAGGATCTCTCCAGCCGGATCGTGACCCTGAACGAACGCGTATTGACCACCACGGTGGACGATATCGAGCACAGCGAGTCGCAATCGCTCAACGGGATCGCGGTCGTAAAAGTATTTTTCCAGCCGCATGCCAACATTGAAAAGGCGATCGCGCAGATCACCGCGATTTGTCAGACTCAGTTGCGGCAACTGCCGCCGGGCACGACGCCGCCGCTGATCATCACCTATAACGCCTCCACCGTGCCCATTCTGCAACTGGCCTTGTCGGGACAAAAACTTTCCGAGCAACAGCTCTTCGACTATGGCGTAAATTTTATCCGCACCCGGCTGGTCACGGTTCCGGGCGCCGCCATTCCTTACCCCTACGGCGGGAAGCTTCCGCAAGTGCAGGTGGACCTGGACACCAACGCGCTGCAGGCAAAAGGCCTGTCGCCCAACGACGTGGTCAACGCCATCAGCGCACAAAACCTCATTCTGCCTTCCGGGACCACCAAGATCGGGCAGTTCGAATATGACGTCGACCTCAACGGAAGTCCCAAGACGGTGGCCGAGTTAAACGATCTTCCCATCAAAAGGGTAGGCAACACGACCATCTATATCCGTGACGTGGCTTTCGTGCGCAACGGGTTCCCGCCGCAAACCAACATTGTGCGCGTGGACGGGAAGCGGGCTTCGCTGTTGACGATTCAGAAAACGGGAAACGCTTCGACTCTGGACATTATTTCCGGAATCAAAGCCCTGCTGCCTCGAATTCAAGCCCAGCTTCCTCCCGAACTCGAGATCAAACCCCTGGCCGATCAGTCTCTGTTTGTGCGCGCCTCCATCAACGGCGTATTGCGGGAGGGCGTGATTGCGGCCTGCCTTACCGGCCTGATGATTCTGGTTTTTCTGGGGAGCTGGCGCAGCACGGTGATCATCGCGGTCTCGATTCCGCTGTCGATTCTCACCTCCATCATCGTGATGAGCGCGCTGGGCGAAACCATCAACATCATGACCCTGGGCGGGCTGGCGCTCGCGGTGGGCATCCTGGTGGACGACGCCACGGTTGAGATTGAGAACATCAACCGCAATATTGCCGAAGGCAAGGAGATCCAGAAAGCGATTCTGGATGGCGCGCAGCAGATCGCGGTTCCGGCATTCGTCTCAACCCTGGCCATCTGCATCGTGTTTCTGCCCATGTTCTTTCTCACCGGCGTCGCCCGCTACCTCTTCGTTCCCCTGGCGGAAGCGGTGGTGTTTGCCATGCTGGCCTCCTATCTGCTGTCGCGGACCCTGGTGCCGACCATGGCCAAGTACCTGCTGCGCGGGCATGAGCAGGAAGCCGGCCACCTGAATACCACCAGCCGCAATCCCTTGATTCGGATGCAGGTGGCGTTCGAGCTGGCGTTTGAAAGATTTCGCGACCGCTATCATCAGATGCTGGAGCGCAGCCTGCATCACCGCACCGCATTCCTTTGGGGTTTTGCGGCGGCCTGCGTAGGGTCGTTCGTCCTCCTGGTCCCCTGGCTGGGCCGGGATTTCTTCCCCCGGGTAGACGCCGGACAATTCAAGCTGCACCTGCGAGCGCGGGCGGGGACGCGAATCGAAGAAACTGCAGGCCTCTGTGACCGCATCGAGAGCTTTATACGCCAACAGATTCCGCCCCGCGAGATCTCCAGCATCATCGACAACATCGGATTGCCCTATAGCAGCATCAACCTTTCCTACAGCAATTCAGCCCCGACCGGACCGGCAGACGCCGACATTCTGGTCACCCTGACTCCGAACCATCGGCCCACGGAAGAATATGTCCACGATTTGCGCCTGCAGTTGGCGGAACAATTCGCCGGCGTGGATTTCTCCTTTCTTCCAGCGGACATCGTCAGCCAGATCCTGAATTTTGGCCTGCCTTCGCCGATCGACATCCAGGTGACCGGGTATGATGTGCAGGATAATCGCCGCTTTGCTGACCGGCTGTTGCGACGAATCCGTATGGTGCCGGGAACCGCGGACCTGCGCATCCAGCAGCCCTTCGATGAGCCTTATCTGCACATCGACGTGGACCGGACCAAGGCCCAGCTGGCCGGGTTCACGCAGCGCGACGTGGCCACCAACCTGCTGATTTCTCTGAGCGGCAGCTTTCAGACTTCACCCACATACTGGCTCAATCCCAAGAATGGAGTGAGCTATTCGATCGCAACCCAGACCCCGCAATACCGGTTGGATTCCCTGCAGGGGCTGGAAAACATCCCGATCACCGGCGCCGGCGGGGCGACTCCCGCGATCCTGGGCTCGCTGGCGACCATCAACCGGGGAACCGGGATGGCCCTGGTTTCACACTACGATATTCAGCCCGTAATCGACATTTACGGATCGGTGCAAAGGCGCGATCTGGGCGGGGTGGCGGACGACATCCAGAAGATCGTTGATGACAGCCGCAAGGAATTGCCGCGCGGCTCGGAAATGGTGATTCGCGGGCAAGTGCAGACCATGAAGTCTTCCTACTCGGGATTGATTTCAGGACTGGCGTTTGCCATTCTGCTGGTCTACCTGCTGATCGTGGTGAACTTCCAATCCTGGCTGGATCCGTTCATTATTGTCGCCGCCCTGCCGGCCGCGCTGGCGGGAATTGTGTGGTTCCTGTTCGTAACCAAGACCACCATCAGCGTGCCCGCCCTCACTGGATCTATCATGTGTATGGGCGTAGCCACGGCCAACAGCATCCTGGTGGTCAGCTTCGCCAAGGAACAGATGCAGGAAGGCAAGGACGCAGTGACGGCGGCGATGGCAGCTGGATTTACCCGCTTCCGTCCGGTCCTGATGACCGCCCTGGCGATGATCTTCGGGATGTTTCCCATGGCCATCGGTTTAGGGGAAGGTGGAGAACAGAACGCGCCCCTGGGCCGGGCGGTAATCGGCGGCTTGATTTTTGCCACGGCCGCGACTTTGTTTTTTGTTCCCGTGTTCTTCAGCCTGTTGCATGAGCGGAAGAACCCGGGAGAGCAGGCATTGGAGAATGAACCCGGTTACTAGATAAGATCATCAGTATTGATAGAGTCGGAGATGGAATGAGGGTTGAGAACAGCAGCGAGGTTTACCGGCCCGACGAAGCAGCCAGCCCAACCGGCGGCCCCGGCCAGCAGCATCGCTCCCACTGGTGGATTCTCGTGCTGGCCGCGGTGACTGCGGTCCTGCTGGTGATCTTCGGCATTTTGCCGCGCATCCAGGCGCGCACCGCCCTGCGGCAGGAAACCATCAGGATGGCCGTCCCCACCGTGGCGGTCATCCAGCCCAAGCGCTCGGCGCCGGCCCAGGAAATCGTACTTCCCGCCAATGTGCAGGCCTTTATCGACGCGCCCATCTACGCTCGCACCAATGGTTACCTGAAACGCTGGTATGTGGATATCGGGAGCCGGGTAAAACAAGGTCAGCTGCTCGCCGAAATCGATACCCCTGAGGTAAACCAGCAATTGCGCCAGGCCCGCGCCGATCTGGCTACTTCGCAGGCCAACCTGAATCTTTCAAAGATTACGGCGGACCGGTACGAGGGCCTGTTGAAGACCGACTCGGTCTCCAAGCAGGAATCTGACAATGCCGCCGGGGACTACGCCGCCAAGCAGGCCGCTCTGCAGTCGGCGCAAGCCAATGTGAAGCGCCTGGAAGAGCTGCAATCGTTTCAAAGGATTTACGCTCCCTTCACCGGCGTCATCACCGCCCGCAATACCGACATTGGCGCCTTGATCAATTCCGGCAGCAGCAGCGGCACGGGAAACGAACTTTTTCACATTGCGCAACCGGATAAGCTGCGGGTTTACGTGAGCGTGCCCCAGATTTACTCTCAGGCAGCAAAGCCCGGACTGACCGCGGACCTGACCCTGGCGGAGTTTCCCGGCCGCCGCTTTCAGGGGAAGCTGGTGCGCACCGCCAACGCTATCGATCCCACCTCGCGTACCTTGCTGGTCGAGATCGCGGTGGACAATCCGACGGGACAGCTCTTCACCGGTTCCTATGCTGAGGTGCACTTCAAGCTTCCCACTCAGAGGTCGTCTTTAATTCTGCCGGTCAATACCCTGCTCTTCCGCTCCGAAGGCCTGCGTGTGGCCACGGTCGGTCCGGACCAGCATGTGGCGTTGAAGCCGATCACCATTGGCCACGATTTTGGCAGCGAGGTCGAAGTGGTTGCCGGCCTGGAGGGAAATGAGAATGTGATCCTCAACCCTCCGGACTCAGTCGTAGAGGGCGAGACCGTCCGCATCGCCCAAACCTCGCAGGGGGCACAGTGAGGAAAGCGGACGGCGGACGTCGGACTTCGGACCTCGGACGTCAGACTGCGGACCTCGGACCTCGGACGTCAGGCGTCTGGATTTTTCGCCGACGGCTGAGGTCTGAGGTCCGGCGTCCGCAGTCCGAATTCCGGCGCCTGATGTTCGCGGTCGGATTCACCCTGCTGTTCAGCGGTTGCGCAGTGGGGCCGCGCTATGCCAAGCCCACCGCGTCGGCGCCGGCCAACTATAAGGAAGTCCCGCCGGACTGGAAGACGGCCCAGCCCAGCGACCAGATTGCGCGGGGCAAGTGGTGGGAGATTTACCAGGACCCGCAACTGAACGCGCTGGAAGAGCAGATCAACGTTTCCAACGAAAATTTAAAAGCTGCGGAAGCGCAATTCCGCCAGGCACGGGCCTTGGTGCGGTTCAATCGGGCGGCTTACTATCCCACGGTGACGGCGGGGGCTTCGGCAGCGCGCGAGCATCTCTCTTCTCATCGGCCGCTGGTCCCCACATCCACCAAAACTGATGGAACCGACCTGGTGATTCCCGTGGATGTGTCCTACGAAGCGGACGTATTTGGACGGGTGCGCCACACCGTCGAGGCCGCGCGCGCCGGGGCCCAGGCCAGCGCCGCCGATCTGGAAGCGGTTCGGTTAAGTCTGCATGCGGAGCTCGCGCTCGACTACTTCGCGATGCGCACGCTCGATGCGGAAGAGCAATTGTTGAAGTCGAACGTGACCTCCTTCGAAAAGGCCCTGGAGCTGACGCAAAGCCGGTACCACGGCGGAGTGGCGTCGGCGGTCGACGTCGCGCAAGCCCAGACTCAGCTGGAGAATACGCGGACGCAGGCGATTGATGTGCTGATCCAGCGCTCGCAGAACGAACACGCCATCGCGACCCTGATCGGACAACCGGCTTCCACTTTCGTAGCTCCGGCAGCGGCTTGGAACTTACCGCCGCCCGATATCCCGCCGGGACTTCCGTCGGAACTGCTCGAACGGCGTCCCGACATCGCGGCTGCGGAACGCCGCGTGGCCGCCGCCAATGCCCAGGTGGGCGTGGCCCGGGCCGCATACTTCCCCATCTTTACCCTGACCGGTTCCGGCGGCTTTGAAAGCACCGCGATCACGACGCTGATTCAGGGCCCCAGCGGATTCCTGACTGCCGGCGCAGCCGCGGCCGTGACTGCCTTCGATGCGGGCCGGCGGCGCGCTGTCTCCGAGCAGGCCAAGGCGGCTTACGACGAGTCCGTGGCCAATTACCGCCAGACCGTTCTTACCGCTTTTCAGGAGGTAGAAGACAGCCTGGCCGTCCTGCGCATTCTGAACGACGAAGCCATGGCCCAGCAGGCCGCAGTGGCGGCGGCCGAGCACTCACTGGAGCTTTCGAGCAACCGCTATAAGGGCGGCGTGGTCAGCTATCTGGAAGTCACCACCGCGCAAAGCACCGCCCTGGCCGACGAGCGCGCCGCAGTCGATATTCTGCGCCGGCGCATGACCGCCAGCGTCTCTCTCATCAAGGCGCTGGGCGGAGGATGGAACGCCGCCAACCTGCCCATGGTAAAAGCGGATTCGCATCCCCAAACGGCGGCCGGCCAGTAACGGCCGTTGTACTCCTGCCTGTTCCTTACTAGTACTAAAGTAATCCCCAATTTCCCGGATTGCGCCACTCCTGCATCGGACTGATCATCTATTTGTGTAACTGATATTCAAGGAGGTACGCGCCATGCCTCTGATCCGCAATATCGAGGATCCCAGGGTCGTAGGGCAGATAGACGGTCTCAATCGTCGCAGTCAATTCATTCGTGAAATCGCCAGCGCGATTCTATCCGGGAATGCCGGCTTTGAAAGCGTGTCGAGCATCGCGAATCGGGTGTATGAACGCCATTGCTCACCCCAGGCGCAAAGGCCGGATCGGGTGAGGTTTGATGGTTCGAGGATCACTGCGCTCAGCGCGTAGCTGGGTTGAGGCCTGCAGGGGAAGTCGGGACTAACCGATAACATTTAGAATTTGGAAGACTTGGTGAGACAATTGCACAAGAGAAAAGAGGTGGCCGCATGAAATACCGAATTGCGATGTGGGCCGCTGCAGGATTCATGGTTGCGGCCGGCTGGGCGCTTTATGCCTTCGCCACCACCGCGCCAGCGATGACCTCTGCTGACCCGATTGTGACTCTCGTAGAATTCACTTGCCCGGTTGTGTTTGCGAGTCTCCATTTCCACTTTGCTCTTGGGTTGTATTGGTCGCTGGTTGCGAATGCCGCGACCTATGGTTTGATCGGGTTGATGGTTGAGACTCTTTGGCAACCACTGCATTACGCAGAATAGTTCAAACACGCCCACCTCCCTGATTGGCGAGCGTTGCGCCGAAGGACGAGCAAAATGTATGCTCTCCCTCCATGATCCGCAAAATTCTCGCTGCTCTCATTCTCCTCTTCGCCGCAACTTTCGCGCTCGCCCAGCAGCCATTTCTTTCCCCGGAACAATGGGTCAAGCTGCGCGATGAAGCCAGTGGCGCGGCGCCTTATGAAAACCTCCGCTATCTGACTCGTCTGCATCGCGTGCCTGCCACAGCTGAATTCGACCGGGCCGCGGAGTTCGTTCGGCAGCGCGCGCGCGAGTACGGACTGGCGGAGGTCCAGAGCGAGCAGTTCCCCATCGACGGGAAAACTCAATACGGACTGATGCGTTCTTACCTGGGCTGGCAGGCCGAGGCCGGTCAATTGTGGGAGGTGCGACCGCAGCATCTGCTGCTAGGCGACTGGGCCACCGACCCGATCCGCCTCGCCGACTACAGTCACACCGCCGACGTGGAGGCCGCGCTGGTGGATATCGGCGACGGTTCCCATGAAGGCGACTACACCGGCAAGGACGTGCGCGGGAAAATTGTCCTGGCGGATGGAGTTCTCGCCCGGGTACAGGCGCTGGCGGTGATGAAATATGGCGCGGCCGGCATCGTGAGCGACATGCCGAACCAAACCACGGCATGGTCAGGCCTGGATCGCACCCTGGTCCGGTGGGGTCACCTGGACGCGCGCCAATCTGCGGGCTTCGCCTTCATGGTCTCGCGGGACACCGCCGACTCATTGCGGATGCGGCTACGCGCCGGAGATCAAATCGTTCTCCACGCCCAGGTGCAAGCCGAGGTCGGCCCCGGGCACTGGACGGTCGTGAGCGCCGTTATCCCCGGCACTGACCCGGCCGGCGCAGAAATAGTTTACAGCTGCCATCTGGACCACGAGCGGCCCGGCGCCAACGACAACGGGAGCGGCTGCGTGACCATTCTGGAGTCGGCTCGCGTCCTGGCGCGGTTAATCAACACGGGGGCCCTGCCGCGTCCCCAACGCACGTTGCGCTTCGTGTGGGGGCCCGAGGTGGAAGGCACCATGGCGTTTCTCAGCCGCCATCCCGAGATCCGGGCACGCCTGCGCGCGGACATTCACATGGACATGGTCGGCGGGGACCCGTTCAAGAACAAGTCCATCCTGCACGTGACCGAGACGCCGTGGTCGCTGCCCAGCTTTGTGACCGACGTCGGCGCCGCCCTGGCAGAGGTCATCCGCGCGGGAGCAGCCGGCTATGCCGAGGGCAACGACGCGCCCGCGGCCGCCGTCCTCGAGACCCGCGCCGGAGAACAAGGCACGCGCAACCAGTTTCTGGCGGATGTCACTCCGTATTCTCCCGGCAGCGATCACGACGACTACGACTCGTCCACCATCGCGGTTCCCTCGCTCTATCTGCGCGACTGGCCGGATATCTATATTCACACCGACCACGACACACTGCAGCAGATCGATCCCACCAAGTTGCGAAGGGTAGCGTTGCTGGGCGCCGCTGCCGGATACGTGTACGCCAGCCTGGATGCGCAACGAGCACAGGCCCTGCTTCCCTTCTTTACATCCCAGTCTGAAATACGGCTGGCGCAACTTTTCCAGAAGGCGCAACAACGGGTGGAAGACCCGAGACTGGATGCCGGCGCCGCCTGGTATGAAGCGCGCAACCTGCTGCGGCAGGGTCTCCGCCGCGAACTGGCGGCGCTGTCTTCACTGGCGCTGTTCGCGGGCGCGAACCCGCGCGATGCCGCACCCGAGAAAGCACTCACTGATCAGGCCGTAAGGTTCAACGCCTGGATCGACAGTCAAGCCAAAGCTCGAGGAGCCCAAAGCACAGAGCCAAAAGCGCCTTGGACGGGAGAAGCAGCGGAGCAGAAGATTCCCGTCCGTACCGGCGACTTCGGACCGCTCCTCTATCAGAATGACGATGTTCTAAAGGCTCGCTTGGCGCCGGACCGCGTCGCGAAGATCAAGTTGCTGAACAGCGAGGCCACGCCTTTGCTGAATGTGGAAGACCTCTCGGAACTCTATGCCTATGAGATCGTAAATTTTGTCGATGGCAAACGCAGCGTGGGAGAAATACGGGACGCAGTTTCTGCCGAGTACGGCCCGTTAGCGATCGGCCTGGTGGAAGACTATCTGAGTGCCTGCCAGGAAGCCGGGCTCATCCAGTGGAAGTGAGCATCGGGCAGTCATACCAGACCACGTGGGGAAAGCCGCCCTCGGCTCTCCGGCGGAGCGAAGCTCCGCGGTTGCGACTGCCGGCCCTGTCGAGCTGCGCTCGACTGGACAGCCGAGGGCGGCTGTCCCCACGTGGACCGTGGTTCATTGCACGCGGAGCGGCGTTCCTCTGACTGTTAATCAACATGCTCTCCTTCCTCCAGAAAACTGATCTCCGGCGCCGGCAGCTTGTCGTCCCGCCTGGCCCAGAAAATATACAAAGTGGGCAGCATGACGATGCTGATGAAGAGTTCGACGATGAGTCCGCCGACAATCACGATGGCGAAGGGCCGTTGTGAATCGGAGCCGATGTCGTGCGACATGGCCGCGGGCAGAAGGCCCAAGGTCGCCACCAGCATGGTCATCATGATTGGTCGCAGGCGCAGGATGGCTCCTTCCCTGGCGGCCTCGCGCGGGCTCATGCCGCGGGTGCGGAGCTGGTTGATGTATTCCACCATGATGACTCCAATCTCGACCGATACCCCGATCAGTGCCAGGAATCCCAGGCCGGAAGAGACGGAGAAATGCGTGCCGGTCAAGAGCAAACTCAGAATGCCGCCCAGAGGCGAGAGGGCCACGACGGCGAGAATAAGACCTACCCATTTCCACGAATCAAAGGCAGAGTAAAGAATGAATGACATGAGGAGCAGCGTGATAGGCACGATCACGGAGAGGCGCCGGTTGGCGCGCTGCTGACTCTCGTACTCTCCTGTCCAATCGAGATGGTAGCCTTCCGGCAACTTCACTCTGTGCCCAACTTCCTCGATCGCCTGGCGCACCGTGCTGCCCAGGTCGCGTCCGCGCACGCTGTACTTGATCGCGATGTAGCGGGAGTTGCCCTCGCGATAAATGCTGGACGCGCCATCCTCCAGTTTGACTTGACAGAGCTGGCCCAGCGAGACGCGCTCTCCGGACGGCGCCAGAATCCTGATATTGGCGATGTCGTCCACGGTTTTACGAAATGGTTCCTGATAGCGGACGGTGAGGTCGTAGCGCTGCTCGCCGATCAGGATCTGGCTGACGGCTTTGCCGCCGACCGCGGTCTCCACCGCGTCCTGGACGTCGCTGACGTTGATTCCGTAGCGGTCAGCGACAGCGCGGTCCACGACCAGGTTTACGTTGGGCTGGCCGCGCACCTGGAACGTGCCTAAATCCGCCACCCCTGGGACTTTTCTCATCACGTCCTGAATCTCGTTGGCTTTGGCTTCGAGAGTTTTCAGGTCGGTTCCAAAAAGCTTGACCGCAAGTTCGCCCTTCACGCCGCTGACCGCTTCCTCGACGTTGTCGGAAATCGGCTGGGAGAAATTCCAGTCCACGCCGGCAAACTTGTTCAGTTCCGCGTCCATGGCGGCGATAAGGTCATCTTTGATTTTGAACTCGGAGCGCCACCTGGACCGGGGCCAGAGATCGACGAAGAATTCCGTGTTGTAGAAACCGCTGGCGTCGCTGCCATCGTCGGGGCGGCCCACCTGGCTCACGACCTGTTTGACCTCGGGGAAGCGGGCCAGGGCGCGGCGCGCAGCTTTGGAAAGCGCTATACCAGCTGAGGGTCCGGTGCTCGGAGCCAGCGTGCCGCGCACCCAGATCGCGCCTTCGTCAAGGTGAGGCAGAAATTCGGATCCGATCGCGCCGCTGAAACCTAGAACGAGCATTCCAGCCAGGGCCGCCAGGCCCAGCCCCAGCGTGAGCTTCAGGTGGTTAAAACACCAATCCAGCAAACGACCGTAGCGATGCTGCAGCCAGTGGAATACCGGATTGCGCCACTCTTTGATCTCATCCTTGAACACCAGGGTGCATAAGACCGGCGCAACCAGAAGCGCGAAGAGCAACGCCCCCAGCAGGGCGAAGGCGACAGTCCACGCCATGGGCCGGAACAGGCGGCCTTCGACCCGCTGCAGCGTGAAGATGGGAAGATAAGAAACAATGATGATGACGCGTGCAAAGAATACCGGCCGTTGCACCTCGTGCGCCGCCGTAGCGATCAGCTCGATGAAGGTCTTTTTGCCGCGTCCGTATTCCGCGTGGCGCAGAATGTTTTCAATCATTACTACCGAGCCATCGACAACCATGCCGAAATCCAGCGCGCCCAGTGAGAGCAGGTTCGCGGGAATATGGCTCAGGTCCAGCAGGATCGCGGCGAACAGCAGCGCGAAAGGAATCGTGACGGTTACGATCAGGGCGCTGCGAACGTTGCCCAAGAACAGAAAGAGGATCAGCGTGACCAGCAGAACTCCATCCGTCAAATTGCGAAGCACGGTGCGGGTGGTGTAGTGGACCAGGTCGCTGCGGTCCAGGTGCGGAACGAGTTTCACGCCAGCCGGAAGCTGGTGGTCATTCAGCTGCGCCACCTTTTCGTGCAGCGCATCCAGCGTGGCATCGGCCTCCGCCCCTTTGCGCAGCAGCACGATGCCTTCCACGACGTCGTCATTGTTGACGACTGTGCCATCTTCGCGGCGAACGGTCTTGCCCAACTGGCCCAGCCGCACCTTGGGCGCCTGCACCACCACCCCGAGGTCGCGGACGCGAACTGGAGTGCCGTTCTGCACCTTTATTAACGTGGAAGCAATGTCATCTGTGGTTTGCATCAGTCCGACGGCGCGCACGTTCAATGCCTGCTCGCCACGCTCGATGAAGCCGCCCCCGGCATTGGTATTGTTCGCGGCCAGAGCCTGTTCGACCTGGCTGAGCGAAAGGCCGTAGGCAACCAGTTTGCCGGGATCGATCTGCACCTGGTATTCGCGGGTAGGCCCGCCAAACGGATTCACGTCCACAACGTTGGGCACGGACTTCAACTGGTTGACGACGTACCAGTCGTTCAACGTTTTCAGTTCCATCACGTCGTATTTCGGGTTCGTGCTCTCGAGCGTGTAGAACATGATCTGCCCGGTCGGGCTGTAGTCGGGACCGAGGCCTGGGGTCACGCCCTGGGGCAGCGTGACCAGTTGCAGCCGGTCGATGACCTCCTGGCGGGCGTTCAGCGTCGTGGTCTCGTCGTCGTAGATGATGGTGATCATGGACAGGCCAGCCAGCGACACCGAACGCAGATGCGTCATGTGGGCGACACCGTTCAATTGAACTTCGAGCGGCACCGTGATCTGCTGCTCCACTTCCTCGGCCGCGTGCCCCGGCCACTGCGTGATGATCTGCGTGTAGGTGTCGGCCACGTCCGGGTAGGCTTCGATCGGCAGATTGTGGAAGGAGATGATTCCCCAGACAAAGAGAACCACTGCCACGCTGAGAACCAGAATGCGGTTGCGCAGGGCGAAGTCAATGAGGTAGCGGATCATTTGCCCTGCTCCGCGACCGCGGAGGAAAATTCCAGCGCATTGGCCACAACCTGTTCTCCCGGGCTCACTCCTTCCCGAATCTGCTGCATCTGGTCCGATACTTCTCCAGTGTGAACTTCAACCCGGCGAAACCGCTGCGCGCCGTCCTTCCGGAATACCCAGTCCTTATCTTGCAGACGAATGACCGCAGTGGCAGGGACCACGACGCGAGACTGCGACGTGCGCGACCGGAATGTAACCACGGCGAACATGCCGGGGCGCAATGATCCATCGCCGTTGGGCAACACGATGCGCACCTTGGCCGAACGGGTGTTCGGATCGAGCACCCGCGAGATGTCGGCGACCCTGCCGTGGTAAGTCCTGTCGGGATACGCATTGAGACGGATTTCAGCAGTGTCGTCCAAATGCACGTCTTCCAGATCGTTCTCATAGACGTCGCACAGCACCCATACCCGGCTGAGGTCGGCGATGGTAAAGAGGCTGGGGCTGTTGTCCAGGCTCTTAATTCCCTCAAATCCTGAGACGTTCTGCTCGACGATGGTTCCGGAAACCGGGGCGCGCAGTTCAATGAGCGAACCGGGATGGGCAGGATCGCCGCCCAATATGCGGACATGCTGTTCGGCGTTTTGCACATCCACTTGCGCCTTCTCTTCTGTGTCCTGCGCCTGCTGCAAATCTTTCTCCGCAAGGGCGCCATGCGAGTAGAGCAATTGCGCCCGATCGAGCCCGGTTTTCGCCAGGCGCTCGTCGGCCGCGGCCTTCTGATAGTCGGAAAACGCACCGGCCAGATCAGCGCTGTGAATTGAAAGCAGCACCTGACCCTGCTTCACGTAGTCGCCCAGGCGCACATTCAGGCTCTCGACCCGTCCTGAGCCCTGCGAAGTCACGTGGATAGTGCGGTTCACGTCGGGCGTGACGCTGCCATTGGCACGAAGCACAGTCGGCAAGTTGCGCGTCCCTACCGTGGCCAACTGAAAAAGCTCGGCGTGATCCACCGTGTAAAGATTGGGATCGAGCGTGATCTCGGATTTAGTCGGAGCTGCCTTGGGGTCGTCGGAGCACGACACGCCCATGCCAAAGAGGACGATTGCGCCGCAAACCGCCGCAATCCGAAGCCTAAGATTAGTTTTCATGGCACCACCTCGCGGTCGACAGCGAGCGATCAGGGCAAGTAGTGCCGCGCAACGCATATGAATCTTGCATTGCACGATTCCTCAGGTCTTAAAGCCATAGGAATCCGCCACAGAAGCTCAGGAACACATCGCCCAGATGTGAAATAGGAAAGGTGCCGCCGCGTGACCGGGGCGCACCACGTCCCTGCGGAATCAGGAGAGAGGAGGAGCCCGGCAACCGCCAGGGGAGGGAAACACTCGTTCGGGGGGTACGGCCAGGTATTCTGAAACTGATTCGCACCCTTCGTTGTCGGGCACAGACCAGGAAATCTCCACCAGATATGCCGGTGGCGGGCCCATATTCCAATCGGGAGTCTGATGCGCCGGGGCCTGCTTCGCCGCACGTCGCGAAGGATTCGACTCTTCAATTTCGTTGCGAATGGGATGAAGATCGTCCGTAGCCGAGATCACGGGGAACAACAACACCATGAGGCAACCCAGAAGAACAACGGCGCGGTAACTACGTGGATGCCAGAAGCTTTTCGCGCGAGCTGACTGGCGCCGCCAGATCAGAACGGCGGGCAACACCAGGGTCAGCCAAAGAAGATTGAGAAGCAGTTCCATCTTTGAATCGATGCACGATCTTCAATCGAAAGTGTATCCGTAAGCTTCACTCCGTGTCGAATCCAAACCGCCGTGGCGAACCTTCGATTTGTGCAGCATTAAGGACCCATCGCGGGGCGGTATAATTCTCCCATCCATGCCCCTCGCGACAGGCACTCGACTTGGGCCTTACGAGATTACAGTCCTGCTGGGCGCAGGTGGAATGGGAGAGGTTTACAGCGCTCGCGACACCCGTCTGG
>Ga0187824_10000011_pt1 | contig 26371 bp, 23 predicted proteins | sample NC_wetland_sal_i_13_FD_132437 | JGI IMG/M metagenome (GOLD analysis project Ga0187824, IMG submission 132437) | Wetland sediment microbial communities from Neuse River Estuary, North Carolina, USA - SourceSoil_4 | ecosystem: Environmental > Aquatic > Freshwater > Wetlands > Sediment | place... | reverse complement strand
TCAGGAGCTGGCGGTGGTCTTGCACGCTGCTGTCCAGAGTATCCAGCGCGTTGGTGAGCAGGAACTCGTATTGCTCGGACTCTGCTTTTTTGGCCGTAGCATCGTCGCGCAAGGCGCGCAGCTTGGCCTGAAATTCGGTGTCGCCGTCAATCACGATCTTCAGCACCTTGCGCAGATCGGCTTTGCGGCCGACATAGGTGTCGATGTTGTCATTCAGTTCGTCGTAGACGTCGAGGAAATCCTGCAGGCCGTCGTGGGTGGCCTGGCCGCGGTCAGCGGTTTTGGGATCGGCGCGCGCTTTTTCCAGCGCCACCAGCCGGTCGCGGGCGAAGGTGACGTACAGCTTGAGGCGGAGATCGGGATCCATGGCGGTGTCGCGCAACTGATCGATCTCCGGATCGGTAAGGGGATCGCGTTTTTGTTGTCCTCGCGCCGGCGAAAGCAGGCTGAGAAAAGCACATAACGCGAGGCTGAGGCGGAGGCACGTCATTGGCTGTTCTTCTTGCCGAACATGGCGGAGAGCAGGTCGGTCCGCATCTGCTCCAGTTGGTCTACGGTTTGTTGAATCGGCGCCTGGTCCTCGAAAGCAACCGTACGTTTCACATCGCGGAACTTTTCCGCCATCTTGCGCAACCCGATTTCGACGTTCTTCATTTTCTTTCCAGTCTGAATGGAAGTATTGGTCGCCTTCCGGGAAAAGCTCACCACATCCTGCAGGCCGGTTTTGCCGGCTTCAGCATTGCCGGCGTTGTAGAGCTTGTCCACACCTTCGGCTTTCTGGCGGGCGATTTCCAGATAAAGAGCGGGACGGTCCTCGAGCCGGGCGGATTCGGCGCGCGCGATAAGCTGATCCAGGCTCTCGTCCTTCTTCATGGCGAGGGCAGGCAGAGCCGCGGCAACAGAAGCCGCCACCAGGAGCATGAGACTCGTGAGTCGAATGCGCGTCATGGGCTATTTTTTGGGCTCGATGGTGATCAGGCGATGGCGGGCCTGCCATTCCTGGTCGGGATAGTTCCCCGTCGCCGTGTCCAGAAAGCGATGGTAATTCTCCGCTGCCGGCTTATATAGACGCAAGTGGTCGTAGGCGGTCGCGCGCAAAAAATAGCCGATCGGAAGCTCGGGCAGGAGCTGGGCCCGCGCATCCAGTGCTTTGATCACCAATTCATAGTTTTTGTTCTCATTGGCCGCCGCCGCCAGCTCGCCGTATGCCGGGCCCATCCCGGGCTTCAGCTGGATTGTAAGCAGCAGCTCCTGCTGGGCCTCGGGAAACTTGCGCTGATTGAGCAGGACCCGGCCCAATCCGAAGTGCAGGTCGGGATCGTTGGGCTTGGCCGCAAGCAGCGACCGGTACTGGGCCTCGGCCAGATCGTACTTCTTGGCGTTGGCATACAAGTCTGCCAAGTCGAGCTGTAGCGAGGGATCCGCGGGGGCCAGCTTCAACGCCGTCTGCAACTCGGCGATGGCCGGATCGTTTTGCCCGTCCGCAGCCAGCATGCGACCCAGTTGCATATGCGCGCCTGCGTCATTGGGATGAAGCGCCACCAGCTTGCGCAGGATCTCTTCAGCTTCCGTGTAACGATGGCCGCGCATATAGATGTTGGCCATGCCGGTGAGCGCGTCGGTGGACGACGGGTCAAGCGCAAAGGCCTGTTTGTATTCCTGCTCGGCGTCGGCAAAACGGTTTTGATTTTCGAGGAGCGGGCCGGCGGAGAGGTGCGGCTCGGGATCTTTCGGATCGAGCGCTGCGGCCTGCTTGTAGGCTTCGATGGCGCCGTCGGCATCTCTGGTCTCGAGCAGGTGGCCCAGGGAGAGCCAGGCTCGCGCCTGCCCCTCGGCAACGTGCGCCGTGGGCTTGAGCCTGGTGGCGGCGCGCAGGAACTGTTCGGCATCGGGTTGGTGGGCCTTCGCCAGCATGAGACCAAGATTGAGATTGGATTCGAACACGCTGGGCTTGGCGGCCACCGACTTGCGGTAGGCGGCAATCGATTCCTCAGCCCTGCCCAGCGCGTTGTACACGAATCCGAGATCGAACCAGGCGGCGAAGTTGTCGGGATCCCGCGCCACCACTTTTTTCAGCAGAGGCTCGGCGGTGGGATAGTCCTGTTTCTCGATCGCGCTTTCAGCCTGAATGAGCTCGGGAGGGGAAGAGGGATCGTCGACCGCCACTTTGTGATGGCGCACGCTCGGGCCGCTTTGGGCGTTGGCGGCAACAGCGAACAGTGTAAGCAACACGATCACACGTAGGCCCAGACATCCTCGTCTGGGCGAGCGAGCGCTGTTCGCCGATAAGTTCGCTTCAAATTGCATGCCGCTCGCCGCGTCTGCCGAGCTGGGCTCCGCTGGGCAGGTGAGGACACCTCCCCCTATGCGGGCGTTCTTACTTCCGTCCGTTGCTTGGCGTTCCATTTCCGTTCAACACCCGCGCCAGAAATTTTCCGGTGTAGGAATTCGGCAGCTTCGCAATCGCCTCGGGCGGGCCGGCACCTACCACGTATCCCCCCCGTTCGCCGCCTTCGGGACCGAGGTCGATGACCCAGTCCGCCGTCTTGATGACTTCCAGATTGTGTTCAATGACCAGGATGGAGCCCCCTGCTTCAATTAGACGGCGGAAAGCCGAGAGTAGTTTGCTGACGTCGTCAAAATGCAGCCCGGTCGTGGGCTCATCAAAAATATAAAGCATGCGATTGCGGCGGCGGGCCTGGCCGGCAGCTCCTGAGGGACGGCCAATATCCCGTGACGCCGGCTGCAGGTGAGCGGCCAGCTTCATGCGCTGGGCTTCGCCTCCGGAAAGCGTGGTGGCGGACTGGCCCAGGCGCAAATAACCCAGCCCCACTTCCTCGAGGACGCGCAGCTTCTCCACCACCTTGGGTACGCCCGAGAAGAAATGCAGCGCCTCCCGGACCGTAAGGTTCAGGACATCATGAATGTTCTTGCCGCGATAGCGCACATCCAGCACCTGGGGCTTGTAGCGCGCTCCCTTGCACTCTTCGCAGATCAGTTCCACGTCGGCCAGAAATTGCATTTCCACGGTGACGGTGCCGTCGCCCTGGCAGGTTTCGCAGCGGCCTCCGGGAATATTGAAGGAAAAATGCCCGGCGGTGAAACCGCGCTTCTTGGCCTCGGGCAGCGAGGCAAACAGATCGCGCATGCCGTCGAAGGCCTTGATATAGGTGACGGGATTGGAGCGCGGCGTCCGGCCGATGGGAGACTGGTCCACCAGGATGACGTCGTCGATAAGATCTTCGCCCTCCAATTCGCTCCAGTCCGGGGAGGGCAGCGGTTCTCCGTTGGTCTGTCTCTTGGCGGCGGACAAGGCCTGAAACAGCACGTCGTGCAACAGGGTTGACTTGCCCGACCCGGACACACCCGTGATCGCGACCAGCATGCCCAGCGGGACCGCGAAATCAATGTTCTTGAGATTATGGGCCCGCGCTCCGGAGATTTTGATCTGCCGCGAGCCGGGCTTGCGGCGCGCCGCAGGCAACTGGATTCCCAGCTCGCCCGAGAGGTAGCGCCCGGTCAGGGAACCCGGCGCCTGCAATATTTCCTTGTAGCTCCCGGCCGCAATCACCTGCCCGCCGCTTTCTCCCGCGCCCGGGCCGAGATCGAGAATGCGGTCTGAGGCGCGCATGACATCGGGATCGTGCTCCACCACCAGGATGGTGTTTCCCAGGTCGCGCAGGTCGTGCAGAATCTTGATCAGGCGGTGGGTGTCCCGGCTGTGCAATCCGATGGACGGCTCGTCCAGCACATACAACGTCCCCACCAGCCGCGACCCCAGGGAAGTCGCCAGCTGAATGCGCTGGGCTTCGCCTCCGGAGAGAGTCGAAGCCAGCCGGTCCAGAGTCAGGTATTCCAGGCCGACGTCAATCAGGAACTGCAGGCGCTCGTGTATTTCCTCCAGCAACTTGTCGGCTATGGCGGATTCCTGAGCGCTCAGCTTGACCCCGGAAAAAAACTTTGACGCCTCTTCGACCGTCATGCTGGTGACCTGGCAGATGTTCTTGCCATCGATCCGGACCTGCTGGGCTTCGATGCGCAGCCGGGCGCCGCCGCAGGCCGAGCAGGTGGAGTATCCGCGATAGCGGCTGAGGAAGACGCGCACGTGCAGCTTGTATTTCTTGCGCTCAAGATAGTTGAAGAACCCGCGTATGCCGGGGAATTTGCCTTCGCCTTCAATCACCTTTCGCTGCTGTTCGGGCTCAAGCTCGGTCCAGGCGACATCGAGCGGGATGTCGGCTTGCTTGGCGAAGCGTTTGAGCTCGGCGAAGAGCGTCCGGTATTTGGGCTTGGTCCAGGGATCGATCGCGCCTTCGTTCAGCGACTTCGACTGGTCGGGGATGACCAGGTCCATATCGAAGTCGATGGTGTTGCCGAAACCCTGGCAGCGCGGACAGGCGCCGTAGGGATTGTTGAAGGAGAACAGGCGCGGCTCGGGCTCCTGGTAGCGCAGATTGCAGTGCTTGCACTCAAAGCGCTCGGAAAACCGGAGGCGCTGTGCGGGCTGATCGTCGCGTGGGGCAGTCTCAAAGATGACTTCGCCGGCCTCGCGATAGCTGATCTCGATCGCGTCCACGATGCGAGCGCGCGCCTCGGGGGAAACGACGAGCCGGTCAACCAGCAGGAACACCGGCTGGCCGAAGTTGACGTCGAGCAGGGATTCCGGGGTGGAGAATTCGAAGATTTGGCCGTTCTGGTAGAGCCGGTTGAAACCGCGCTGGCGCAGTTCGAACAGGCGGGTTCGCAGCTGATCGGAGAGGGCAGCGTCGGGGGTGCTCTTGCGGCAGCGCGGGCGGGACGCCCCCGCGACAGCCGGCGGGACGCCGGCGCTACGGTCCGGGGTCCGTTTCCTCGGTCGGGGTTCTTTCTCTTCGGCGCTGGCTGGAGAGGCGCCGGCCTGGAGCGGGAATAGGGCATTCAGACGAGTGCCCTCACCCAGCGCGAGAACGGCCGTAGTTACTTCATCGACCGTGTCTTTCTTGACCTCCTGGCCGCACTGTAGGCAGAAAGTGCGGCCCACGCGAGCAAAGAGCAGCCTGAGATAGTCGTAGATCTCGGTGGCCGTGCCCACTGTCGAGCGCGGGTTGCGCGTGGTGTTTTTCTGGCGGATAGCGACCGCCGGGGCGATGCCGTCGATGGAGTCGGCATCCGGCTTCTCGATGCGCTCCAGGAACTGACGGGCATAGGCGGAGAGCGACTCCACATAGCGGCGCTGGCCTTCGGCGTAGATGGTATCGAAGGCGAGCGACGATTTGCCGGAGCCGGAGACGCCGGTGACCACCGTTAATGAGTTGTGCGGAATTTCGAAGTCCACGTTCTTGAGGTTGTGAACCCGGGCACCGCGAACCACTATCGTTTCCGTGGACATCAGTTAAAAAGGACCCGTCGCCGCCGCGTTCGTGCCTATCTTCGGGAGGTGCACAGAAGGCTTCAGGAGCGACTGGCGAATCTTTCTATTATAAGGCAGGGTGGGATGCTGCGGAGATATCCGGAAAATCCAGCCGAGCTCCGCTCGGGGCCGGACGGGTCAGACCCGTCCCTACAAGATACCGGAAGGGTTATTGGTTTTCTTCGTCGCGCTTCTTGCTGTAGCGGACGGCCATGCCCGCTCCCAGCGTCATGAAAGCCACGGGCGGGAGCAGCAACACCAGGACGGCGCGGCTGATGGCGTTCTGGCCTTCCTTGCTGGTTCCCTTAGCGCTGCTGTAGCACATGATGCAGCCCTGGCTGAAGGCCGGGGCAACCCACAGCAGCAGAAACATCGCGAGCGTGACAATTCGCAGCTTCATCTCGGGGCTGTGGCGATCCCGACGCCCAGGTGCAGAATGCGGAATGCGTCGGGCAGAAATACCAGCATCATGGCGAGGCAAAATACCAGCGAACTCATGGTAACCCACTTCATGGCCGAAATCTCAAACTTCAGATGCATGAAGTAGCCGATGATCAGTCCGGCCTTGATGAGCGACAGGCCCATCAGGATCGACAGCATCCGGATCGGCTCCATGTTCTGATAAGCGAGATAGACCTCGATGCCGGTCATCACCAGCAGAGCAGCCCATACCCATAAAAATTGCCCTTTGGCATGATGTCTGTGGTTTTCGGCCACCCGCTGTTCCAAGGCTAACTGGGTTGCATCCATCATTTGAAGTAGAGCTCCTCAAAAGTTTTGGGCTAAAACTTTTCCCTAAACAATCCTCGTCGACATCAGGTACACCAGCGGAAAAATGAACATCCAGACCAGGTCCACGAAGTGCCAGTAGAGGCCGGCTACTTCAACGTCCGAGGCGTCATAAACCTTGGGCTTCAACCAGAGAATGACCGAGATCACCACTGCCGCCAACAGCAGGACATGGGCGCCGTAGTGGAACGGGCTATAGGCGGGCGTGCCCAGCCAGGCCACCAGCCACAATCCCAGCAGAATAGGGATAAACCATTTTCGCAGCGCGATGACTCCGAGATAGACCACGCCCAGCGTGACGTGCAACATGTGCATTCCGGTCAAACCGAAGAAGGTAGCGGCAAATTGCGGCACGGTTTTCGTAACGTTCACAAACTCGGGATTCCCGGGTGCACCCGGAGGCACGGGGAACACCGGCAGGCTCAAGCCTTCGGCGATCAGGTTGGTCCACTCGCGGCCGTGCAACACTACGAATCCCAGGCCGCACGCCATGGTGGCAAACAACCAGAGACGCTGCGCCTTGGCATTCCCCTGAACCGCGGAGCGCACTGCGAACACCATGGTCAGCGAGCTGGTGAGCAGGAACGCGGTCATGAATGTCGCGTTCCGGATGCTTTCCGAATGAAACGGCGTCGGCCAGTTCGGGGTCGAAATGCGGCCGTAGGTGTAGGCGTACAACAGGGCTCCGAAGGTCAGCGAGTCGGAGAGCAGAAACAGCCACATCCCGATCTTCTTGGAATAGGTGCCGAACAGGGAAGGCTCGTAAACCCCCGGCACCTGCTGGAGAGCCACATCAGACATGGATTGATCTCCCGTTATTAATCTGGTGAAGCTTGTTCCGCACACCCGGGCGGCTAAAGCCGCCTTCTAAGAACCGACGTTATGCAGCGCTGAAGCGCTGCTCCACCCAACCCTGACGCGCGAACCGTGACTACCGCACGAACTCCAGAAGCGCGAAGATGTAAAGCCACACCAAAGCCATAAAGTGCCAGTACCAGGCGGTGACATCAACCACGATGCGCCGGTCTTCCACCGGCTTGTGGCGGAGCGCCGTGGCACCCGCGTACAGCAACACCAGCAGACCTCCCGCCAGGTGAAGCGCGTGGGCGCCGGTCAGCACATAGATCATCGAACTGCTCGGGCTGGTGGCCAGATAGAAACCGCGATTCCCCAGCTCGCGCCAGGCCATCCATTGTCCCGTCAGAAAAGCCAGTCCCAAGGCGACAGTTGCGCCCAGCCACGGGAAGTTCCGTTCCTTCCCGATAGAAACTCCCGGAATCGACCGGATGGGGGCCAAAGCTGCCTGGCGGGTAATCTGCCGCCGGGCCAGTTCCACGGTGATGCTGCTGAGCAGCAGCAGGAAAGTGTTGATCAGGAGCAGCGTGGTCGGCAGATTGACCTGCAGCCAGTCATGCACGTACCCGCCGGTGCGGTCGTCGAGCGTTGGCAATCCCCGGCGCATCACGTACACGCTGGTGAATGAAACAAACAGCATGGAGCTGGCCACCAGCCCCACAATCAGTCCCAGGCGGGTACGGCGCAGACGCTCACCGTGGTCAGAAGACCCATCGCCGCCGCGATCACCCCCGCCGCCGCCCGGCAGAGGCGGACGCGTCCCCCCGCTTCCCCGGCCAGTCTTAGGGTCTTTGACGACCTGATCGGTAATTGTGACTGTCGAACTGAACGCCGCCATATATCTTTCTGTGTCTATGTGGCCGCGGGCGACTCGCCCGCGCGGTTTTGTGGCGCCGGCGCCGCTTTCAATGCGTCGGATATGTAGCCGGGTTCGTCTGCATTACATAATCCTTCGGCGCTCCCGGCACGCTGTACTCATACGGTCCGTGATAAACCACCGGAGTCTTGCCGCCAAAATTGTCATGCGGAGGCGGCGTGGCTGTGGTCCATTCGAGCGTCGTCGCTTCCCACGGATTGTCGCTGGCCTTCGGTCCCTTGAACATGCTCCAGAACAGATTGATCACAAAAATGAACTGGGCGGAGATAGTGACGATCGCCGCATAAGTGATAAACCGGTTCAGGGGGATCAGATGCTGCAGGTAAGCCAGTTCGGTGAACTGAGAATAGCGCCGCGGCTGTCCCGCCATGCCCAGATAATGCATGGGCATGAAGATGGCATAGGTGCCCGCCAGGGTCAGGAAGAAGTGCACCCGGCCCCACGTCTCGTTCATCATGCGGCCGAACATTTTGGGGAACCAGTAGTAAGTTCCGGCGAACATACCGAAGATGGCGGCCACGCCCATGATCAGATGGAAATGTCCGACCACGAACGCGGTGTCATGCAGCGGGATGTCGAGCACCGGCTGCGCCAGGAAGGGGCCGCTCAGCCCACCGGAAACGAAGAGGGAAACGAAGCCGATGGCGTAGAGCATCGGCGTCTGAAAGCGTACCCTCCCGCCGCGAATCGTCCCCAGCCAGTTGAAGGTTTTGATCGCCGAGGGGACGCCAATCGCCATGGTCATGATGGAAAATGCGAAGGCCGAGTACGGGCTCATGCCGCTCATGAACATGTGATGACCCCAGACCATGAAGCCCAGGAAACCAATGCCCATGATGGCGTACACCATCGCTTTGTATCCGAAGATCGGCTTGCGCGAGAAAGTGGATATCAGCTGTGAAGCCACGCCCATGCCGGGGAGGATGGCGATGTACACCTCGGGGTGTCCGAAGAACCAGAACAGGTGCTGCCAGAGCAGCGGCGAGCCGCCCTTGTGTCCCATGATCTGGCCATTCACCACCACCAGTGGGACATAAAAGCTGGTTCCGAGGTTACGGTCCAGCAGCAGCAGGATTCCCGCCGAAAGCAGGACGCCGAATGCCAGCAGACCAAGGATCGCGGTGATGAACCACGACCACACCGTCAGCGGCATGCGCATCATGGTCATGCCCTTGGCTCGCAGATCGAGGACCGTAGTGATGAAGTTCAAGGCTCCCATCAGCGACGCGACACAGAAGATCGCAATGCTGGTGATCCACAAGTCAGCGCCCAGTTGCTCACCCGGCCCGGCGCTGGGCAGCGCGCTGAGCGGCGCGTATCCGGTCCAGCCATGCAGGGGAGCCCCTCCTGTAACGAAGAAGGCTGCGAGAATCACCACGAACGCGATGAAGGTTGTCCAGAAGGAAAGCATGTTCAAAACGGGGAACGCCATGTCCGGCGCGCCGATTTGAATGGGCAGGAAGTAATTGCCAAATCCTCCCTGGGGCGCCGTGGTCAGAACGAAGAAGACCATGATGGTGCCGTGCATCGTCAGGAGGCTTAGATAAGTTTCCGGCTTGATCTCGCCCAGCAGCGGCAGATTGGCCGTCGGCCAGATCATGTGAATGCGCATCAGCAGCGAGAGGAACATCCCGACAAACACGGCCGTCAGCGCCAGAAAGTAATATTGCAGCCCGATGACCTTGTGATCGAGGCTGAAAATGTACTTCCGGACAAAACTGGTTGGGGCCGCGTGCGCGTGAATGGCATGCGCGTGAGGGTCGTTTCCGTGGGGATCGTGAGCGTCCTGGGCAACCATTATTGTTTCTCCGCCTCCCGCGCCGCCAGCCATTTGTCGAAGTCATCCTGGCTGACGACATGCAGCATGCCGTGCATCTTGTAGTGGCCGAGACCGCAAAGCTCGGCGCAGGCAATCTCGTACTCCCCGACTTCGGTAGGAGTGAAGTGCATGTGGATCTCGAGGCCGGGTACCGCGTCCTGCTTGAAGCGCATACTGGGAACAAAAAAGCTGTGGATCACGTCCACGGCGCGCAATCTCAAATCCACCTGACGATTGACGGGGAGATACATGGTCCCCGTAACCACGTCATCTTTCGCGGCAGCATCGGAGGTGTCGAGGCCGACCGCGGCCTCGTTTCCGGCGGAAGGATCCATCAATTTCGGGCTGGTGGCGCCGAACTTGCCGTCCGCGCCGGGGTAGCGGAAATACCAGGCAAACTGCATGCCCGTCACTTCCACCGGAACTGCTCCGGCCTCCGCCGGCGCAAAACGCTCATGAGCCCAGACACTGCTGCCCATCAGGTTCAGGCCTACAAAAAGAACGGCGGTGAGCGCGGTCCAGAGCACTTCCAGCTTGGTGTTGCCGTGGGAATACTCGACCTTCTTGGCGTCCGGCCGGTCACGGTACTGCCACACGAACAATCCCAGCGCGCCCTGCGCCGCTACAAACACGACGCCCATCAGCACATAGGTGAGGGCAAACTGATTGTCGATAAAAGCCGCTGCCGTGGATGCACCGTGGGGCAGCCACCAGGTTTTGGCCACGAAGAAGTAGGTGCTAAAGAAGGTGATCAGCCAGATAATCGCGAGCAGAGCGAGACCCATCTACCAGACCTCCCGAAGGTCATGGAATGCGGACTGCGATTGGGTGAATCAAAATTGCTTCTGCGGATCGCCGGAAGGCTATCACAGCTGTACGTGAGGGGCGCAAGCATAAGCGTGAACCCGCCTGGGAAATCTCTCTAGAAAAAAGATGCGCATGAAGGGCATGCGTCACGGGCAATGCCGCACGCGCGGGGCGCTCGCGCCAACATTGGGCGGACGGTATAGAATCTCCCGCCTATGCCGGCGAAGCCAACAGGCCGCGGTCACGGTGTTCGCCTGGCGAAGAACCAGTGCTTTGTCTGCGGGCCGGACAACGCCGCCGGCATAGGCGGGAGAAATTCAGTTTCGACAAACAGCGCCGGGTATTCGTCTGCCGCTTCCGCCTGGACCAGCGTTACACCGGACCTCCGGGACACTGCCACGGCGGCATCATCGCCACTATCCTCGACGAGGCTATGGGCAAAGTTAACAAGCTGCGAGAGGTCATCGCCCTGACTTCCCAGATGACGGTGGACTACCTGCGGCCGGTGCCTCTCAATAAACCGTTGCGGGTGGAATCGCGTGAGGTCAGCGTGCGCGGACGCAGACACGTAAATGTGGGCGAGATCCTGAATCAGAAGGGCGAAGTGCTGGCCCGTGGCCGGGCCGTATTCATCGCCATCGACCCCAAAATGTTCGCCAAATTCGTAAAGCAAACAAAATAATGTGGGCGCGGGCGCCCCGCCTGTGCGGCGGAGCAAAGCTCCGCAAGACTTCTCTGGCAACCATCGATCCGCCGCCCTGCTCTAGGTCCGGCAAATCTTCAGCGCCCGCGCCAGCTGCTCTGCCCCTCGCCGCAATTCCCGCGCATCCACCGCGGCAAAGCCGAGCAGCAGCCCCTGGCGGGCGAAGCGGCGCGCGGAGTAGCGGCTTAGAGGAATTACCTCGACCTCGTGCTTCGCCGCTTCCACAGCGGAGCGATCGGCGTCGATCCCCGGCGCCAGCCATCCTACGGTCTGCAATCCGGCTTCGACCTCCGGAATCTCCAGGAGGCCTCCCAGGCGCGAGCGCGCTGCCTGGAGAAATCCGGCAAGCCTTTCGGAATACAGTTCGCGCATGCGCCGAATGTGCCGCGCGAAATGTCCTTCGGTGATGAAGTCGCAGAGCGCCGCCTGGTCGAGCAGGGGAGCATGACGCATGCTGACCGCCTGCGCGGCGGCAAAGCGGTCCACCATGCCCGGCGGCACTACCAGATACGCCAGGCGCAGCGCCGGAAATAAAACCTCATTGAAGGTGCCAGCGTAGATCACAACGCCCGCGCGATCGAGTCCCTGAAGAGCTGGGATGGGACGCCCCTGGTAGCGATACTCGCTGTCGTAGTCGTCCTCGAAAATCAAAGTGTGCGAACCCCGGGCCCATTCCAATAACGCCAAACGGCGGCGCAAACTCATGGTCACGCCCAGCGGGAACTGGTGCGCGGGAGTCACGTAAATAAGCTTGGCGCGAGCCCATCGTCTCCGGCCCCATTCCAGGTCGAGGCCTTCCGCATCCACCGGAACGGGACGGACTTTGGCGCCGACTGCCCGGAAAACAATGGCGGCTCCGGGATAGCCCGGGTCCTCTACCCAAACCGGATCGCCGGGATCGATCAGCAGGTGGGCCGCCCGCTCGAGCGCTTCCTGCACGCCCGAAATGATCAGCACCTGGTCGGCCGTGCACTTCACCCCGCGTGAGGCGTTCAGGTAGCCGGCAACCGCCTGACGCAGCGGACGGTATCCCAGGGCTTCGCCCCCGGACAACAATTGCGCCGACGCTCGCCGCAGGCGGCGGGCCACCACCTGGGCCCAGAGCGTGGTAGGAAAGACATCGAGCGCAGCCTGGTTGGCGCGAAACGCTCGCGTGATGCGCGGTCCGCCGCTGGGATACAACCGCAGACGCCTTGCATACGCCGACCAGTCGACGCGCTGGGGCCCGGTACTTTTACGCGGGCTGGTGCGCCCGACCTGCAACAGATCATCGGGCAGGACCTGGCTGACATAGGTGCCAGCCCCAACTCTGCCCTCCACGTATCCCTCGGACTGCAACTGCTCGAAGGCGGTGACCACGGTCGCCCGGGAGAGTTTGTATTCACGGGCCAGGTCTCGCGTGGCCGGCAACCGGGCGCCGGGCGCGATTCGGCCTTCGAGTATGGCGGACCGAAGTTCGTCATAGAACCAGCGGTAGAGCGGCGTCCCGGCGAGAGGCGCCGAGAGGCTCAGGGGCAACGAGGTGGCCTGTTTGGGCAAGAGCAGTCCTGGGTCTTTGGTCCTTGGTCTTTGGTCCTTGGTCGTTGGCCCCTAGCTCTTGGATATCGGTTTTGACTTTGGCCAACGGCCAACGACCAACCGCCAACGACGCTAAAATGGTACGTACAGAATAGCCTAAATGGACCTTATGACAAGTCCAATCTGGGGCTAGTCTGGAGGTGGTTTAGTTTATCCGAGGAGAAGCTTCATGTCGCAGAACAACGGAAGTTCGACCAGCTTGCGTTTGAAAACCGGCCTGGCGGAAATGCTGAAGGGCGGCGTCATCATGGACGTCATCAACGCCGAGCAGGCCGTCATCGCCGAAAAGGCCGGCGCGGTATCGGTGATGGCCCTGGAGCGGGTTCCGGCGCAGATTCGCGCCGAGGGCGGCGTGGCGCGCATGGCTTCGCCCAGGAAGATTCGCGAGATCATGGCCGCGGTTTCCATACCCGTAATGGCCAAGTGCCGCATCGGGCATTTCGCCGAGGCGCAGATTCTGCAGGAACTGGGCGTCGACTACATCGACGAATCCGAAGTCCTGACCCCGGCCGACGAAGCCCACCACGTCGACAAGCACGCCTTCAAGGTCCCCTTCGTCTGCGGCGCGCGCAACCTGGGTGAAGCGTTGCGCCGTATCGCCGAGGGCGCGGCCATGATCCGCACCAAGGGAGAGGCCGGTACCGGCGACGTCGTCCACGCCGTAAAGCACATGCGGCAGATCGTGCAGGAGATGAGGATTCTCACCGTCCTAGGTGAAGAAGAACTCTACGCCAAAGCTAAGGAGCACCAGGCGCCGTATGAACTGGTGCGGATGGTGGCCAAGGCAGGGAAGCTGCCAGTGCCGAATTTCTCAGCCGGCGGAATCGCGACTCCAGCAGATGCGGCGCTGGTCATGCAGCTGGGCGCGGAATCCGTGTTCGTCGGCTCCGGCATCTTCATGCAGGATTCAACCAACTTCGCCGATCCCGAAGAAGCGGAGAAGCGGGCCAAGGCAATCGTCATGGCCGCCACCCACTTCGACGACCCTAAAGTATTACTTGAAGTCAGCGAGAACCTGACCGGGGCCATGAAGGGCTTGGCCGTATCGGGACTGGACGAAGCCCACATGCTGCAAACCAGGGGCTGGTGATCATGGGCGGCGCGGACCTTCTGGTTCGCGCTGTTCCCCGAGAGAGCCGGGCGCGTCCCTGATCCATACCGGCGTTCAATCGAACCCGTTTGCTTCCGCAATTTCATGGATGGAGCTCTGCGCCGCGCGCAATGGCACCGAGACATTCACCTCATTGTCCGGTTGGTTCACTTCCACCAGAAATGAGCCGCCTTCCTTGGTTATGCGCACATGGTCGGTCGCGTCGATGACCTCGACCAGGACTCCGTCGGGGCAGACTTCGAGAGCGGGAACTGCCGCGTCAATGACGGGCAGATATGGACGCAGTTGTTTCGATGCCTTAGCCAGATGGTGATCAGGGACAAACTTCAACGCGGCCGGTACCAGGGCGGCGGGAACGATCAGATTGACCCGGGTGCCCCCCGCCCGGTTCTCGCGCACCTTGACGTGAATGAATCCCTCGCTGGAAAGCGCTGCTGCGCCGATCAGCGCGGTTCCCATCACGCCCACTCCAAGCTTGGCAAGAAAGATCATGGGAATTTCCTCGTGGTCTTTTTGGTTTCTATATTCTCGCTTCGTGGACGGGTAATTGGCTTATTCACCCGAGCTGCGCGAGTCCACCCAAACCCGGACATTCTGGTCCTGGCCCGTGACCTTCACCAGGTTCATATCTCCCACGTTCTCAAGAGCCTTGACTGCGGCTTCGACGTTCAGTTGGTTCTCGCTGGTCTCGGAAATCAGGGCCTGCGCGACGTCCCAGGGAATCGTCACGTCAATGTTCTGCCTGTTTTCCTTGTCGGCCACATGCACCACCATCAGCCCGTGTTCTTTGGCGACGCGAACATCATTGCCCACATCCTGCACATTCACAAATTCGCCTTCCGGAGCGGCCTTGAGAGCCTCGAGAATGGCTCGGACGTTCACGTTATTGGCGTCGAGGTGGCCAATGCGGACCTTGCCATCCCGCAACTGGCCATGATTGATCGCCGGGATTACCTGCTCTGCCAGAGAGAGCGGAAGGTTGACGCGAACCAGTTCGTGCGTGCCCGCGCTGCTGACCCTGACGTGGATATAACGCGTGGTGGTCGCCGCTACCGCGAAAGTCGCCACGAGCAGGGCGGAGAATACCACCAAGGCAGAGAAGCCTTTTCCACTAGTTTTCATGTTGTCCTCTCAGGACGGATGGCGATCGTGCGTTCCCATCAGTAGCCTTGAACGTCCTGGGAGAGTTACGTAGGAGGCGGAAAGAAAGTTCCGGGGAGTGTGATTCGTCGGGAGTGATTCTTGAATGGAATGTTTCGGGCCCGAAGGCGCCGGGCGACGGGAGTCCGCGCCGATTCTAGTAAAATCACACCCGACCGGGCAGCAGCCCCGCCGCAACAACGATCCATGAGCCAGGACCGAAAACCCGCGACCATCGGCGTGCTGGCCCTCCAGGGGGACTTTGACGCCCATCGCCGCCGGCTCGAAGAGCTGGGCGCCGAAGTGGTGCTGGTCAAGAAGCCTGAACAGTTGGACGACATTGATGGTCTGGTGATCCCTGGCGGCGAGTCCGGGACATTTCTCAAGCTGCTGGGCGAGGCTGGTTTCGAGAAGCTGAAACAGTTTGCCCGCACCAAACCCACCTTTGGAACTTGCGCCGGGGCGATCCTGCTGGCCAGTGAAGTAGACAATCCAAAGCAGGCGGGATTGGGCGTGCTCGATATTGGCATTCGCCGCAATGCCTACGGCCGCCAGGTGGACAGCTCGATCCGCCAGGGCCGCTTCGTCGAGGGAGCGTTAGGCGAGTCGCCCATTGAAATGGTCTTTATCCGGGCGCCCAAGATCGAGAGAGTCGGTTCCGGAGTTGAAGTCATCGCCACCGAGGGTACGGACCCGGTCGCCGTGCGCCAGGGAAAAGCCATGGCCGCGACGTTCCATCCGGAGCTTTCTGATGATACTCGCGTGCATCGGGCGTTCCTGGATTTAGTCGGGAGCGGAAGCAAGAAACCGCGCGATCCCGAGTAGATCAATTGCGATACAAAATCACTTGCTGGGCAGGAATTCGATCTTGACGTCTTTGCCGGCGGGCTTCAAATCGAAGTCGGCGGTTACCAGAACGTGGTCGAACGAGTCCGCCAGCTCCACTCCGAAAGCATCCGCGTAGGGAACCCTTCGATGGACCTTGATGAGCGCGGCGCGAACGGCCCGCTCCGCACTTACCGGGACAATGTCGAGCCCGAAGTCTTCCAATCGCGCCAGAACGAGGTCCATGGTGGAGCGGCCACGGGTCTTGCAGGTCACGCCCGCAATCTCGCCCCAGTGTATTGCGGAGATGATCGCCTTGCAGCTCCCATCGAGATGCGACTTTATGATTTCTGCGACACGCTCGGAGCCAGCCTCGTCGTCCAGATAACGCAGCACAGCGCTGGCATCGAGGGCGTAGGTTACCATTTGTCCTTTTCGCGGTGCCTCTTCAAGGCAGCGGAGAGAGAAGGTCCGCCTTTGAGCATGCCCCGGGTCCGGTCAACCAGTTCCTTCGAAACCGGCTCCAGAACGATGCGCGAGTCTTCCAGCGCGACGGAGATTCGAGTCCCAGGCTCAATCCGGAGAGAGGCCCGGAATTCCGCTGGAATCACAAATTGCCCCTTGCTGCTTACAGTAGTAATTCTACGAGTCATGGCTTACATTGTAGCACATAGTAAGAATCTCCTGGCTGTCAAAATCTCCGCTTGACAGCCGCCTATATGTAACGCTATGGTTACGCATTATGCGGAACCGTTCGGTTACATATTCCCGGGAAGCCGCCTTCCATGCCCTGGCCGACCCCACCCGCCGGGCCGTGCTCGACCTGTTGCGGCAGGGTATCCAGCCCGCGGGACAGATTGCGCGAGCCTTCCCAGTCTCGCGGCCGGCGATTTCCAAACACCTGCGGTTGCTGCGCCGCGCCCACCTGGTGCAGGAGAGGCGCGAAGGGCGGCATCGTCTGTACCAGCTGAACCCCGAGCCCCTGAAGGCTGTGGATACCTGGCTGGAACAATATCGCGTTTTCTGGGAGGCCAACCTGAACAGTCTGAAGGCATTCGTCGAGGCCGAGCATGCCCGCGAAACCGCCGGCCTCGCGGACGGGAGGCCTGACAGCCGTAAACGTTCGAAAGATAAAGAGTAATAGAACCTTGCAACATCAATCACGGTCCCCGCGACCGAATAAACGAGGAGGAAGTTGAATATGAAAGCAATCCGTATCGCAATCGCTCTGCTGTTTGTGCTGGCCGCCACGGCCGCTTTTGCCGCATCGGCGGCGCAGAAGTCTTTCGACGAACTCAAGGCGCTGGACGGGGCCTGGGAGGGAACCGTGAAGAACGGGCAGCCAGTCGAGGTGGATTATCGAGTGACGTCGGGCGGGTCCGCGCTGATGAGCGAAATCAAAGGTAAAGAAGACATGATCACCATGTTTCATCTCGACGGCGACCGCCTGCTGATGACCCACTATTGCGGTGTGGGAAACCAGCCTCGCATGGTGGCGAGCGCTTCGCCCGACGGCAAGACGTTCACTTTTTCCTTTCTCGATGCCACCAATCTCGCCACTCCCGACGCCGCGCACATGCATCGCCTGATCATCTCGATGCCGGACGCAAATCACCACACCGAAGAGTGGGTGTTCACCGACCACGGCAAAGAGATGAAGGAAGTCTTTGATTTGCGCCGTAAGAACTAACAGTGATCCGCGGGGACGGGCGGGGACGCCCGTCCTCCATTAGATTATTGAGGATGAAACCATGACGACGATGCCGGTATCTCAAATCACGCCCGACCAGGATGCGGTGGTCACGGAAATCGAAATCGCAGCCCCTCCGGAGCGGGTCTTCGAAGCGCTGACCGATCCCGCCCAGCTGATGCTCTGGTGGGCGGCCACTCCCAAAGGGGCGCGTTGGGAGATGGACGCCCGGCTGGGCGGCAAATGGCGATACGAACTGACCGATCCCACCCGGAAGAAAGTGGTGAACGGAGTACGCGACTTCAAGGCGCAGGGAGAGATCACCGAGTTCGATCCTCCACGGGTGCTGGCCTACACCTGGCGGGGGAACTGGCACGAACATCCGGAGCAGCCGTCGACGGCGCGCTGGGAGTTATCGCCAACCAGGACCGGCACCCGGGTGAAGGTCACACATAGCGGCCTCGCCAACGAACCGACTGTCCGCAAGGATTACGCGGGTGGCTGGCCAGGGGTGCTGGAAAAACTCAGAAAGCACTGCGAATAGAAAACGAGAACAAGGAGAAAGATCATGGCGACTGCTACAGTTACTCCCGACAATGACGTAGTTCTCGCGGAGGTTTTCATTGCCGCCCCGCCCGAGCGTGTCTTCCAGGCAATTACCGACCCCAAGCAGATGCCGTTATGGTGGGGACAAAAAGGTCTGTATCGCGTCACGGAGTGGAAAGCCGACTTGCGCCCTGGCGGCAAGTGGCAAAGCGACGGCGTGGGAGCCGATGGCCACACCTTTCGAGTGGAGGGCGAATACCTGGAGATCGACCGCCCTCGCCTCCTGGTCCACACGTGGGTCGGAAGTTATGCCCCCGGGTTAAAGACAGTGGTTCGCTGGGAATTGGAAGCGCGCGGCGTGCACAACTTGCAGCATTCGGGTCCACAGAAAGCCGGAACGGGCACGTTCGTGAAGATCCGCCAGGATGGATTTGCCGGCAACATCGAACAGGCCAAGGGCCACGGGGACGGTTGGATCCGGGTGCTCGGCTGGATGCAGGCTTTTGTGGAGCAGGGAAGGACGATCGAAACGCGCTAGTGTGCGCTGTCATCCTGAGCGAAGCTGGACTTGCGCGGAGCGCAGGTCCAGCGCGGTCGAAGGACCCCTATTGCGCTACTCAACTGTCGGTGCAGGGAAGTTGGCCGCATTCTCAAACGCAGCGCAGGGAAGAGGGTAGGGGTCTTCGACTCCGCCTGTGCGGTCCCTTGCGACCGCACAGGCTCCGCTCAGCATGACAGGAACTGGCTATGCGGTCGCTCCGAACCTGACCGACACCAGTTTGGAAACTCCCGGCTCCTGCATGGTTACGCCATAAAGCACGGGCGCGATGCTCATGGTCTTCTTGCTGTGGGTGATGAGTACGAACTGGGTTTGCAGGCTCATTTCTTTCACCAGTTCGGTGAAGCGGCCGATGTTGGCTTCGTCCAGTGGCGCGTCCACTTCGTCGAGGATGCAGAACGGGCTGGGCTGATACTGGAAGATACCGACCAGGAGGGCCAGCGCGGTCAGGGCTTTCTCGCCGCCCGAGAGCAGTAAAACGCTCTGCAGCCTCTTTCCGGGAGGCGAAGCCACCACGTCAATGCCGCTCTCCGCGCTGTTCTCCTCGTCGGTCAGCCGCATGAAGCCCTGGCCCCCGCCAAACAGCTTGCGGAAGGTGGCCTGGAAATTCTCATTGATCTTGTGGAAGGCCTCTTCAAACTTCTGCCGTGAAAACGTATCAATCTCTTTGATCGTGGCCTGGGTGTTTTCGATTGAGTCGTAGAGATCTTTCCTCTGGGTTTCAAGGAAAGCATGGCGCTCGGCGGTTTCCTTGTATTCCTCCAGCGCCATCATGTTGACCGGACCCATGGCATCGAGCCGGCTACGCATGTCGCGATAGATCTGGTCTTCCACGGTAAGCTGTTCGCCGCGCGCGATGGGAATCGCAACGTCCGCCATCAGTTCGTGGCGCTGGATGCCGAGGTCGTTCAGGCAGGTCTCGGCCATGTATTGTGCGTCGGACTGCAGCCTGGCCGCGGTCGCCGAGAGCTCGGCCCGGCGGTCGCGCAGCTGGTCCAGCAGTTGTCGGGCGTGGTGCAGTGCCTGATCGATTTCCGCCAGGCGGGCCCGCACTTGTTCCGACTCAACCTGCAGCAGGCCGTCGCGGGTTTCACAGGCATTGCGCTCGGCTTCGAGGTCCACCAGCCTGATTGCAAGCTCCTGGTTCTCGGTTTCGCGCCGCAGTTTCTCTGCCGCTGCGGACTCGATGTGCAGCCGGAGCGCGACCACGCGCTCGATCATTTCCGTAACCAGGGAATCGAGGCGCTCGAGCCCCGCCGCGGCGCTGCGATGCCGCTCTTCGAGTGTGGCCACGCGGGCGAGACGCTGCGAAGCGTCCTGCGCGGCCTGATCGCGGCGGGTGCGCAGACCGGACAATTGCTGCTGCCCGGCAGCGGCCAGGTTCTCGAGTTCGATGCGCTTTTGCTCGGACCCGCCAATCTGCATCCGCAACTGGTCGAGCAGTGCGCCTTTTTCCGTGCGCTCCGCCTCTAGCCGTTGCAGCTCCTGGCCGGACGCCTGCAGGCGTTCACTCGCGCGTGCGAATTCGGATTCCAGTTGCTGCAGCAGGTGGCCCGACGTCATCGCCTGCTTCTCCGCCTCGCGCTTTTCGCCCTCGAGGCGATCCAGCAGGGAAGCCAGGTCTTTCATTTCGCGGCCCAGGGTCAGGACGCGCATTTCTTCATGGCGCAGCGCCTGTTCCAGCTCGCCCAGCTGGCGCAGGACGTCACGCAGCTCGCGCTTCATCGACAGCGGGCCTTCCGCGCGCTGCTTGCCGCCGGTCACGGTCACGTTGTGGAAGCATTCTCCCGACTGGGATAGAAAAAACGCGTCGGGATTTTCCAGCGCCAGCTCGCGGGCAAAAGCGGGATCAGGGACGATGTAGCCATCCCGCAGTTTGGGCAGGATGACTTCGAGCGACCGGCCAAACCCGTTGAGCACGCGAATCGCATTTTTCAGCGGGACAATCGGACGCTCGGGCTGCACCTGGTGCGCGTTCTCATCAATGGCAAAGGAAAACTTGGCTTGCGAATCTTCGGGATGCACCAGGAAGGTTGCGCGTCCGTCCACATCGGTGCGGAGCAGCCGCAAGCCTTCGTCCGCAGCGTCCCAGGATTTCACCACAATGTAATTGAGTTCATCGCGCAGGAAGTCTTCAACCACGCCTTCGTAGCGCGATTCCACCTCGAGGAAATCGGCCAGCACCCCGGCGGGCGCCATCCCACCCTGCATGACTCCGGATTGAAAGAGGCGGCGCACCGACTCAGTTGAGTATCCGTGCTCGGCGATGACGGCTTCGAGAGAACCTTTTTTGCCGATTGCGGAGGCATACTCGGCACGCAGGCTGTCGAGATGGTTCTTGGCTTCGGATTCTTCGTGACGCCGGGAGTCGAGCGCCTGCCGGGTCTGGCGCAGTTCTTCAGTCAATCCCGAGACGCGCTGCGATACGGTTTCAAATTCCAGTCCCAACTGGCCGCGCTGCCCGCCGAAGGCTTCCATCTGCGAGGTCGCCGCAGCCATCTCCGATTGCAGACGGTGGGCCTCGCGCTCCACTCCGGCCATCCGCTCTTCTACCTGGGTACGCTGATTGCGCAAGTTGGAAGCCGCTGCCACCGCTTCCACAATCATGACTCGCGACTGTTCTTGCTGATGTTCGAGCTCGGCCAAAGCCGTTGCCGCGCTGGCCGCTTCCTGTTCGCTCTGCGCCAACTCCTGTTGCGCCGAAGCCAGGTCGCCCGCCGCCGAGTCCAGAATCTGGCGGTTGGCATCGCGCTCGGCTGCCAGCGCCGCCAGGCGGTCCTGGGCCTGCGCCAGTTCGGCATCGGACGCGGCCACACGCTCCACCAGTTCCGCGCAGCGTTCTTCATTGTGACGACGCTGGGCAAGAGCACGATCCGATTCCAGCTTGAGCTGGCTCAACCGTTCGCGGTTCTCGCGGACTTCGGCCTCAATGGCGTAACCCCGCTGGGTGCGCTCCGCATGCTCAGACTCGGATTGCTGAACCATCTCAGCCTGCCGGCGCATGTCTTCCGAAATGCCGCTGATCTGCGCATCCAGCGCGGCGCTCTCCTGCTCCAGTTGGGCGAACTTGCTGGCCAGCACCAGGCGCAACTTGGCTCGCATCTCTTCCCGCAGCTTCGCATAGCGCTCGGCTTTGGAAGCCTGGCGCTTGAGGGAATTCATCTGCCGCGTGACTTCTTCGAAAATGTCATTCACGCGGGCCAGGTTGATCTTGGCGTCTTCCAGGCGCGCCTCGGCCAGGCGCTTCTTGGTCTTGAACTTGGTGATGCCCGCCGCTTCTTCAATAATCGCGCGGCGATCGGTGGGACGGCTGCTCAGGATCTGCCCGATGCTCCCCTGCTCGATCAGGGCATACGATTCCGGCCCCAGGCCGGTGCCCATGAAAAGTTCCTGGATATCGCGCAGGCGGCACAGCTTTCCATTCAGCAGGTATTCGCTTTCGCCGCTGCGGAACAGCCGCCGGTTCACGACGATCTCCCCAGCCTTAAACTGTTGCTTGAACTGTCGCCGGCGAATCTTGAGAACGACTTGGGGTCCGGCGGTCACGTCAGTGGAGGCCCGGACGTCCTCGCCGGGCTGGACGGGCGGGACGCCCGTCGCTCCATCCGGCGCAGTGACGGCAGCTTCAATCTCTTCCACTTTTCCTGGGCGCGCCTCTTCGGTCAGGCGTTCAGTCTCATCGGCGGCCTCGGCCCGCACTTCGGCTTCGTCCCAGTCCTCGGCGGCGCGCGGCATCTCATCCTGGATCTCGACTTCGGTGGGCTCGTGCGCGTCCGCCCCGTCGTACACCTCGGGATCGATCAGCGTGAGCGAGACCTCGGCCATGCCTGTCGGCTTGCGATCGCGGGTGCCGGCAAAGATCACATCCTCCATGCGCGAACCGCGCAGGGTTTTGGCCGACTGCTCGCCCAGCACCCAGGAGATGGCGTCCGCGATGTTGGACTTGCCGCAACCGTTAGGGCCAATGATGGCGGCCACGCCGTCCCCATGAAACTTGAGTTCGGTGCGGTCGCAGAACGATTTGAATCCGAGAATCTGAAGCCTTTTCAGTTTGAGCAACTTCTACTCCTTAGGGTCGCCGAGTTTGTGTGGCCGCGGCTTCTTGTAGCGCGGGCGTCCCCGCCCGCGTGACCGCGTCCGCCTTTCCAGCTCTTATCGGGACGAATACAGGAATCATGTAACCATCATCAGCCCGGTTAATTGATTGGATTCCTCCAATACGCCGCTCTGCTGAGCGCCTCCCAGGCTGGAATCGGCGAGGCACAAATTAGAGCTACTGTAACGGCCAAATCACGCCGGGGTCAAGCACGAAAACACTATATCTGGTATGGCCTTACGCTCGACCGCGCCAGATTGAACACACAATGCAGCATATGGCTGCAAATTCCGTGAGGAAGTGACGAAGGAGGGGAGAAGCGCGAGAGCACAACCAGCCTACACCCAATGGCAGGGCGAAGACAATATTGTGGTCACGCCGGAGGGGCAGGATTCGCCGCCAGGGATTGGCAAGAGGATGCCGGGAATAGTCCTGGGACCCGAACGCAGCACACTTGACCTGGTCTGCCAAAAAAGCTGAGAATCCCCGTGCCCGAAAACCTGCGTGCTCGCAAACGCCCCGGGCACCGCGCTGCCGTCAGCGCCAAGGAGCAGCCCATGACCGTCAAACAGGGAGACCTCTCGCTTCTGCAGCATCCGGCGTCGCAGGAACTCTTGCACTCGAAGATTCCGGCTCGCCTGGCTTACGTCTGGACTGACGGCACGCCCCGAGTCGTCCCGATATGGTTTCACTGGAACGGACGGGAGATTGTGATGGCAACGCCGCCCAAGGCTCCGAAGCTGAAGGCCCTGGCCAGGAATCCGAAAGTGTCGCTCACCATCGACGACAACGATTTCCCCCACAAGGTGCTGCTTATACGCGGCACCGCACGCCTTGAAACCGTGAATGGGATTGTGCCGGAGTATGCCGCGGCCGCAGAACGCTACTTCGAGCCCGCCGTGAGAGAGGCCTGGATGGCGCAGCTTCGCACCCGCGTCTCAAGCATGGTGCGGATTGCGATTACGCCGGAGTGGGTTGGTCTGCTCGATTTTCAAACCCGTTTTCCCAGCGCCATCTCGGCATAAAACACGCAGGCGCGAAAGCCCTCCTTCGACTTCGCCCAGGACCTGGGCGGGCGAGCGCAGCTCCCCCCATGGTCAACCTGGTCGCAATCATGCCGGCCACGGCTGCTATCCGCCCAGCTTCTCGAAGAACAGGCAGATCGATTCGATTCCGCGATAGAAATTCGGAATGTGAAACTTCTCATTCGGGGCATGCAGGTTGTCGTCGGGCAGGCCGAAGCCCATCATCACGGACGGAATTTTCAGCACGTCCTGAAAATCGGTGACGATGGGAATCGAGCCGCCGGATCGAATGAAGACGGTTTCCTTCTTGAACACATCGTGCAGAGCTTCAGTAGCGGCCTTGATGTATTTGTTGTCCGTGCCCACCACGCACGCCGGGCCGCTGCTCCACACTTTGATCGCGATCTGAATGCCCTTGGGCGTGAGCTTCTTCACATAGTTCTTGTAACGCTTGAGGATGTCGTCGGGGTCCTGGTTTGGCACCAGCCGCATCGAAACCTTGGCTGAGGCCTTCGCTGGAATCACGGTCTTGGCGCCCGGAGCGACGAAGCCGCCCGGCATGCCATGCACTTCGAGCGTGGGACGCGCCCACGTGCGATAAAGAACCGAATATCCCGGCTCGCCCGTAAGCACCGTCGAACCTACTTCCGTTTTGCGATAGTGCTCCTCGTTGAAGGGCAGCCGCTTCCACGCCTTCAATTCATCTTTACTGGGCGCTTTGACGTTCTTGTAGAAGCCCGGGATTAGGACCTTGCCCTTGGCATCCTTCAGTTTGCTGATGATTTCAATCAGGCCGAAGAACGGATTGGGCGCGGCCCCGCCGTACATTCCGGAGTGCAGATCGGTCTTTGCCCCCACCGCTTCAAGTTCGGTGTAGACCAGGCCGCGCAGCCCCACGCATAGCGTCGGAAGGTCGGGCGCAAACAGTTCGGTATCGCAAACCAGCGCGAAATCGGCTTTCAGCTTGGACTTCTGCTTGCGCACATAGGCCGCGATCGACTCGCCGCCCACCTCTTCCTCGCCTTCAATAATGAACTTCACATTGATCGGCAGCTTGCCGTTGTGGCCCTTCATCAGGGCTTCGATGGCCTTGATTTCCATCCACAGCTGGCCTTTATCGTCGACCGCTCCGCGGGCGTACAAGTTGTTGTTGCGCTCGGTGGGCTCAAACGGAGGAGAAGTCCATTCGTCCAGCGGATCAGGCGGCTGCACGTCATAGTGCGCGTAGCAGAGCGCGGTGGGCTTGCCCGGAGCATTCAGCCAGTCGGCATAGATCAGGGGATGGCCCTGGGTGGGGATGACTTCAACATGCTCAAGGCCAATGCGGCGCAGGTCAGCGGCCACAAACTCAGCCGCTCTCTGGACGTCGGACTTGTGCTCATCCAGAGTGCTGACGCTCGGAATGCGCAGCAGGTCCTTAAGCTCGTTGAGGAAGCGCTGCTGATTGCCGCGGGCATAGTCGATTGCGGGAGATGCCATGGGAGTGTGCCTTTCTGGGGATAAAACGCTTAAGTATATCCGACGATGCGGAGGGAAGCGGAGAGCGCTTCTTCCGCCCTTTCAGGGCTCGGTCGTATTTCGCGACTTCACCCAGGGCTTGCGCCCTGGGCTACATTCTCGCGCCGCTCCGCGGCTCGGGTAGCGCCGCGGCCCCACCCGCTTCGTGGCTCAGGTTTACGTAGCGCCGGCGTCCCGCCGGCTGTCGTGGGGGCGTCTCGCCCCCACCCGCGATGACAGTCTTCCAGCAGCCATAGAGAAACCACACGTACATTCCCGTTGCCGGGCCGCTGAGGGCAGGATGCCCTCAGGACAGCCGGCCGGAGGCCGGCGCTACGCTGCGTCCTTCGCGGCTACGATGATGGTGTAGGTCAGGTCGCCGGAGCGGTATGCGTCCAGAATGATGTCGATGCCTTCCACAAATTCCCTTGCCGCGCGCGGCAATAACTTCACCGCCATGCGGGCGGAGCGCGCTCTCTCCTGACAAATCTCCCAGGTGCTCAAGATTCTGGAGGTGAGGTCTTCGCGGTGGCGCACCCGCATCCCCGCGGATTCAATCGCCCCCTGGTATTGGTCGGGTGTCCACAGTTCCGGACAAAGAAATGCCCGCCCCACTTCGCGGACCCGGGGAAGATCCATGGAGCCCGTCCACGCCGCCAGGAGCAACTGGCCGCCCGGCCGCAGGGTGCGTGCAACCTGGGTGAAGTAACGCGTTTTGTCGTTAAAATGTTCGGAAGATTCCATCGTCCACACCAGATCGAACGCCGCCACCGGGAAGGAAAATGAGTCGGCATTCGCGACCTCGAAGCTCGCCCGCCGTTCCACCCCAGCCTTGATCGCATGTTCTCTCGCCAGCCGGGCCTGCTTCGGACTGAGCGTCAGCCCGGTTCCGCTGCAAGAAAGCGCTCGCGCCAGATGGATCACAGTGCCGCCGTGGCCGCAGCCCACGTCCAGTACATGAGCGCCGGGGGAAAGCTCCAGCAGGTTGACACAGTAGTCGAGCATCCGGACCTGCGCCGCGTCAGGCGCTTCGTGCTTCTCGAGGAATAGCCCGTGATGAATGTG